>OJIO01000139.1_pt1 | contig 57126 bp, 43 predicted proteins | sample 1595621 | NCBI WGS metagenome assembly OJIO01 (sample SAMN05416776, study PRJEB24817) | seawater metagenome | isolation source: Sea water | place: Canada:Atlantic | collected 2013-07 | reverse complement strand
ACGAGATTTCTGCCTGTCTCGTGGGCTCGGAGATGTGTATAAGAGACAGCTGGGGCGCCTCAGGGAGCTCTGGAGGCGTGGCGAGCCAGAGGCCAGAGCCCACCAGGCTCAGACCAATGGCCCCCAGCGCCGACTTCCACCCGCGGCGCACCGCCTAGTTCTGGGCCACAGGGGGGCTGCCCACCACGAAGGTGCCGCCCCCGGTGCGTCCAAAGACCTCGGGCGCGTACATCTGCTCGGCCATCGCGGCGGGGTGGGTGTAGGTGCCGGGGGTGGTTGCGCGGGCCACGTAGGTGTAGCGGTGGACACCAGCGGGCATCCAGTCGGCGTAGAGCACGACGCGGTCGTCGAGCAGCTCACGGTGGTTGAAGACCCAGTCCGACCAGGTGCGCTCGGCGGGTGGCGCGGTGTCCCAGCCACCGTAGTAGTAGCCGCTGTCCTGCCCGCCATCGTCACCGAGCGCGCTCGCAGTGGTCGCGAAGGCCGTGTTCACGGACTCCAGCCCAGCGGGCAGAGGGTCGACGATCGCGACGAAGCTGCGCTCGACAGGGGTGGTGATCTGCAGGGTGACTTCCACCAAGGCGCCGGGGGTCACGGTGTCTCCGTGTCCGGTGCCCTCGAGGATGACCATCGTGCGCTGCACGGTGAAGCCTTCGTCCCGAGGCTCGGGGTTCTGAAGGCCATAGGAGAGGTGGGCTTCCCAGTAGACCCGGCCCTGGGGCTGGATGCTGAGCTGACCGGCCTGAAGCGCAGACATGGGCAGGCTGGCGCGCTTGGGGGTTGCCCCCTCAAAGTCTCCTGCGAGCAGCTCTTTGCTGCCCAAGGTCACGCGCACCGACTGGGCCAAGCTGCCGTCTTCGAACTGCTCGGCGTAGTCCACGAGCGCGGAGAGCGCCGAGAGGGTGGTGTAGGTGTTTCCCCAGCGACCATCCCGGCGGCTGGCCACCAGGCCCTGAACCAGACGTACCAGCAGGGGATTCTGGGGGTCTGCGACCAGGAGCGCGCGCACGGTGGCGGCGGTTGGGGTGGCGTTGCCTTCCCAGAGCGCGACCCATCGGGAAGCGTTTTCCTGGGTGATGACGGCGTAGCTGGCTTGGATCTCCAGGTGGCCTTCGAGCTCGCGCAGCAGGGCGCTGGTGCGCGCATCTGCTCCAGTGGTGCGAGCGATGGCCTCGGCCAAGCCGGCCCGGGCGCTCATGGGGAGCTTGTTGCGCTCGGTGTAGAGGTTGCTGTTGAGGGCGCTATCTCCCTGGCCAATGCGTGCCAGTGAGAGAGCGACCCGAGCGTGGGCGGCCCGGGTGGTGTCCTTGTCCCACCAAGACGGGGTGTAGGCCCCGCCCAAGAAGTCCCGCAGGAAGGAGACGGACTCGGGACGGATGGGCTCACCGGCCCGGTGTAGGGCCTCCAGCACATAGGCCGTGGCCATCGGGCTGGCCTCGCGGCTGCCGGCCCACATGCTGTAGCCGCCGCTGTAGTGCTCAAAGAGGGCGATGCGGGCCAAGCCGGCGGCTCGGAAGCTCTCGATCTCCTCGGCGCTGTGGCCCAGGTCCAGTTGCTTGTCCAGGTCCTTGGCCAGGATGGCCGCCAACATGCGGCTGGAGGTCTGCTCCAGGCAACCATGGGGGTACTCGAGCAGGTAGTCCAGAGAGCTCTCCGCTCCGACCAGGGCGGTCGGAGAGACCGAGACTTCCAAGGAACCCACGTCGGGCAGGGCACCCTCTGGGCGCTCCACTGGCTGCTCGCTCACCGCGTCGGCTACGCCTGCGGTCGCCATGGTCTCCACGGGGCGCCTTGGCGCGATGGGAAGGGCCACACGGACTTGGTCTTGGTCCTCGCCAGCGGAGACGCTGAACTCCAAGCTGGCTTGGCCCTGCAGGGCGTCGGTCAGTGCAAAGGGGACCTCGACTGCGCCACCGGCTGGAACGGTGACCGTTTGGGGGCTGCCAGAGAGGCTGAGGCCGGTCGCGCTGGCGTTCACCAGTACTGTGGCCTCCTTCTCGCGGTTGTTGTGCACGACCACGCCGGCAAGGGCTTGGTCTCCGTCTCGCAGGAAGCGCGGCAGGGCAGGGTTGGCCAGCAGTGGGCGGCTGACCTGGAGCTCGGACTCCGCGTTGCCAAAGGCCTGCTCTCCGTGGTCCACCACTGCCATCAGGCGGAAGGTGGTCAGGTTGTCGGGCAAGGTGAAGCTGTGGACGAGCACGCCGTTCTCGTCGGTCTCCAGCTCCGCCTCCCACAGTGGGGTGGTCTCAAAGCGGCTGCGCATGGAGTCGCTGCCACCGTCACCGCCCGCTGGGGCCCCCTTGGCCAGCAAGGCCGCGCGGTCCAGGATCTGGGTGCGCGCATCTGCGGTGAGGACGTGCAGGGACCGCGGTCCCCAGAAGCGCTCGTAGGGGTTGGGGGTCTGGTAGTCGGTCAGGGAGAGCACGCCGTGATCGACGGCGTAGAGCACGACTCGGGCGCCGGCAGCGGGGGTGTCCCCTTGGCTGGCCTTGAGGTTGACGGTGACCTGTTGACCGGGTTGGTAGCTCTGCTGGTCCGTGCCCAGATCCACGCTGAGGTGGCGGGACTCCGCGCTGACCTTGAGCTCGGTATAGCCCAGGTAGTGGGCGGGCATGCCGGCGCTGGGAGAGTCCGCTGGCGGGGCCCCTTCCGTGAGCACCACGGAGACGAAGATGTTGGGTGCGTGCTCTTCGGTCAGGGGGATCTCGATGCTGGCCGCGGCCTCTTCGAGTTGGGTCACGCGGCGAGAGAGCACGCCCTCTCGCTCGGTGGTGATGAGGGCGTACATGCCCGCTTTTGGGGCCTTGACAAGGATCTTGGCGGTCTCCCCAGGGGCGTAGCTGCGCTTGTCGGCGACCAGCTCCACGGTGTCGTCGTCTCCCCGGGCCCAGGTGGCGTTGGGACCGGCCACATACAGGCCCATCTCGCTGACGCTGGAGCGACCTGCGCTGTCTTGGGCGGAGGCCCGGAGCACGTAGTATCCGGCCTGCTCCGGCGTGAAGTTCACCCGGGTCTGCTGGCTGGCGGTCTTCTCCTTCAGGGTGGTCACGGGGCTGTCGTTGGGGGTGCTCACCCAGGTGTAGCGGCCGTCCATGCCCTTCTGGCGGATCACATCCCAGGTGCGTCGCACCACCTCGATCTCAGCTGTGACCTTGGGGATGGCCTGGCCCTGGGGGTCGGCGGCGATGATGTCCACGCCGAACTCCTGGCCGGCTTGGCCCACACCGCTGGCGGCCTTGAGGCCCAGATAGAACTCAGCGGGGTGAACGGTGACGTGGGTGCGGTTGGCCACCCGCTGACGGGCTTGGTCCTGAACCTGAACCTCGATCTCGATCGTCTGGGTTCGGGCTTCTTCGCCGGCCTTGGGCAGCTCCACCTTGATGGGCACCGAGCCCTCGGAGTTCAGGCTCGCCTCGCCGCTGGCGATCTCGTTGATGGGCTGGGCGTCGTACTCCCACCAGGCCTGGGACTCGTCTCCGCCGAAGGTGAAGCCGTCCCAGCCGGGAATGTCGGGCTGAATCTCCATGGCCCTAGCAGTCCAGGTGGCCTTCGCGCCACCCATGGGGGCGCCGAAGAGGTAGTTGCCGTGACCCACGGCGCTCAGCGCCTCGCCTTGGATGGCGTTGCTGGCCGCGCTCACCTCCACGCGGAAGCTTGGGGCTCTGTAGGCGTAGACCCGCAGGGGGACCCACTCACTGGTCTTGCCTTGGTCGCTCTTGAGCTCCAGGCTGCAGTAGCCCTCGCCTGTGGGCATGTCCTTGGGAAGGGTCAGGTCAAAGGCGGCGCCGGCGTGGGTGTCCAGATCACGGCTTCCCTTCGTCAGCTCGCTGCCGCGTGCATCCTCGCAGCTCCAAGAGAGCTTGCCTTGGGTGGGCAGGTCCATGCCGATGGCGGTCTCCACCCGTGCCTTTGCTGCGATGTGTACGGTGTCGCCGGGCTTGTACACGCCCCGGTCGCTGAAGGCGCTCATGCTGAGGGTCTCGCCCTTGGCCACTTGGCCAGTGGAGATGCCAAAGCTCCAGGTGTCCCGGCGGTGGGGACGCTGGGAGGTGGTGATCACGCGGTCACCTTCCTTCTCGACCATCACGAAGAAGGCGTCGTCCCAGGGCTCCCACTCGGGGGGCACGATGTCCGAGCTGGCGACCATTCCCTGTGCGTCGGTCTGGCCTTCCCAGGCCATGCTGCCCTTGTAGTAGACGCGTACCTGCGCTTCGGGCACAGGGGCCCCGTCGCTGAGGCGGGTGACCCAGGTCTGAACGCCGGTGTGGTCCACCTTGAGGGTGGTCGCCAAGTCCGTGACCTGAAGCAGCGCCTTTTGGTAGTTCACCCGGTCGCGGTAGCCGGTGTACTCGGGGCTCCAGGTCTCTACGAAGAGGAGGCCCTTGCCATCCTGGAGGTAGGGCGCCAAATCCAGGGTGTCGGAGTGCACCTTCTCGTCCATCTCCCGGCCCACAGCGACGGGCACACCAGGAGTCTGGAAAGTGCGTTTATCACTGTCAAAGGCAGAGTATCCGTCAAAGGATTCCATGGCCCAGGCTGCGTCCACGGGGGTCACGGCGACGTAGAGGTCCTTCACGTTCCGGCTGCGGGTCGGCAGCTCGGTGGGGTTGTTTGCTGGGTAGAGCAGGCGACCGCTGGCCGCATCGACCATGGTGTTGAGGTGGCCGGTGGTGAAGGCCCACTGCTTGCCCTCGGTGTACTCCTGACCGTAGGCGTCTTTTCCGCCGGGCTCGACGGTCACGGTGTAGGTGGTCATCGGCTCCAGGCGCACGCCGTGGCTCCAGCGGCTCCAGCTGTAGTCTTCTGCCGGGGCCCAGCCGTCCGGCGGGGTGGGCTCAATGGAGATGCGCTCGTTGAGGGCCTCTCCCTCGGTGTTGGTCGCCAGGTCCAGTCGGATCTGGTTGTAGGGGCTCACGTCCCCACCCGTTGGGTACACGTCCGTGATGCCGGCCGGCGGAATCGTGGAGAAGTCGATGACCGTCTCTGTCGCTGATCCGCGGGTCCCTTCCAGGGCGGGCAGGCCTGCGGTCAGGATGAGCTGGTAGTCGCTGTCCCGCTCCAGCTCCGCCGAAAAGCTGACCACGCGGCTGCGGTCCTTTGGCAGACGGGTTCCCTCTTCGGGGACATCGGCCAGCTTGAGCTTCACCTTCTTGGAGGAGGCGCGCAGAGTGAGGTGCTTGAGCACCTTCTTTGGGTCCACGGGCTGGTTGAAGACGAGCACGAGGGTCTCGCTGGGATCCACGCTCGAGGCCCCGCTGGACGGGGTACTGCGCGTGAGCTCTGGCCTGGCGGTGGCGAAGCTGAACTCCACGGCTTCTTCCAGCTTGGTGCCGTCGGCGGCGCTGGTGCCCGCTGGAACGGTGCAGCGGATCTCGCTGTTCTTCGGGAAGCTTCCGGCATCCGGCACAAACACAGCGGTGCTCGTTCCGGCCCATCGACCGGTGCCGGACTGGCCCTCGCAGCTCAGAGGCACAGGGTCCCGGTCCAAGTTGGCCAGGGGAACCATGGGTCGATCAAAGACCACCAAGGCCTGGCGCGGGCTGTCCTGCTCCGAGAGTGGGCCCACCATCAGCGCACGCAGTCCGCTCCCTGGGCCAGCGGCGTAGGGCTGCAGGTCCTCTGGCCCCACCGGTGCGATCTCCACGACACTGGCCGCCTGAGCCATCGGGAGCTTGGTCGGCTCCGAGGCGGTGATCCGCTCGACCTTGGGGTCGGCATCGGTCGTGGTCTTGCAGGCGAAGAGGAGGGTCAGAAGCAGCATTGGAAGTCCTTCGGCGCGCAAGCTACCCCGTTGGGGAGCCAGAAAGTGTCCAGGGCCGGATTGTAAGTGCAATGCGGGCTATTGGGGGGCATGTCTGAAGCGATTCCTTCCAGTGATGTCGTCGTTGTCGGCGGCGGTTTGTCCGGTCTGCTCTGCGCCTTGTACTTGGCGCGAGCCGGGATCGAGGTCACGGTGCTGGACGCCGATCCGCTGGCCTTTGGGCCCCAGGCCAACAACGCCAGCTTGGCCTCGCTTGGGCTGGTTCAGCTTGGGACGGCCGAGCATCCACACCGGCTAGCGCACGCACTGGGGATGGAGCGTGCCAAGCAATACTTGGCCTTCTCCCAGCGAAGTATCGCGCTCCTGGCCGAAGAAGTGCCCATGGAGCGGGGCGGACTCCGGGTGGGCATCGGGGCCGAGATCGATGAGCTGGAGCAGGCGGTGGCGCTCTCCCAGGACCTGGGTGTGCCGAGCAGCTTGTGGTCTCAGGAGCGTGTCGCTGAGCACCTGGGCTGCCAACTGCTCGGGCCGGCTCGCCACGTACCCATGGACGCCCGCTTGGACCCGGCAGAGGCCCTTTCGATTCTCACCGAGAAGGCCCGGGCGGCTGGGGCCCGCCTCATGGAAGGGCAGCGCGTTCGCTCCGTGGAGCTGGACAACTCCATCACGTTGCACTCGGACGGGGGGCAGGTGCGGTGTGAGCTGGTGGTGTACGCCGCCAGTTGGGGCCTGCGCACCTTGGACCATTGGTTCGCCGACAAGGTCTTTCCAGTCCGTGCGGCGCTCTTGGAGACCGCGCCATCGGGACGGCCCGCTCTTCAAGGGGCCAGCGCCCAGTACGGCTACCTGAGCTGGCAGAGTGCGCCTTCGGGTGGGCTGCGGGTGAGCGGCGCGCGCTGGGCGACCCCCCACATGGAGACAGGGGAGGTGGAGCGCACGCCCCATCCCAAGGTTCAAAAGGCGCTTCAAGGCTTTCTGGACAAGAGCTTCGCCGCTGACGCCCAGGCCGGTGTCGTAGCCGTGCGCGCCGGAATCCAGGGCTATACCTGCGACAACCTGCCTCTGATTGGCCCGCTGCCCGGTGCGCGGCGGGTGGCGTGCACGGGCTTTGCCGACACCGGCTGGTCCTTGGCGGCGGCCGGCGCTCAGATCGTGGCCCAAGGCATCTTGGGAGAGCAGCCGGTCTACCCAGACTTCCTCAAACCCCAGCGCTTGGTCGGGATTTGAGGGCCTGAGGGAAAACCCAGCTTAGAGCAGGGTGAAGTACAGGCTGGCGGCCTCGTCAAAGCCTGCGATGGTCAGCGTGAGCGGGGTCTCGCGGAACATGCACTGGTTCTGCACCTGAAGGATCAGGTCGCGGGGGTGGCAGTTCCGGAAGGGCCGGTTCACCGTCTTGTAGTGCGTGGCGATGACGTGATCGAAGACCTCGTCGTCCGGCTCAAAGCCCAAGAGCTCCGCCTGGATGTGCAGGAGCTGGCGGAAGTTCTCTTCGCTGGGGTCCTCGACGTTGACCTTGTAGGGAATGCGGCGAAGGAAGGCCTCATCGCAGAGATCCCGTGGATCCAGGTTGGTGCTGAAGACCAGCAGGGGGTCGAAGGGCACCTCCACCTTTCGACCATCGGGCAGACGCAGGAAGTCCACACGCTGCTCCAAGGGCACAATCCACCGGTTCAGCAGGGTGGCTGGATCACAGCGCTGGCGACCGAAGTCGTCGATGACCAGGGTGCCGCAAGCTGCCTTGACTTGGATGGGCGCCTCGCAGATGCCCGTGGCGGCGTTGAAGTCGATCTCCAAGGCGTCCATGGTCAGCTCACCACCGACCACCACCGTTGGGCGACGGCACTTGACCCACCGGGGGTCAACGCGCTCCCGGGAGTTCAGCGTCTTCTTCTCCTCTCCCAGGGGCTCGTGCATCATCGGGTCGTAGATCTTGATCAGGTGACCTTCGACCAAGATCGCGTGGGGGATGTACACCGAGGTGCCAAAGGCCCGGGTCATGCGCTCGGCCAAGCTGGTCTTTCCGTTCCCTGGAAAGCCAAAGAGGAAGAGTCCCTTGCCGCTGGTCATCGCCGGCCCGAGCTGGTGCAGCAGGGTGTCGGTCACAAGCAGGTCTTGGAAGGCCCGGTAGAGGTCACCCATTCGCGGGTGCTCGTTGGCGATGCTCTGCTCGTGCACGCTCATCAACCACTGGTCCAGCGGCACGGGCGCAGGGCCCACGTAGCGGCTGTGCTTCTGCAGATCGTAGGACTCGCCGCGTCCCTCTTGGGTCAGCTCATAGCGAAAGTCACCGGTGGCGGTGGAGCGCTTGAGCACGACCAGCTTGGACTCTTTGAGCTCCGAGAGTAGCTCACGGGCGATCTGCCAGTGAATGGCCAAGGCTTGGCTGACTTGTCGCCCGGTAGAGCCCGGTTGCCCCAAGAGGTACTTGAGGATGAGGCCGCGCACGAAGCTGCCTTCTAGGCCGGCACGCTCCAGGTTCGGTGGCTCAATGGGGCGAAAGCGCGTGGGAGGCGGCGCCGCGATGACTGGGCGCTCGAAGGCCATCGCCATGGGCGAGAGCTTGCTGTCATTCGGCCTTTCAGTGCGCAAGCTCACGCTAGCGCGCCGCGGATCCAAGGCGCGTGGGTCCACGCTGGCTGCTGCGAGGGGTGCTTGAACCGACGTCTCGGGAAGGTCCTGGGCGAAGGTCTGCGCGCTTGGAATCGCCGCCGGCGCCGCGCTCACGCGTGGCTGCGGGGTGTGATCTGGAGCCGTCAGCGGAATGCCACGTGGACGCACAGCGCCCGTAGGTGGGGGCGAACGCGGGGGACTTGGCTCTCGCAGATCCTCTGGCTGATGGGCGCGCTCACGCTTCTCGACAGCTTCGAGGGCTTGCCGCAGAGATTCCTTCAAGTAGCTCGCCATTCAACTCTCCCGAGGCCCTTTCAGTGTAGCCGAACGGCAGGCGTGGCCTATGTCATTAGCCTTCCGCTATGCTGTGGCCATGCAAGTGCCCTCCCTCCCCGCCGTCTTGGCCGGAGCCTTCTCCCGTCAGGGCAAGGGGCACGCAAAGAACGACGACCGCTACGGGCTCTTCGACGCCCGGGATGAGATCGTTCGTGGGGCCCAGCGGGGAGCCATTTATGCAGTGGCCGATGGCGTGGGCTCGACGCGCGACGGCGCCGCGGCGGCCGAGGTCGTCATTCAGCACCTCGCCAGCTTTTTTTCCTCGAGCTTGCATCCCTCGGAGAACCTGCTCATTGACGTGGTCGAGGCTGCGGATGCAGAAGTCCGAATGGCCATTGGATCCGCCAGCACCGTCACGGGTGTGTGGATGGCTGAGAAGGTCGTTAGCATCTTCAATGTGGGCGACTCAGGCGTCTTCCTGCAGCGGGAGGGCAGCCTTCACCGCATGACCCCTATCCAACAGCGTGGCGGGGGCTTGAGCGCGTGGGTTGGCATGGGGCCGAGCATCCGCCACATGACCTTTTTGCGGCGCATGCCCATGCAGGTGGGAGATCGCTATCTGATCTGCTCGGATGGGATCCTGGATGCCCTGACGGTCGATGAGCTCAGCACCCTGTTGGCCGTTCACGGCGACGACCTCATCGACGAAGTGCAGCAGCGCCTTGAAGATAGAGGCCACACCGACGACGCCACGATGATTCAGCTCCGTATCTTGGAGCAGGACCGCGGCACCCCCCCACAGGACGCCACGGACCTGCCGTGAATCCGCGCAATGGGCCGCCCCAGGCCCTGCTGGACTTGGCAGAAGCGGGCCCTGAAGCGCAGCCCAGCGGTCTGCCATGGCCTCGTCTGTGGTGGGTGGGTTCAAAAGGTCTGGTGCTCAAGGGCGAGTGGACCGGCCCCTTTGCCCCCCCTGCCAAGGATGGCTCCCCCCCCTGGAGCTGCCTGGAGCCCCTGGAGCAGGGGCCTGCTTCGGCCATCCCCGTCCTGCGCACTCTGCTGGAGCAGCACCGCTGGGAGACCGGTCCGGTGTCGCCTCGGGCCTTGCTGACAGTACCTGGGGTCAATCCGGGCAAGTCTATGAAGAAGCTGGGTTTGAAGAAGGTGGACCGCTTCTTGGACCGGCCCTTGGATCTGGCGCTTCGTCGCGGTCCCAGCATGGGAGGCCTTCGTGCGGCTTGGTTGAGGAAGCAGGGCTCGGCGCTGGTCAGCTTGGCTCCCTACGCTCTGGACGGATGGCAAGCCTTAGATGTGGCAGCGGTTTCCCAAGACGAGGCCACCACGCTGGAGGCTCTGCACGGAGAGGGCCCTCAAGCCCAGGCGGCCTTGGAGTTGGCGCACTTGGCCGTGGCGCTCCATCGCTGGGCGCTGGAAGGAGAGCAGAGCGCCGCTGAAGAGCTCATCGAGCGCTACCAGGACTTCCTCAAGCCACCGCCCGCGCAGGTTCGTGTCCAGGTTCAGGGACCCCCGTGGTTGGACACGCGCCCTTGGGATGGAATGCGCTCCGCCGAGGCGGCACGCCGCACGCTCCACCAGCTCGACGGCACCTGGGTCGGCGGGGTTCAGTGCCGCGTCTCCTGTGAGCCCCCCCTGAGAAAAGGGCGGAGAGCGCGCCTGCGCGCACCGCAGATCCAGCGTCGACGTCGCCTCTTTTCCCGCTGGGAGCAAGGCATTCGCGTGGACGACGAGGGCTTGATGAGCGCCACCCCCGAGGCCTTGGCTCTGGAGCTGGTGCAGGGGCTCTCCGGTCGGGTTTTGGACGGGAGCTGTGGCGTGGGCGCCATGGCCATCGCGGCGGCCCGGGTGGGGTGTCGCGTGACCGCCTGTGATCTGAGCGCGCAGCGCTTGGAGATGGCTCGGCACAACGCTTCCCTCTACGGGGTGCCTCTGAAGCTGCTCTGCCAGGACGTTCTGGAGGCGGTCAAGGGTGAATTTGATGCCTTGATCCTGGATCCTCCATGGGGTGGCCGCGACTACGACCGCCAAGGAATGCGGGCAGAAGAGCTGCCCTTTCCTCTGCTGGAGGTCTTGGAGCTGGCGCCGAGCACCGTACGCATCAAGCTGCCCCGCTCCTTCGTGTGCGACTCCCTGCCAGGCCAATGGTCTTGGCGTGCTGCTGTGGACGAGCGCGGGCAGCTCAAGTTCTTGGTGGCGTCTCGCTGAGCGATTGGCCCATCGCTGGCACCGTCCTGGCGGTGGTCCTGCTCGTGGACACCTTGCGCCGGGTCTACGCCGTCGGAAAGGAAGCCAACGACCACTTTGTGGCCGTGGTGGTGTGCGCCTGCATGGGCCTCTACGGTCTGCAATGGCTGGCCGCGCCCCATCTCTGGCCCCTCTGGAGCTTGGGCATGGTGGGACTCTGGGGGCTCTTCTTCTGTCTGCACCGCGAGAAGGCTTGCCCCAGGTGGCTGTTCTGGGGCTTGGCCTGGCCCTCCCAGGTGGCCTACGCCTTTGCGCTCTGGGCAGGCCTGACTTGGCTGATTCGGGCGCCCATCGCCTGGGCACTGGGGGCCTCGGTGCTCTGGGCTGGGCCTTGGCTGCTGCTCCCCCTTGGGCTGGCGCTCTTGGGCTGTCTCCACGCCGCACGTCAGGGGCAGCGCATCACCCACCACAAGGTGCCGGAGCTGCCTGGCCGGGTGGTTCAGCTCTCGGATCTGCACGCCAGTCCCCTGATGGCGGGGCCCGAGTTGATGGCCTTGGTGGACCAGGTCAACGCCCTGAAGCCTGCTCTTGTGCTGATCACCGGAGACCAGGTCATGCCCTTCTCCGAGGCGCAGCACGACTACTTGCTGCATGCCCTCGCCCAGCTTCAGGCCCCCAGCTTTTGCTGCGCGGGCAACCATGATTTGCCGGTGCTGGAGCGCTTGAAGGCGGCGCTGGAGCCGGTGTCCCCGATGCTGGTCGACGAAGGGCGCAGCTGTGGGCCCTTCTGGCTCTATGGGGTCAACTTCCACTGGAAGAATGCCAGGGAGGAGCTGGAGAGAAGCGTGGTGGCCTCGAACGGGGAGGGCTTTAGAATCCTGATGGCCCACGACCCTCGGCTGGGCGCCTGGCTGGGCCCTGAGCACGCGGATCTGGTGCTCTCTGGCCACACCCACGGCGGGCAAGTGGGGCTGAACATGTTTGGGCTGCGGCCCACGCTCCTGGGGCTCTTTGGGGTGCGCGACCAGGGGTGGTTTCGGAGTGGCGTGCCGCAGTATGTTCATGCTGGAAACTGGTGGATCGGCCTGCCGCCGCGCATGGGCGTTGCTGGGGAGATCGCGGTCTTCGACCCAGTTTAGCGCCAGGTTTAGATGCCCAGATCCAAGTCGATGGGCGCGTGGTCGCTGGCTTTCTCGCGGCCGCGCTCCACGCGGTGCACGTGGCTGCCTTGCACGCGGGCCAGCACCGAGTCGCTGACCAGGAAGTGGTCGATGCGGTAGCCGGCATCCCGGGGATAGCAGTTCATGCGGTAGTCCCAGAAGGTGAAGGTCTTGGGCTCTTGGTAGGGCTTGCTGGCATCGCTCAGGCCCCAGTCCAAGAGGCGCTGAAACTTCTGCTTCTCAATGTCCGTGAAGCTGCACACCCCGGTCATCTTCGCCACATCGTAGACGTCGTCGTCGTTCGGCGCGATGTTCAAGTCCCCAGTGATGATCAGGTCTTGGGAGGGAGAGAAGTCCTTCTCCACACGTGCCTGGAGTGCGTCGTAGAAACCCAGTTTGTACTGAAACTTTGGGTTGTCAACGGCCCGACCTTGAGGACAGTATAGGTTCAGGATCGTCACGCCGTCGATCTCTGCGTGGATGTAGCGGGACTCGCCCTCGTCTCCACCGGGCAGGCCGCGGACCACGTTGGTCATGGGCAGCTTGGAGGCGATGGCCACGCCGTTGTAGGTGCGTTGACCGTGGGTCTCCAAGAAGTAGCCGCGCTCGCTGAAGATCTCGGTGGGGATCTTGTGGTCCTCGAGCTTGAGCTCCTGCATGCAGAGCACCGTGGGGGAGACCCGGTCCAAGAAGTTGGCCACGTGCTCGGCGCGGGCCTTCAGGCTGTTCACATTCCAGCTGATGATCTTCATGGACTCTCCGTGGCAGTGCTCTAACGCATCCCGGCTCTGCATCCGCTCCCGGGGTATCCTGAGACCCGCTGAGTCTCACCGTGGAGAGAGCTTGCTGCAGCAGGGCGACGAGATCGACATCTGGGTCGTGGAGTACCCCCTTGGACAAGGGGGCATGGGCTCGGTGTACCGCTGTCACAACCGCTCCGCCAAGCGCATTCTGGCGGCCATCAAGACCCTGGACCCCTCCCTGAATCGGGTGGCGAGCGCCAAGGCCCGCTTTGTGCGGGAAGCTGAGATTCTCTTCGCTCTGGAGCACCCCAACATCGTCAAGGTGCGCAACGTGCGCATGGACGCGGAGCTGCCATACATCGAGATGGAGTTCGTCTCGGGGCACTCGGTAGAGGCGCAGATCCTGCGCGGCCCCATGGCTGTGGAGCGGGCTGTCGAGCTCTTCAAGCAGGCTGCGAGCGCCGCGGCCTACATGCATGGCATGGGCGTTCGCCATCGGGACATCAAGCCCAGCAACATGATCCTGCAGGAGTCCGGCGACCTAAAGCTGGTGGACTTCGGGATCGCCACGGAGCAACACGGCCAGACCCTGACCGAGAACGGCCAGAACTTTGGTTCGGTTTCCTACGCGCCGCCTGAGTGGGTCGAGCCAGGAAGCTTGGATCCTGTTCGTTGGGATGTCTACGGCCTGGGAACGGTCTTCTACGAAGTGCTCACCGGACGCTTTGCTTTCCCCATTGGCGGGGTCGGCACCAGCCGCCAGCAGGCGCTGCAGGTGATGATCTCCAAGCAGTCCCACCCGCCGCTGGATCCTGGACCCACGCTTCCGGTGGCGCTGCGCCGTCTGATTCGGGCCATGACGCGCTCGGATCCAGAGCAGCGCTTGGCGACCGCAGACGAGGTTGTCGCGCTCCTAGACGGCATCGATCTGGAGACGGTCGACCCCAACGCCGAGTTCGAGGACACGCCGAGCGAGCCGGTCTCCAGCCCCACCTGGTACCCGGGCATGGAGATCGAGCAGGCCCTAGATGCGCCAGTGGATCTAAAGGCCGCATCTCAGGCGGCCACGCCCAAGCCTGTGGTCCCCGGGCCACCGACGCCCGCTCCGCAAGCCGCCGTGCCCACTGTGGCTCCGGCAGCGCCTGTGGCCCCAGCGCCGGCCGCGGCTTCTGCTCCGGAAGAGGAGCAAGGTGGCAAGAAGCTGGTCCTGGTGGGCTTTGTCTTGGCGCTGATCGCGGTGATGGGCGGCTTGGGTTGGCAGGTCTGGCGCAGTGACCCCTCGCGACAAGGGGATCCCGATCCCAAGCCCCCGCTCCAGCTGGAGCAGCGCAAGGCCGACGTGGTCATCGCAGGTTTGGCGGAGAGTGTGCCGGTTCAGGTTCAGGTCGGCGAGCAGAAGGTCTTCACCATCGAAGGCTTTGTGCACCACTTCAGTGAGCTCCCACTGGGAGAGCAGACCCTTCGCGCCATCGTGGGCCAAGACTGCAAGTTCTCCGAGCCGGCGCCTTGGTGCGTGGTGGAGGAGAAGTCGGTCGTGCTGGAAGCTGGGGAGGGGGTTCAGACGCTGACCCTGTCTCTGACGGCACCGGCCGAGCGCCAGGTCCCCATCGAAGGGATCCGCGGGATGACCTTGAGTGTGGCGGGCGAGTCCGTCGAAGTCGACCGAAAGGGTTCGGCCACCGTCAGCCTGCCGCCCGGCAAGTACGAGGTGCAGGCCGGCAAGGGCAAAGAGAGCTGGAGCGGCGAGCTGGTGGTGCCTGCGCAGGGCGAGATCAGCGCCTTTCAGGTCGAGCTGGCCAAGGGTGAAGAGGCCCAGGGCAATCCGCCGAACCTCCAGAACCCCCAGAACCCCAGGGACCCCATCATCCCGCAGGATCCGCCGGAGACGCCGCCCACCAAGGGGGGATCGGCAGCCCGTGCACAGGTGACCAACGCCCAGCTCGGTGCGTGGCTGGCGACGCACCCCGACTGGCACCACGACCCAGCGGTGGCGGCGGGGAAAGCCAGTGGGACCTACCTAAAGGGCTGGGATGGCGCCACGCCTCCGGCCGGAAAGAGCAACCAAGCGGCGGTGAACGTGAGCTGGTCTATGGCACGGGCCTACTGCTCGGGACGAGGCGGCTTGGCCGAGGTTGGTGCAGAGCCCCAGACCTGGACCGAAGGGGGCAGCTTGGCCTGGCATGAGTACCGCCAGGCCGACGGCAAGGCTGCGTGGCTGCGCAGCGACGGCAGCAGCAGCACGGCGGTCAAGGCCAGCGACGCCAAGGCCTTCATCGGCTTTCGGTGTGCACGCTAGCGCTGAGCACCAACAAACGCAGCAGCTGTTTCGGGTAGGCCCTGAGCCGGATAGCTTTGGAGAATGCTTTTTCTCCTCACTGTCCTCGCCTGCCAAAAAGACCCTGAGAGCCCCGCGCCGGACTTGACCGAGCGCCTGGGGAGCGGGGGGAGCCGCGCAGGGATCGTCGTAGACCCCGCCGCCCTCTTCTCCGGGATCAGCGCCGAGGGGCGCATCGGCGACATCAAGATCTACAACGACCGGGTGCAGTTCATCCTGCAGGGCGACCGCAACGGCGACTACTACGTCGAGCAGGCCGGCGGCGTCGTGGACGCGGACATCGTTCGGCAAGAGGGGGCCCTGGGCCGAGACCTGGTGGACGAGATGGCGGGCATGTATGGCCTGGGTCGCATGGGCGAGCTGCGCCAAGTCACCATTGTGTCCGATGGCTCCGATGGCCCCGCCCATGTGCGGGTCGAAGGCGAGGAGGGCGCTCTGGGCTTGCTGGAAGGCATCCTGGGACAGGGTGGCGTGCCGGATTTGGGTCTGGAGATCTGCACGGACTACATCTTGGAGCCTGGCAGCAACCTGATGCAGGTGCGCACGACACTGCGGGCGGCCGACGGCGAGGTCACTCTGGCGCCCGGCGACTTGCTCATGGGCTCTTTGGACGCGGCTGCCCAGTGGACCCCAGGAGCAGGTTTCGGAGACTTTGACGGCGACGACTACCCTTGGACGGGGTTCATTGGAGCCGAAGGCCAGGGCGCTCTGGCCTTGGTGGCCACCCAGGGCGAGGTCCTTCAGACCGACGCCAGCTCGCAGATCTTGGCCTCTCTGGCGGAGATGAGCTTGGGATTGGGGGAACGCCAGAGCATCGCCTCCGGTGAGGAGATCGTCTTCGAGCGCTACTACGCCGTGGCCGCCGACCTAGCGGAAATCTCCGATGCATCCTTGGCGCTGCAAGGCGCCTCGGTTGATGAGTACAGCTACACCGTCACGGCGCCAGATGGCCCGGTTGCCGGCGCCTGGGTGAGCGTGAGCGTGGATGGCTCGCCCTACACCGTGGCGATCGCAGATGCCGATGGCCAGGTCTCCTTCTCGGCCCCCGCGGGCACCCAGGTCGATGTCCTGGCCCAGGGTCGGGGACGTGGCGTGGTGCGCGACTACGCGGCGGGTTCAGCGGAGTATTCCGCCTACCTGCACCCGGAGCTGAGAGAGAGCGTGCTCAGCGCCTACACCCAAGGTGCCGTGGCCCCGGTTCGGGCGGTGGGACGAGGAATCGGGACCGCCGATGACCCGCTCCTGCTGCAGACGCCCGGCACCCTGCAGGTACAGCTCGACATCTCTGCCCCATTCGAGGTCAGGCTGACCCCGCTGGACCCCGCTCCGGGCGCGGACAGCGCCCTGGTCCTCAACCCCAGCGATGCCGTCTTGGCGTGGTCTCTGGACGGTGAGATCACGATGGACCTGGTGCCTGGTGACTACCAAGTCCTGGCTTGGCGCGGTGCGCAGCACGAGGTCTTCCAGGGCCAGGTCAGCGTCACGGCCGGTGAGCGCTCGGACTTGGAGATCACCTTGCCCCAGGCTTGGTCGCTGCCCGACTGGATCCTCACGGACCCCCACAGCCACGCCGGCCCAAGCGCCGACGGCAGCTGCACCATGGAGGACCGCCTCAGCGTGAGCGCCGCCCGCGGCATCGCCCTCCACTTCGGCACCGACCACGACCACGTCGCGGACTATGCGCCGCTGATCGATGCTTTGGGTCTGGATGGGCACATGAACACGGTGCTGGCCAGCGAGATGAGCAGCGTCGCCCGCGGACACATCAATCTCTACCCCTTGGAGTTGGATCCAGACGCCACCAACGGCGGAGCCTTCCCCTGGTGGAGTCTGCAGATTGAGACCACCGAGGAGCAGAACGCTCAGATCCGCGACTGGTTCCCCACAGCGGTGCTCCAGTACAACCACCCCACGGACTCCGGCGTGGCCGGGGCTGCAGGCTGGTCTCCGGGCAAGATCTCCAAGCCCAGCGCCTGGTCTGAGAACTTCGATGCCATCGAGGTGCTCAACAGCGGAGAGCACGGGGAGTACTTCGAGCTCTACCTGGAGCTGGTCAACCGCGGTGTGTTGTCCACGCCCACCGGGGTGAGCGACTCCCATGGCTGCACCAGCGGGGGACTGGGGAGCAACTTGACCTACGTGCAGATGGACTCCGACCCCAGCGCCTACGACCCTCAGGCGCTTCGCGCGGCCTTTGAGGCGCGGGCGACCGTGGCCTCGAACGGGCCGATGATCCTGCTGGATGTCGCGCCGGGAAGCACTCTGAGCCCGGGCAGCGTCTCCTACGAGGTGCTGACTCCTTCCTGGATCCAGGTCGACCGGGTGCTGTTGCTGGAGAACGGCGAGGTCATCGAGACCCGCATGGAGCTCAGCGGCAGCTTCGATCTGCAGCCCGATGCCGATGCCTCCTACGTTCTGGTCGCAGAAGGGGACGCCTCCATGTCACCGGTCAGCAGCCAGAAGCCCTGGGCCGCGAGCTCGGCGCTCTTGGTGGATGTGGACGGCGGAGGCTGGGAGGCGCCTCTCCCGCCCTTTGAGGACTGAGCTGGGTGACTTGGCTCAGGACGCTGGCAGGGTCACTTCGCCGGCTTGGTCGATGCTCCAGAGCTCTCTGAACTCCCCGGGCTCCCGAAGCAGGAACATGGCTCGGGTCAGTGTGGCCTCCAGGGTCATGTCCCAGGCGCTCAAGGCCCCGGCGTCCCCAGCGGCCGCACTTCCGGCGTAGCGGCCGATCTCCGCGGCCCCGTCCAGACACTGACTGGTGATGATGACGTGCACGCCCGCCAGGGTGGCCCGGCGGATGCTGTCCGGCCAGCCGGCCAAGGGCACGTTGCCTGCGCCGAAGGCCCGGAGGATCACGGCCCGTGCCCCAGCGGCGACGGTCTGGTCCAGCTGGCTGGCGTCGGCGCCTGGGTAGAGGGTGAGCACGGTGACCCGGCGGTCAAAGCCATGACGCAGCTCAAAGGGGCCGATGGGCTGGCGCGGTGCCATGGGGCGCTCGATGTCCACGCCCATGCGCACCAGGGGCGGCACGTGTGGCGAGGAATAGGCGTTGTAGGAAGACATGCTGGTCTTCGTGGCCCGGTTGCCCCGCAGCAGCTCTTGGCCGAAGTACAGACCGACCTCGGGGATGTCCAGAGTCGCGCAGATGGCGGCGTGTACCAGGTTCTGCCGGGCATCGGAGCGCAGCTGGGCGATGGGACGTTGGCTGCCGGTGAACACCACGGGCTTGGGCAGGTTGTGAAGCAGCAAGCTCAGGGCAGAGGCGGAGTAGGCCATCGTGTCGGTGCCGTGCAGCACCACGAACCCATCGTAGTCATCCAGGGCCTCGGCGATCTTGGCCGCCATGGTCTCCCAGTGGCTGGGCTGCATGTCCGAGCTGTCGATGTTGCAGACGAACACCGAGTTGATGTCTACCAACTCTTCCAGGCCGCGCACAAAGGGCAGCACGTCGTTGGCGTAGGCGCTTGGTGCCAAGGGGCCCGGATCGCCCTCCATGCCCAAGGTGCCGCCGGTGTGTACAAAGAGTAGGCGCCGTCTCTCTGAAGCTCGGCTCACCAGGCCCAGAGCTCTTCGTCGTAGCAAACGCCCTCTGCGATGTCCTCGCAGGTGTTGTCGCGGATGCAGTTGCGCTGCGCGTAGAAGGACTCGGTCAGCGCCTCGTCCTCCCACTGCTCTTCGTAGAGCAGCTCCTGGGTCAGGCACGCCTCTCGGCACTCAGCCTCGACATTGCCGGTGGTGTCGACTTCGGTGCAGTCGACCATCTTCTGACAGGCCTGGCGGCAAGTTGCATCGCAGGCGGTCAGGGCAAGGAGGAGAATGGCCATCATGGGCGCTGGCTAACGTCTACTTGACTGGCGCGCAGTAACCCTCGGAGAGGCGGGAGCAGCTCTGCTCCTCGATGCACTCCATCCAGAGCACAGCTTGGCGCTCATTCTCCAGTTCAATGCTGGTGTTCTGTCCCTGCTGAACGAAGGGGTCGTAGGCGCCGATTTCACCGGGGGTGGCCAAGGCAGCCTCGCACTCGGTCATGCAGGTGTCGATCAAGTCCGTGTCGCTGCGGCCGGGGCGCGAGATGGAGCAATCCTCTTCGCCAGCGGAGTTGGTGCTGCTGCTGTACAGGCGGTTGCAGGTGCTCTGACAGTTCGGTCCACAGGCCGAAAGGGCCAGCATGGTGGTCACAGCAGCAAAAGAGACAGCGATCTTTAGGGCGCGCACGGGTGCTCCGGAGCAATTCGTGGCGGGACTCTACCGGGCCCCCTGTGTGGCGTCAATGTCACCGGAGTCAGGGGCTCGTCAGGGACAACTCAGGGTGGGGGTGTGCTAGAAGGGTACTCGACCATCGTGCTCACCCTGGAGAGCGGCGTGCAGGTCCTGCATGTGACCCCCACCTTCCCGCCAACCTGGGCCTACGGCGGCATTCCCCGCATCGTGCATGGCCTAGCGCGCTCCTTGGTCCGCCAGGGGGTGGGCTGCACGGTGTGGACAACCGATGCCTGCGATGCCCAGCGCGCCGAGGTGCCCGCCAAGCGCACCCTGGACGGAATCCAGGTCCTGACCACGCCCAATGTGTCCAATCGCTTGGCCTACGCCCACCAGCTCTTCCTGCCGCGCAGCGCGCCTTTGGATCAGGCCGGGGACATCGACTTGGTGCACCTGCACGGCCATCGACACCTGCTCAACAACGCCGCGGTCTCCTGGGCCAAGTCCAGGGGCATTCCCTACGTGATGACCCCAAACGGCACCTTGCCCCGTTTGGAGAGAAAGGTGGCGATCAAGGCGCTCTGGGATCTGCTCGTCAGCGGTCGCATTCCCGGTGGCGCCCACACTCTGATCGCCGTCTCCGCAGCCGAGGCCGGGCAGTTCGTTCAGAACGGGGTGCCTCTGGATCGCATCGAGACCATTCCCAATGGGCTGATGCTGGATGAGTTCTCGGAGCTGCCTCCCAAGGGTGCCTTTCGAGAGAAGTGGGGAATCTCGGGCCCCATCGTGGCCTACCTGGGCCAGCTCTCTCCCCGAAAGGGGGTGGAGCACTTGGTGCAGGCCTTCGCAGGTCAGGGGATCCCGGGCGCCACCTTGGTCGTCGGGGGCAACGACATGGGCGGCATGGAGTTGGCCCGCTCCCACGCGGGCGCATCGGTGGTCTTCACCGGTCTGCTCCGAGGCGATGAGCGTCTGGCGCTGCTCCAAGACGCCGACGTGCTGGTCTACCCGAGCACCGCCGAGGTCTTCGGCCTGGTGCCCTTTGAAGGCTTGATGTGCGGCACGCCCGTTGTCGTGGGCGGCGACTGTGGATGCGGGGAGCTGGTGCGCAAGGCGGGCGCAGGCCTCTTGGTCAACCACGGGGATGTCCCCGGTCTCCGGGCCCGAATTCAGACCCTGCTCGGAGACAGCCAGGCGGCCCAAGCCATGGTCGCCAGAGGGCGCCGCTACATCGAGGCCGAGCTGGACTTTGACCGGGTCGCCGCCAAGCACGCAGCCCTGTATCGCCGCGTGTTGGAGTCGCGCTGAGTGTCCCATGAACGCCGGCTCTGGGGGGCCTTTGGGCTGCTGGCCTTGGCTGTGGTGCTGGCCTGGGCCAACAGCCTGCTGGTCCCATTTGTCTACGACGACCGCTTGGAGGTTGTGGGCAACCGCACCATCCAGGATCTGAGTCAATGGCAGCTCATCCTGGGCTACAACCTCTCCCGGCCGATCACCATCGGCAGCTACGCCTTGAACCACGCGGTTCACGGCGAGCAAGTCCTGGGTTTCCACCTGGTCAATGTGGTTCTCCAGGTGCTCAACGCTGGCCTGGCCCTGATCGCCGGCCGGGCGCTGGCCAAGCTGGGTGGACACGCGCGCCCCCTCTGGGTCGGGGGACTGGCCGCGGCCCTCTGGGCTCTGCACCCTCTGGCCACCGAGTCTGTGACCTACATCGCTGGACGCTCCGAGCTCCTTGCAGGGGGCTTTGTGCTGCTGGGCCTCTGGGCCTGGAGCCGGTGGCTGGCCCAAGGGGAGCGCGCCTTGGCCGCCTTGGCGTGGGCCTGCGCTGCCCTGGGGGTGTTGTGCAAGGAGAGCGCGGTCGTGCTCCCGGCCTTGATGCTCGCGACGGAGTGGCTGCTGGCGCGAGAGGGGCAGGGCAAGCAGGTGAAGTGGCTGAGCTACTGGCCTGGATTGGCCGGACTGGCGCTCTTCTTTGGCGCCCGGATCTGGGTCTACGGCAGCATGACCTCGTTGGCGGAGCCCTTGCGCCCCCTCTCGGTGCAGATCCCAACCCAAGGCGTCGCCTGGTGGCTCTACGCAAAGCTCACGCTCCTCCCCATCGGCCAGAGCCTCTTCCATGGCCTGCCGGAGCGCGGTTGGGATGGGGTGGCGATTGGCGCGGCCTTGTCCTGGTTGGCCCTGGGAATCGCAGCTCTGACCCAGGTGAAAAAGCGCCCCGTCCTGCTCTTTGTCCTGCTCTGGTGGGCCCTCTGCTTGGCGCCGAGCTCCAGCGTCGTGGCGCTCAAGGAGACCTTCGCGGAGCACCGAAGCTATCTGGCGCTCCTGGGACCTGCGCTGGCTTTGGCTTGGGCTGTTTCGTCTTGGGAGAAGCCTGTTGGCCGCTGGGCAAGCCTTGGCCTGTGCGTGGTCCTGATGGGCGCCACCCACCTGCGCAACAGGGTCTGGTCCAGCGAGGTCAGCTTGTGGCAGGACGCCGTCGACAAGAACCCGGTCTCCGCTGAGGCTTGGTACGCCCTGGGAGATGCCCGGCGCCTGGCCAAGGATCCCCAAGGAGCCCGCAAGGCCTACAAGAGCGCCATTCGGGTGAATCCCCAGTACGCACAGGCCTGGAACAACCTGGGACTTCTGGAGGTCGAACTCGGCGGGTGGGATGCCGCTGAGGATGCCTGGAAACAGGCGTTGATCCAGGACACCAGCTACTGCCCGGCCCACAACAACTTGGGCAAGCTCTACGGCGAGCAGGGCCGCTACCAGCTGGCTGCCGTCGAGCTCAACACCACCCTCTCCAAGTGCCCTCGGGACTGCACGGCACACCGCCTCCTCGGTGAGCTCTACCAGGACCGCCTGCGAGACAAGCGCCTAGCGGTCATGCACTACGAGGCCTACTTGGAGATCTGTCCGAGTGAGAGCTGGTCGCCAGAGATTCGGGAGCGGCTGACCCGGCTGACTTGGTAGCTGAAACAGGGGATCTTCTTGGATTTGCATCTTTGCGCCGTGCTAGCCGGCGGCGTTCACTTTCTTCCCACGAACGCAGACCGTCGCCGCCTAGAGGCCGCCCTCAGCGCGTGAGGGCTGGTAGGGCGAACCCGCAGGTCGCTCCCAAGGCAGGGACCACCGGGCCATTGCGCCCCCAAGCCGCAGCGCTTCTCGCCACGCACCGCTGTGGTAGGCATCGGCCCCCAAGCGAAGAAGTGGCTTTGGACGTAGGTAAAACCCTCGCCACGCTTGACGCATGAGCTTGGCGAGCTCGTCTGGAGGCAGGTCGGTGACGGTGTGGCGGTTCTGGTCACCGTCCACCGGGTTCTGAACGTCTGCTGGGGCTCGGTGTCCGTACTCGGCGAAGAGCGGTGTGCCGGGCAGGGCGACCAAGGAGCTGAACTGCACGTAGTCAGCGCCGATGTCCTGCACGAAGCGCAGGGTGTGGCTGACCTGTGTGGAGCTCTCTCCGGGGGCCCCCAGGATGATGTAGGCCAAGCTTCGGATGCCGGCGGCGCGGCAGGCAGCAAAGGCCTTCTCGACCTGCTCCACCTTCACGTCCTTTCGCAGCAAGGCCAGCGTCTCGGGGTTCCCGGACTCCACCCCAAAGGCCACGACTCGACAGCCCGCCCGACGCATCAAGACCAAGAGCGCCTCGTCCACGCCGTCAACGCGGCCCTCGCACTTCCACTCGATGTCCAGGCCTCTGCGGAGGATCTCCTCGCAGATCTCCACGACGCGCTTGCGGTGCAGAGTGAAGTTGTCGTCGTAGAAGTTGACGAATCCAACGCCCGATGCCTGCAGCGCTTGGAGCTCGTCGACAACGGAGAGCGCGCCACGAGCCCGCCACTTGGAGCCGCTGACGCTCTTGTCGCAGAAAGAGCAGGAGAAGGGGCAGCCCCGGCTGGTGACCATGGTCGCAAAGCCGGGCCGGGTGGCCATGAGGTAGCGGTAGGATTCTTGGGGCAGGAGCTGCCGTGCGGGCCAAGGGATGCTCTCGATGTCCTGGCTCGGCGTGTGCTCCAGATAGGGCTCGCCCCGTGCGTGGATGCCTGCGGGGGGCTGACCTAGGGCGCCTTGGGCAGCCCAGTCAAGGTAGGGCAACCACGTCTCTTCCGCCTCGCCCACAGCCAAGTGGTCGATCTCTGGGCAGTCTTCGAAGACCTTTGCGCCGACTGCGGTGGGATGGGGGCCGCCAAGGATGACGTGAGTTGCGTACTTCCGGCCTAGCTTTGCCGCCCGGTAGGCGACATCTGCCACAGGCGTCATGGTGCCCAGACCGAGCACATCGGGTCGCAGCCGGGCCAGCTCTTGCTCAAAGCGGGCCCACGACCAACCCAAGGCGTAGGCGTCCAAGACCGTCACGGGGCGACCCGCGCGTGCGCTCACGCCCGCCAGGTAGGCCAAACCCAATGGAGGGACGGGTAGCCCAGCATCGCGGGCATCACGACGCGGGGGACGGGCCAGTACAACGTTCATTGCGCTCAGGGTACCCCTGGGTTGCCCAGGAGCAAAGGCTCTCGAACTCAGCCTGCAACGAGTCGGTCACCGTTGACGGCGAAGTTCATCGGGGGCTTGGTGGCGATGGCGGCCGCGTGCTCTCCCAAAGGCCAGCTGCGCGCAGCGGCGATCTCTGCGATGCGGAAGCAGATGCGGGAGGACTCCTCTTCTCCGCTGCTCAGACGCTTGAGTAGGGTCTCGCGGATCTCCTCCGTCTCTTGCTGAGCGATGAGGACCTCCACAGACGAGGCCCGGCATCCCTCGTCAAAGTCGTCCACGAAGCGCAGAGCGCTCTCGACGACCTTGGGACCCTTGAAGTCTGCGAGCTTGACCAGCAGGTCACGCTTCTTCTTGGGCTTCAGGCCGCTCTTCTTGAACTCGGCTTCGACCAGCTCCAAGACCAGCGCTTGTGCCTGCTCTGGGGTGGTCAGGCGCTCGTAGATGCTCAGAGGCCTTGAGAAAGCGTTGCTGGCCCGGAGGAAGATCTCCAGAGGCTTGATCGCGTCTTCGCCCAGCCCGAGGACCAAGTTGGTCACACGGGCCTTCTCCGAGGCGTCCTTCATGGAGTGCTCGTAGGTCATCTCAAAGCGACCGAGCAGTGCAAGCACAGCTTCCTCGGAGCCATCCTCAGCCAAGTCATGCGCGATGGACTCGCGCTCCTCGACCGGGGTGTCCTTGTTCCGAAGCTTCTTGCCGTACTTCTTGATCTTGCTCTCGCTAGATCCACCTTTAAACCAGTCCAGCAGGCCCACGTAAGCTCCTCTACATCGGGTTGGGCATCTAAGTCCCCGATGGACCGGGGACAAGGGCCACCCAGAGCCGCAGGGACTGATCAGGGGCCGCTGGACTCAGTCCGAGGTCAACGCTGACCCCGATGTTCACCCGATTCGCCACGGCCTGCTCCCATCCCAAGCCAGCCTGGGCGGAGGTGGGATTGCGCGCCGAGCGAAGGCGTAGATCCCCGCTGAGCAGCAGGAATCCTGGCCCCGTGGCTCGGCTGGCGCGTCCGCGCATGACCAGCGCGTCGTCTTGGGCTGCCAGCTGGTGCGGGTGCCCAGCAATCCACAGTCCAGCGCCGAACTCGGCGGTCCAGCTCTCGGCGCTCTTTCTCGCCCAAAGGCTGATCTGGGTGTCCGCTTCGTCCGTTCCCAGTGGCTGCGCGGCGTTCGGAAGCTTTAGATCCCATGCCAGCCAAAGATCGGGCGCACGCCCCACGGACTTGACCAGCCGCGCCTGGGTAGAAAGATGAAGATCGCCTGGGCCGATCATCTGCGTGCCGTCGGGCCATCGTGCTCCGAAGCTGCCCCAACGCAGGGCGATCTGGACGGGGTCTGCGGGCCGCCAGGCAAGGGAGAGCTCGGCACCTGCAATGTCGCGCTGGGCAAGGGAGTAGGGCGCGATCTCGCCGCGTGAGGCGCTGCCAGAAAGCTGCACTGAAAAGGGCGCAGCGACCAGTCCTCCGGGCCGATGCCATACAGGCTGGGCGGTCGCATAGGCGGCAGGGGTCAGCTGCGTTGCAAAGAAAAAAGCGAGCATGTGTGCACCTGAGGAGTTGACGGCCAACTCACATGGTGGGTATCTTGCACCGAAGCCCGAAGTTGCAGGTGTCGCCTGTCCCGCTGTGGGTTTTTCCCATGGATTCCTCTTCCGCGGAGCAACGTCCGATGCTCAAGACCAGCCGGATCGCCCTGACCTTTGCCCTTGGTACCCTCACCTTCTTGGCCGCTTGTACGGACAAGGAAGAGGATACTGGGCCTGCCTACTGCCCCCCAGCTGCTGATGCAGGTGGGGACCAGGACGCTCTCCTTCAAGACCTCGTGACCCTCGATGGTTCAGCCTCGTCCTTCATGGACCCGGATGACCCCGAGCTCACGTGTAATCAAGATTTGGAGATCGTTTACACCTGGTCTTTCCAAGCTGTGCCCATTGGGTCCGCAGTTGACGATGGAGCGCTGTCAGACAACAACAGCCCGACTGCGGTGGCTCCGGCCTTCCAGCCGGATGTCGTTGGTACCTACGTGATCAACCTGTCGGTTGAAGACGAGATTACCGGCGTGTCTGCTCAGCAGGACCTGGTCATCGTGACCGTGACCTCCTCCGATGGCTTGCCCATCGCGGATGCCGGTGACGACCAGACCGGAGCCATCGAGACCCGCGTCGAGATGGACGGAAGCAACAGCAGCGACCCCGAGGGTGCTGAGCTGGAGTTTTCCTGGTCGATCTCGTCGGCACCGGATTGTTCGGCTCTCGAGAGCGACGACCTCTACAACGCCAACACCTCCAACCCCTCCATGATCTGCGACTGCGCAGGTACCTACTTGGTTGAGTTGGTCGTCAGTGACGGCGTTCAGTGGTCGGCTGTGGACAGCGCCACCGTGACCTGCACCGATGGCGACCAGCCACCTGTTGCAGACGCCGGTGACTCCCGTACCATGGAGCCATGCACCGATTCGGTCATCACCCTGGACGGCTTTGGTTCTTACGACCCAGAAGGCGAGAGTCTGACCTACCAGTGGAACCTGCTCTCGGTGCCCAGCGATTCCGTCGCGACCGAAGCTGACCTCTCGGACAGCACCCTGGCCAACCCCGACTTCGCTTGGGATGTTGCTGGGGACTACACCTTCCAGCTGCAGGTGTTTGACGGCGTTGAGTGGTCTGCACCCGATGTCGTGACGCTGACCTTCGTGGATTTGACCACGGGCAACACCGCTCCTGTGGCCAACGCCGGCGAAGACGCCTCCGTTGACCTGGAAGCAACTTGCACGACCAGCTCCTACGTTTGGACTTGTGACGACTGCGAAGGCGCCGAGTTCGTCGTCGACGGTTCGGGTTCCTACGACCCCGATGGAGACGACATTGCCTACGGCTGGTCGTCCGATGACCTCTCGATCACCATCCAGTCTGAGTTTGGCTTCAAGACCGACGTCTACGTCCCCGAGACTGCAGCGACCTACGGGACCGCTACCGCTTGGGACTTCGACGTCGACTTGGAAGTTGCGGACTGCAACGAGTCGGACATTGATACCGTTCGTCTGACCGTCAACTGCGAAGGCACCTGAGGATGACCAGCATGAACCGCTCCATTGCAATTATCGGTTTGGCGGCCCTCGCGAGCCTTGTTGCCTGCAACAAGGAAGCAGAGGACTCCGTCCCAGTTGACATCAACGAGGCCCCTACTGCAGAAGCAGGTGAGGACCAAGTGCTGGGTTACGGCGCCGTTGACATGAACGGCTCCGGCTCCTTCGACCCGGACGGGGACCCCCTGTTCTACGAATGGGGCTTCGAGCATGTGCCTGAGGGTTCGGCCATCACTGAGCGTGATGCACCATTCATTCGCAACGGCAACGCCGAAGCTGTGAGCACCCGCTTTGTGCCCGACCTGCCTGGTACCTACGTTGTCAGCCTGCGCGTGCACGACGGCTTTCTCTACTCCACCACGGACTACGCTGTAGTTCAGGTCGAGATGGAAGACGGCGCGCGCCCCGTGGCAGACGCCGGTAGCGACATGACTGTCGAGGTCGGAAACGTCGTCAGCTTGGACGGAAGCAAGTCCTTTGACCCAACCGGTCTGGGCTTGGCTTACGGCTGGGCTTTCAACTCCACCCCGGATCTGTCTGCCCTGGACAACACCTCCCTCAGTGGTGCTGACAGTGCGACGGCGAGCTTCACGCCCGATGCCCGCGGTGTGTACGAGCTGACCTTGATTGTCGACAACGGCATCACCACCTCTCTCAGTGACTTGGTCCGCGTGACCGTCACTGGCGACGACAGCGCACCAGTGGCCAACGCCGGTGCGGACGTTGCAGGCGAGGATTGCACCTACGTCGCTTTGGACGGCGCAGGTTCGGTGGACCCCGACAACGATGCGATTCAGTACTTCTGGGAAGTGCAGAGCGTGCCGGCTGGGTCGGGAACGACCAACGCCAACTTCAGCGACCGAAGCGCAGAGAGCCCCACTCTCTGGGCCGACATGGCTGGAACCTACGTTGTCTCGCTGACCGTCTACGACGGTGGTAGCTGGTCTACCCCCGACATGGTCACCTTGGAGCTGGGCGAGCGTAGCTTCAACACTCCTCCCGCCGTCAGCGTGACTGCGCCAGCGACCATTGCTGCAGGCTACGTCTGCTGTGAAGAGTCTGGCTACACTTACGACTGCGACGACTGTGACGACCAGGATTGGACCGTCGCGTTGGAGAGCGTGAGCATCGCTGATGCGGATGGCGACCCCTTCACCTACGAGTGGACGGTTGTCTCCGGAGAGGCTGCCTTCTCTTCCGCTACCGAGATTCCTACGGAACTCAGCATGGAAGATGTCGTGGCTACCGAGCCAAGTGTCTGTGACACCAACGAGTACCAAGTTCGCTTGTCAGTCACTGACTGCACCGGCGAGGTCACGGAGACCGATGTGACGGTCAACGTGGAGTGCTGTGGTGTCGAGGACGGTGACTCCGGTTCCGCCGAGGCTTGTGACGGCTGATTCAGTCCGTGAAGATTGAGATGGGCGGGGCTCTTCAGAGCCCCGCCTTTCTTGCGTTGGGGGTTCCCGTGTGGCTGCTTTGGCTTGGATGTGTACCGAGCGAGCCTGTGGCCGCTGTTGCGCTTCCCTTGGAGCCGGAGAGTCAGCTCCATCCCGAGCGCCTGGACCCAGCCCTGGGCCAGACCATTCAGGTAGATCTGGCCTACGCCGGGCCTTGGCCGGCGGCGCTGTCTTGGGATGGGGTGGATCAAGCGGAAGGGACCCAAGCGTGGGTCACGCTGACCTCGCTTGGGGAGACGGTGCTGAGGGTAGACGGGGCCGAGGTGGTCTTGGACGTGCAACCGGCTCGCAACCGATCCGATCTCATTCGACTCCCCATCGGAAAGCGACCTGTTCCAGACGCAGACCGTGCCTGTTTTGACCCGCGCTTCCCTGCGCTGAGTGGGCCCTGGATTGTGGCGTGTGAAGGTGGCAAGGTGGCGCGCGCTCTGCCCATCCAAGGTGGAGAGGAGCGGCTGCTGGAGCCAGCCATCAAGTCCCCAGGCATTGGCGCCAGCGGGGTCTATGGCTTGTCCCGTGGCGGTTGGAGCAGTCAGGACTGGGGCTGGCAAGCCGGCAAGCCCGCTCCCTTGAGTCCGGTGGCACCTCTGGGTGTGGGGCTGGAGCAAGTGGTGGTTCTCACGGCCGATGCGGTGGTGCGCATGCCCTGGGACGCGGGACAGAGGCGGGCGCTGCCAGCGGCACCGGCCTCTTGGTATGCGCCAGCGGTCAGCGAACAGGCGGTGGTGTGGGTGGACCGGCGGGACGCGGCTTGGACTGGCTTGGACGTGCTGCGCTTGAGCGAGGATGGCCAGAGCGCGCAGGTCTTGGTTCGGGCCCCTGGAGACCAGGCCCATGTAGCGGCCTCCGAGCAGTGGGTCGCTTGGATCGAGCCCCACTTTGTGGTGGTCCAAGACCTGCACAGCGGAGAGCGCCGGCGCTATCCCAGCGACACCCACACGGCCTCAGGGCTGAGCTTGTGGGGACCGGTCGCCTGCTGGGAGCACTGGAACGGCGAGGATGTGGACGCGGTCTGCAGTGACGGCCTGATCGCCGATGGTCCTGGGCATCAGCGCTCCCCGTCGCGCTACCAAGGCTGGATGCTCTACCGAGACGGCGAGCGCACGATGGTCGCTACCGCCGTGGAGCTGGTTTGGGACGACGATGCCCCCCGCGCCCAGCGGCTTGGGGCCCGAGTCAGTGGCCCTTCGGCCTACCAAGGCGCCTGGGTTCCGGAAGGGGTGCGCTACAGCCTGCCCCCTCTGGAGGGGGACTGGACCTTGGAGCAGTGGCAAGATGGTGCTTGGATCTCTCTGGGTCCCTACTTCCAGGATGTCATGGCCACAGACGCAGTTCGCGCGGTGCGCATTCCATGAGTGCCGATGCCCTCAAGGCCTGGGTTCCTCAGCTCGCTGGCCTCGCCGTGCTCGGCCTGCTGGTCGCATTGGTGGTCTCCAGTGGGGTAGATCCTCGGGTCTTGCCCGGGCTGAGGGGCCTTGGCGCCGTGGTGCTCTGGGGGGTGGCTGCAACAGGCCTGGGCGGTGCCCTGTTGAGTCGCGCCCGAGTCGGCGAGGCCTTGGCTTTGGGGGTCGGCGTGCTTGGCCTCCTGCTGCTCCTGTTGGGAGCGCTCGGCATGCTCTCGACATGGATGCTGGGCGGCGTGGCCTTGGCGGCCTGCTGTGGCTGGATCCTCAAGCCTGAGCTCCAGGTCGACTTGGACCCCGCGGTGCTCTGGGTGCTCGTGCCCGTGGCGGCTCTGGGCCTGGGGGTTGCGCTGGCCCCGCCGGTGGACACCGATGAGATCTACCAGCACTTGGCCCTGCCCAAGCTGATGCTGAACACCGGAGGACTGGTGGGCGGCATGCTCACACCCGACGGATCCCGGCCGGTGCCCTTGCACCTGAACTACACGGCCCTGTTGGCCTTTGGTGGGAGTGCTGGACCCAAGCTCTTCCACTTGGGCGCCGCTTTGCTGCTCATGGCAGAGGTGCACCGCCTGGGGGAGAAGCTGGCCTCGAGGGCGGGATGGGGCGCCCTGGCCGTCTTGGTGGGCAGCTACACCGTGCTCCGGGAGCTGGGGTTGGCCGACAACAACCTCCCTGCCGCCCTGATGTGCCTCTACGCGCTCCGGGCCCAGCTCGACAACGCGCCCTGGCGCATGGCTCTGTTCTCCGGCTTGGCCCTGTCCATCAAGTACACCGCAGCGCCGGTGGTCTTTGGACTCTACTTCTGCGACTTGGTCCAGCGCAGGGACCTGAAGAGGAGCGCTCTGGCGACCGTGCTGGCGCTTGGAATGGTCACTCCGTGGTGGCTGCGCAACCTCTTTGAGGGGCTGCACCCGCTCTTTCCTTACGCAGGCTGGCCGGCCGGGGACCGTTTCGTCTTTGCCTACATTGAGCGCTACGGCATGGGCCGCGACGCCCTCTCCATGCTGATGCTGCCTTGGAACGCCACCCTGCACGGGGACCCCACCAAGTATCAGGGCTTCCTGGGCCGCATCTCGCCTCTGGGACTGGCGGCCATCCCAGGCATGGCGCTGGCGGCGTGGAAGGCCCGTGAGCGGCCTGCTTTTGCCGTGGTGTTGGGAACGGCAGCCTTCGCCTGGTTGGGCTGGACCTTGGGCGCGCACTGGCTGCGCTACCTCCTGCCTGCGGCCCCACTCCTGGCACTGGCCGTTGGGTTGGGGGTCTCTCAGCTCCCCAAGTGGGGGCAGGCCTTGGCGCTTGGGGTGGCGCTCATTGGGCTGCCCAGCAACCTGCGGCCGGTGCTCGAGCAGGTTCAGCCTCTGGCCAAGGTGTCCTTTGGCGCGGGTGAGCGGCAGGCCCTGCTCGAGGAGGAGGTCCCAGGCTACAGCGCCATCCAGTGGGTCAATGAAGAGGCCCCTGCAGACGCACGAGTGGCGCTCACCTTTGCTTGGGCCGGCTACTACCTGGACAAGCCTTACCTGCTCGGCTCGGTCGAGGACCATGTGCCCATGCGGCATCTGCTCTACTTGCATGGTCCCGAGACCGTAGATGTCCTGCGTCAGCTCGGAGTGACCCACGTCGTCAGCGGTCGGGTGCGCTTCATCCACAAGAGCTACCCCTTCCTGAGCGACGCCATCTTTAGGGAGCAGTTCAGCGACCCGGAGGCGGTCTGGGAGGCCCTGCTGCTGGAGAACGCCACACTGGTCTACCGAGACGGTCGCTATGGGGTGTGGCGCCTGTGAGCCCCGCCTGGAAGCGCTGGCTCCCCAAGGTGGCTTGGGGTGTGGTGGATGCCCTGGCTGTGGCGCTCGTGTTTTGGCTCAGGTGGCTGGCTTGGCCTCGGGGTCAGAGCGATCCAGCAGCCCCGGGTCTTCAGGACATTCCGGCGAGCGCGTGGACATGGGGTGGACCCGCGGACTTTGTGCTCTATGGACCCGACGCTGGAAACTGGGCCGCGAACGCCCAGGCTTGGGCACAGGGCGCCGCCTTGGACCCCAACCGCTTGCCGGTGTACACGGCCCTGACAGTGTGGTTCGCCCCCGGTGGGGACGTGGTCTGGGGCGGACACTTGGTCAACCATGGCGCAGGGGTGCTGGCTTGCTTGGCGCTCTATTGGCTGGGTGTGCAGACCTCGGGGCGGGGAGCCGCGCTTGGGGCGGCCCTCTGGATGGCGGTGTTGCCCAGCTTGGTAGAGAGCCAGGCGCTCTACGGCGTGGACCCGGTCTTTGGTGCGATCTTCTTGGGCACCGTCGCCAGCGCCTGGTGGGCCACAGCGGGACATCCTCTGCGGGCCATCGCGCCGGGGGTGGGCATGGGGCTGCTGGCAGGCACCCACTACCTGGGCTTGGCCTTTCCGGTGGTCCTGGCCATCGGCATGCTCCAGGCCAAAGGCGACTGGAAGCGCCGGGTGCTGCCTGCTCTGGGTGCGCTGCTCCTGGCCTTTGTCGTGCTTCAGCTCCTGCTCCTGCCCTACGAGGACTTGGGGCTCGCGCAGATCCTCTCCGTCTACGGCGAAGGGGTGGCCAACCCTACTGCGAGCGCCAACGCCACCGAGCCCCTCTCCGAGCGCCTGCTCACCGCGCCGATGCTGGCCGTACAACGTGGCCTCTCGCCTCTTCGAGACAGCGGCTTGCCCTGGTGGACCCTGGTCCTGTTGCTGTGGGTTGGTGTGCTCGGCTGGGGGCTGCCCGGAGACCCCAAACGGCCATGGGACTGGCGCGGGGGAATCTGGCTCTTGGTCCTGTGCGGTCCCTTGATCCTACTGGAGGCCACCCGTGCCCCCGAGCGCTACCGAGACTTCCTGCGCCCACTGATCTTGCTCTTGGTCATGCGAGGTCTGGCTAGCCCAGCCGCAGCCTTAGAGCAGGCCATCGCCAAGAAGCTGCCCAAGTGGCCACGGGGTGTGCTGCCGCTGCTGCTCTGCGGGGGCGTTGCCTGGCTCACCCTCCAAGGCTTCGTGACCCAGTGGCCGCCGCGCATGCCCATTGAGCAAGCCCTGCAGCAGCGCACGACGGGCTTGGCCGTCTCCGAGTTGGGAACCGAGTCGGTGGTCAACACGCAGCAGGTCGTGGGCTTCTATGCCAAGGCCGAGAGCTGCCCGGGCAACTACTGCAGCCCGGATCCCGCACACCTTCCGGCCTGCAAGGCCTTGGTGCTGAGCCAGTGTGCGGGCGACCCCATCGCCGTCGTGGTGGAGCTGCAGAACGGCGGCCCCTGGGATCAGTCTCCCAACCGCGTCTTCGATGCCTGGCTGCAGGAAAGCCACAGCCCAGTTCAGCGCGTGAAGGGCATCGAGGCTGGGAGAGAGTCTGCGATCTATCTCCTCTCTCGGGCGGAGATCGCCGCGCAGTAGCGCCGCAAGCTCAGCGAATGAACTTGAGCGGCTTGGGCTGGCCACCAGGGAAGGCAGCGCTCAGGTCTTGGACCCCCAAGTGGTGCACCAAGGCGCCGGCCAGGACGTCCCGAATGTCGGTGCCGATGGCCAGATCCCGGTCCTGGTGCAGCGCGGCCAATCCTGGCCAAGGGCCCAAGACCTGGCCGCCGAGCACCTGTCCACCGGCAAAGAGCGTGGCCGAGGCGCTCCCGTGGTCGCTGCCCTTGGTGCCGTTTCCGCGCACGCTGCGGCCGAACTCGGTCATGCCCAGCACCAAGGTGTGCTGCCATCGGGGGCCCAAGCCCTCCTTTAGGGCCAGCAGGCTCTCGGCCAGCTTGGAGAAGCCGCTGCCCAGGCGCCGGGTCTGGTTGGTGTGGGTGTCCCAGCCGCCAAGCTGCACGACGGCCGCTTGTGGACCCCCCTCCAAGGCCAAGAGGCGGCCGAGTTGGAGCGCCAGGCCTCGACTGAGCCCATGGTCTTGGCGTTTGGGGCGGGCCATGACGCCTTGCTCGGCCAGCTCCCCGCGCAGGCTCAAGCCCTCCTCGTAGGCCGGGCCCAAGATGGGGTCCCGCTGGTACAGGTCGGCCATGACCTGGAGGAAGTCCTGGTCCGAGGAGAGGTCTCGCTGCAGGTCGATGCTGCCAATCTCAGCGGGCCCCTGCAGGATTAAGGGCACCTGACTGCCGATGGCCAAGCCTTCGGCGCCAGTCGTTCCCAGGGCCCGGCCGAGCCAGCCGGTGCGGATGCTGTGTGGCTCCGGGCCGCCGCCTTGCAGCATGTCCATCGCCTCGAAGTGGGAGCGTTTGCTGCCCGGCTGGCCGGTGGCGTGCACGATGCCCAGCTCGCCGCTGTCGAAGAGGCCGGCCAGCGCAGAGAGGGAGGGGTGCAGGCCGAAGAAGCCGTCCAGATCGACCACACCGTCCGGGCGTTCGGGACCGGGAAGGGCCAGGTGGCCTCGTGCGCGGGCGTAGTCTGGGTCGCCGTGGGGAGGACAGAGCGCCAGGCCGTCGACCGCTCCTTCCAGCATCAGCAGGATCAGCCGCTTCTCTGGCGCCTTGGCGAAGGCCCCATTGGGAAGCATGGTCACACCGGCGAGGCCGAGCAATCCACCGAGGAAGTGGCGGCGGCTGGCGGACATCACTGTGCCCGCCACTGAAAGCTGGGGCTGGCGAGCAGCACGGCCACCCCCTGCAACGCAGACATACCGGCCAGCAGCTTTCGGTCCTGGGCTGGAAAGCGTGCCCCCAGCAGGCGCTCCCCCAGAGCCACGGGATCCACGTCCAGCTCCGCGCGCTCGGCGAAGCGCTTGGCCAGGTCCACCCGGGCGAGGATGGAGTCAGGTCCGGTCCACGCGCTGGCTCTGTCTGACCAGCCTTGGGGAGAGGGGGCCGCCCAAGGCATCTGTCCCAGCGCCCGGCGCCCTTGGAGCAGCTCTTCGCCCTGACCGTTGTAGCCAATGCCTCGTGCGATGGCGGTCACCAGCTCGGCGGGGGTGCGCAGCTTGGGGGCTCCAGGTTGCCAGGCACGCTCCAGGTGGATCAAGGCTTCGTGGACCGAGGGCAGGTGGCCTTCGGTCTGAGTGAAGGTGCGTGCGATGTGGGCGACATCCTGGGGGTGGGGGGTGTCGCTGACGAAGTGGCGCACCAGCTTGGTCGCGATGAAGAGCGCCGTGCTGGGATGGGCCGCGAGCAGCTCGAGGGCCTGCACGCCTTGGTCGTGGCCGCCCTCGGGTAGGCGTTGACCCAGGAGGGTGTGGTCCCCAGGCTCATGGCGTCTGGAGTCGAACTCGAAGGGGTCCCGGCGGCCTTGGCCTGGGTCCAGCCCCCAGCCGGTCAGGATGGCGGCCAGGGACTGCACGTCTTGCTGGGTGTAGCCGCCGTTGACCCCCAGGGTGTGCAGCTCCATCAGCTCCCGGGCGTAGTTCTCGTTTAGACCTTTTCCGCGCTTGCGCCCCACGCGGCTGTTGGGCCCCACGCTGCGGGTCTGGTCCAGGTAGAGCAGCATGGCGGGGTGGTGGGCGCTGGCCAGGACCAGGTCCACGAAGTGCCCGTCCAGGTTGGGCCGGATGACTTGGCGCTCGAAGTTGCCAACCAGTCCCACGCAGCGGACCTGGGTAATGGAGACGCAGAAGTGGTTGCTCCAGAAGCGCACCAAGCGTTCTTGGAAGGGGTGGCGTGTAGTGGCCGCGTAGGTCTCGCGGGCGTTGGCTTCGGCGTCGTAGGTTTCCTTGGCCAGCTTTCGCGCGCTCTTTTGGTCCCGCTTGTTGGCCCGGTGTAGGGCGTAGCTCAGCGGGCCGATGCTCTCTAAGCCTGTTGGGCCCTCGCTTGCCTGGAGTTGGCTGCTGAGCCAACCCCGAGGGTCCCTCCGCATGCGCGCAAGTTCGCTGGGACGCGGTCCAAGGCCAAAGCGGCTCGCGGCGATGTCAGGGGCTCTGTCCACGTGGACACAACGGGAGAAGGGGGGCGCTTATTCTGAAGTTTCTCAACGAGCAGTGCCACGCCCGGGCCTCGATAGCGGGGGCTGGACAGGGTGCAGGCGATGGCCGCGATGGTCACGGGTGCGCTCAGGAGGAGGCACCAGGCCCAGGAGGCGTCCGTCGCGATGGCGATGCCCGTGAAGAGCAGCAGGTTGTAGAGGCGCAGGGAGCGAGCAGCGCCAATGGCGGAGAGCAAGGCCCAGGCCAATCCAGCTGCACAGAGGACCGGCGCCCCCAAGGCGGATGCGGTCACGGAGAGCGCGGAGAGGAGGAAGAGGAGGGGGATCTGCAGGGAGGCGGTCATGGCGGGGGCCTTGGGGGAGCGGTCTGCTTGGGTAGTTTGCACAGTCCGTGCCAGCCCCGAGGCCAGGCTGCTGGGGGGCGATCTGGACGCGCTGTCAGCCGGTCCTCGACTGAGGAAGGAGGATTGGACAGGCTGTCGCTGGACTGGGGGTGGAGTAGCCGGGATCTATGATTTGCATAGAGATCCGCCCCCCTCTCTCCTGCAACCAATGCGCGCACGCGGTGTCCAATGGCCCATAGGTGGATAGTTTGACCCCATGGCTGATGAAGAACTGATCGACGCTCCCAAGAAGAAGTCCGGCTGGCTGCGCTACGTGCGCGACTGGGGGCTGTCCATCGTGGTGGCCCTGGGGGTTTACTGGGGCATTGGAATCATGCGGGCGCCGGATCTTCCGGACCAGGCCCCCGAGTTTGAGTTGATGACCCTGGAAGGCGATCTGGTCTCGCTCTCGGACTACGAGGGCCAGACGGTCGTGGTGAACTTCTGGGCGACTTGGTGTGGGCCCTGCATGGCGGAGATCCCCACCTTCAACGAGTTTGCCTTAGAGAACCCCGACATTCCGGTGCTGGGCATCGCCACGGACCAGAGCCCGGCCAAGGTGCGGGTCACGGCCAAGAAGAAGGACATGCAGTACACGGTCCTGCTTGCGGACTCCGACGTACAGCGGGATTACGGCATCACCACGCTGCCCACGACCATCGTGGTCGGTCCCGACGGTCAGGTCAGGAACGTGCACGTGGGCGCGATGCTTGGACCGCAGTTGAGCTTCGCCACACGCTGATTCCGCGTTGCGCCGGGGTCAAATCTGCCCTATCTGCCCGCATCTCATGAAGGAGTGCGGCACATGGCGCTGACGACGACGGGCAAGGTGGTGATCGGTATCGGTGTTCTCTGTGTGCTCTGCTGCGGCGGGCCACTGGTCGTCCTGGGCATTCAAGAGGCCACGATGACCCCGGAGCAGAAGGCCGCCCGTGCCGCCGCCAAGCAGGCGGAGATCGACAACGGCAAGGCCATCGAGGCTGGCTTGGTCGCTCTGTCCGCCAAGCAAGGGGACTTTGATCCGCTGACCTGGGAAGACGCCAAAGCCTGTGACACCGCAGACCTGTCGGCGCGCTTGGGTGAGGAGGGCGACAAGACCCTGCTTCTGACCGACTTTGCGGAGCTTGAGCAGCTCTCCCGTCGCGTGGCCGGTGAGAAGGACTACACCTCCCCAGAGAACTACTTTGGCGAGCTGCGCCAGGTGCGCATGCCAGGCGGCTTCTCCTCTTCCTTGGGCTACGACCCCAGCGACACCGACTACGGCAGCTTGGCCGACTACCCCCTCGTCGGCGTGTTCGTGGACTTGGAGGCCGTTGAGCCGACCACCTACGACGATGAGAGCTTCGAGGGCGGCTACTACGACGGCTACATGGTCATCGTCGACGCGCGCACCCAAGAGAAGCTCTGCTGGAAGCGTTTCTACGTGGAGAACTCCGAGGTCGTGGAGTTCGAGGATGGCTTCAGCGAGGAGCGCTCGATGAAGAAGGCCATCGACAAGGACTTCGAGAAGAACTTCAAGGACGCGATCAGCGGCCTGAGCATGAGCCCTGCGATCGAGACCAAGATTGGAATCTTCTAGGGCGCCTTAGGCCTGACTGGGCGGGAGGAAGCCGTCCAGATCAATCTGGGGGGAGGTGACCTGCACTCCAGCCTTGTCCAGGCGCTGGGCCACGCCTTGTACCAGCAGCGGCCAGCAGACAGTGGCGTCGCTGTAGACCTCGGCAAACAGACCGCCTTCGCTGGGGGGAACGAACTTGCCCCAGCTCACGCCTTCGCTGTAGGTGCAGCCGCTCAGGCCGCCCCAGTGGGTGGGCTCCGGGCAGATGCGCACTGCGTAGCGGAAGCGGTTCAAGGGCTCGTTCCGGTTCAAGGGCTGGTTCATGTAGTCCACAAAGGGGCTGGCTTGCTGCGCCCAGTTGCGTGGCACACCCCCGCCGATTGTGAAGATGCCCAGGCGGTCCGCGTTGAGCACAAAGCGCGTGTAGTGGGCCAGGTCTCCGAAGGGGTCGAACTTGGTCTGCAGCTGCCCAAGCGCGTCGCTGAGGCTGGTCTCGCTGTCCGTGGCCAGCATCTCTTCCATGTAGAAGGTCGCCAGATCCAAGCCGAACTCGCTGTCGGTGAGCGCTGGGATGAAAACGGGCACCCCTTTGCGGTAGCAGGCGCTCAGGATGCCGCGCATGCCAGGCTCTGCGAGCCGCTGCCCGACGGCACGGGTGAGCTGCCAGCTGGAGTAGCGCTCAAAGTTCTGGTCGACTTCCTTGAAGATGGTGCGCAGGCGGGTGCCCAGCTCATTCAGGCTGCTCTCGAGCTCGTAGGTATCGTAGACCCGATTGTAGCCCTTCTCGAAGAGCTCCTTGTCCTGGAGCTCGTCCTTGGCCTTGTAGTGCTCCATGCCGGCCAGCTCGACCATGCCGTGGGTCATCAGGGCGCCGGTGGAGACGATGGCTTGCACCCAGCCGCGCTCGACCATTTCGGTGATGACCAGGCCCATCTTGGCCACGGTCATGGCACCGGAGAGGGTCATGACCACCGAGCACTGTGGGTCGGCGACCATGGCCTGTAGGGCATCGGCGGCCTCGCCCAAGCGGCGCCCACCAAAGGCGGTCTTGGACATTGCCCGGAGCAGGCCGTCGGCGTCGTCGATGTTCTGAAGGTCTAGGGTCTCCAGCGCCTCCAGCTTGTCCGCCTTGGCGTCGCCTAGCTCCCGCTCAAAGCGTTGCTTGGCGGCGGGATCGGTCTCGTCGGTGTACGAGGACATGTTGGCCTCTAAGCGAAGAGCTTGTCGAGAAGTCCGCGGTTGCCTTGGATGGCGACCCGGCGCATGTAGAACTCCATGCCGCGAAGGCCGCCGAGCTCGGCGCCTCCACCAGCACGTCCGGGGCCGCCGTGGTTCAGGTTTGGCAGCACCATGCCGTGAGGCGTGGCCTGGTCGCAGACCTTCTTGTCGATCAACATCACGCGACCATTGTAGGGCGCCAGCTCAAAGACCAGCTCCCCACCAAACTTCCGGTCACTGCTCGCCACGGTCGAGGCCAGCATGCCCTGGCCCTTGGCCACGATGGCGGCTGCCTGAGCCACGCTGCCGTCGTAGACGCAGAGGGTCACCACGGGTCCAAAGACCTCGCGGGCGTGCACCGCTTCAGCTTGCAAGGGGGCATCACAGCGCAGCAAGATTGGGGAGGCGAATGCGCCCTGGCCATCCTTGACGCCTTCAAAGCTCTCACGCTCGGGATCGCCGTAGACGATGCGCCCCTCGCCGCTGAGCAGGGACACGCCTTCGCGGTAGTCCTCCTGCTGGGCCCGGTTGTTCAGGGGGCCCATGCGAACACCTTCGGCGCGAGGGTCGCCAATGCTGATGCGCGCGAGCTCCTCGCTCAAGTCCTCGGTCAGGGCATCCACCAGGGACTCGGGCACCACCACGCGGCGCACTGCGGTGCACTTCTGACCGGCCTTTTGGGTCATCTCCAGCACGATGCTGTTCTTGACCCAGTGGTACAGGTCGGAGCCGCGCTCCAGGTCAGGGCCGAGCACCATGGCGTTGAGGCTGTCCGCCTCGATGTTCACGGCGGTGGAGGCGTGTACGGGGCCGTGGCCGCCGCGCAGCTTGGCGCCCGTGTCCGCGCTTCCTGTGAAGGCCAGGGCGTCTTGGGGACCCAAGTGGTCCAGGAGCGTGCCGGGGCTGCCGCAGATGAGCTGGAGCACGCCAGGAGGGATGAGCCCTTGGTCCGTGAGCACCTTGACCATCTCGTGGGTGATCCAAGCGGTGCTGGAGGCTGGCTTGGTCACCACAGGCACGCCGGCCAAAATGGAGACTGCGGCCTTGGCGAAGGTGCCCCAGGCGGGGAAGTTGAAGGCGCCGATGTGTACGGCTGCGCCTTGGATGGGCACGCGGATGTGCATGCCGTAGAAGCGGGCGCTGTTGCGGGTGAGCTGCTCGCTCTCGCCGTCCACAAGCCACTTGCGGTCGCCCAGCTTCTTGCCCAAGCCGGCGTAGTAGCTCAGGGTGCCGGTCGCGCCGTCCACGTCGAACTTGGCGTCGCCGCGCGTGCTGCCGGCGTTGACCATGGTCACGTCCAGCAGGGCCTCGCGGGCGGCGTAGAGGGCCTTGGACCAGGTGCGCAGCATCGCGCCGCGCTCCTCGAAGCTCATCGCACGCAAGCTTGGGCCGCCGACCGTGCGGGCGTGATCCATGACGGCCGCCATGTCCAGTCCATTGGAGGAGGCCTGGGCTACCCGCTCGTCGGTGGCAGGGTTGACCAGGTCACGGAAAGGGGCTTGGCCTTTGGACCAGCCGCCCAAGACGTAGGACTGCAGTTGGATCACAGCTTGCTCCAAGGGTTTGCACGTCCGGAATCAGTCCTTGAGGACCAGGTATCCGGCGATGAGCATCAGGGGGACCGGCAGCCAGTAGAGCTGCAGGAAGGGGTTGCCCGTGGGCCACCACCGGGTGTAGCGGGCCTGTAGAGACAGGTGCATGGCGTAGGGCTCGCCGTTCTCGTCCAAGGCGATGGTCACGCCCTTTGCGGCCTTCTCAAAGGCCTCGAGGCTCTCGCCGACCTCGGCGATGGCCATACAGGTCAGAGCGACATCGGCGTAGGCCGTGTAGAGCATGCTGCCCTGATGCGGCTCGGCGTAGACGTCGCCGGTCACCTTCCAGAGGTAGGCGTCGTGGCCGTCATCCAGCTGCAGGAACTCGGGGTCTTCTTGGGAATCCGTGTACAGGGAGCGCGCGTAGTCATCGCTGAAGTCAAAGGTGGTGTCCTCGCCTGCGGAGGTCACCTTGGCCTGTCCGGCGCTGAAGACGGCCTTGGCCCACGAGCGGAAGTTCTCAGCGGTCTTGGGGCTCTTCTCCGGGTCCAGGACCTCCAAGGGGGAGCCAGACTCGGCGCGACAGCGGAAGGCCAAGTTGTCGTAGAGACGGTCTGTGCGGATGACGCTCAGACGTGCTCGCTTGCCGTTGAAGGGACCCTCACCGCCCAAGCGTCCACCGGAGACCAGGTTGAGCTCTTCTTCTGAGAGTGTGCGCATCCCATCGGGCAGGGTGATGCTGTAGCCGGCGGGCGCTGTGATGGTGCCGGTCAGGCCCATCTCTGCTGGGTCAAAGGCGGGCTTGGCGATGTCGGTCATGGCGATGATCTCGCCGGCTACCTCGTGTGCGCGCTCCAAGCTCTCGGAGGACTCGACGCTGCCGATGACCGCGTGGCCTTCGACCGCGTACAGGAACACGTGGTAGTAGAGGTCCCGCTCCAGAAAGCCGTCCCAAGCATGGAAGTTCAGGACCTGCATAGGGCCGAGCTCGGGGTGCTCCACCAGCGCCCATTCACCCAGGGTCAGATCCAAGTCCGACTCGGGTTGGTCGACCAGTCCCAGCTCGTCGCTGAGGCTCTCACCATCCAGACGGCCCACGTCCGGCTGGAAGTTCGTGGCACGAAAGCGCACGTTGCTGTACGCCTCGGAGGCACGCATGCCGAGCCGCACTTCGCTTGTGGAGTCGTTTGCCGTCCACTTCCAGCGGGGCTCCACACCGGGCTCCGTCTGGGGAACGACGATGTCCACCGGCAGTCCGGGGATGTTCACCATGGCTCTTCCGAAGGGGTACATCTCCTCTTCGGTCAGTGGGACCACCGGCTCTTCGCCTTCGAGAAGAGGCGCAGGAGGCAGGGTCCATGGCGCCGCCAGAGTCAGGTCGGGCAGCACGGGGCTGGGGGCCTCCTCCTCGTCTTGTGCCATGGCTGGGTTGCCAAGCAGGAGCAAGAAGGACAGGGACTGGGCTGTGAAGAGCATGGGGATCCGAGGCGCTGGGGGCGCAGACTAACGCGGAGAGGGCTGAGATGCTGGAGGAGGTGTATGGCTCAGAGGTGCCATGGGTGCCGCGCGCTGTTTAGGACAGGGGCCGCTGGACCTTCCTGTGATCCTAAGGCGGCGAGGACAGACTTTCGCTTTTCCGATTTATGGCCGGATTCCAGATTCTTGGGGAGGCGTGTCACCTGAGGGTTGTCTTTGTCATTGTCCTGAGAAAGCGAGGTGATAGATTCGTAAGTCCCACACCTCGGAGCCCCTATGGACCGCAAGATCGCCATCCTCCTGTTGCCCCTCGCACTCTTCGCTTGCGCAGCGCCCGGCACGGAACAGGAGTCGTACATTCTGGAAGACGGAGACCGCTACGACGCCCTTGGGCAGGACGCCGACCTGAACTGGGACAACCCGGACTACATGCCGGAGGTGGACCGTTGGGCACCCCAGGGCATCCCGGTCAGCATCCCCTTGGGGAGCTCCAACGCCTACAACGTCGTGGACGCGACCTGGAAGGGCGAGGGCGACGGCGATCGCTTGGGCATCGGAGTGGCAGCGGTGGGTGACCTGAACGCCGACGGTCTGGAAGACATGGCGATGGGGTCCATCTACGGCAGCGGGACGGGCTCGGGCGACGGCGCGGCGTACATGAACCGCGCCAGCTTCAAGACGGGCAACTACCGGGCCGACGCCTCCAAGGGCCGTTGGTACGGGGTCAGCGGCAGCCGCGCAGGTGAGCAGGTCGCTGGGGGCGGCGACGTGGATGGAGACGGCAACGACGACTTCATCATGGGCGCGCGCACCTGGAGCAACCCCGTCAAGACCTGGCAGGTGAACGCAGGCGCCGCTTATCTGGTGTTTGGCTTTGACCGTGGCAACAACACACTGCCCAGTGGAGCCCTGGCTCTCACAGGGACCAAGGCCTACGAGTACGCAGGTGCGGGCGTGGACATCGTGGGCGACCTGGACGGAGACGGCTTCGCTGAGCTGGCTGTGGGCGCCACTGGAGCGGACACCAACGGCTCGTCGAGTGGCTGCGTTTACATCATCAACGGGCCCATCACCGCAGACGTGGACCTGGCTGTTGCCGACGCCGAGATCGGTGGCGAGACCGCCGGGGACGCCATCGGCTCCCGAATCGTCGGGTTGGGTGACGTGGACGGCGACGGCGTCGATGACTTCGCTGTCGGAGCCCGCACCGAGGACACCAACGGCGTGGACGCGGGAGCGGTCTACGTGATCACCTCCGGCACCATGCCGAGCACCTTGGCCGATGCCGACATCATCATCCGGGGCAACAAGGATGGATCCGAGGGCGGAAGTGGCGTGAGCGAGGCCGGCGATCTCGATGGAGACGGCCTGAATGACTACCTGGTTGGATCTTTGGGCCACAACGATCTGGGCAACGCCTACGTGCTCCAGGGCTCCGTGACCTCTGGAAAGATGGGCGAGGTGGCCTACGCCCGTTTCGTCGGTCAGTCCAACGGGGACCAGTTCGGCTCTGGGGTGACCTCGGGGGACATCTCAGGCGACGGCACGGAAGATGTGATCGTGGCGGCCAACCGCCAGTCTTCGAGCGATCGGGGTGCCGTCTACGTCTTCTACGGACCGGTGACTGGAACGATCGCCTCTTACGACGCCGACTCTAAGCTCTCCGGTGTGGGCTCTAACGATCGCTTTGGCTCCTGGGTCGACGTGGCGGAGAACACCACCGTCGACGGAAAGAACACGTTGATGGTCGGTGCCAGCTCGCGCGGAACGGGCAACAAGGGCGCGGTCTACCTCTTCCAGAGTCCCTGATTCCCAAGCTGGATCGGTCACGATCGCCGCGGTGGCGCCACATCATGTGGACCACTGCGGCGATTTTTGTTTGCGGACATTCTGGTGAAAGATTGCCGCAAACCCTTACCCCATGCGGATTTCGGGCTGGGGGTGTCACCTATCAGTTCACATCGGCCCTTGCGGGGCTTTCGGCCCTAGGTCAGGCTGATCTGAGGATGGTGCGTCGTATCGCGGCCTCAAGTCTGCTCTTGGTGGAGCCGATTCAAGGTTGAGAACGTTGTCATTCGCCCCCCTTGGAGATCTCAAGATGCACAAGCTGTCCCTTCTCGCTCTGGTCGGAGGCCTCGCAGCCCTCTCCGCGTGCGCTGTCGAGCCCATGGAATTGGATGCCCCCGGTGGAGCCGTTGCAGCCGATGAGAACATCGAGCCTCTGTTGCCGGAAGAGATGTCTACCAAGTGGGATGACCCTCTCTACAAGCCTGGCGTTGATCGCTGGGCACCCTACGGAACCCCCATTGCTGTTCCTCTGGGGACGAGTGTCGGCGCCAACGTCGCGCGCTCCTCCTGGCAGGGCGAGTCTTCCGGCGACAACTTGGGAATCTCGGTGGCCTCGATCGGTGACATGAACGGGGACAACCGCTCCGAGGTGGCTGCTGGTTCCGACTACAGCAGCGGCGCTGGTGGCGCATACATGGACAAGGGGCGCTTCAAGGCTGGCAGCTTCCGCGCCGACGGCGTGAAGGGCAAGTGGTACGGCGAGACCGGCTCTGTCGCTCAGAATGTCGCGGGCTACGCCTACAAGCGGGACATGACCCTCATCGAAGATGGCGACTTGAACGCCACCACCGGAAATGAGTTCCTGATCGGGGCGCGCTCCTGGGACGACCCCGTCGACACTTGGAAGGTCAATGCCGGCGCGGTCTACATTGTGACCTGGGCCGACCGGGGCAACAACACCCTGCCCGCCGCTGCGATCGCCATCACCGGCATCAAGGCCAACGACTTCGCAGGCTCCGGTCTGGACATCGTCGGTGACTTGGACGGCGACGGAGTCAGCGACGTGATCGTCGGTGCCAGCGGCGCTGACGACGGCGGCGACGGCTCCGGTGCGGTCTACTTGATCAACGGGCCCATCACCGCAGACATGAACCTGGCAGACGCCGACGGTGTCGTGGGTGGCGAGGGTGCTGGTGACGGTGTGGGCGCTCGCGTCCGTGGCATCGGTGACTTTGACGGCGACGGCGCTGCGGACTTTGCTGTGGGCGCGCGCAGCCGTGACCACTCAGGCAAGACCGACGCTGGCTCCGTCTACGTCATCACCGCGAGCACCTTGCCCGCGGACCTCAACGACGCCGACGCGATTCTTCGTGGCAACTTGGCCGGCAGCGAGGCTGGCAACCAGCTCGCCGAGGCCGGTGACTTTGACGGCGACGGCTACGACGACTTCTTGGCGGGCGCACTGAGCCACAACGGGCGCGGCGCGGCCTACCTGATTCGTGGAAACAGCGCGGTCACCGGCGCGATTGGCGCCCAGGCGGACATCAAGTTCTCTGGCCAGCTCACCGGCGACCAGTTTGGCGCAGGATTGGCCACTGGTGATGTGGACCGCGACGGTTCTCCCGATGTGGTGGTCTCGGCCAACCGTCAGGGCAGCAACGACCGCGGCGCTGTGTACGTCTTCTTGGCACCGACCTCGGGCGCCAGCCTGAGCGCTACCACCGACGCCGACATCAAGCTGGCGGGATCCGCTGCGGATGACCGCTACGGTAGCTGGGTGGATGTCGTTGAGAACCAAGACACCTTGTTCCGCGATGTGCTCGTGGTCGGCGCCAGCCGCCGCGCCAGCAACGACAAGGGCTCGGTCTACCTCTACGAGTTCTAAGGGCGTCCTCTGAGCGCAAGGCCCAAAGCCCGGCGGCTAGGACTGAACCGCCCTGGGGCGGATGCCATCAAAGAACAGGCGTGCCAGCTCACTGGCCGCCTGTTCTGCGTTGAGGCGGGGGTCGCCCTGCAGCCAAGCCCAGAGCAGGCGCTCGGCCGCGCCCACGATGGCCAGCGCGACAGAGGCGCAGTCGTGGTGCCGGACCAAGCCTCGGGCCTGTGCGTCCTCCAGGATTGTGATCGCAGTGTCCTCGACTTGGGTCAGCCATGCTCTACAGAGGTGCCCTGAGACACCGGGTGCGCGCGCGTGCTGGAAGTGGAGGGGAAGCGTGCTCTTCGTATTCTCCAAGACCTGCGCCAGTCCCAAGCTCATCTGCAAATAGAGAAGCTGTTGTTGCTGGGTGGTCGAGGCCGAGGCCAGCGCGTCTGCGTGGGCTCTGAGGGCGTCAACAAAGGGCGCATAGAGCTCCTCCAATAGGGTGGAGAAGAGGGACTCTTTGTCTGGAAAGTACAGGTAGAAGGTGCCACGTGCGATGCCAACTTCGGCGACAATGCGCTCCACGCTCGCCCGCTCAAAGCCCTCCTCCAGCATGGCGTGTCGGCCCGCGTCCAGGATGGCTTTGCGCCGCGCGGCTTTCTTCTGCTCTCGTAGGCCCATGGCATGGGCATAACCCACCGCTTGAAGGGTTTGGATGCCGTGATAGCCCAAGAGCCATGAGCGACCGTGCACCCGCACTCCGGGCCTTGGGCTACGTCCTGGACCCAGAGGACATGTGGATTCACCCGCGGCTTCGGCTGCTGGTCGAGGACGTGGAGGTGCTGCTCTCGGCGGAGTCGGAGCACCTGCAAGGCTTCCATGATCCGGGCCTGTGGGAGGGCGTGGAGCCGGAGCCGATTCCGGTCTTGGAAGAGGGCCTGCGCCGCGCTGCGCGGCAGGCCGGCCTGCGCTGGGATGGCTGGCTCAATGCTTGGGACACCGGAGCAGGCAGCTGGCTGCGCACCGAGCAGCTTGAGAGCATGGGGCCCCAGGGACTCCTGGATATGGTCAAGGGCGCGCGTGCCTTCGACACCAAGCACCGCCGCCGCAGGGCTGCGGGCTGCGCTGGGCTCTTCCTGATGTTCGGCTGGTTGCTGGTGGGATGGTTGGCAGGGGTCAACGCCTGGTTGATCGGAATGCTGGTGATCGCTGGAGTGACCCTGATCTTTCGGCCCCGCGGGATGCCCGACGGTCTCTGGGGAGATGCCGACGAAGAGATGCTCATCCACGGCCTGGAAGCGGGCCAGATCGCCCTGGGCGATGGGTGGGAGGAGGCTGCCCACGCTCTGGGCGCGATCCCCGCTGGACCGGACCACCTGTACCTGATGTTGGTCGAGCGCTCCGTGCGCACTCAAGAGCTGCTCGAGCGCTTCGATCCCGAAGAGCTCCTGCGCATCCTTCACGCCGTCTCCCCATTGGCTGACGACGAAGATTAGAATCCCCCAACCCATTTCCCCACCCCCACTCGGAGCGCCCCAATGCGAAGCATCATGAAGCAGATGGTCCAGATGGACCATTCCGTCGGATTCGCCCTCTGCCAAGCCATGCGTGAGGTGGCCAGCGCCGACGGGGACCACCCCCGCGAGCTGCTCCTGATTCAGTCCTTCGAGGATGAGCTGCCTGCTGGCAAGACCGACACCGTCGACCTGAGCGTGGTCAACACCCCGGCCCTGAAGGAAGCCTTCATCAAGAGCTTGGTGTTGGTGGCCTTCGCCGACATGCAGCTGGGCGAGGAGGAGACCAACGTCATCCGTTCTTACGCCGAGAAGCTGGGCCTGGGCGAGCGCGAGGTCAGCCGGGCCATCTCCGATGTGGCCGCCGCGCTGCTCTCCAACTTGGCCGGGGTCAAGCAGTCCCGCGCACAGGTAGAGGCGCTGGGCAAGGCCATGGGCCTGGACCAGTTCACCATCGACGAAGTCCTGAACGCGTGAGGGCGCTGCTGGCGGCGATTCAGGCCGAGGCAGCCTTGGGCGAGATGCCCATCGATGTGCCGGTCTACCAGGGAGCAGGTGTGGATCCCACCACGCCGGTGCTCTTGGGCTCAGGCTCGCTGCAAGCCAGAATCGGGGTCATGGGTCGTGATCCAGGCCGCCACGAGGTCATCGAAAACGAGCCCTTCATCGGAAAGGGTGGGCAACTCATCCGACAGGCCTTGCATCAGGCGCAGTTTGGCCGAGATGCAGCCTCCCTGGAGGACTACAAGCGCGCAGGAGAAAACTTCTTCTGGGCCAACACCGTGCCCTACAAGCCCACCGGCAACAAAGCCTGGTCGGTCAAGGTCAAGCGCCGCTTCTTGCCCCACATCCAGGAGCTCCTGGTGGATCAGTGGCAGGGCCGTGACCTGATCACCTGCGGCAACGTCGCATTCGAGTGGTTCGGCTTGGCCGACAAGTCTCTCAAGCCTCAGCTCAAGGCCTTCTGGGCCCTGCCGGACCGCTACGAGCGTAGCTTGCAGGTCAGCTTGGGTGGAAAGGACTTTGTGCTCCACCCCGTACCCCATCCAAGTCCACTGAACGCCACTTGGTACAAGCGCTTTCCGGAGCTCATGTCCCAGCGGCTCACCCAGTTGAATTGGAGCGGCGCTTGAGAATTGGCCCCATCTTGAGTGCGATCTTTCGCGTGGCGATGAAGCACCACAAGGAGATGCTCAAGCCCACTTTGGTGCTGGCCGGTGCCATGGTGGTGATGGCCACGCTCTTGGCCTCGGGTGTGCTGCTCGGGGCGCTCTCCGGTGCCGAAATCCTGGAAGGCCCACGTTTCTGGCCCTACGCCAGCCTGCTCTTCTTTGTCGGTCGCATCTGCACGGCCCCCATCGAGGTCTGGTGGCTGCGTCGTCTGCAGGCCGCCATGGCCGGCACCGACGGCTCCCTGGTCAAGGTGGGCGGCTTTGAGGTCCTGGAGGCGGTGGCCTTGGAGGCGGTGCGTGCCCCCATCGTGGTCTTGGGTTTCCTGATGTGCATCGTGCCGGGCTTGCTCCTGCGGCCCCTGCTCTTTCTGCCGGAGAGCGCCCTCTCCCAGGGGCACTCCCTCAAGGCCTCTTTCGCCATGGCCCTGGACCTGATGAAGCGTCGCTTTCAGGATGTGGTCATCACCGACTTTCTTCTGGTGCTCGTCTGCGGAGGTCTGACCGCCGTCCCTCTGCTGGGTCCCTTCTTGGTCCTGCCGGCCCTGCTGCTCTCTCGCTACATCCTCTGGCTGGATCTGAGCGGTCAGCAGCCCGCCGAGGAGATCGGCCTTTAGTTTTCGCCAGGCTCAGCTGGTGGTGCCGAGGGCCGCGCCAACTCCGCGGCCAACCATTGGGCCAGCATCTGGTTGCCCTCCACGTTGAGGTGGATGGGGTCCAGCTCGAAGAAGGCTTGGGCCGGAAGCTCAGGGCTCAGAGCACCGCGCTCTGCCAGGACCGCTTGGTGTTCGCTGCGGGCTTCTTGCACCGGGAAGCTCAACAGCAGCGCTTGCGCCCCCGAGGCCTCTACGCGCCGCACCAGCGCGTCGACGTTCGCTGCGTAGGCAGTGGGCGGCACCCGCTGCGTCTCGCCGGCGGGTGGGGCTGGAGCCGGCGTGGGCAGCAAAGAGACCAGCGCGCGCTGTATCTGCAGGGGATTCGCCGGCCCGGGATCGATCTGTTCGCTGTCTGGCAGGGACGCGGGGTCGGCATCACGGATCATGTAGGCCAGCACCACCACATCGGGCTTGAGGGCCAGCACCCGGTCCAAGGTCGCCAAGCCTTGGTAGCTGGAGTAGCCAGGCACCCCAGCGTTGAGCACCTCTACGCCAAGTTGCTCCCCCAGAAGAGCGGGCCAAGCTTCCTCTTCGCGTACACCCCATCCGAAGGTCGTCGAGTCGCCCAAGCAGGCAATGCGCGGAGCGACCGGCTCGGGTCCGCGAAAGCCCACACCGCTGACGTGCACGGAGAAGTCCCGTTCCAGCTCGTGGTGTCGCAGCTCCAGATCCACGTCGGGATGCAGGGTCCAAATCGGCCGGTGTCCGTCGACGTAGATCGAGGGTGGAGGCCAGTCCAGCAGGTTGAGCAACAGCTCCGTACCGCCCAGGACGACCCCGGCTGTGAACAGAGACATCAGCAGGTTCTTCAGGGTGCGCGGCACGGGGGCGGACTCTCGCGGTAGTCTGAGTGCATGTCCAAGGATCTCTGGCTCTGGATTGGCGGCGCGCTCCTGGTGGTTGCGGGCGTGGTGCTCTGGCTCGTGTTGACGGCGCCGGAGAGCAACACCCTAGCCGAGACCTACCGCTTCGGCGTGCTCTAAGCACGCTGCGCTTGGCCTATAGGCTGGCGATGTAGGCAGCCAGTGCTGCGGAGCTCTCCGCGTCCAGCTGTTTGGCCAGGGGCACCATGCTGGCGCCCCAAGGGTCTTCGGCGTGGGCACCCCGTCGGCCAGCTCGGAAGTGTTCCAGCTGGCGCTCTAGGTACGGGGCGTCCAAGCCGGCCAAGGCAGGCCCGTTCATCACGGGGTTTCCTTCGCCCTTCTGGCCGTGACAGGACACGCAGTTGGCGTAGGCCGCTTGCCCTGCACTTAGATCTGCATCGCTGGCGGCGGGTGCAGATCGCTCCATCGAGGCGATGTACTCCGAGACGGCCACGAGAGCGGCCTCGTCCACCAGAACGTTGCTCATGCCGCGCATCTGAGCGCCGTAGACGTCCTCGGGATCGGCGCCGCGAATACCGGCCTTGTAGTTGCGCAGTTGGCGGGCCGTATAGGCCGCGTCCTGGCCTGCCAGCGCCGGCGAGTTCAAGGCGGCATTGCCCTGGCCTTGGGCTCCGTGACAGCCTCCGCAGGAGGCGTAGGCCATCGCACCGGGGTCTGGGGCAGCCACCTCTTCGGTGGACACAGCGTCCTGATCGACGGGGACGTCCAGGGCGAAGAGGCTCAGCAGGAGCAGGGTCATGGGCAGACTCCAAAAGGTCGGGGCCCAAGTCTACCTCTCCACTGCCAGCTAGTTCCGGAAGCTCGCCTCAATCAAGTCCACAAAGTCAGCGATACCGGACTGTTTGACCAGGAGGAAGTCTGCTTGGAGCGCTCCGCTTCCTTTCGGTCCAGCTCCGAGTCTGAGCTCGTCAGGATGGTGATGATGGGCAGCCTCTGGAAGCCGTCGATGCACCGAATCTTCTCAAAGACCTCAAAGCCAGTGGTGCCTGGCATGTTCACGTCCGAGAGGACCAGGGCAGGGGCTTGGGTGCGGCCATCCAAGACCTGGGCCGTGTGGCCGAGGGCGCTAGGCGCTCGGCCTCGTTCTCGGGGACGCTTGGGGCGAGGGCGCAACTCATCAATGGGCTCCACTGGGTTCGCTCAGTGGCTCATCGGTTTGCCCAGCGCTCCGTTGAAAGGAATGGGCAGCCTGCCTTCAAGGCCGCGCTCGATCCCCGATGGAGCTGAGGGTCAGTGTGACGGCGGAGCACCGGCCAGTGCCCTTGAGCTTGAGCCAGGGACCGGAGCTGTCCAAGGTGGCGCACCCGGAGACCTGCCAGCCGCCCGGACGGAGCTGCAGCAAGACCTCGCTCTCGGGCTCCCAGGGGCCGCTGACCACCAGGTGAGGGTCCGTGCCTTTGGCTTGGAAGTCTGGATTCAGGGACAGGCTGGCTTCCCGCTGGGGTACTTCCCCCAGGGCCAAGTGGCCGGCGGGACGGTGCACGACCTGGCCCGCTTGGAGCTGTGCCGACAGCCCACCCGTGTAGGCCTCGCTGATGTCATAGGTGTTCATTGGCAGCGCCACGCCTTGGATTCCAGGGGCCGGCGCAGGAGCAGCTTGTGGGTCGATCCCACCCAGCCCACTGACCAGACGCAAGGCCATGAGCAAGGCTGCGCCGCCCACGCCGATTCCCAGACTCAGGCGCTCGGCCCACTGGGGGAGGGGGGCTTGTGCCAGGTGCCAGCCAGCCAGCAAGGGGAGTCCCCAGAGCAAGCGCTCCGCTTGGCGGAGCGGGCCCACGTTTGGAATCAAGGCCAGGGCGATCAGGGCAGCGGCGGCGGCCCAAATCCACCGCTGGGGCCAGCGCTTGCCCGCGATGAGGGCTGGAATCAACGCCAGCAGGTTGCCTTCGGCGTGGTAGCCGTAGCTGGCGCCAGGCAGGAGGATGCCCAGGAGCTTGGGGGCCCAGCCAGTGGCGAAGCGGGCGTCTTGGGCGGCGATGAGGCCCCCGCGCTCGTAGTGTTGTCCCGCCTCCCACGCGTCGGCCCACAGTGGCGCATGCAAGGCCAGCGCGGGCACGCAGGCGGCCAGGCCCCAGAGCACCCGGCTCGGGTGGCGGCGCAACCCCAAGGCCACGCCGAAGAGCACCACAGGCCAGCCATAGAGGGGGGCCTGCAGATGGCTGGAGGCGAGCAGTACAAGGGCCTGAAGTCCGGCCCACAGGGGCAGCCACTTTGGGCCCCTTGCGAAGGTCCAGCCCAGGGAGATGCACAGGGCAAAGGCGCCCCATGCCAGGTGGCCGTCGATGGCGTGGCGGCTCAGCCACAGGGTGCACCAAGCGCCGATGGCAGCGACCAGAGCTGCCTTGTGCTGGGCGCCCTCGCTGCGAAACCAGCCGTAGAGCGCGGCACCGCCAAAGCTGAGCTGGGCCCACATCCAGCCCATGCCGCCCACCTTGGGGCCCAACAGCAGCGCCAGAAACACGGCGGGTGACCAAGGCGCCTGCTCCACCAATCCGGAGAAGAGGGTTCCACCCCCCCACAGAATGCTGAAGCGCTGGGGAGAGCCGCTCTCTTGCCAGTGTCGGGCCTGCAGGGCGATGGCCCCCAGGTTGGGGTCGTGGTCGGCGGTCGGTACGCCAATGGCCAGGGGCAGGTACAGCAGGGACCAGAGCAGCGCAAAGACGCCCAGCACCTTGAAGAAGTCCCGTGTGAAACTGGCCTTAGCGCTTGTCAAACACCACCGCGAGCTGGGTGGAGATCGCCGCCAGGCTGCCGTCTGGGGCGTAGAGCTTCCCAGTGATGGTGCTCATTCCGGCGTGGGCGTGGTCGGCCTTGTAGACAAAGGTCCACCAAGCCTGTGTCGGGACCTGTGGAAGGGAGAGGAACTGCAGATTCCAGGTCACGGAGCTGGCCGGGGCGGGCCCCTTGGCCATGGGCAGGATGGGCGATGGCCATGCATCCGCCAGCCCCACCAGAGCCAGGGCGGCGTCGTCGACTGGGGTCTTGTGGCGGCAATACCCCGTGATGCCTGGCGTGGGGTGCCCGGTGTAGGGGAAACCGCCTTCGATCCAGCGGTAGTCCAAGTGCTGGGTGAATGCAGGCGTGATCCCGGGCAGAAAGGGCATGGCGATGCACTGTTCGGGGGACTTGAATGAAGGCGCCTGCTCTGGTTCCACCTCGATGTCGGAGGGGCGGTCTGCGCCAAAGGTCGCACTGGCAGTGAGGATGAGGCGGCCGTCCTGGGTGATTTGTGCCTGGGCCAGGCTCACACTGCGGCCTTCTCGGAGCAGGGTGCTCTCCACTCTCAGGGGGCCCTCTTTGAGGGGCGCGACAAAGACCACTTGCAGGGACCGGGTCGGCCGATTCGGGTCCACGGTCGCCTGCATTGCTTTGAGCGCATGGCCGGCCAGGAGCCCTCCATAGGCGGCACGGCCTTGTCTCCAGCTCTCGTCGATTAGACCTGTCCAGGCGTTCTCGCCGTCGGGCGTCCAGCTCAGGGCGCTCTGAAAATCGGGCACGATGACCTCGTTTGGGGACAGCTGCCTAACCGGTGTCGGTGGCAGCCCTTGGCCTGGGCCCATCCGAGTTGGGCCTTTTCCTGTCATCGCCTGACACCCCCAAGCGTATGGTTCCGTAGTACGAGTTGTAGGCCCACGGAGGACTCCCTTGACCCAACTCGGAATTCGCCCAGCCCTGATGGGGGCTTCTGCCCTGCTGCTGGTCGTGACCGTTGGGGGAATCGGAGCGTTGGCAGTCCACGGGACCCAAGAGGCCGTAGACGAGCAGCTCGACCAAGAGCTCAAGCTCATCACCACAGCCACCACCAGCGAGGTCAAACGTCTGCTGGAGCCAGCCCCCCAGCTGATCCTGGAGAGCGCGCAGCTCATGGACCGCGGCGTGATCCGGCTGGACGAGCCCGAGCAGCTCGCCGAGACCCTGGTCGTCTCCATGCGTGCCCACCCCACCATGGGTTGGCACGGCATCTCGGGTCCGGAGTTCTACGCTGGGGGGACCACCAGCCTGGGGCATGGCCTGCGCGCCTACCACGCCTCCCCAGAGAGCTACCAAGCCGTTGAGTGGCGTCTGTGGCCGGACGGTCGGCGAGAGCCCGTCGCTGACAGCTATGACCGGCACTACGATCCCGGGAGCTCCAGCTGGTACGCCGACAGCGTCGCCGACCCATCCCTGCGCTGGTCCGAGCCCTATGTCTTCACCGCGGGCGCGATGGGCATCACGGTCTACAAGGGCCAGCTCCAAGACGGAGAAGTGGTCGGGGTGTGGGTCGTCGACTTCTTCCTGGAAGACCTGGAGAACTGGCTCCACGAGCAGCGCGTGGGCGAGCGGGGTCGGGTCTTTTTGATCACGGAGCAAGGCGCCGCCATTGGCCATGAGAGCGAGGCCCTCCGGGACGCAGTCTTGAGCGCCGAGGGGGACCGCTTCGAGGTGGATGGGGAGCGCTGGCTGCTCTCCACGGCGCCTCTGGAGCTGCAAGGCGGTGCCCACTGGCGCATCGCGGTCGCGGTGCCCGAGGACCAATTGAACGGGGCTGCCCAAGAGATCATGCGCCGGACTGGGCTCCTGGGCTTGGTAGTCCTGGTCCTGTCCCTGGGGCTCTCGGCGTGGCTGGCCACCAGCATCGCACGCCCCTTCCTGCAAGTGACCCGACGCCTGGAGGACATGGCCGAGCTGCGCATGGATCTGGCGCCACTTCCCCCCAGCTCAATCCGGGAGGCCGGTCAGCTCGGGGCCAGCTTCGAGCTGATGCGCGCGGGCCTGCGCAGCTTCTCCCACTACGTCCCCATGGACCTGGTGCGCTCGCTGCTGGCCGATGGAAGGGTGGCCAGTCTGGGGGTCGAGGAGCGGGAGATCACCGTGATGTTCACCGACATCGCCGACTTCACCACCACCTCCGAGAGCACCGAGCCCCACGCCCTGGTCGAGGCCTTGGCGGAGTACATGGAGATGGTCAACCGCTGCGTGCAGGCCGAGGGTGGGGCCTTGATCTCCTACATGGGCGATGGCGTGTACATGGCCTGGGGGGCGCCCACCCACCAAGACGACCATGCCTTGCGCGCTTGCCGCTGTGCCTTGGAGATCGACCGCCAGAGCCAGGCTTTGGTGGAGAAGAACCTGGCCGCCGGCAAGCCCATTCTGCGTACGCGGGTTGGGGTGAACACTGGGCTGGCGCTGGTTGGGAACATCGGGGCCCGCGAGCGCTTCAACTACAGCCCCATCGGGGACTCGGTGAACACCGCCGCCCGAATCGAGGCCATCAACAAGAGCTACGGCACCCGCGTGTTGATCGGCGAGCAGACCCAATCCAGGGTCGCCGCCCAGATGCAGACCCGAGAGGTCGACGTGGTGGTGGTCAAGGGCAAGACCGAGGGCGTGCGGATCTACGAGCTCTTGGGCGGTGCGGCATGAGCCAACTCGGCATCCGCCCCGCCCTGATGGGCGCCTCCGCTCTGCTCCTGCTGGTCACGGTGGGAGGAATCGGAGCACTGGCTGTCTCCGGGACGCGGCAGGCCGTGGACGAGCAGCTCGTCAAAGAGCTGAACCTGATCACCATGGCCACCACCAGCGAGGTCACCCGGGTGCTCGGGCCCGCCGCGCAGCTGGTCTTGGAGAACGGCGAGCTGCTGGAGCTTGGGGTGATTGACTTGGAGCAGCCCGAGCAGCTCGCCGACGCCATGGTGCTCTCGATGCAGGCCCACCCCACCTTGGGCTGGCACGGCATTGCCTCGCCGATGTTCTACGCCGGTGGCACCACAAGCAAGGGCCTGGGGTTGCGGGCCTACCTGGCGAGCCCGGAACGGGAGCTGCCCCAAGAATGGCGGGTGCTCCCCGACGGAGGACGTGAGCCGCTGCCACCCAGCTATGACACCCAATACCGGCCGGAGAACTCCCGCTGGTACCAGGACAGCGTCGCGCATCCGGAGCTGCGCTGGTCGGAGCCCTATGTCTTCAGCGACGGCAACTTGGGCATCTCTGTCTACAAAGGACGGGTCGAGGACGGCGAAGTGGTCGCCGTCTGGGCGGCGGACTTCTTCTTGGAGGATCTGGAGCGGTGGCTCTATGAGCAGCGGCTCGGCAAGCGGGGTCAGGTCTTCGTTCTGACCAGCGGCGGCGCGGCCATCGGTCACCAGAGCGAGGCCCTGCGCGATGCAGTGCTCGGCGCCGATGGCGGCCGCTTCGAGTTGGATGGGGAGCCGTGGTTGCTCTCGACGGCCCCTTTGGACGTACAGGGGGGCGCGGATTGGCGCATCGCCATTGCGGTTCCCGAAGCGCAGCTCAACGGTCCAGCGCAGAGAATCATGGGCCGCACGGCCCTGCTGGGCATGCTGGTCTTGCTCTTGGCGCTGGCGCTCTCGGCGTGGCTGGCGGCCGGTATTGCCCGGCCCTTCCTGCAGGTCACCCGGCGACTCAAAGACATGGCTGAGCTGCGCATGGATCTGGAGCCTTTGCCACCGAGCTCCATCCGAGAAGCCGGGCAGTTGGGGGACAGCTTTGAGCACATGCGCAAGGGACTGCGCAGCTTCTCGCACTACGTGCCCTTGGATCTGGTGCGCTCCCTGCTGGCAGATGGCCGTGTGGCCAGCTTGGGAGTCGAGGAGCGCGAGATCACCGTGATGTTCACCGACATCGCCGACTTCACGACCACCTCCGAGAGCACAGACCCCCACGTCCTGGTCGAGGCGCTGGCCGAGTACATGGAGATGATCAACCGCTGCGTTCAGGCCGAAGATGGCGCCTTGATCTCCTACATGGGCGACGGGGTCTACATGGCTTGGGGCGCGCCGACGCCGCACCAGGACCACGCCATCCGGGCCTGCCGCTGTGCCTTGGAGATCGACCGGCAGAGCCAAGCCTTGGTGGAGAAGAACTTGGCCTTGGGCAAGCCAATCCTGCGCACCCGTGTGGGCGTGAACACCGGGCTGGCGCTGGTGGGCAACATCGGGGCCCGGGAGCGCTTCAACTACAGCCCCATCGGCGACTCGGTGAACACCGCGGCGCGTATCGAGGCCATCAACAAGAACTACGGCACGCGCGTCCTGATTGGTGAGCGCACCCAAGAGCTGTTGGGCGAGCAGATTCAGACCCGGAAAGTGGACGTGGTCGTGGTCAAGGGCAAGACGGAAGGGGTTGCGATTTTCGAGCTCTTGGACGCTTAGAGCACCCAGAGCCATCCGCCCTCTACTTTCTGTCCCGGTCCCAGAACCGGCCGCAAGGCGCGCTTGATCTCGCCCTCCAGCTTGGGCTCGGCCAGCATGTCTCGGTGTAGCAAGACCATGCCGTAGCCCTGGGCCCTGAGCTCGGCGGTAGCGGCCTTGAGGTCGGCTTTGGGGTCGGGCACACCGGGGCTGCCAGGGACGATGGGGCCGTCCTTGCTGAGCAGCACCCAGGTTCGCAGGGCTGCGTTGGAAGACGCGGTTCCTTGGTGGCCCACCTTGTTGACCCAAGGCACCGGGCGCTCATGCAGGGTGTTCCAGTACAGGTACTGTCTCTTATACACATCTCCGAGCCCACGAGACAGGCAGAAATCTC
>OJIO01000136.1_pt1 | contig 59090 bp, 49 predicted proteins | sample 1595621 | NCBI WGS metagenome assembly OJIO01 (sample SAMN05416776, study PRJEB24817) | seawater metagenome | isolation source: Sea water | place: Canada:Atlantic | collected 2013-07 | reverse complement strand
ATCTTGCTGAGCGCAGGCCGGAAGGTAGCCCAGTCGACGAGTTTATTGATTTTGGTGAGTGGGTCGTTGTGCTGATCCAGTTTGTCGTTCAGGTCATCAAAGTCGAAGAATCCTGGCTGCATACCGTGTGGCCGTTGTTGTCTGAAGCGGTGTGGAAGTGTATCAAGAACTGATTAAATAGATGCCCTAAAGCAGAATCAGGATACGCAGGTGGTGGCGAGGGTTTTAGATGGGGTTAATGGAGCGGTTACGAAAAATCCGTCAGGCAAGGCGTTGGACCAGAGAATGACGAGTCCTTTTCAAGTCCGACAACACCGCATGTCGCGTGTTTTTTAAAAAATATTATCCCACGCTGTAAGAAACCTTGCAGACCGACGACAGAGTCATCAGTAGGCCAATCATTGGCCGCTGAATGAATCCCGACCGGGTTCAGACGATTCACGTCAACCATACATAAAAAGGTACTTACGCATGAAAACGTCTATCAAATCCATGTCTGCTGTTTTAGGTGCGACTTTTCTGGCAACGATGGCGCAAGCGCCCATTGCGGCGGCCGTTGACAACCCGTTTGTTTCAACCGAGCTGGCAGCAGGTTACCAGTTGGCTGGCAAAGATGCAGAAGGTAAGTGTGGCGAAGGCAAATGTGGCGATAACAAAAAAGCCGCCATGGCCGACGACATGCATTCGGATATGAAATCAGCGACCGAAGGTAAGTGCGGTGAAGGCAAATGTGGCGATAACAAAAAAGCCGCTATGGCCGACGACATGCATTCGGATATGAAATCAGCCACCGAAGGCAAGTGCGGTGAAGGCAAATGTGGCGATAACAAAAAAGCCGCCATGGCTGCGGACATGCATTCGGATATGAAATCAGCCACCGAAGGTAAGTGCGGTGAAGCCAAGTGTGGCGCGAATAAATAGTCATTACGACACCGACCATTGTTGCTGGGGCGCTGATGCTATGCCTGATTATACTCTTCCATTTCCCGTATCCGGTGTCGGTCTTGGTTTGCGACGGGGCCTGCTGCCAGAACTGCTGGCCAGCCCGGATGCGGCGATTGATTTTATGGAAGTTGCCCCGGAAAACTGGATCGGGATTGGTGGCCGTTACGGCCGCCAGTTCCGTGAGCTGACGGAACGTTACGATTTTTTATGTCATGGACTGTCGCTGTCAATCGGCAGCCCGGCACCGCTGGACGAAGCGTTGGTGCGGCAGGTGGGTCAGTTTCTGCGTCAATACAATATCAAGGCCTACAGTGAGCACCTGAGCTATTGCAGCGATGACGGCCATTTGTACGACCTGATGCCCATCCCGTTTACGCCTGCGGCGGCCGATTATGTCGCGGAGCGGATTATGCGGGTGCAAGATATTCTCGGTCAGCGACTGATTATCGAAAATGTCTCCAGTTATCTGGAACCGGGCAAGGTAATGTCTGAGCCGGAATTTGTTAATCAGGTGCTGGAAAAGGCCGATTGTGACCTATTGCTGGACGTAAACAATATCTACGTCAACTGTGTTAATCATGGCGGTGATGCACTGGCTTATATTCGTGCAATGCCAACGGAGCGTATTCGTTATCTGCATATCGCCGGTCATTTTGCCGAGGCGGACGATTTGCTGGTTGACACCCATGGTATGGCCGTCAAGAAAGAGGTCTGGGGCTTACTCGATGCCACTTATCAGACCCATGGGGTGATTCCGACGCTGCTGGAACGCGATTTTAATTTCCCGCCATTACACGAACTGCTGGATGAAGTCGCGATGGTGCGTTCACGGCAGGCGTTTTGGCGTGATCAGCCAGTCATCACTGCCGATGGCTGGAAATGATCATGGTTGCTGATGTGGATACCGATGTGGCAGATTTTGAATCGATACAGCGCCAATTTGCCAATCATTTGCGCAGTCAGGGGCAGCAGCCTGCTCCAGAGCATTTATCCGAGGTTCGGCTGGCGGTTTACCGAGAGTTGTTTTTCAACAATATCAAAGGGTTTCTGGACGCTACGTTTCCGGTGTGTGCTGCTTGGCTGGGAGCTCAGCGTTGGGAACAAATCAGCCGCGATTTTTTTCGCGACCATCGTTGTACAACGCCTTATTTCGCCAAAATTAGTGAAGAGTTTTTGCACTTTCTGGAACAGGATTTCCAACCGCAGACAAGTGATCCGGTGTGGTTTTATGAGTTGGCTCATTACGAATGGCTGGAGCTGGCGGTGGATATTGCCACGGTGGCAGCACCTCCCTGTGACTTGGATGGGGATGTGGTTGAGCATATACCGGTTGCGGCAGCCGCTTGTCAGGGGTTTGTCTATCAATACCCGGTACACCGGATCGCCGCCGGTTCTCCGAGTCCATCACCGCAAACAACGGCCTTGATTGTGTATCGGGATGCGCAAGAACAGGTACGCTTTGTTGAAACCAATCCGTTGACACTGGGTTTGCTGGCTCTACTGGTACAGAATCCTGATCAACTGACGGGCAGGCAGATGGTGAAGGCCCTGCTGGATACTCAGGGACTGGCAGACTCGCCAGTGGCTCTGGAAGGCGGTTTGCACATGCTTCGCCAGTGGCATCAACAGGGGGTTTTGGTGGGCTCCCAAGCCTGATCGTTATGGCCATCGCCATTGGTGGAACAGGCCGGTACTGAAGTGCTGCTTTTTTCCCTGCCACCAAGCTGCTTTAATACCGCCCAAATGGACTGAGGGGATCATGATGCGACTTCTTCTTGCGACGCTGTTGCTGACAGCGACCAGTATGGGTCAAGCTGCAAGTGCCGATAATAATAATCCGGATCCGTGGGAAGGCTTTAACCGTCGGGTTTTTGCGTTTAACGAAGTGATGGACAAATATGTGCTGAAACCGACGGCACAAGCGTATCAGTACGTGACACCGCAAGATGTTGACGACTCGGTGAGCCAGTTTTTCTCCAACATTGGTGATGTATTGGTGGTTGTAAACGATATTGGCCAGCTCAAGTTTGGTCAGGCGGCATCGGATTCTGGCCGTTTTCTGATTAACACTACCGTCGGCTTTTTTGGCTTTTTTGATGTGGCGACGCATATTGGCCTCAAAAAGCACAATGAAGACTTTGGCCAGACGTTAGGCTATTGGGGCGTGGGGACCGGTCCGTATCTGGTGTTGCCTTTTCTGGGGCCAAGCAACTTGCGCGACACGGGTGGTCTGGCGCTGACCTGGAGCACTAGCCTGGGCAGTTCTGAAGTCGGTGCGACGACGACCGATGACTATTCATTGATTGCCTTGCAACTGGTTGACCTGCGTGCCGATCTGATTTCGTCTGAAAGCCTGATTACTGGTGACAAGTACATTTTTTTACGCAGTTTCTATTTGCAACGACGTGAATATCTGGTGAACGATGGTGTTACCGCCGACAGTTTTGGTGATGATTTCGACGACTTTGATGACGAAGAGTGGGATGACGACTGGGATGAGGATTGGGACAAGCAAGAGCAACCTGCAGCTCCGACCGGTGATACTTATTCGATGTGATCCACGCTGATCTGGTGATCGGATTGTGGTGATCGGATTGTGGTGGCCCAGATGATATAAAAAAGCCCCGGAGTGGTACTCCGGGGCTTTTTGGGTTTTACGCCAAACAGGGGGTGATTACAGGGCGCTTATTTAGCCTGTCTGCGTTTGGGTAACACGTTTTTCAGCTTCTCATGCATGGTCAGTATGGCAGTCTCGGTTTCGTCCCAGCTGATACAACCGTCAGTGACTGATTGGCCATATTCCAGCTCATCCAGATTGGCAGGAATATTCTGGCGACCGTGCTTGATGTTGGACTCTACCATCAGGCCAATAATGGACTGGTTGCCTTCCAGTATCTGGTTGGTGACGTTTTCCATCACCAGTGGCTGTAATGCCGGATCCTTGCTGGAGTTCTCGTGGGAGCAGTCAATCATGATGTTCTGGGCCAGTCCGGCTTTGGCCAGTGCTTGTTCTGCCAGAGATACGTTGACCGAGTCGTAGTTTGGCTTGCCACCGCCACCGCGTAAGACGATATGGCCATAGGGATTGCCCTGGGTGGTGACAATCGCGACCGAACCTTGCTGGTTGATACCGAGGAAGCGGTGCGGGTTGGCGACCGACATCAGTGCATTGGTGGCGACCGAGAGGCTGCCATCGGTACCGTTTTTGAAACCGACGGACGAGGATAACCCTGACGCCATTTCACGGTGAGTCTGGGATTCGGTGGTACGCGCACCAATGGCAGACCAGGTAATCAGGTCTTGCAGATATTGCGGTGAAATCGGGTCGAGCGCTTCGGTCGACAACGGCAGGCCCATTTCGGACAAGTCCTGCAGCAGGCGGCGGGCAATATGCAGACCTTCTTCAATCTTGAAGCTGTCGTTCATATAGGGGTCATTGATAAGACCCTTCCAGCCGACGGTGGTGCGTGGCTTTTCAAAGTAGACACGCATCACCAGATACAGGCTGTCGCTGACTTTTTCAGCCAGCGCTTTCAATCGGGCGGCATAGTCTTTGGCGGCGTCAATATCGTGGATAGAGCAAGGGCCGATAACAACAAAAATACGGTTGTCCTTGCGATCCAGAATGTCACGGATTACCTGGCGGCCTTCCTGTACGCAGCTGACGGCGGCTTCGGAAATGGGCATTTCCTGTTTTAACTGATCTGGTGTGATCAGGGTGGTAATCGACTCTATGTTCAAGTCTTCGACGCGAGTATCTGTCATAAAAATCCTGGTGATGGTTGAATCTTGTTTATTTGGAGCAGATCGCTTTACTGAAAAAGATGGCTAGCTGCGATGGGGCCGGAGGCATTTTTGGCGGTGGCCCTGTTATAATCCAGGTGATTATGACAAATGCAGCCCAAAAAGCACATTCAGTAGATGAACCTGGCGTATTGCGGATGGGATTGCCCATGTGGTTTTTACCACAATGGAAAGGGCAATTGCTCTCGACCGATCAATCCAGTACCACGGCATTGGCGGAATACAGCCAAGTCTTCCAGTCAGTGGAGGGTAATACGACCTTTTACGGTTTGCCGGAGTCGGTACGTCTCAGGCAGTGGCTGGATTTAACCACGGATACATTTCGTTTTTGCTTCAAACTCCCCCGTACAATCAGCCATACACCAGACCTGGTGGCGGCATTGCAAGGGCTGCCAGGTCGCGATCTGGCGGCTTTTATTGATGTAATACTGGCACATGCGCCAGATAAACTGGGTGTGCTGATGTTGCAGCTTCCGGGGCAGTTTGATGCCTCCCGAACCGGGCAGTTGCTGGAGGCTCTGGATCTCTTGCTGGGCGGCAGCTTCAGCGCTGGATTACCACTCCGTGTTGCCGTTGAATGTCGCCACCGGTCGTTTTTCGATAAAACTGATCATGAACCACGTTTGTTGCGAGCACTGTCGGATCGGCGGGTTGACCGGGTGGTGTTTGATACCCGTGGGCTGATGGCTGATCAGGGCACTGCCGCTGCGTTACTGGACGCCCAGTCTAAAAAGCCTGCCATGCCAGTACATCCGATTGCTACCGGTGATTGTCCGGTCGTGCGATTTATAGGTCATCCTCGTTATGAAGACAATCTGCGCTATTTTCAGCAGTGGCAGCAGAAGTTGACCCAATGGCAGCAGCAGGGAAAGTCTCCCTATATTTTCTGGCACACAGTCGGCAACCACGATGTGCCGCAGGTACACCGACGTCTGATGGCAGACTACTGGCATCAGGCGGTAACCTGGCCGGGGGAGCAAGGCATCAACCAGACCGCCGATTTGTGGGGTTGAGGAAAAAAGTCACCGTCTTGTGTATTGGCTGTCAGAACAACGCATATTTAATGCCTAGCCCGAACAGCAGGCTGGCAAGCAGGCTGCGCAGAATATTTTCCGGAATGTGTCGCGCCAGACGACTGGATACCTGTATTGCGGGAATAGAGCCAATCAACAGGGCACCTAATAACATAAAATCAATGTTACCCAGATAAAGATGTATCAGGCCTGCCGCAAGGGTAAGTGGAACGGCGTGGGCGATATCGGTGCCAACGACATTGGTTGAGCGCAGTGCCGGGTAAAGAATCATCAGGATTGCTGTGCCAATAGCTCCTGCTCCTACTGACGACAGCGTCACCAGTACACCCAGAATAACCCCCATGGCGATGGTCAGGTGGCCGATGCGAGTCGGGTTGTCGCCAATCAGGCGGCTGGACCAGTGCTGGAGAGTAGTACGGAATACGATAGTGCAAGCGGTAAACAGCAACATGGCACCCAGAACATTGGTCAGAATGTGGCTGTATTGCTCGGGATCGTCAAAGAATTGGTCCAGTACCACACCTGTGATCAGGGCTGCGGTTATACTGCCGACAGCCAGCTTGCGCAGAATGCTCCAGTTCACATGGCCTTGCCGGTGGTGGGATATTGCGCCAGAGGCCTTGGTGATTGAGGCATACATCAGGTCAGTGCCAACCGCGATGTGGGCTGGAAAGCCAAACAGCAGTAGCAACGGCGTCATCAGTGCGCCACCGCCGATGCCAGTCAGACCAACAATAAAACCGACGCCAGCGCCGGCGAGGATATATAACAGAATGTCCATGTTGTGCGGTCTACACTGCCGGTAACGGAAAGAAGGTGAGTTGGTACTCTAACCGGCTACCTTCTATACTTAAAAAGAATATTTAATTATATTTTTATAACTCAATACCTGGGGGAGGTAGCATGAAGCTGCAACAGCTCAAATACATATGGGAAGTAGCCCACCACGATCTGAATGTTTCTGCCACGGCCCAGGTGTTGTATACCTCGCAACCGGGTATCAGCAAGCAGATTCGACTGCTGGAAGATGAGCTGGGCGTTGAGATATTTGCTCGCAGCGGCAAGCACCTGACCCGTATTACCCCGGCAGGGGAAGCAATCCTTGCTGTTGCGGGAGAAATTCTGCGCAAGGTCGAAGGCATTAAACAGGTCGCCCAGGAATTCAGCGATGAAACCAAGGGATCACTGACGCTGGCAACAACGCACACCCAGGCACGTTATGCGTTACCGGAAGTGATTCGGGTCTTTATGCAGCAGTATCCTGAGGTTACCCTGCATATGCATCAGGGAACACCGATGCAGATCGCTGAAATGGCGGCCAATGGCACCGTGGATTTCGCCATTGCCACAGAAGGTATGGAGCTGTTCAGTGATTTGATCATGATGCCTTGTTATCGCTGGAATCGCAGTATTCTGGTGCCCGCCAATCACCCGCTGGCGCAGTTCAAACGACCATCGCTGGAACAGGTGGCCAATTATCCGCTGGTGACCTATGTGTTTGGTTTTACCGGGCGTTCCAAGCTTGATGATGCGTTCAAGAGTCGTGGCCTGACACCACGAGTGGCGTTTACTGCGGCTGATGCCGATGTCATCAAGACTTATGTGCGTTTGGGTGTGGGAGTCGGCATCGTTGCCAGCATGGCTCTCGATCCAACGCTGGACAAGGATCTGGTGGCCATCGATGCCAGCCATCTGTTTGCTCCCAGCGTCACCAAGATCGGCTTTCGCAAGGGTACTTTTTTGCGTGGTTTTATGTACGACTTCATTTCCGGTTTTGCTCCGCATCTGACCCGTCAGTTGGTCGATGAAGCGGCGCAATGCAGTAACAAGAGTGAAGTGGGAGACGTATTCAAGGCGATCAAACTGCCGGAAGCCTGAATCCAGTTGTCATACCTTCGCCACGTCGGCCTTGCTCCGCTGAGGCGGCGATGGCTCGGTCAGCCTTTGCTGATGATATTGCCGCCGTGCAGTCCACATTCTTTGTGGGTTTCTTCTTCCCACCACCAACGGCCTTCACGTTCATGCTGGTTTGGCAGCACAGGACGAGTGCAAGGCTGGCAACCAATACTGACAAAACCACTGGCGTGTAACGGGTTGTAGGGCACATCAAACATCCTGATGTATTCCCACACCTGCGCTGATGTCCAGTGGGTCAGCGGGTTGTATTTGATTAATTCGCCGTGTTGGCCAGGTGAGGCGTCGACCTCAATCATTTCGATATTGCTGCGGGTGCCGGGGCTTTGATCGCGACGCTGGCCGGTAATCCAGGCATCCAGAGTGGCCAGCTTGTTTTTCAGAGGCTGGATTTTACGGACGCCACAGCATTCCTGGTGGCCATCCTCAAAGAAGCTGAACATGCCTTTTGCGGTCGTTAATGCCTGCAGTGACTGCTGCTCGGGTGTCTGCACCTGAATTGTGATGCCGTAGTGCTTGCGTACGGTCTCGATAAATTCATAGGTCTCGGGATGCAGACGGCCGGTGTCGAGTGTGAAAATCTGAACATCGCGACGAAGTTTGACTGCCATGTCGATCAGCACAACGTCTTCGGCACCGCTGAACGACACGGCGATCGCATCGTGCTGCTCAAGGGCGTAGCGAATCAGGTCTTTGGGACGTTGACTGGCGTACTCTGCATTAAGTTGCGTGAAATCTGTCATCTTGCTGGGCCGCTGATTATAGAAAGTATAGGGAAATGCTAGCACGCTATGTTTAGGTCAAAAAATACTAATAAAGAATATTGTTATTTCATTCTGGTTCTAAACGAGCCTGAAACCTTGTTTCTGGGTTGTCTTGGGTTGGTTGATGCTGTGTCCAGTATGCGCGGGAAGCGCTACCGGCGTCGAGGTTCTCAGGCTCCGGCGGGTTGTGTTGTGATGACCAACTGGCTAGAGTACGGCGCCTTAAAATACCCTGAAAAACTTCCTAGAATCGCGGAGATATCATGGAAATCGCATGTTTGGACCTTGAAGGTGTTCTGGTTCCTGAAATCTGGATTGAATTTGCCAATAAAACCGGGATTGAAGAGTTGAAGGCCACAACTCGCGATATTCCTGATTACGACGTGTTAATGAAGCAGCGGCTTGGTTTGCTGAAACAACATGGTCTGAAAATCCAGGATATTCAGGCCGTGATTGCGACACTGTCGCCACTGGAAGGCGCTGCTGAGTTTGTTGACTGGCTGCGTGAGCGTTTTCAGGTAATTATCCTGTCGGACACTTTTTACGAATTTTCTCAGCCACTGATGCGCCAGCTCGGTTTTCCGACGCTGTTCTGCCACCGACTGATAACCGACGCCGTTGGTAACGTAGTGGATTACAAACTGCGCCAGGCCGATCCCAAGCGCCAATCCATTCGTGCCTTGCAAACGATCTACTACCGCACGATTGCAGCGGGTGATTCCTACAACGATACCACCATGCTGGCTGAAGCCGATGCGGGTATCCTGTTTCATGCACCACAGAATGTGATCGATGAATTTCCACAATTCCCTGCAGTTCACACCTTCGAAGAGTTGAAAAAAGAGTTTATCAAAGCCAGTAATCGCGAACTGAGCCTCTGATTTGTCATTTTAGAGGGGGCGGAATTTGATGGTGGATATTCCGTTTCCCCTTTTGTTGCAAGTGATGAATATACCGTTTCGTATCTGGCGGTAGTGCCCGATCAATATTGGCAGTTATCAATAACACGGCCGGTGCATCAGCCATTCTGGAAAAGCCTATTTTGTCGTGGTTTGATCTGCCGGATCATTTTTCGGCACGGCAAATATCCTATTCGAATTTTATATATCCCTATACGGATCTCCATATATCAATCGATGTCGGGAGATGATTGTCTGAAGATCGGCGGAGAGGTGTTTGCCCGGCATTCAGCAGCCCCGCCCATGACTGCATGGGTAAAGAAGGTAGAGCGAAGCAGGCGGCCAGAGCCTGGAGCTGTACAGGATTAAATAGATACACCCTGAAAGTAATGGTGTTGCCTGATGCATTTGTCGCTAATGGACAGTGTGGTCGTATTGATTCGTGAATATCATTTTTTGATAATTGAAAAGTGGGTGGTTTGGTAGCACAATCATCTAACACGTAACAGACTGGCGCAAACTTGATGAATTCTGGATTGTGTCTATGCTGGGTATTTGTAGCGATGATCTTATTGTGTGAAAGCATTATAGTTGCGATAAACTCTGGCGAGTACCGGTGATTTCCATTATGAGCAAGGTGTCGATTACATTTTTTTGTAAATATTTGTTCTTCTTTTGCTGATGAGTGAGAAGCGGGTTTTGAATATGTATCGGCAGTGGCTGATTTTAAATAGGAATACAGAGCGATTGTCAGCGGATGTGACAAGGAAGGCGGCTGGATTTTTATTGTTGTTGGTCTGTTGTTCTATGGCGTCGACGGTGCTGGCTGAAGTGGTGACGGTCTCCAAAAGCCAGACGCATCTGGAAGACTATCAGACCTATGATCAGCCCAATACCTACGTCGTGGATGAAAATCCAATGGCTCGCCATAAATTCAAGGCTGATCGTCTCGAAGGTAAACGTGGCCAGGAAGCGGTTCTGGTGATTCAGACAGAGAAAACGGCCAGTCCTCGGCCAACGGTTGCGCCGGTTGTTCGCAGTACACCCGTCAAGGTATCTGCGACCTCTACACCTGTTACAAGTACTGCAAAAAAAACGGTTGCAGCCAAAAAAGCGGATCCCTCGCCTGCGCCGACGGCGCTGCCGGTTATCAAACGCAAAAGCAGTTTTGAGTTACCGGTTCCTCCTCCAGAGTTATCCGGGGTCGCCACCGGAAGCGACGCGACGATGGATTCGACTCCTGCCGATGTGCCTGTCAATAGTCATGCGGCAAACGCGCCTGGTATTCAGGATTCTGCTGTTGATAGCACCGGGATTGAGTCGCGTGTTTTCGCTGAACAATCCCCGGGGGCTGTGTCTGACGGTGCTGACAGTACCGCTGATATGATTAAGCCGCATGGTTCGGAAAATCCGGTAACGGGTGATGAATTGATGGAAATTCTCGCTGGTAGTGTGTATCAGCCGGCAGTCAGTCCGATTGCCAGCGAAACCCGTCATGAAACCAGCCAGGTTATCAAGCTGTTGCCACCCGAACAGATGAAGCAGCTACAGTCCCGGCAGTCGCTTCAGCGTCAGGAAGTGGTGGAGTTACAGGGCAGTCAATCCCTCGGGATGGTTGATGGCCAGGACATCGGTCATCAGCAAGCAGCAAAGATTTCTTATTTACCCCCCGAAGCACTGGAATCTGATCGCCAGTTTTCGGCGGTGAAAACGACCTCGGTATCAGCCAATACGCCGCGAGGTTATGCCAGCTCGGAGATCGTGGAGGTAGCACCAACCCCTTCCGGAGAGCAGGTTACAAGGGCCGGTTCCCGGACTGATAGCGGTATGAGCCGATTGCCAGTCTCTACCGTGACCAGCAGAGGAATGATTCCGACTCCGGCAAGCAGTTTGACATTCAGCCGCAAGACGCCGGTGACGGAAACATTAACAAAGGATACGGCAACGGCAGCGAAGGTTGTGCCCTCAGTGGCGGCTCCTCCGAAGGATGTTCCCGTTGATTTACCTCGCTGGAATCCTAATCGTGACCTGAATAATCCGGGTGCGTCTGCTGTCAAGTCACGGGATTCAGGGGTTGCCAGCAAGGCTGAGCCGGTACAAAAAACGGTGCCAGACAAGCAACCCGCCAGTCAACCTGCACCGGTAAAGCCAGTGAAAGCTGATCCTGGTGCTTCCCGGGGCGTCGCGTTATCAAGTACAGCGATCAGTAAGCAGGATTCTGTGATGCAGATTATGACGCGAGAAGGTAGCGGCCAGGTTGTCTACCGCTCCGGTCAGTAATCTGCCAAAACCTCCCTGTTAATCTGCGCTCCATACGGACTTCGGCTGTTTAACCATCTTCACCCGTTTAACTTATGGTATCCAGAAGCTGTTGTACCTTGCTGAACAGCTCGTCGTACTCTCCGGCGGCAGTCGAGTCCTTGACCACGCCGCCGCCTGCCCAGCACTCCGCCCCTGAGGGTGTGGCTACAACAGAACGAATCAGAATGTTGAAATCGGCCACCCCCTGATCGCTGAAGTAGCCGAAAGACCCGCAATACAGCCCTCGTGAATCGGGTTCCAGCTCGCGGATAATTTCCATGGCGCGCTTTTTTGGTGCTCCGGTGATCGAGCCACCAGGAAAGGCGTTTAGCACGGCTTCCAGAGGCGAGATTTCCGGTTTTATCTCCGCTCTGATAGTGCTGACCATATGGTGCACGTTGGCGTGGGATTCGATATCAAACAGCTTCTCAACCTGAACGCTGCCGGTTACCGCAGAACGTCCCAGGTCATTACGCAACAGATCTACAATCATCAGGTTCTCGGCCTGATTTTTTTTGCTGTCGGCCAGCCATTGGCGGTTGGCCAGATCCTCGCTGGCTGTCTTGCCTCGGGGTGAGGTGCCTTTTATCGGGCTGGTGACCATGTGTTGCTGGTGGATTTTGACAAACCGCTCAGGGCTGACGCTGAACAGAGTCAGGGACTGACCACGAAAGTAGCAGGAGAAAGGCGCGTCGAACTGTTCCAGTAATTTGGCGGGTGATATCGCGGTCAGGTTGTCATGACAGCGGAAGGGCATGGTCAGATTCACCTGGTAGACATCGCCCGACACAATATAATTCTGCACCTGATTGAATGCCTGCTGGTATTCACTGACATCCCATTGCGGTTGCCACTGATATTTGTCCGTAGTGTCGGTCGTATTGCTGTTGGTAATACAGCGCGCGCGCGCCTGGTTGAGCTGTTCGAGAATGGCGCCGCACTCTGTTTCGGTGCACGGCCTGGGACTGCGGAGCATGACGGTATCTTCGGCAAAGTCGAGTAACAGGCTATGAGGGTAATAGTGGAATTCGGCCAGCGGATGTGGCGGCTGAGATTGTGTCGACCGGTTGTCGGATGGATGGATTCCTGCGACTGTCCAGCAGCCAGCAGCGTAGGAGAAATAGCCCATCCAGCCGCTGATAAACCCTTCGTTGTCTGGCGTAGCCGGATTGGCTGACGCTGCCTTGATCTGGTCGGCTTCGAGTGCTTGTTTCAGTTGCCGCCATTGGTGGTCGTTGCTGGCGGAGAGCACTCGTGTGGGGGCATAAGCCAGCACCGCCCAGCAGGGTCGGGCAGCCTGTTGTTGACCACTGGTGCCGCTGTAGATCAGAGCGGAGCCGGGCAGCTGCTGGCAACAATGCAACAGCTCGCGGGCGGAAAATGGCAACAGGTAGGTTGTATACGACGCTGTGGCGCTGGGAGGGCTGGACATTGGCGCGAAAGTTTCCCGATCAGTCAGTGTGTAGGGGAGTAGCGGTCATTATCCGGCGCATTCCCCCTGGTTCACAACCCTGGCATTGCTCAGAAACGCTCGTTAGACTGGCGCTGTCCTTCACATGCACTGTGCTCGTTAGTCGATGTGTTGCCGGAATTATTGTTGTGTCAGTTATCAGTTATCAGTTATCAGTTATCAGTTATCAGTTATCAGGTCAATTGTGGAAAAGCACCCCGTTAATATTCGTACTGCCAGTGTCAATCAACATGCGTTGTTGTTGCAATGCGCGAACAATCCCGGTGGACGGCGGCTTGTCTTGCTACACGGTGCCGGTATTGCGGGTGAATTAACCTGGACTTACGTGGCCAATTATCTTGCTGGCTGGAGTGAAATCCTGATCCCGGATTTTGCCGGTATGGGCAAGTCATCCTTTCTTCACTGCGTTAAGCCGACGGTGGATGACTATGCTGGTCAGATCGACGAGCTGCTCACGGCGCTGGATTGGTGGGATGCCGATATTGCCGGTTACTCGTTTGGCGGTATGGTCACCACTGAGCTGGTGAAACAGCATGCCTTTGGTTTGTTGTACCTGCTTGAACCGGCGTTGCTGTCTGGCAACGATGCCGCCGGTTTGCTGGCTCGGGAAGCCCGTTATGCCGGGCTGGAACAACGTTTTCTGGATGGAGACGAAGGCGCCTATCTGGATTTTCTCGACGCGGTATCTCCCAATCGTCGGCGTAATCCGACGGCGGATCGTGTCGCGGTCAAACGTTTGCAGGTCAACCAGCAGGGTTTGTGTCAGGCGCTGGGGGCGGTCAGTGAATCATTGGGTCGCCAACGTGAGTATTATCTGGACTGGACTTCGCCGTTGCCGGGTATGAGTCTGGTCGGAGAGTTAAGCTCGCCGGATATGCAGCAACGACAGCAGCGGCTGGAGCAGCAAAGCCCGGACTGGATCGCCCAGGGGATTGCCGGGGCCGATCACAGTCTGGTGTTTACCCATCCGAAGCAGGTGGCCCGGCTGATGAATGATCGTCTGGCGATGCTGATATAGCCTTGCTGTTGTAGCGCTTGGTATTTTGCCACCTCTGGAATCAGGATCGTAATCGACGCTGCAGGCCGGTCTCGGCGAGAATACGGGTGGAAATTTCCTCAATCGACTTGTCGGTGGTACTGATAAACGGGATTTGTTCACGCTGATACAGGGTTTCCACTTCGTCGACCTCGTGATAACACTGTTTCAACGAGGAATAACGGCTGTTTGCCCGGCGCTCATTACGAATTACCGACAGCCGATCCGGGTCGATGGTCAGCCCGAACAGCTTGCTGCGATAGGGTTCAAGACTTTTGGGTAAGCGTAAATCGGCCATGTCCTCTTCAGTCAGCGGGTAGTTGGCCGCCTTGATACCGTATTGCATGGCCAGATAAAGACAGGTCGGGGTTTTGCCGCAACGGGATACGCCGACCAGAATGACATCAGCGGTTTTGTAATGGCGAGTACGAGCGCCGTCGTCGTTATCCAGGGCAAAGTTCACGGCGTCGATGCGTGACAGATAGCTGGTGTTTTTGGCCGAGTGGGACATTCCGACGCTGTAAGAAGACTCTACTTCAAGTGCCTGCTCCAGCGGTTTCAGAAAAGCATCAAAGATGTCGATCTTCAGTCCTTCGGCAGTGTCGATGACCTGCCGAATGGTCTTGTCGATGACGGTATCGAAAATAATTGCTGGCTGGCCGCTCTTGCGCGAGTCGGCGTTGATCAGGGCGACAGCCTGCTCTGCTTTTGTCACGCTATCAATATAGGGCAGCGTTACACGCTCGAATTCAATCTTCTCAAATTGGGCCAGCAGACTGTTGCCCAGCATTTCGGCAGTAATGCCGGTGCCATCAGAAATAAAGTAGGCGTATCGCTTCATATGGAAATTTGTTTTACCTGCACTTAGTATTACGCGCGCTTGCCCCGGCCCTGGTCCAGGTTGAGTCGCTGATTACTTAAATAACACCAGACGATGATCTGCATCAGTAGACTGCAAGGGTTTCGGCAACACCGATAACCTCGATTGCCCGGAAGCAGCATAAAAGGGTTTATCTGAACCCGTTAGGCACCGCAACCCCAAAGCGGTGTTTTTACCGTCGAAGGCACCACAAGTGTGTTCGGCGGGTTCAGCAGGCTCATAAAGCACGCGATGGTACAGGAGAACAACATTGACTGACTATGTACTTTGGTTTGATCAGGTAGGTATGGGTGACGTGGAACGCGTTGGCGGAAAAAACGCGTCGCTCGGAGAAATGATCAGCCATCTCGCCAGTTCAGGCGTTACCGTTCCGGGTGGCTTTGCTACCAGTGCCGATGCCTATCGGGAATTTCTTTCCTATCAGGGATTGGCGGATCGTATCAATGCCGCGCTGTCTGATCTGGACGTTGATGATGTCCGTGCGCTGGCGGAAACCGGTGCCGCTATTCGCAGCTGGATTCTGGAAGCACCGTTGCCACCACCGCTGGAAGCCGCCATTCGTGAATCTTACATCACCCTGCAAGCAGGCAACGAGCAGATGGCCGCCGCAGTGCGCTCATCGGCCACGGCAGAAGATCTGCCAGATGCGTCTTTTGCCGGTCAACAGGAAACTCACCTGAATATCGTCGGTATCGATCATGTGCTGCATGCGGTGCGGGATGTGTTTGCCTCGCTGTTTAATGACCGGGCGATTTCTTACCGGGTGCATCAGGGCTTTGACCACAGCAAAATCGCGTTGTCTGCCGGTATTCAACGTATGGTGCGCAGCGAGACCGCATCCAGCGGTGTGATGTTCTCGATTGATACGGAATCCGGTTTCGACCAGGTAGTGTTTATTACGTCATCTTATGGTCTCGGTGAAACCGTGGTGCAGGGTGCGGTTAACCCGGATGAGTTTTATGTTCACAAGCTGAATTTACGCGAGGGGCGGCCCTCGATCCTGCGTCGTAACCTGGGTGCCAAGGCCATCAAGATGGTTTACAACGCCTTCGCCAGTGTGGGGCAGTCGGTCGAAACCTTGCGGGTAGACCGGGAGTTGCGCCAGCAATTTTCAGTGACCGATGCCGAAGTGGAAGAACTGGCGCGGATGGCACTGACCATTGAAGAGCACTATGGTCGTCCGATGGACATCGAATGGGCCAAAGACGGCGATGACGGCAAATTGTACGTGGTGCAGGCACGTCCGGAAACGGTCAAAAGCCGCACCAGTAAAACCGTGATGGAGCGTTATTTACTGAAAGAAACCGGCATCGTGCTGGCTGAAGGACGCAGTATTGGCCACCGGATTGGTTCTGGTCGGGTGCGTATTCTGAACGACATCGATGAAATGGATCAGGTTCAGGAAGGCGACGTACTGGTTGCCGACATGACAGACCCGGATTGGGAGCCGATTATGAAGCGCTCTGCGGCGATCGTCACCAATCGTGGTGGTCGCACCTGTCATGCCGCCATCATTGCTCGCGAGCTGGGCATTCCAGCCGTGGTTGGCTGCGAAGATGCCACGGAACGTCTGAAAGATGGTCAGGAAGTGACGGTGTCCTGCGCCGAGGGCGATACCGGTTACGTGTATGACGGCGCACTGGATTTTGATATTCGCACCAACAGTGTCGATTCAATGCCGGAGCTGCCGTTCAAGATCATGATGAACGTGGGTAACCCGGATCGGGCCTTCGATTTTCAGGGACTACCGAATGCCGGTGTTGGCCTGGCGCGGCTGGAGTTTATTATCAACCGCATGATCGGAGTGCACCCAAAGGCGCTGTTGAACTTCGATAACCTGCCAGAAGATCTCAAACCTACGGTTCGGCGACGTTTTGCCGGATATCCCGGCCCGGTCGATTTTTACGTTGAGAAGCTGGTGGAGGGTATTTCTACCCTGGCCGCTGCTTTCTGGCCCAAGCGGGTGATTACCCGCTTGTCGGATTTCAAATCGAACGAATATGCCAATCTGATTGGTGGCCGCCTGTACGAGCCGGAAGAAGAAAACCCGATGCTGGGCTTCCGTGGTGCTTCCCGTTATATCTCGAAAAACTTCCGCGACTGTTTCGAGCTGGAATGCCGGGCGATGCGCAAGGTTCGTGACGAAATGGGCTTTACCAACGTCGAGATCATGGTGCCGTTTGTGCGCACACCGGGCGAAGCAGAACAGGTGGTTGGCCTGCTGAAAGACAATGGTCTGGAACGCGGCAAAAACGGTCTCAAGCTGATCATGATGTGTGAGCTGCCAGCGAACGCCATCCTGGCGGATGAATTCCTGCAGTACTTTGACGGCTTTTCTATTGGCTCCAACGATTTGACCCAGCTGACACTCGGACTGGATCGTGATTCCGGTATCATTGCCCATTTATTTGATGAACGTAATCCGGCCATCAAGGTGTTGCTGGAAAATGCCATTCAGGCCTGTAAGCGGCAGGGAAAATACGTCGGGATTTGCGGTCAAGGGCCATCCGATCACCCGGACTTTGCGCGCTGGTTGATGGAACATGGCATTGACAGCGTGTCGTTGAACCCGGATTCGGTCATGGATACCTGGTTTTTCCTCGCCGACAAGTCACAACCGTAGCGCCAGACTGACGGTTATCCTTACCGAAATATGTACCCCCGGTCGCTGGTGATCGGGGTTTTGGAGATTCCCCCGCATGAAAAGCAGCAGTGAGCTGTTTCCGGTGACGCTGGCTCGGGCTGATAACCTGGCCGGTTTTACCGATGATGTCTATCTGGTCAAACACAACCTCGACAAGGATCGCAGTGTTGAGGTAGCGGTGACGCATTTGTCGCCAGGCAGTTATGAAACATCTCCCGCCCGTGATGGCCGTCGCCCTCCCGTGGTTTTATTACACGGTTCATTTACTAACCGCAGTTTCTGGCTGACAGCGGATGGTGAGGGGCTGGCTGCCTGGCTGGTGCGGCAGGGGTTCGATGTCTGGCTGATGGAGCAGCGTGGCCACGGTTTGTCGCCGCGTAATAACGACTACACCGGTAACACCTCTCAGCAGTACGCCTGTTGCGATGTACCTGCGGTAAATGATTTTGTCTGCGAAAAAACCGGTGAATATCCCGCCTGGATCGGACATTCCCTGGGGGGCGTGGTGCTGGCAACCGCCATTGCAGCGGGTAAGTTACGCCCCGACAACTGCGCCGGGGTGATGTCCTTCGGTGCTCAGATACTGAAACGCCCATGGTATTTATGGATGCCGTTAGGGTCACTGAGTTTACGTACCCTGATGTCAATCAAGGGTGAGCTGGATGGCCGCAAGATCGGTATTGGCCCTGAAAATGAACCGGCCGGTATTGTTAACGAATACCTTGCCCGCCAGGCTATTTTTGGCAAATGGCAGCTGGAAAATATAAAGCAGCCGTTATTGCCTGCCTGGCGTCAGGCCAACGTACCGCTACGGATGTTTGCCGGGGCGGGCGATCGCATCGACCCAGCCAGCTGTTGCCGTCGATTCTATGAACACTATGGTTCAGACGCCGGTATCGAAGTGGCCAAGTCGATGACGTTACTGGGTGTCGAAAACGGCTTCAGCGAAGACTATGATCATCTCGGGATGGTTATCAGCCCGGCGGCTCGGGACGAAGTCTGGCCGTTGGTAGCAAGCTGGCTAGGAGACCTGGTAGCGCTACCAGGTGCTCCGGTGGCGACCAGTGAGCCAGAGCCAGCTGAATACTGAGCCAGCAATCAAGGCACTGATCTCCACCCAAAGTGGTCTGGACGACGGTGCCTTTCATGGTGTTTGATAACCTCCACACTTAACAGGAGACCACCGCATGACTCACTATCTGACCCCCGACCTGTGCGATGCCTACCCGGAACTGATTGAAGTGGTTGAACCCATGTTCAATAACTACGGCGGCCGCGACAGCTTTGGTGGTGAAATCGTTACTATCAAGGCCTTCGAAGATAACTCCAGGGTACGTGAGCTGGTTGCCACCGATGGCAAAGGCAAAGTACTGGTGGTGGATGGCGGCGGCTCGCTGCGTCATGCCATGCTGGGCGATATGCTGGCAGAAAAAGCCGCCAGTAACGGCTGGGAAGGCATCATCATTAATGGCTGCATCCGCGATGTGGATGTGATTATGGAAACCGACCTGGGCGTACAGGCGCTGGCCACCAACCCGTTGAAAACCGACAAGCGTGGCCTGGGCGATGTGAATGTCGAGGTTAAATTTGGCGGTGTTGTCTTCAAGCCCGGCTGCTTTGTCTATGCCGACAATAATGGCGTGATCGTTTCGCCACAGCCTCTGTCAATGCCTAATGACTGATTATTAAGCGGCCTTCGATGCATGGCCCGGTTTTACCGGGACATGCCGATCATGTTATCCCTGAATGTTTTGGAAAATAATATTGTGCTCACCGTACCGCTGAATTTCGCGGCTGGAGGCAATATCCATCGAGTACACAAACTTTCCTCCTGACAGGCCGTGTCAAATAATTGAGAACGCCCCCCAGGTAACAGCAACACTCGTATCAAAATGCACCTCGCAGGGTGTTTTCCAACTCAGGCACTTCTTCGAAATACATTGATCTTCATTTCCAATTGCCGGATTTTCTCATCCGTCACATCATCAAAATTCGTTTTCTTCGGGTCGGTACGCGTATCTGCTGGTAGCGGTAGATTGTTGCGTAGCTGCTGTACTTCTGGTTTTTCAGTTTCATCCGTTCGCTGATCAGCTGAGGTGAATAACCAAACGACAATCCTGCTTCCATCCTGGTCAGGCTTTACGGGAGCGTTTTCTGGCCAATGATCCTTGGTTGATTGCATACGAAACCCTTTTATTTTGATGTTTTTTGGTCTTTTTTGAGCCAGAAATTGTATTTTTGTATACAATATTCGCCTAAAGTCTATTGTTAATCCTCGTCCGGGGCATTATTGTGAGCACATCCAAGCAGATCGTAGACAATTTGATGGCAGACCCTCAAACACTCGCCGACAAGGTTTTTGCAGAACTCACCACTGCCATTGTGCGGGGAGAGCTGAAGCCGGGGGCGCGGGTGTCGGAGCAGATGCTGGTGGAAAAATACGGTGGCAGCCGTGCGCCGATGCGCGAGGCGATCCAGAAACTGGAGGCTAGGCGTCTGGTGGTGCGGATTCCCCATGCCGGAGCCAGGGTCGTGTCGTTGTCATTGTCAGAACTGCGCGATATCTACGAAGTCCGGGTAGAACTCGAAAGCATGGCCTGTCGTCTTGCCGCCGAGCGGATGACGGATGACGAAATTGCCGAGTTACAAACCTTGCTGGATGAACACGCTGCCTCGATCGAAGCCGAGCAAGGGCAGAGTTATTACCAGAAAGCCGGTGATCTCGATCTGCATTATCGCCTGATTCGCGGTAGCAAGAATGAGCGCCTGCACCAGATGTTGTGCGGCGAGCTGTACCATCTGGTGCGTATGTACCGCTATCAGACCAGTACCAGTACCAAGCGCCCATTGCAGGCGCTGCAGGAACACCAACGTATCGTTGAAGCCATCGCCGCGCGTGACGCCGAGCTGGCTGAACTGCTGATGCGACGTCATATCCAGACGTCGCTTCTTAATCTTGAACGACTTATGGCAGAAGAGGAGGGTCAAGCATGACTCCAGGTCAGAAATTCCGTCAGGCACTGGCGGACACCAAACCATTACAAATTGTGGGCACCATCAACGCCTATGCCGCCATGATGGCTGAACGTATCGGTCACAAGGCGATTTACCTGTCCGGTGGCGGTGTAGCGAATGCCTCTTATGGTCTGCCCGACCTGGGTATGACCTCGCTGAACGACGTCGTTGAAGACGTTCGCCGTATTACTTCGGCTTCCAGCGTGCCATTGCTGGTTGATATTGATACTGGCTGGGGCGGTGCCTTTAATATTGCCCGCACCATTCAGCAAATGGAAAAAGCCGGTGCTGCGGCGGTTCATCTGGAAGACCAGGTGGCTCAGAAGCGTTGCGGCCATCGCCCGAACAAGGAAATCGTTTCCATTGAGGAAATGACCGATCGCATTAAAGCGGCTGTTGATGCTCGCACCGATCCGGATTTTTTTATCATGGCGCGTACCGATGCCTTTGCCCAGGAAGGTCTGGAAGCTGCGCTTGAGCGTGCCAAGGCTTATGTTGCGGCGGGTGCTGACGGTATTTTTGCTGAAGCCATCAAGACCGAAGAACATTACCGCGCTTTCTCGGCCGCCCTGGGCGACGTGCCGGTGCTGGCCAACATCACTGAATTTGGTCAGACCGAATTGTGGAACCGTGAGCAGCTGGGCGAGTGGGGTGCGGCTATGGTCTTGTACCCACTGAGCGCTTTCCGTGCCATGAATAAAGCAGCCGAGACGGTATACACCAGCATTCTTGAAAATGGCGATCAGCGCACGGTGGTCGATATGATGCAAACTCGTATGGATCTGTATTCTTATCTGAACTACCACGACTTCGAGCAAAAGCTGGATCAGCTGTTTTCGGAAGGTAAAAACAAGTAAGCCTCGGCTGACTCAATAACAACACCAGATCTGCATCTGAAACGATTGCGTTGCTGTTGCCGTGACTCAGGTAGCCAACGCTATACCGTGTCAGATGCGTGATGTGGCAACTGACCAGTTTCGATGGAGCATAAAGTATGGCTGAAGCAAAAAAACTGAGTGGCGCAGGTTTGCGCGGACAATCTGCCGGTGAAACCGCGCTGTGTACGGTTGGTCAAACCGGCGCCGGTTTGACTTACCGGGGTTACGATATCAAGGAACTGGCCGACAAGGCTCAGTTTGAAGAAGTGGCGTATTTGCTGTTGTACGGCAAGCTGCCCAACCAGGCCGAGCTGGATGGCTACAAAGCCAAACTGAAGAGCCAACGCGCCTTGCCGCAAGCACTCAAAACCGTGCTGGAACAGATTCCGGTCGACGCCCATCCAATGGATGTGATGCGCACCGGTTGTTCCATGCTGGGTAACCTGGAAACCGAGGCAGACTTTGCCGAGCAATACGATAAAGTCGATCGTATGCTGGCGGTCTTCCCCGGCATGATCAACTACTGGTACAACTTCACCCACAACGACGGCCTGCGTATCGAGGTAGAAACTGACGCTGACAGCATCGGCGAACAGTTTCTCTGGACTCTGCACAACAAAAAGCCAGAACCATTACACGTTGATGTGATGCACGCTTCGCTGATTCTGTACGCCGAACACGAATTCAACGCCTCGACCTTTACCGCCCGTGTCTGTGCTTCCACATTGAGCGACATTCACAGCTGCGTGACCGCTGCGATTGGCTCGCTGCGTGGCCCGTTACATGGTGGCGCTAACGAAGCGGCCATGGCGATGATTGAACACTGGCGCTCGGCGGAAGAAGCCGAAGATGCGGTGATGGGCATGCTGGCGCGCAAGGACAAGATCATGGGTTTTGGCCATGCCATCTACCGTGAGTCGGATCCGCGTAACGCCATCATCAAGGAATGGTCGAAAAAGCTGTCTGAGCAAGCCGGTGACGAGTACCTGTACGCAGTATCCGAGCGGGTTGAGGCGGTCATGTGGCGCGAGAAAAAGCTGTTTTGTAACGCCGATTTCTTCCACGCTTCGGCGTACAGCTTTATGGGGATTCCGACCAAGTTGTTTACCCCGATATTTGTCTGCTCGCGGGCTTCTGGCTGGTGTGCTCACGTGATTGAGCAGCGCGCCAACAACCGGATTATTCGCCCATCGGCGGATTACACCGGCCCTGAAAGTGCTGCTTGGGTCGCGATTGAAGATCGGGTTTGATCCCCGGTTATCTCGGCGGCAAGTCACTTCCTGCGGTATGAACTGGCTTGCCCCGCAGCGGTTTGGATTCCCACGCAGGCATGTGGGAATCGGGCCATCCGCTTTTTCAGACTATAGATCGGCGTATCGGGTAGCGTGTGTGTATCCGTAGGATGTATTAGCGGAACGCGTAATACATCAAACCAGAATTTCAAAAAAACGGCCGTCGCTAACGACCGGAAGAGAGAACATCATGAACACTGAATTCCGTAAAAACCTGCCAGGTACCGACCTCGATTACTACGACACCCGTGCGGCGGTCGATGCCATTCAGCCCGGTGCCTATGCCAAACTGCCGTACACCTCGCGGGTGCTGGCGGAACAGCTGGTACGTCGTTGTGAACCCGCCGAATTGACGGATGCCCTGAAGCAGTTGATTGAACGCAAGCGCGATCTCGACTTTCCATGGTATCCGGCCCGTGTTGTATGTCACGACATTCTGGGGCAAACCGCATTGGTGGATCTGGCTGGCTTACGGGATGCCATTGCCGACCAGGGCGGTGACCCGGCCAAAGTGAATCCAGTGGTACCGACCCAGCTGATTGTTGACCATTCGCTGGCGGTGGAAGCCGCAGGTTTTGATCCAGACGCATTTGAGAAAAACCGGGCGATTGAAGACCGTCGTAATGCCGACCGTTTCCATTTTATTGAGTGGACCAAAACCGCATTCGAGAACGTCGATGTTATTCCGGCCGGTAACGGCATCATGCACCAGATCAACCTGGAAAAAATGTCGCCGGTAGTTCAGGTACAAACTGACGAAAGCGGTAAACAGGTGGCTTTCCCGGACACCTGTGTTGGCACCGATTCCCATACGCCACACGTGGATGCACTGGGTGTTATCGCCATTGGTGTGGGTGGTCTGGAAGCTGAAACCGTGATGCTGGGCCTGCCATCGATGATGCGCCTGCCAGACATTATTGGCGTCAGACTGATTGGCAAGCGTCAGCCCGGCATTACTGCCACCGATATCGTACTGGCGCTGACCGAGTTTTTGCGACAGCAGCGGGTAGTAGGGGGATACGTTGAATTCTTTGGGGAAGGGGCGTCCAGCCTGACCATTGGTGACCGCGCTACTATTTCCAATATGACCCCAGAATTTGGTGCTACGGCAGCGATGTTTTATATCGATTCGCAGACCATCGATTACCTGAAGTTAACCGGTCGTGAGCCGGAGCAAGTGGCGCTGGTTGAACTGTACGCCAAAGAAACAGGTTTGTGGGCTGATGCCCTGGTGGCTGCGGACTACGAACGGGTACTGCAATTCGACCTCTCGACCGTGGTGCGTAATATGGCCGGGCCGTCTAACCCGCACCGTCGTTTGCCGACCTCGGATCTGACTGAACGTGGTATTGCCGATGAAGGTAAGTTGGCGTCTGGCAAGCAAGAAGAGGCCGATGGCCTGATGCCGGATGGTGCCGTAATCATTGCTGCCATCACCTCCTGTACCAACACCTCGAATCCGCGCAACGTAGTAGCTGCCGCCTTGTTGGCGAAAAAAGCCAACGCACTGGGCCTGACCCGCAAGCCCTGGGTCAAGAGTTCATTTGCACCGGGTTCCAAGGTCGCCAAACTGTACCTGGAAGAAGCCGGTCTGCTGACGGAACTGGAAAAGCTTGGTTTTGGCATCGTCGCCTACGCCTGTACCACCTGTAACGGCATGTCAGGCGCGCTGGATCCTGTGATCCAGCAAGAAATCATCGACCGTGATCTGTACGCCACGGCAGTCCTGTCCGGTAACCGCAACTTCGATGGCCGTATTCACCCGTATGCCAAGCAGGCGTTCCTGGCCTCACCACCGCTGGTGGTTGCCTACGCGATTGCCGGTACGGTGCGTTTTGATATTGAAAAAGACGTACTGGCGGTGGTGGACGGTAAAGAGATTACGCTGAAAGACCTGTGGCCATCCGATGAAGAAATCGACGCCATTGTCGCATCGGCGGTCAAGCCCGAGCAGTTTCGGCAGATTTATATCCCGATGTTTGATCTCGGTGAAATCGAACAAGCCAAGAGTCCACTGTACGACTGGCGTCCAATGTCGACCTATATCCGCCGTCCTCCCTATTGGGAAGGTGCATTGGCCGGTGAACGCAGCATGAAGGACATGCGTCCACTGGCGGTGTTGGGAGACAACATCACGACCGATCACCTGTCGCCTTCCAATGCTATTCAGGCCAACAGCGCAGCGGGTGAATACTGCGCCAAAATGGGCCTGCCGGAAGAAGACTTCAACTCCTACGCGACACACCGGGGTGATCACCTCACCGCCCAGCGAGCCACGTTCGCCAACCCGAAACTGCTGAACGAAATGTGCCGCGATGAGAACGGCGAAGTCATTCAGGGTTCTCTGGCGCGAGTTGAGCCTGAAGGCGAACAGATGCGCATGTGGGAAGCCATTGAAACCTACATGAATCGCAAACAGCCACTGATTATTGTGGCCGGTGCCGATTATGGCCAGGGATCCTCCCGCGACTGGGCTGCCAAGGGCGTACGTCTGGCCGGTGTCGAAGTCATTGTGGCGGAAGGTTTCGAGCGCATTCACCGCACCAATCTGGTGGGGATGGGCGTATTACCGGTGGAATTCAAACCGGGTACCACGCGCCTGACGCTGAATCTGGACGGCACGGAAACCTACACCGTCAAGGGCTCCATCTCGCCAGGTTGCGAGCTGAGCATTGAAATCACTCGCCGTAATGGAGAGCTACTGGAAGTGCCCGTGACCTGTCGTCTGGATACCGCCACGGAAGTGCGTGTGTATAACGCCGGTGGGGTATTGCAGATGTTTGCCAAGGATTTTCTGCAAAGCGCCTGAGGTTTGCCGGTCACGCCAGAATCTGGGGTCGGGTGTATTCGCCGAAGGCGTTATGCCCTGCTCTGAATGTCAAAATGTTTAGCGTGCGCGGTGCGCACCCGCCCTAGGAGTCGAGCATGTCTCACGTGCCTCAAATCAAAATTCCCGCGACCTATATTCGCGGTGGTACATCAAAAGGTGTTTTTTTCCGCCTTGATGATCTGCCTGAGCCTTGCAAGGTGGCGGGTGAAGCCCGTGACAAACTCTTGATGCGGGTGATTGGCAGCCCGGATCCCTATGGCCAGCAGATTGACGGTATGGGCGGCGCGACCTCCAGTACCAGCAAAACGGTGATTCTGGCCAAAAGTGACGAGCCCGGCCATGACGTGGATTATCTGTTTGGTCAGGTCGCTATCAACAAGGCGTTTGTTGACTGGTCGGGTAATTGCGGCAATCTGACCGCCGCCGTCGGTGCCTTCGCCATTATGTCCGGTTTTGTTGCTGCCGAACGGGTACCGGAAAACGGTATCTGCACGGTGCGCATCTGGCAAAAGAACATCAGCAAAACCATCATCGCACATGTACCTGTCAGCCATGGTGAAGTGCAGGAAACCGGTGATTTTGAGCTGGACGGCGTGACTTTTCCGGCGGCGGAAGTGGCCATTGAATTTATGGACCCCGCCGATGGCGAAGGATCGATGTTTCCGACCGGTAATCTGGTGGATGATCTCGAAGTCCTTGGCATTGGCACCTTCAGGGCGACCATGATCAATGCCGGTATTCCGACGATTTTTGTGAACGCGGCCGATATCGGTTACACCGGCACCGAGCTGCAAAAAGACATCAATTCCGATGCCGAAGCGCTGGCACGTTTTGAAACCATGCGGGCCTGGGGTGCGGTGAAAATGGGGCTGATTGCCGATATATCCGAAGCCGCTGCACGTCAGCACACGCCTAAAATTGCGTTTGTGGCTCCGGCAACAGCGTATGTCTCATCCAGCGGCAAGCAGATCTCTGCCGGTGACATCGACGTGTGTGTACGTGCCTTGTCGATGGGCAAACTACACCACGCCATGATGGGAACGGCTTCTGTGGCGATTGCCACTGCAGCAGCGGTGCCAGGCACTCTGGTGAATCTGGCTGCGGGTGGGGTTGAGCGTGATTCGGTTACCTTCGGTCATCCCTCCGGTACGTTGCGGGTGGGGGCAGCGGCGGAGATCGTAAAGGGTGAATGGCGGGCTAAGAAAGCCGTTATGAGCCGTTCTGCACGGGTGTTGATGGAAGGTTTTGTACGTATTCCAGGTGATGCGTTTTAGCCGTCTGACAGGCGCTTCGGTCTTGGGCTGACGTCGATGTTGGCTGACTTAGGCGTTGGCTGACTTAGGCGTTGGCTGACTTAGGCATTGGCTGACAATGAGTCCCTGTGACCTGCGTTCACGATGCTCCTCGCGGAACGCAGTTTTTTCGCCTCCGGTTTTTATTAACCGGGGGCGTTTTTTATGGCAGTTCAGTACTGGTCAGGAGGGTGTGGTATTTGCTCATCAGATTTTCGATCAGAACGATATCAAAGGTATCGATGGCGGCGAGCAGGTTGCTGGCCATTTCGGCGAGCGGATTAATCCTTTTTTCAGTTGATAGTTGTTGTAATGCGACGGCGAACTGGCCGATGTCTTTCAGGCTATGGGTTTGTCGCGCCTGTTCGTACAGCGGCATCAGCTGATCCTTGACGCTTTCCAGTACAGCCGTGTCCAGCTGATAGGGGGATGTGTTCGTTTCCGGCGCTGGACTGGCTGCGGCCGGTTCTCGCATGACCAGAAATTGTTTCAGTGTATTAATCAGCTCACGTCGCAAGACCGGTTTGTGCAGGTGGGCATCAAAAAGCTGCAAGTCTGGAGTTGATTCTCCGCCCCGGATGACTGAGGCCGTCAGTGCAATAATGCGCAGATCCGGGTAGCGTTTTTGTAAAATCCGCGTCGCTTCATACCCATCCATCACCGGCATGCGGATATCCATCAGCACCAGATCCGGCTGGATCTGTTCCACTACTTCCAGTGCTTCCTGGCCATTGGCTGCCTGTAGAATTCTGACACGGGAGTTGTCAAAAATGCGGGCGATCAGCTCGCGATTGTTGTCAATATCGTCGACGACCAGAATATTACAGGGTTCGAAGTCGTTGACGCTGAGATGATTGGCGAGCTGTCGGGAGTGCATCTGCTCTGCCGTACCGGCTGCGACCGAGGCGATATCCATTCCGATCAGCTTGATGGTAAATGTGGAGCCTTGTCCGAAAGCGCTGACAACAGAAATGCTGCCTCCCATCATTTCGATCAGTCGCCGAGAGATAGCCAGCCCCAGCCCGGTACCACCGGCATGTCTGCCGTCGGGTGATGACAGCTGTTCAAATTCGGTGAAAATGGCGTCCATATGACCGGATTCAATTCCTATGCCGGTGTCGCTGATGGATATTTCAAGGTCGACCTTGCTGAGGTGACCGTTATTTTGCAACGTGCGGGAGGTCAGGGTAACGGCACCCTGGTCGGTGAATTTGACGGCATTACCGACTAAATTGATCAGGATCTGTCGTAACCGGACATCATCCAGTAGCAGAAACAATGGCAGTTTGACGTCAGTGTTGACGATCAGGTTGAGACCCTTGGCGGTCACCGCGAGGGAAAAAAACTGAGCGATTTCGTCAATCAGGGCATTGACGTTGGTTGGCACTCTGGCCATGTCCATTTTGCCAGATTCTATTTTTGACAGATCCAGCACATCGTTGATCAGCTGCAGTAACGAACCGCTGGCCTTGTGTACCGTGTCGACGTAAGAACGCAAGCGGGGCTGATCCAGCTGTTCACTTAACAGCTCGGTAAAACCGATAATCGCATTCATAGGGGTGCGGATTTCGTGGCTCATATTGGCGAGGAATTCTGATTTTGCCCGACTGGCGACTTCGGCCTTGTCTCGGGCACGGGCAAGCTCTGCCGTCAGTCGTTTTTGCTCGGATATATCTTTCAGAACGGCGTAAATAGCCGGTTGGCCTTCATAGTTGATGCGGGTCAGGGACATGTCGAGCCAGCGTTGGGTGCCATCGACACGACGAACCACCAGTTCCAGATGAAAGGCACCGTTATTGAGGCAGGTCGAAAATGCTCGGGTAATCACTTCCTCTGATTCACGGCCATCGGGTTGGGTTGGAGGGGTTGTGTCTGCGAGTTTCATACCGGCGAGGTTGCGGCCATCGCGGTAACCCAGCAGTTGTTCCGTGGCGTGATTGTGCGCAATACACTCGCCAAACTGAAAAATCAGGTTGCCTTCGGTTGCTTCCTTGAATAGTGCTTTGAAATTGTCGCGTTCGGTTTGTAATGCCAGTTCGGTCTGCTTGCGCTGGTCGACTTCTTTACTCAGTCGTCGGTTCCAGTAAATGCTGATAATGATATAGAGAATAAAAACGCCGATCACGCGGGCGATCAATCCATAGTCGATACGTTCGGCAAACTGTACGTCCGACCATTTATTCAGAATGGCGAGTCGATCCGCATCACTGAGTTTGACGCCGGTGGCGAGAATGGCCGAGGTTAGCTCCGGTGTTTGACGGCTGACCATAATGGCTGGCTGAACGACCACGTTGGTTTTGCCGACTACCTTGATATTACGGTAATTTTCCAGCCGCAACAGATGATTGGCCTGTGTCAGGGGCATGGTGATCGCGTCGAGCTGACCAGCTTCCAGCATGTCCAGCATCTGGTTAACCGAGGCGATACGGATCAGCGACAAGCCGGGAATTTTTTCAGACAAAGTTTGGCTAAAACTGGCAGAAGCAAGGACGCCAACCCGTTGGTTATAAAGCTGCTGTTCATCGTCAATAAAGCTTTTATCTGCGGTCATCAGCACGACAATGGGCGTTGCCAGTAAGGTCACAACCGGTTGGTAGTGCGGACTGAATTCGGGGTTGTTGAGATCGCCGATAATAATGTCGGCGTTGCCACCGCTTTTGGCTGGAACAAAGCGGACGCCCAGTTCCTTGCCGACGCGGTTAAAGTATTCGCCCGCGATGCCTTCGATTTGATCGCCATTGATTACGATCAGTGGTGGCAGGGAGCGGGCATCGACCTCGATTTGTGGATGCTGGTGCAGCCATTCGATTTCGTCCCGTGACAACAGCAGCTGGTTTTCGATCACCGGGTGATCGGGTAACCATTCCTGCGACAGGGTATTGATATCCGCAGCAGAGATTTCCAGCAGTGCCTTGTTGAGGATGCCTTGCAATATGGGCTGTGACTGGGGTACGGCCATATGCAGATCCATCGCACCATAGGGAATCAGCGGCTTGATGTTGATAATGCCTTGTTGGCCGAGTTTGTAATGCAGGACAGCATAGATACCAATCAACAGGTCAGCCCGGTCTTCCAGTACCATACGAATGGCTTCGTCCTGGTTAGGAACATTAATAATATTAATACCCGGATAGTGGTCGCGTACGGTTTCGTCAATGGCATAGCCACTGGGGATCACGATACGTTGCTTTAGCAGGATATCCTTGCTGGTGCCAACGAAGTCGCTGTGACCAAAAAAATACTCGTTGAGGCGGGTGTACGGTTGGGTAAAACGCAGGTATTCCGAGCGTAATGGGGTTTGGGCCAATGACGGCAGGATCATGATGTCGCCGGATCTGGCAGCACGCAGCAAGTTGGGCCAGTCATCGATACGGTAATCCGGTTTGATGCCCAGTGATGCCAGAATATTACTGATCAGGCGTTGGGAGATGCCAGCTGGGTTACCGTTATAGTCAACAAAGTCAAAAGGCGCCCATTCGCGTTCGACACCCACCGTGACGGTTGGATGGGAATCGACCCAGGCTTGTTCTTCCAGCGTGAGTGTCAGTCCGGCCGCCAACGATGAATACAGAACGGTCGCCGTCGCCACTGCGATAGTTCGGCAGTGTGTGAGGATCGTCCGGTACGTCAGCCTGAGCGGGTTAAACTTCCGCAAGGTTAATAAACTGATCAAGGTTGTCACGAAAGAGTTCAACCAGGTAGGGGTCAAAGTGGGTTCCACTATTGTTAACGATGTAGGCGACGGTGTCTTCCACTGTCCATGCCGGTTTGTAAACCCGCTTATGGGTCAATGCATCAAAGACGTCGGCAACGGCAACAATACGTCCATAGATATGGATATCATGGCCCTTCAGGCCACGAGGGTAGCCACTGCCATCCCAGTGCTCATGATGTTGCCAGGCAATGATATCAGCAGCCTTGAGAATTCTGCGCGGCGAGTTTTTAAGGAAGTCATGTGCCCTGGTGGTGTGGGTTTTCATGACATCATATTCTTCTACCGTCAATTTGCCGGGCTTGTGCAAAATAGCCTCAGGAACAAACACCTTGCCAATGTCGTGCATGGGGGAGGCATGGAATATGACGATGGCATCTTCTTCTGTCAGGCTGTTGTGTAACTGCGCCAGCAGCTGTGAATATTCGGCTACCCGTTTGATATGACGCCCGGTTTCGTCGGAGGTGAATTCCATCAGCTCGGTCAGAATGTGGATCATTTCCAGCTGGGTTTGCTCCAGCTCCGAGAGCAGGCGTCTTTCGGTCAGCTCGACTTTCTGGCGCAGGCTGATGTTGTGCTTTTGCAGTAGCGCCTTGGCGGTATGTAATTCCAGATGGGTGCGAACTCTGGCAAGCAACTCTGCCGCATGAAACGGTTTGACGATGTAGTCGACTCCGCCCAGTTCAAAACCGCGCACAACCGAATCGACATCGGCTCGGGCAGTAAGGAAAATAACCGGAACGTCGCGGTGTTTGAGATCCATGCGGATACGCTTGCACACTTCAAACCCATCGATGTCTGGCATCATGACGTCGAGTAAGATCAGGTCAAAAGACTGGGTGCGCATCAGTGCCAGGGCATCGTTACCAGACATGGCGTAGGACAGTTCATAGTTGTCTTCACGCAGAATATTCATTGCGACCTGGATGTTGTTGGCAACGTCGTCGACTACCAGAATACGCGAGAGTTGATCCACTTGTTCTTCCACCCTGTCCTTATATTGGTATGGCTTAAAATTAACACGTAGACCGGTCGGGGAGAATGTTGCTGGTGGAAATGTTTTACTCTGTTTGAATCTTTCAGCGGGATTGGCTCAATAATGGGCCAACTTTAGTGCATTGATCTGTCTGCCAACAGGTGGGTAGTGCGATGAAGCAAAAGAGGAACTGAACGATGAACCCAAAAAAAGCCTGCGCGTGACAGGCTTTTTAGCAGACAGGCTTTCAGTCGCTTGTCTGGGAAGGGTGTCAGACTCCGGGGGAGCCTGACATGCCGCAGGGCATCAGGATGGCGTTTTCTGGTCTGCGGTTGTTTCCTTGTCAGCTTCTTCAGGGCCAGAGGTGCCTGAGTCGGCCTGGTTGTGGCTGGTTGCAGTTGCCTCTGGTGTTACTTCGTTATCGGCTTCATGCACCGCTACTTCCGTATCAGCCTGTACGGTTTCTGCAGTGGCCGGTGCTTTAACCTTGGTTGCATCACTGGTTGTATCATCCGCCGGAGTGGGGGTTTCAGCCGTCGCCTGTTCCGTTTCCACCGGTGCGGTAGTGTCCAGCGCTTGTTGTTCCGTTACTGCTTGCGGTTCAGCATTAGCGTGGTTGCGAGGGTCGTTTGGTGCCCGGTAATTTGGACGACGATTACGGCGACGGCGGTTGGGTGCTGTTTGCTTTTCCGTTGCTGCAGCTGCTGTTTCGGTTTCAACTGCTTCGGTAGCGGTTGTTGGCTCCGTGGCTTCAGTCACTGTGACCGTTTCAACGTTTGCTACAATTTCAGTCGTCTCAATGACTTCTTCTGCTGATTCTGCCACTGCTGCCGTGATGACTTCCGTTGGCACAACGACCGTTTCTGCGACAGTTTCTGCTATTGTTTCTGCGACAGTGGTAGATGCATCTGTTGCTGCCGTCGTTTCGTCAGGAGTTTCGACTGCCAGAGTGTCAGTTGCAGGCGAGCTGTCTTCTGCCGTTGCCTTATTCGCAACTTCTACCTCAGCCTCCGCGTTTACCCCAACGTTGGCTTCGGTGTCAGGCGTTTCTTGCGTGACCGTTGCTTCCGGAGCGGATTCGGTCTGCTCGTCACGATTGGAGCGACTGCGTCCACGACGACGACGACGGGGGCGATTTTCTTCAGTCGCCTCTGCTTCTTCCGGTGCTTGGGCTGTTTCCGCTTTTGCTACGGTTTCGTCGGCAACGGCAACTGTCACTGATTCCTCAGTGGTTTCAGGCGTGTTGCTGTCGTCGATTTTTGTTTCCGCTACAACTGTCTCGGTGCTGCTCTCTGGAGTGGTGTTGTCACTAGCGGTTACTGTTTCAGTAGCCGTCGTTTCAGCCGCTTCAGCTGTAGCGACTTCTTCAGCCACGATTTCAGTTGCGGTTTCAGCAACAACTTCCGTAGCCGTGTCTGCCACTGGACGGTCTTCGTTGCGGCTGCGACGACGACGACGTGAACGACGCGGTGATTTGTCTTCACTGCTGGTCTCGCTGGCAGAATTGTCGGTTGTCGTGCTCGCTGTATCGGCATTTCGTCTGGTTGCTGCGACAGGCTGGTTTTCACCTTCTTCGGCACCGGGTTTCGGGGTTTCGCGGCGGAACTCGCTGTTGCCACCACGGCTACGATCACGACGTGGACGACGACGGTTGTTTGACGAGGAGTTGTCCGTCGTATTGTCAGAAACTTCCTGGTTGTCGCTGGTGGTTTCGGTGCTCACCTTGTCGGCGCTAACCGTATCATCCGCCACATCTTCAGGGCGCTCACGGCGACGATTACGACTGCGACTGCGGTTCACTTCCCGGTTTTGCTGTTCGCCGTCGGTGTTATCGGTAGTGTCGGTCTGACGCTCTTCACGGCGAGGGCGGCTGTTGCGCTCATCGTTACGGTTGCTGCGTGGCTTGTCCGTATCTGTCCGGGAGTCGCCGCTGTTGGTGTTTCCAGCTGTATTGTTGCGACGGCGGCGACCATTGTTATCGGAACGCTCGTCGTTACGGGACGATTCTGTGCGACGACGAGTGTTGCTACTGCCACTGGCTGTTGGCGTCGTGGTGACGACCGGCTTGGCGGTTGGGGTCTCGGTGCTGGTGTCGCCGCCAAACAGGCCGGAGAGAAATGAAGCTACTTTTTCTATCATGCCCGGGTTGCTTGCGGTGGCAGTCGCTGTCGCTACTGGAGCTGCTACTGCTGTTACCGGTTCTGGTGCTTCTGTGGCCTCGACCGGCTTGGCATGGCTGACGCCCTTGACGGCTGCCTGCTGGGTTTTGGCGGTTTCTTTGATGTTGGTATCGATGCCGTACTCTGGCTCTACTTCGTCAAAGCGGTGCTCGTAGGAGACTTCACCCACCAGGGTGTCGTCTGGACGCAAGCGCAGCACTTCGAAGTGAGGGGTGTCCATGTTCGGATTTGGCAATACCACTACGCGGTTGCCGTGACGGCTTTCGATGGCGTCAATCAGCTTGCGTTTTTCGTTCAGCAGGAAGCTGGCGACGGATACGGGCACAATGGCGCGTACCTGACCGGTGTTTTCCTTGGCGGCTTCTTCTTCAATCAGGCGCAGAATCGACAGTCCGGTGGACTGGATATCACGGATGACACCCGTGCCATTACAGCGCGGGCAAACGTGACCACTGGTTTCTTCCAGTGAGGGCCGCAGGCGCTGACGAGACATTTCCATCAGTCCAAAACGGGAAATGCGGCCAACTTGTACGCGGGCGCGATCCATTTCAAGGGCTTTTTTCAGGCGGGTTTCGACTTCACGCTGATGCTTGTTGGAAAGCATGTCAATAAAGTCGATAACGACCAGGCCGCCCATGTCACGCAGGCGCAGCTGACGGGCGATTTCATCGGCCGCTTCCAGGTTGGTATTGAAGGCAGTGTCTTCAATGTCGGTGCCTTTGGTGGCACGTGAGGAGTTGATGTCGATCGACACCAGCGCTTCGGTCGGATCGATCACAATCGAACCGCCAGCCGGCAGTTTGACTTCGCGCTGGAAGGCACTTTCGATCTGGGTTTCGATCTGGTAACGATTGAACAGGGGCACGCTGTCGTTGTAGCGCTTGAACTTGTTCTGGTAGTGCGGCATTACCTGCTGCACAAAGCCCAGGGCTTCGTCGTAGGCGGCATCGGTGTCGATCAGTACTTCACCGACGTCCTGGCGCAGGTAGTCGCGAATTGCCCGGATAATGACGTTACTTTCCTGCAGCAGCAGGGCCGGCGCCTTGACGTCGCCATAGGCGCGTTGAATGGCATCCCACAGTTGCACCAGGTAGTCGAGATCCCATTGCAGTTCCTGGCCACTGCGGCCAATACCTGCCGTACGGACGATAACGCCCATTTTGTCGGGAACGGTGACGTCTTTCATGGCTTCGCGCAGCTCGGTGCGTTCGTCACCTTCGATACGACGAGAAATGCCACCGGCACGGGGGTTGTTGGGCATCAGCACCAGATAGCGACCTGCCAGGCTGACCTGGGTGGTCAGGGCTGCGCCTTTGTTGCCGCGTTCTTCCTTGTCGACCTGGACAATGATTTCCTGACCTTCACGCAGCACATCCTTGATGTTGATGCGGCCAGGGCCAGGATCGCGGGCAAAGTATTCCCTGGAAATTTCTTTCAGCGGCAGAAAGCCATGGCGCTCGGCACCAAAATCTACAAACGCCGCTTCAAGACTGGGCTCGATACGGGTAATCCTGCCTTTGTAGATGTTTGACTTCTTCTGTTCGCGGGCACCGGATTCAATATCCAGGTCGTAGAGTTTTTGGCCGTCTACCAGGGCTACGCGCAACTCTTCAGGTTGAGTCGCGTTAATCAGCATTCTTTTCATGCAGTACAAATTGCTCAGTAGGGCAACGTACTCTGGTGGCAATTCCAACCGTTAATCCGATTGGCCAGTACCAAAATGTTTATGGGTGCTTTGCCTCAGCCTGCCAGCGCCGTACATAGGAATGCACGGACGGTTTCAGGTTGTATGCATAGGTGCCTTTGTTCAGGCTCCGACACGTCAGGTTGCTGTCTGTTATTCACTCTGGACGCTTGGCACACTGCGGCAGAGGTATTAGCGCTGCGGGAGGTGGCTTGCTTCAGAGTGTTGCCCAGACCGGTTTCTGGTCTGGTATCGGCAACACGATCCATAATTTGATAATGCGAGATTGCCAGCAGGTCGCTGCGTGGTTTATCTCACCGGGCGGCGCCAACATGGTTGATCATGCAAAGCAAGGTTTGGCGGACGTTTTGTGTGTCCGGGGACTCTTGTGGCCGGGGCTGAAGCAAATTGCCTTCCGCTATCTCACTGACCCGTCAAGTCCGACTCTCGTTTGTACGACCTGTTATGCTGGCAAGCCTGCCGTGTTAAATCTTGCGAAGAGTTTTGTTGCTGACTCTTCTTCTTCTATACTCGCCGCTTTTGATGTTGGCGATACTTGCATCGGTCAAAATGTTTGTGTAAGACCCGAATGCCGCTGAAATATAGCAACAAAGTTTGACGTCAGCAAAGTATTAGATTTCTTACAGCTGCAATGCAGCTCCCAATTCTCTTCAAATCCGACGGCTGTAGCAGCAAAAGCGTCGGTGGTTATCCTGAATATATGGCAAAGTTTGAAATAGATACCACCAAGGTGTCGTTACTGGAAGTGACGGCTGATAACGACGGCCAGCGTGTCGATAACTTTTTGTTGTCGGTATTAGGGAGGGTGCCCAAAGCGATGGTGTATCGCATTATTCGCAAAGGCGAAGTGCGGATAAACAAAGGGCGAGTAAAGGCCGATTCGCGTGTCTCTACCGGTGACCTGGTGCGTATCCCGCCAGTGCGATTGCCACAGGAGCAGGCGGTAGGACACGCTTCGGCAGAGTTGCTGGCAGGTCTTAAAAAGGCGATTGTTTATGAAGACGATGCCTTGATTGCCATTAATAAACCTCACGGGCTGGCTGTTCATGGCGGCAGTGGTGTTAATTTGGGTTTAATCGAAGCGCTGCGACAATTGTATCCTGATCACAGCTTTCTTGAACTGGTGCACCGGCTCGACCGAGACACCTCTGGCATTATTCTGGTCGCGCGCAAACGCTCAGCGCTGGTGGCGTTGCAAAAAATGCTGGTTAATAAAGTTGGCATACGCAAACGTTATCTTGCTTTGGTGCATGGCCATTGGCCGCAGGCGGTGACTGAGGTCAAGGCGCCACTGAAGAAGTCCGAACGACAGTCGGGTGAGCGTATTATGCTGGTCGATGCCGAGGGCAAGACCTGTCATACCCGCTATCGGCTATTGTCGAGCGGCCCGCACTATTCATTGTTGGAAGCGGAGCCAGTGACCGGTCGAACCCACCAGATTCGGGTGCATTGCCAGTTTCAAGGCTACGCCATTGCCGGCGACGAGAAATATCGAGACAGGGCGCAAGTGGCGATAGACCAGCAGCATGGTATACGTCGGCTGTTTTTGCACGCCTTGCGGTTGGAGTTTCGTCACCCATTGAGCGGGGAGTCCTTGTCTTTGACGGCCCCTCCGAATGCAGACTTTGAGCGGCTACTTATAAAGGAAGGCTGCAACTATGGGTTTTGACCTTATTATTTTTGACTGGGACGGCACCCTGGCTGATTCTACCGGTCGGATTGTCGACAGTATGCAGCGGGCGGGCAGGATTGTTGGCTTGCCGCTGGTAACGGATGCCCAGGTACAAAATATTATCGGCCTTGGCTTGCCTGAGGCGGTGGAAACGCTCTGGCCAGCGATCGATGAAGAACAAATGGCGGCGATGAAAGAAGGTTACGCCCGCCATTTTGTTTCCGACAGCCCGGTACCGATGGGGTTGTTTGCCGGGGCAGAAGCGATGCTGGCCCGGTTGCAGGAGCGGGGGGTGCTACTTGCTGTCGCGACGGGCAAGAGTCGTCGGGGACTGGATCGGATTCTCGATGATCTCACCCTGCGGCACCGGTTTGCCGCGACACGCTGTGCTGATGAATCCCGTTCCAAGCCAGATCCGTTGATGCTGCAAGAGTTGCTGACGCAATTAAGAATTCCAGCATCGCGGGCGTTGATGGTGGGTGACACCACGTATGATCTGGATATGGCCAATGCGGCGGGCGTGGCGGGCGTGGCAATGAGTCACGGAGCTCATGATGAGCTGGCCTTGCTGGGTTGTCGGCCACTGGCGATGTGTCATAGCATTGCTGAACTCGATGTCTGGATAGCGCAGGCCCTGTAGGGCACATCTATAAATGACTACGCTCGATATGACGGCGTTAAAAATCGACTAAAAATGCTCATTTATTATTCATGAATTGCGCTTTTTCGTCGATTATTGCCTTGTCCTTTCATTGCTTGTTACATTTTAGATGCACCTTGTAAGTTATTACTGGATAAACTGGAACCAAAGGCATGAATCGTCCCGAAGACAGCAGTAAAGAATGGAAGTTGATTGAAAAGCTGGTGATGGACCTGCAGAAAGAGCAGCGTCGCTCGCGTCGTTGGGGCATATTTTTCCGGGTGCTGACCTTCAGTTACCTGTTTCTGTTGCTGTGGATGTTCCGCATGCCGTTAGAGGATGCGGCGGGGTCTGCGGATGGTGGCCAGTTTGCTGCCGTCGTTGAGGTGACGGGTGCTATTGCTGCCGACAAGGAAGCGAATGCCGATGCCTTGATTACCGCTATCCGTAATGCGTTTGATGACCCTGATGCGCTTGGGCTGATCTTGCGGATCAACTCGCCGGGGGGCAGTCCGGTGCAGGCAGGTTATGTCTACGATGAAATCAAACGACTCAAAGCGACTCGTGCTGATTTTCCGGTGTATGCCGTGATTGTTGATCTCGGGGCTTCCGGTGCTTATTACATTGCAGCAGCGGCTGATGAAATTTATGCCGACAAGGCCAGTCTGGTCGGATCGATCGGAGTGGTTGGGTCTGGTTTCGGTTTTGTCGGAGTAATGGATAAATTCGGTGTTGAGCGCAGAAGCTATACGTCAGGAGAGCACAAGGGATTTCTTGATCCGTTCCTGCCCGAGCGTGAAGATGAACGTGAGTTTTGGGAAAGTGTTCTGGCGGTGACCCATAAGCAATTTATTGAACAGGTTCGGAATGGGCGAGGTGATCGGCTGAAAGAAACACCGGATATGTTCAGTGGGTTGATCTGGTCTGGTGAACAGGCACTGGATATGGGGCTGATTGATGGTCTGTCTTCTACCAGCCAGTTGGCGCGGGACAAGCTGGATACCGAAACACTGGTGAATTTCACCCTGCGTCCCAACCGGTTTGAAGAATTGGTCGGGCGCCTGGGTGCCAGTATGGGTCACGGTATATCCAGTGTTTTTCTGGATCAGGGCATTACGCTGCGTTGATCCAAGCGTTGGCGGTTAAATAATTTTGACAACAGGAGGCGAGATACCTATTATCTCGCGCACTATGGCAGAGGCACAAATACCCCACCGGGTTGATGCGACCAAACTTGTTGAACATAATCAGCAACTTAGGGCGGCAATCAACAGTTCCGATCTTCCTCGTCTGAACGAAGCCGTAGATCAGTGCCTGGCACCGGTCGACTGCATTGTTTCTTTCGAAAAAGATGCTGAACGTTTTCGTATGATTGTGGGTAGTTGTTCTACTCGTGTCGCCATGACTTGCCAGCGTTGCTTGGGAAGTGTGGAGATAGCGGTTGGTAGCCAGTTTTCACTGGGTTTGGTTTTTAATGACGAGCAGGCCAGAAATTTGCCGAAACGTCTGGAGCCAGTGGAGATGGACGAAAATGGTGTGATCGACTTATGGTCGGTGTTGGAGGACGAAGTGCTGTTAGCGCTGCCTGCGTTCCCGACCCATCCTGAGTCTGAATGCCAGATTCAGCAGCCCGAGCCTGAAGACATAATCAGTAACGAAAAGCGGCCCAACCCGTTTGACGTTTTGGCACAGCTCAAACAGAAATAGTGTAGGAGCCAATCATGGCTGTTCAGCAAAACAAAGTAACTCGATCCAAGCGTGGAATGCGTCGTTCACACGATGCCCTGGATACTGCTTCAGTAGCACTGTCCACTGATCCAACTACCGGTGAAATTCACCGTCGTCACCATGTGACTGCAGACGGTTTCTACCGTGGCAAAAAAGTCGTGGAGACTGGCAACAGCTAAGATGTTGACCATTGCGGTAGATGCCATGGGCGGGGACTTAGGTCCCCGCGCTGCGTTCTGTGGCTGCAAAAATCTGCTTGGCAAGCATCGACAGGTTGCAGTATTGCTCTTCGTTGAGCAAGGCTGGGTTGAAGAAGCAAGCCGCAATACAGCAGATTTTTCTGACCGTGTCAGAATTGTAGGCTGCGGTACCAGTATCGCCGCCGATGAAAAACCCTCTGTAGTACTCAAGAAACGCCAGTCTTCATCCATGGTGATGGCCTTGTGCGCCTATCGTGACGGTGAAGCGCAGGGTGTTCTGTCGGTCGGAAGTACCGGCGCATTGATGATTCTTTCTCGCCGATTACTCGGTGTCCTGCCTGGAATCGACCGTCCCGCGCTGGCCACTCAGATACCCACCCGTGGCAAACCGCTGCTATTGCTGGATCTTGGGGCTTCTCTTGGTGCAACGTCGGCGCAACTGGTGCAGTTTGCTGTACTGGGTGTTGCCTGGTGTCACTCAATGAATATCACCAAGCCTGGAGTCGGGCTGCTCAATGTGGGTCATGAATCTGGTAAAGGGACTGAAGATATTCGTGCTGCTGACGCCATACTCAGCTGTTTGTTGCCCGATAATTACGCCGGTTTTTATGAAGGGGATGACCTCTACCGTGGTGATTTGGATGTGATGGTCTGTGATGGATTCACTGGCAATATTGCGTTGAAAACCAGTGAAGGTCTGACGGAATGGTTAACCCAGATGGTGACAGAAGAATTGAAGCAGCATTGGGTTTTACGCTTGGTATCGCCTTTGTTGCGGCAGGCATTCAAGCGTATTCACAAACGGATTGCTCCGGCCCGTCATGGTGGAGCCATGTTGCTGGGTATTGACGGTGTGGTGGTGAAAACTCATGGCAAATCGGATGTATCGACTTATGAATTCGCCATGGGATATTTGGTTGAACAGGCAAGAAATCATGACCGAGAAGCACTGATTCGGCAAATTTTACCCATGCAAAAGGCGATTGCCTGAAACAAATTCATTAAAATTGTGCCGATTGGGTGTTTACTGGAGCGAGTGACAATCCTACTATGGCGCCGCTTTCGGGTTGCGGGCACGGTGTCGAGTTTTTATCCTGTGCTCTGGTTCAAGTCCGAATGCAGTTTCCAACTGGTATAAACAGACATTCGTTACCGCAACAACAGCCAACCGACTTGGTGATTGAACAGATGACAGAAGTAATCGCAATTTTCCCTGGTCAGGGTGCTCAGCAAGTGGGCATGCTGGCCGATCTGGCCGCAGAGTACAGTCTGATTGGCGAAACTTTTGCGCAAGCGTCAGAAGCCGTTGGTATGGATCTTTGGGCTTTGATCCAGGATGGCCCGGCAGAAACACTGAATCTTACCTACAACGCCCAGCCTGTTTTACTCACCTCAAGTGTTGCAATATTACGTCTGATCCAGGCCCATTGTCCGGCGTTGCAGATTGTTGCCGCAGCGGGTCATTCACTGGGTGAGTATTCAGCTCTGGTGGCTGCGGATAGCATTGATTTTGTTGATGCTGTACGCCTGGTGCGCCAGCGTGGGCAACTGATGGAGCAGGCGGTGCCTGCTGGTCAGGGCGGCATGGCTGCGATTCTCGGACTTGACGAAGCGACGATGCGCCAGGTCTGCGACGATGCCAGTGCTGCAGGTGTTGTCGAACCGGCCAACTTTAATGCGCCAGGTCAAATTGTTATCGCCGGTGCGATGGCGGGTATTGAAAAAGCCATCGAACTGGCCAAGGCTGCAGGTGCCAAGCGTGCTTTACCGCTGGCAGTGAGCGGGCCGTTTCATTCCAGTTTGATGCGTGCTGCAGCGGAAGAATTCAAGGATGCTCTGGCTGCTGTTCAATGGCGGGCTGCTGAGTTTCCGGTATACCACAATGTGGATAACGCGCCAGCCCCCTTGGCTGAAGTCCAGGAAAAACTGCTGGGCCAGCTGTACAGTCCGGTTAACTGGACCGGGGCGGTTGCGGCCGTTCGCAGTAAGGCCGATGTGGCCATCGAATTTGGCCCAGGCAAGGTATTGGCGGGTCTGAATAAACGTATTGATAAAACCTTGGCTACCTATGGCACCGGCGATCTTGCCAGCGCCCAGGCGGTCATGGCCATGATTCAAGGACAACAAGCATGACAGATAAAGCACTGGCACTGGTCACTGGCGCTTCCCGAGGTATTGGGCGAGCGGTGGCAGAAAGCCTGGCAGACAAGGGATACAAGGTAATTGGTACGGCGACCAGCGAATCGGGTGCGGTTGCGATTCGTGAGGCGCTGCAGGCTATTGATGAGGATAATGACGCGATTGTGCTGAATATCTCTGATGCCGAGCAAACCAGTACCGCCTTGAAGGCACTGGTGGCAGAGCATGGTACACCGGCAGTATTGGTTAATAACGCCGGTATTACCCGTGATAATCTGTTCTTGCGCATGAGCGACGACGAGTGGAATGCAGTGATCAACACCAACCTGACCGGCGTGTTCCGTGTTTGCAAGGCGCTGGTCAAACCGATGATCAAGGTGAAAGCCGGTGCGATTATCAATGTAAGCTCCATTATCGGTACTACCGGTAATGCGGGTCAGGCTAACTACGCAGCGGCCAAGGCCGGTCTGGAAGGCTTTACCCGTTCACTGGCACAGGAAGTGGCCAGCCGCAACATTACGGTTAACTGTGTTGCACCGGGCTTTATCAAAACAGACATGACGGACGTCTTGCCTGAAGCCCAAAAAGAAGCCATCCTGTCGTCCATTCCGAGCAAGCGCTTGGGGCGGCCAGACGAGATTGCCAGTGCTGTTGCCTTTTTGGCCAGTGACGAAGCGAAATACATTACAGGCCAGACCATTCATGTGAATGGCGGTATGAATATGGGTTAAGGTCGCACTGACCTTCGAAACACTGAAACGGTAGGAAAAACCATGAGCAATATCGAAGAACGCGTAAAAAAAATCGTCTGCGAACAGCTGGGCGTTAAAGAAGACGAAGTGAAAGCGGCTTCTTCTTTCGTAGATGATCTGGGTGCAGACTCTCTGGACACTGTTGAGCTGGTAATGGCTCTGGAAGAAGAATTCGAAACAGAAATTCCAGACGAAGATGCCGAGAAGCTGACTACCGTTCAGGAAGCAATCGACTACATCGTTGCGAATCTGTAATAATCGCGACGTCTGAAAGCCGCCTCTTCGGACGCGGCTTTTTTTGTGTCTGAGACGGGGAAACCAATACAGTGATGACGAAACGACGCGTAGTGGTAACGGGCCTGGGAACTGTTAACCCAATGGGTCTGGACGTGGCGACAACCTGGCAGGCAGTGTGTCAGGGCAAATCCGGCATCGGGCCGGTAACGCATTTTGATGCCAGCAGCTATTCGACCCGAATTGTTGGAGCAGTGAAAAATTTCGACATAACCAGTGTTATGTCGGCCAAAGAAGCGCGCAAGCTCGATCCATTTTTGCAATACGCCATGGTTGCAGCAGAGCAGGCAATGCAGGATGCCGGATTCCCTGATGATATTGACTTCAACCGCTTCGGAGTTGCCGTAGGCTCAGGTATCGGTGGTCTGAATACCATTGAACAGAATTATCAGCAGCTGGTTAAGAGTGGCCCTCGCCGGGTATCCCCTTTTCTGGTGCCGGCAGCCGTGATCAATATGGCGTCGGGCAATATTGCCATTCGGCATGGCCTGAAAGGCCCCAACTTCGCCATTACCACCGCCTGCACTACGGGTACTCACAATATCGGTTATGCGGCTCGTACCATTGCGTATGGTGACGCTGATCTGATGCTGGCAGGGGGGACGGAAGGTTCATCTTCACCGCTGGGAATGGCCGGTTTTGCTGCGGCAAGAGCCATGAGCACCCGTAATGATGAGCCAGAAAAAGCCAGTCGCCCATGGGACAAGGATCGTGATGGTTTTGTCCTGAGCGATGGTGCCGCTATTCTGGTGCTGGAATCGCTGGAACATGCCCAGGCTCGTGGCGCGCGTATCTATGCCGAACTGATCGGTTTGGGGATGAGTGATGACGCCTATCACGTTACCAGCCCTCCCGCAGATGGTTCCGGCGCTTGTGCGGCCATGACCAATGCGCTGAAAGATGGTGGTGTGACGCCGGAGCAGGTGGATTACATCAATGCTCACGGTACTTCTACACAAGTGGGCGATATTGCCGAAACCAACGCCATCAAGAAACTGTTTGGTGACCATGCCTACAAGCTGGCGGTGTCTTCGACCAAATCCATGACCGGCCACTTACTGGGCGCAGCCGGAGCAATCGAAGCCATGTTCACCGTGCTGGCGATTCAGGATGGCATCATTCCGCCGACGATCAACCTCGACCACCCGGATGACGGCTGTGATCTGGATTACGTGCCGCACATTGCTCGCAAGGCGGATGTGTCGATTGCACTGTCCAATTCCTTCGGCTTTGGTGGCACCAACGGTAGCTTGCTGTTCTCACGTTTTAACGGCTGAGACGGGTGACCGTACTTTGTCGAGTGGCCGGTCAATGGCAGGACTATTTACCTGCCACTGACCGTGGCCTGCAGTATGGCGATGGCCTGTTTGAAACCATGCGCCTGTCTGGCGGACGTGTACCGTTATGGTCGTTGCATCAGGCTCGGCTGCAGAGCGGTATCAGCGCCCTGTGTTTCCCGCCGACAACCATGGCCGATGTCTTGCTGGCGCTTGATGACGTGCCTCTCTCTGCGTCACTGGATCAGTATTCCGCAGCCAAATTGCTCGTTACCCGTGGGGCTGGGCCGCGAGGCTATCAATCTCCTGATCCGGTTCAGATCAGCATTCAGCTACACTTGTTTGATGCGCCCCGCTGGCGCTGGTCAGCGTTGCCAATGGGATGTTCCGGTTTAACCGTTGGCGTAAACGAGGTTCGCCTGGGCAGACAGCCACGGCTCGCCGGATTAAAACACCTGAACCGGCTTGAGCAGGTACTGGCAAGGGCCGAGTTTCAACCAGGTTGGGATGAAAGCCTGATGCTGGACGAACAGGGGGATGTCATCGAAGGCTGTTACTCCAACCTGTTGGTCTGCAAGGCGGGGCAGTGGCTGACGCCGATGCTGGATGCTGCGGGCGTCAATGGCGTGATTCGTCAATGGCTGCGCCAACAGCTGGTCGTAACAGAAGCCCGCTTGTCGCTGGACGATATCAAACAGGCTGACGCGTTGGTTCTGAGTAACAGCCTGATGGGCATCGTGCCGATTGTCCGTCTGGATAATGTAGAATATTCCCCGAACCATGAAACACTGGATGCCATGAAGGCGTTGCAGTCCAGGCTGGAGAGTCTTTTTTGAAAAAATTATTGGCGTTGATCGCCACCTTGCCCGTTTTGCTGCTGGCATTGGGGTTGGCGATCTGGACGTTACCGGCCAGCAATGACAGTGCTGTACGTATTCAGATCAATCCTGGCGATACCCTGACTGGCAAAGCCCGGCAATGGGAAGCGGATGGCTGGTTGCCATCGGCACTGCTGCTGCGCATACAGGCCCGCTTATTAAAAAAGCAGCACCTGCGCGCCGGGGAGTATGACGTACCGCCGCAGCTGACTGGCCCTGAATTACTCGCCTGGCTCGAAACCGCTGAGGCGGTCACCTACCGCGTTCGCCTGATTGAAGGCACACGGCTGGCGGAGGCACTAAAAAACATCGCCAGCGCACAGCAGCTGAAACAAGATATCCAACCGCTTAACCCGGAACAGGTCGGACGTTTGCTTGGCATCGACGGCAACCCGGAAGGCTGGCTGTATCCCGACACTTATGTGTATCCGAGTGGCGCTTTGGCCTCCTCTGTGATCATCCAGGCCTACCAGCGTATGCAAAGCCAGCTGCAAGACGCCTGGCGTCAGCGCGCCAAAGACCTGCCGTACAGCACGCCGTACCAAGCGCTGGTGATGGCCTCCATTGTCGAAAAGGAAACTGCCGTGGCAGCAGAGCGGCCCCAAATTGCAGGGGTATTTGTACGCCGCCTGCAGCAAGGTATGCGGCTGGAAACCGATCCGACGGTGATTTACGGCCTCGGTGACGACTTTGCCGGTAACCTGCGCAAACGCCATCTGCTCGATCGCAGCAACCCCTACAACACCTATCGCAATCGTGGCTTGCCGCCGACGCCGATCGCCCTGGCCGGACGTCAGGCGCTGGAGGCCGCGCTGCATCCAGCAGACGGGGAGAGTCTGTTTTTTGTTGCCCGTGGTGATGGCTCGCACGTATTTTCTGCCACCTTTGAACAGCACAACAAGGCGGTTCTCCAGTACCAGATACGCAACCGCAAGGCCGATTACCGGTCTACACCGGAACCTGTTCCGTCATCACCTCCGGAACTGCCAGCAGCAGGAGCACAACCATGACATCGAACCCGCGTGGCAAATTCATTACCTTTGAAGGCGGCGAGGGAGTCGGTAAATCCACCAATATTCACTGGTGCGCCGATTGGCTCACGGCACAAAACATCGACGTCATTGTGACGCGGGAGCCTGGTGGTACGCCTATCGCCGAACTGATTCGTAACAAGCTGCTGAAGGCGCATCACGCCGAACCCATGGTGCCGATGGCGGAGCTGTTACTGATGTTTGCGGCCCGTGCCCAACACCTCGAAGCGGTTATTTTACCGGCCTTGTCCCAGGGCACCTGGGTGCTGTGTGATCGTTTTACCGACTCCACCATTGCCTACCAGGGTTTTGGCCGGGGGCTGGATCTGAGCAGCATCGAAACCCTCAAAACCCTCGTCCAGGGAACACTGGAACCAGACTGCACCCTGTTGCTCGACGCCCCGATTGAAGTCGGTATGGCGCGTGCCCATGGTCGGTCGGTCGCCACGGGAGAGGCGACCGATCGTTTTGAAATCGAACAGCTGGCATTTTTTGAACGGGTGAGAGACGGATTTCAGACATTGGCGGCGACGCATTCTCGCTTTGTTACCCTGGATGCCACCCAGACACTGGATGATATTCAGGCCGAACTGGCGATTCGGCTCAACCTGCTGAGAGCCCCATGAGCGACTCTCACTGGACGCATGTTTACCCTTGGCAATCCGGACTCTGGAATGACCTGATCAAGCGCCATCAACAGCAGGGGTTGCCCCATGCGCTGATGTTTACCGGTGTCTGGGGAATTGGCAAACACGCGCTGGCGCTACAGACCGCACGCTGGTTGCTTTGCACTCGCCGGATAGAACAACAAGCCGGTGTTGCCTGCGGTGAATGCCACAGTTGTCGTTTGTGGCAAGCTGGCAACCATCCAGACTTCATGGAATGCAAACCGGAAGACGGCAGTCGGCAGATCCGTATCGATGGCGTCCGCAAGCTCAACGAGTTTCTGATGCAGACGCCACAAATCAGCGCTTGCCAGGTGGTTAATCTGCACCCGGTTGAAGTACTTAACGCCAATGCCGCCAACGCCTTGCTCAAAACCCTGGAAGAACCGCCGGGGGAGAGTTTTTTGCTACTCGAAACCGAGCGCCTCGGTTCCGTGATGCCGACCATTCGCAGCCGTTGCCAGCGTCTGGCGTTGGCGACACCACCGCATCAGCAGGCCATCGACTGGATGCTGGCCAACGGTTGTGATCCGGCAGCGGCAGAGCAGGCCTTGCGAATGAACCAGATGGCGCCCATTGCAGCGCTGCAATGGGTACAGCAGCAGCGGCATGAACAACATCAAACCTGGCTACAGCAGTTGCAGCAGTGGTCAAACGGCGCACTGCCGCTCGATGCCATGGTGACGATCTGGAAAAACGACGAACTCGCCGACGTACTGGCCTGGCTTGGCCAGCTAGCGGCCGATCTGATGCGTGCCCATATGGGAGCCGACACCACGCAATTGCTGGAACCTGAGGTGCTGGGCTGTTTTGACGCCGCTACTCTGCAACCGGCAAAACTGATAGCCTTGCACGACCGAATCAACAAGGCGTTAGGGCAATTACAGTCCGGAGCCAGTTTTTTTAATCGCCAGCTGTTGCTGGAATCACTGATGATCGAGTGGCAGACACTCGTGACCGAACTAGGGAGACACTGATGGCCAATATGGGGCGTAGCGGTATTCTGACGTTGACCATCAAGGACAAGGCCGTACTGTACGGTGCCTACATGCCGTTTCTCAAAGATGGCGGCCTGTTTATTCCAACCAATCGCACTTACAAGCTCGGTGACGAAGTGTTTTTGCTGTTAAAGCTGATGGATGACCCGGAAAAACTGCCGGTTGCTGGCAAAGTCGTCTGGATTACGCCTCCCGGTGCCCAGGGCAACAAAACGGCAGGCATCGGCGTGCAGTTTACCGGTGATAACACCATGGCACGGGATCGTATCGAAACTCATCTTGCCGGTGCCATGAAGTCTGACCGTCTTACCCACACCATGTGACCCTCAAGCATGTACTCAAATATGTACTCAAAGATGTAAGAAATAGCCACACACTCCAGCGCGCTGCTTCGGTTGTTGCTGTGGAGTGACAAACCGTTTTATTCAGTAAAGAGGCCTTCCGTATCGCTATCTGCCGGAAAGTCATCAATACTGAAAACCTGCGTTGTCTGAATACTACAAGGTCCGTTTATGTCTGATTCTGCTTTTCGTCATCTGGGTGCCACTCCGGTTGAATCCCTTAATCTGGTGGTTCACCACTATGAACACAGCGGCACCGGGGCGGTTCACTACCACCTGGAGTCTGACCACGACGAAAAGGCCTTTATGGTCGCAGTTCGTACCATGCCGAAAGACTCCACCGGAGTAGCGCACATTCTTGAGCACACGGTGCTGTGCGGTTCGGAAAAATTCCCGGTACGTGATCCGTTCTTTATGATGACCCGGCGCTCGCTCAACACCTTCATGAACGCCATGACCAGCAGCGACTGGACCGCTTACCCATTTGCTTCCCAGAACGACAAGGACTTCAACAACCTGCTCGACGTTTATCTGGATGCGGTCTTTTTCTCGCGTCTGGATCCGCTCGACTTCGCCCAGGAAGGCCACCGGCTGGAACTCGAAGACCCGCAAGACCCGAACTCCAAACTGGTATTCAAAGGTGTCGTATTCAACGAAATGAAAGGGGCCATGTCATCTGCTGTGTCGCAGCTATGGCAAGGTATCAGCTCCTACCTGTTCCCGACCACCACCTACCACTTCAACAGCGGCGGCGAACCGGCAGAGATCACCCAGCTCAGCTACGATCAGCTGATGCATTTTTACAAAAGCCATTATCACCCCAGTAACGCCGTGTTCATGACGTTTGGTAACCTCAACGTTGATGAACTGCAAGCCCGGCTCGAAAGCGAAGTGCTGTCGCGCTTTGAACGCCAGACCCAGAGCTGGAGTGTTCCGGCAGAACAACGCTACGCTGCCCCCGTTGCTGTGCAGGAATATTATGGTGTTGATGGCGATGACCTCAGCGCCAAAAGTCACCATGTACTGGGCTGGTTGCTGGGCTTCTCGATCGATCTGGACGCCCAGCTGGAAGCCAACCTGCTCAGCCAGATACTGCTCGACAACAGCGCCTCGCCACTGCGTCGTGCGCTGGAACAGACCGAACTGGGTGGCTCGCCATCACCGCTGTGTGGTCTCGAAGAGTCCAATCACGAAATGAGCTTTATGTGCGGTGTGGAAGGCAGTGAACCGGAACATGCCGAAGCCGTAGAAACCCTGATCCTCGACACCCTGCAGCGGGTAGCCGAAGAGGGTGTAGAAGCCGACATCGTTGAATCCGCCTTGCATCAGCTGGAACTGCACCAGCGCGAGATCGGCGGCGACCACTATCCCTATGGCCTGCAACTGATTTTTAATGCATTACCCGCCGCAACCCATCACGGTGACCCGGTGGCGATGCTCAACCTCGACCCGGCACTGGCTCGCTTGCGCACCAACGCCAGTCAACCTGGCTGGGTACAGGCAGCCGTCACCCGTCTGTTACTGAACAATCGCCATCGCGTACGCTACAGCCTGCTGCCGGATGCTGGCCTGAACGCCGAAGCCAAGCGACTGGAACAACAACGCCTGGACACCATTCGCGCCAATTTGACGACGGATCAGCTGCAAGCCATTCGCGACCAGGCGGAAGCTCTGCAACAACGTCAGGCAGCAGAAGACGATCCTGGTTTGTTGCCACAAGTGACCCTCGAAGACGTCAAGCCCGAGCTTCACCATGTCGCCCCCGACAACCGCTATACCGAAGCGCTGACGACGACCGAATACATTGCAGGCACCAACGGCATTCTGTACCAGCAACTGATTACCGATCTGCCCGAACTGAGCGCCGAGCAACTCAGCTGGCTGCCATTGTTTACCAACGCCTGGAGTGAAGTCGGTGCCGGGGGCAACGACTACCTGACCCAGCAAGTCAAACAGACCGCATTGGTGGGCAGCCTGTCGAGCTACGCTTCCATTCGTGGTGATGTCGAAAATAGCCAACAGCTGCACGGCTACCTGGTGATGGGTGGCAAGGCACTGGGCACCAAAGTCAGTGAATTCAGCGCGCTGATGAAAGAGACCTGGCAAACCCCGACCTTCGATGAAAATACCCGCCTGCTCGACCTGCTGACCCAGATGAAAGCCCGCCGTGAACAGGGCGTAACCGGCAGCGGTCACAGCCTGGCGATGTCTACCGCCGCCGCCTCACTGAATCCGGTTGCCAACATCACCAACGTCATGAGCGGCATGCCCCAGCTGGTTGAACTGAAACAACGGCTGAAACTGGCTCAGCAAGACGGCGGAGCCTCTTTGTCTGCCGCGCTCAACAATCTGTACCAGTGTATCGCCAACAGCCCGGATGAAGCCTTGCTGGTTCATGATGCGCCCCATCGTGATGCCCACCTCGCCGCACTGCAGCAGCAATGGCCACAGCCATCCGTGGTGACACCCACCACATTGGCCTGGACACCGGTACCAACCGCCAACTACTGGATGGTCGATTCACAAGTCAACTTTTGTGCCTGGGCACTGCCCACCGTCGCCATGGTGCACGAAGATGCCGCCGTACTGTCGGTATTGGCTGGAGTGCTGCGGAACGCCTACCTCCACACTGCCATTCGCGAAAAAGGCGGTGCTTACGGTGCCGGAGCGACGCAAGACAACGCCAGTAGCTGCTTCAAATTCTACTCCTACCGCGACCCACGTGTTGAAGGCACCTTTGACGATTTCGCCGCCTCCATTGGCTGGGTACTGGAGCGTGCGAATGGCGACGATCTGGTAGAACAGGCCGTACTCGGACTGATCGGCGGGATGGATCGCCCTGGCTCGCCAGCAGGCGAAGCCAAACAGGCATTTCATATGGACCGGGGTGGCCGCAGCCGCGATTTGCGTCAACAGTACCGCGAGCGCCTGCTGGCGACCCGCTGGGCTGATGTCCAACGGGTAGCCGCCACCTATCTGAAAGATCAGAGCGGAAGCAAAGCCGTGATTGCCCCGCGTGGAACGCAAGACATTGCCGCCGCGCTTGGCCTGACCGCGCAAGACTTTTAAACTCTGCACGCAACCAGCGGGTGTTGCTCACCTGCTGGCTGTCGCCCTTGCCAACCTTATTTTTCGAGCAACCCCGATGACCACCTTGCTCTATCTCGCCCGAATCCTGCTTGTTGCTGTACTTGTTGTTGTGGTTTGGGCATCGCTCAAACAGACCGGCAACACCATTGCTGGCTCCGATAAAATCGCCCACTTCCTGGCCTACATGTCCCTGGCTGGACTGGGGCTAGTCAGCTTCCAGCTACTGCGTAACCAATGCCTGTTTATGCTGTTTTGCCTGGCACTGGGCGGCACCATGGAGCTGATCCAAGGACAACTGCCACACCGGGTTATGGGCTGGGACGACATGCTCGCCAACAGCCTGGGCGTACTGACCGCCATTTTAGTCTATTGGCCACTGAGAGGGTGGATTGACCGGCTGCTGGGGCGGGGGACGACGACGACGGCCACCAGTGGAGAATAACGCCGTTACCCCTCACCCTCACCCTCACCCTCACCCTCACCTGTTGAGTCAGGGTGTTGTCTGATAACGGCATCTTGTATTCAGGGAAGAATTCTTATGGTCGAGAACAATTATTATCGCTACCTGGGCAAAGCCAACGCCGGGAAAGACAATACGGCCCGCTACCATTTATTGGCTTATCACTCGCTTGATGTGGCGGCAACGGGGTATCTGTTGTTGTCTCAGCAGGATGGATTGCTGAATGATTTGTCGGATCTGCTGGAGCTTCCTCCCGAGTCATTAAAACGTCTGCTTACCTTTCTGTTGGCATTACATGATCTTGGTAAGTTTTCGGCCGCTTTTCAGCAGTTGCCCGTTTTTTCTGCTTTTTCATCCGGATTGAAACCGCCTGCGAGAAGCTATGACGCCAGCACACACCGGCATGACCGCCTGGGGAGTTATCTGGTAGAGCAGTTATTTCGTAAAGGTCAGGTTGATATCCCTGGTTGGAATAACCGTCCGGTTCATGCCCGTAAAAGTGCCTTGCAGTTCGGCAAGCTAATGGATGTGGTGCTTGGCCACCATGGCAAGCCGATCAATGCCCGCACTGATGAAATGCAAGCCTTCTATTGCGAAGAAAATATTGCCGATGCGTCAGCTTTTGTGGCGGATCTGTTCAATTTGCTTGACGTTGATTTGCCCGTCGAGCAACTGGTCGATAAAGAGTGGCAAGGCCGGTTCGCATTGGCCAGCTGGGTTCTGGCCGGTTGGGCGGTTATCTCAGACTGGGTTGGTTCGGATCAGCAATATTTCCACTACCGTACTGATGCGATGTCGGTCGATGAATACTGGCCAATAGCGCAACAAAACGCCCGTAGAGCGTTGGATGCAACCGATCTGATGGCCGGAATCCGGGCCAGTAATTTTCCTGGGTTTCAATCTCTGTTTGGTTTTGAGCCAACGCCGCTGCAACACTGGGCGGAACACATTGAGTTATCCGAGCAGCCGCAACTGTTTATTCTGGAGGACATTACCGGGTCGGGTAAAACTGAAGCGGCATTGACCTTGGTGCATCGATTGATGGCGGCAAAACATGCCCAAGGTTTCTATTTTGGCTTGCCGACCATGGCGACGGCCAATGCCATGTTTCATCGCTTGGCGGATCATTATCTGAAAATGTTTGATACGAGCTCTGGCCGTAAACCATCGTTGGTATTGGCTCACTCAGCTCGAGCAATGGATGAACGCTTCCGGGAGGCCGTAGGGGTTCAGGGAGCAGACGACAGTGCCTATGACCGTGATGACGAAACCGCCAGCTTGTATTGCAACCAATGGCTGGCAGATTCCCGCAAAAAAGCCTTATTGGCCCCGGTAGGGGTTGGCACGATCGATCAGGCTTTGCTCGGGGTGTTGCCTCGTAAACATCAGAGTTTGCGGGTGCTGGGTCTACATCATAAAGTGCTGGTGTTTGATGAAGTTCACAGTGCCGATGCCTATCAGCTGCAATTGCTGGAAACCCTCTTGAAGCTTCATCTTCATCAGGGGGGGAGTGCCATTTTGCTCACCGCTACCCTGAGCTTTGATGCCCGTGAGCGGTTGTGCCGAATCTGGAATGAGGTGCCGGTGTCGTCATGGGGCAAACCGTTAACCGGGCCATGGCTGACTCAGTCCAGAAGACTGGACGACTTCCCCCTGGCGACGCGTGTTGCAAGAGGAGAAACTCCGGATGAGGCCGCGGTGGGCAGCAGAGCTGCAGTTTCTCGGCGAGTCGACGTTGATTTTCTGCATGATGTTGACGTTGTGATCCAACAGCTGTTAGCTGCCGCTAAAACAGGGCGTTGTGTTGTCTGGGTGCGTAACACCGTAGGGGATGCTCAGCAAGCCTATGACACCATTAACCAGCAACTGGCCAATGTGCCATCGGACTCTGGCTTCACTTGTGAAACCCTGTTGTTTCACAGTCGCTTTACGCTGCATGATCGCAAACGTATCGAACGCCAAGTGTTGCATTGGATTGGAAAAACGAGTCAGCCAGCGCTCCGCGCTGGCAAAATCATCATTTGTACCCAGGTGTTCCAGGAAAGTCTGGATGCCGATGCGGATTTGTTAATAACCGATTTGTGTCCAATCGACGACCTGATTCAGCGAGCAGGGCGGCTGCATCGTCATCTTCGGGAGCATCGATCGGGTGAAACCCCCAAGCTGCTGGTGTATTCACCAGAGTGGCAAGAGCAACCAGCCCTTGACTGGCTGCAACAGAACTTTCGCGCGACGCAAGCGGTATATCAAAGTCCGGCATCGCTCTGGATGGCAATGAAAGTGCTGCGAGCGCAGGGCGGATACCGTATGCCGGACGATGCCAGACGGTTGATCGAATCGGTTTATGGTGAGTTGGCTCCAGCGCTACCAGAAGCTTTTGAAGGGCTCGAACTGGAATATCGAACGGCGCAGCGCCTCAAGGCCAGTACCGGCCAGATCCGTCGTATATCCATTGAACAGGGTTATAGCTGGGGTGTTGCAGATGGCGACTGGCCAGAGGATCAATCCGATCTCAGTACCCGTTACCAAGAGGTCGATCAGGATTCACTGGTTTTGGTACGCCGAGCACATGGCCAGTTAGTACCCTGGGTGAGTGATATACAATTTGCGATAGAACTCAGTACCGTCAAACTCGCGTCGAACAAGCGTAAAAAACTGACAGCCTTGCTTGATCCTTCGGATGGCAGTAGTGGCTCGCCAGACGTACTTGATTTTCTGCGGCGTTATCGTAACGCCAAATACCAGTATCTCTGGTTGGCAGAAGAAGATGAGGTGATGCGCTATTGTCTGGAATTAGGTGTGATTGCTGGTGTAATAAACAAAAGCTAATGTCTTTTAGTCATTTCGATTGATATAGTGTGTATCAGATTAATATACGGTGAAGGGGCATTGTTATGGCTAGGACAGCGCCAATCAATATGAGAGTGGAGCCAGGTCAGCAGGCACTTTTGACTAAGGCGGCTGCGTTGGTGAACAAGGACAGGACGTCATTTATTCTGGAAGTTGCCTGTCGAGAGGCTGAGAACATACTGCTCGATCAGCGACTTTTTCAGTTGGATGATAGTGCGTTCTTGGCATTTGAAGAAGCACTTGATCGCCCAGTTCCTCCGAATGCGAAACTGAAAAATCTTTTGTCTGAGGCATCCCCTGGGATTAAGGTGTGTCTGTAAAATCCCCGCAGAGCGGGGAACAGGATCACACTACAGCTATCGTCGGTATATCTCCAAGTTACTGGAGAACGGTATGAGTTTAACGGATATGGTTTGATTCTTTAAATAAGACGATAGCTGTTGTAAATTTTTCTCAATCATTGATATTCTGGATGCAAAGCAAGGATAGGAGTCTATATTGATGGGGTCGCTGTTACAGCCCATGGCGTTGAATCATACTCATGAGTTATTGGGTTTCGATTGTGGCAACGAGTCCTTGAATGAATGGTTAATAAAACGTGCGCTCAAAAACCAGATCAGTGGGGCCAGTCGTACGTTTGTGATCTGCTCTGGTCAGAGGGTGGTTGGTTACTATGCTCTGGCAACTGGCAGTGTCGAACGTACACTGACGAATAGTAATTTCGCTCGTAATATGCCAGAACCTATTCCGGTGATTGTACTGGGACGTTTGGCGATTGACACTCGTTGGCAGGGGAAGCGATTGGGTGCTGCTTTATTAAAAGATGCACTGACAAGAGTTGTGCAGGTGTCCAACCAGGTGGGTATTCGAGGAGTGCTGGTACAAGCAATCTCAGATACCGCAAAAGTTTTTTATCAACAGTATGGATTCCAGCCGTCGCCTACGGATGATATGTCGTTACTGATCTCGGTTAAAACGATACGGGAACATATGGTCTCGTGACTGCATCGATAGTTTCTTTACTCTGAGCAAGCATAAAACGAAGGTTTTGATAGACGACACAGGAGGTGTGATGAATCTGCTCAACGACCCATGGCTACCGGTTATTCTGACTGACGGCCAGCAAACAGACATCCGCATGGCAGAGATTGCCAGACCGGACATCCAGAATCTTGCATTTCCTCGTACCGACTTTCAAGGCGCTGCCTATCAGCTGATGATCGGCGTGTTGCAAACAGTGTTTGCGCCGGAAGACGAAGATGAATGGCTCGATCGTTTGCAAACCCCACCATCAGAATACGATTTGCAACAGGCCCTCGAACAAATAACCCATGCCTTTAATCTGACTGGCGACGGCCCGCTGTTTATGCAGGATTTTGACTCGTTAGAGAGCGCCAAATCATCATCTGTTGCGTCGCTGTTGATCGAAGCCCCCGGCGAAAACGGCATCAAGCTTAATACCGACTTTTTTATCAAGCGGCAGTTTATGCAGCAGATGTCGTTACCCATGGCGGCCTTGGCCTTGTTTACGTTACAAATCAACGCGCCTTCTGGGGGGCAGGGGCATCGTACCGGTTTGCGTGGTGGTGGGCCGCTATCGACATTGGTGTTGTCGAATCAGACTGAAGCCACTTTGTGGTCATCACTGTGGCTGAATGTCATGTGTTTGAGCGGGTTCCAGCAAGCGATCAAAGGTGAGTGGCCGGAACCGGATTTTACCGATGGTTCGGTATTTCCCTGGTTGGCCGCCACCCGTACCAGTGAGAAAAAGGGCAGTGCGGTGCTACCGATCGATGTTCATCCACTGCAGCGCTACTGGGCCATGCCCCGGCGTATTCGCTTGGATGTTGAAATGAGAGAAGGACAGTGCGACCTGTCTGGAAGGGCATCGAAACCACTGGTCAGCCACTACCGGTCACAAAATTACGGCGCTAACTATGAAGGTGACTGGTACGTTCATCCATTTACTCCGTACCGTGGAGACCCTAAAAAACCGGAAGAAGAGCGCTTGTCGATCAAGGGCCAGCCGGGTGGTATCAGCTACAAACAATGGGATGTTTTACGGCTGGCCGCAGATAGCAGCGACGATGGCAATCAGACCCCCGCATTGGTGGTAGAACATATGCACGAAATGGCCTACCGGCTGGCTGATGAGTTGCAAGAGCAGCTGCGTTTATGGGCGTTTGCCTACGATATGGACAATATGAAACCCCGTGGTTTCTATAGTATTGAAATGCCGTTTGTTGCTTTGCCACCGACGTTAGAAAAAGCCTTTTTTAGCGAGGTTAAACGGCTGCAAGGCTTGGCGACGGAGATACTCAAACAAGTACGCTCCCAGATCAAAAAGGCCTGGTTTGAACGCTCAGAAGATGCCAAGGGTGACTTCAGCTTTATTGACCTCACCTTCTGGCAGCGAACAGAAGCACATTTTTTTGCTGCCATCAGTGAGCTTGGCAAAATCGCCAAGGCGCATCCGGATTATCTGCAATTGTCGCCAGAGAGTGCCCGGCGTTGGTTAAAAGCCATGCAACGTACAGCGCTGGATATCTTTGACGAAACAGTACTGTCCAGTGAACCCGAACCACGCAAAATGAAAGACAAAATACAGGCCAGAAACGAACTGAAAGTCTGGCTGTATTACAGTAAAAAACCGATTCAACAGTTCAAAGCGGACTACCAGGTTGACGCAACCAAACCACAGGAGGTGAGCCAGTGACAATCGCACCCTATTGCCAGTATTTAACGGTGGAGCAAGCCAGGCAGCTTCGGCGCTGGCACCAATCGATGAATGCGGCCCCGAGTGAATTGCAAGAGCAGAACATCATGCAGGCACCTTCTGGCCAGCGGGCCAGGTTATGTCGATCTGAAAATCTGCCTGCACTCTTGATGACCGATGGGTTTCGTCGACTCTGGTTCACGATCAACCCTCCCGTGGACACTGATATTGACGAAGCTCCCGGCTCGTCAGACGCCGTTAAGTCAGCGGTCAAGCCGGCACCGAACGAGCTGGCACAACACTCGAAGCCACAAACAAAACGCAACTACCTGGATAACCACTTCGCCATGCTGGCCTGGGCCTGTGTGGCGGGTGTACTGGCGGATGTGCGTACCGATGTTACTCCACGGACAAAGACCAAAGATACCGCCAAGGGAAAATCCAAAAGTGAAGAAAACATCGACTACCGCTCGCTTGCCGCTATGGCCGGATCACCAGTAAAAAACAGTGAGCGTTCCCAGCTGAGTGAACTGAGATTTCAGCGGCTTCAGACCGCAGAGAGTGAAGAAGAGTTGTTACTGCTATTGCGCCGTCTGGTGAAACAACTGGATCGCAAGGCACCACTGGCCCGGCTGGCCGACGACATCCTTTGCTGGTTTGCGGAATATCACGACCGCGTGCCCCGAGACGTCGAAAAACGCATTGCTCTGAAATGGGCGACTGAATATTACCGCGCTGCCAGCAGCCACTCTAAATAAACTCACCGTAAAAGGAATTCATCATGAGCCAGTTTTTACAGCTTCATATCCTCACATCTTATCCGCCATCCAATCTCAATCGTGATGATATGGGCCGACCCAAAACTGCCCGTATGGGCGGCAGTGAGCGCCTGCGCATCAGCTCCCAGAGTCTGAAACGACACTGGCGCACATCCGACTTGTTTGAGGATGCTTTATCCGGCCATATCGGCACGCGCACCAAAAATATTGGTCCTAGTGTTTATGATGTACTGGTGGCTAATGGCGTGACTGAGAAAAAAGCCAAGGAATGGGCAGCAGACATTGCCAATGTGTTTGGCAAGGCAAAAAAAGAACAGCTGGAGATTGAACAGCTGGTGCATGTCAGTCAGGCGGAGTGGAAGGGTGTCATGGCGTTGGCCAAGCAGTTGGCCGAAGAACAGCGGGCACCGGAAAAAGCAGAGTTGGAACTATTGCGTAAGGATCGTATGGACGCTGATATTGCCTTGTTTGGTCGGATGCTGGCATCGAAACCCGATAAAAATATCGAGGCTGCCTGTCAGGTTGCCCATGCCATCAGCGTCCATTCGGTCACTATTGAAGACGACTATTTCACCGCAGTGGATGACTTGAATGATGGACAAGATGATCTTGGTGCTGCGCATATTGGCGAGCGGGGTTTCGCCGCTGCCTTGTTCTACAGTTACCTTTGTATCAATGTTGACCAGCTGGTGGAGAACCTTAACGGTAATAAAGACCTCGCTGACAAAACACTCAAAGCTCTGACGGAAGCTGCTGTCAAAGTCTCACCAACCGGCTATCAAAACAGCTTCGGCAGCCGTGCTTATGCCAGTTACGTACTGGCAGAGCAAGGCGAACAGCAGCCTCGCTCCCTGTCTGTTGCCTTCCTCAAACCCGTAGACGGGCGCGAGCAGGGCATGGCGCTGGACACCATCGATGCGCTGAACAAACAAATCGAGATTTTCGACCAAGTCTATGAACCTGTCTCTTATACACATCTGACGCTGCCGACGAAGAGGATAGTGTAGA
>OJIO01000130.1_pt1 | contig 60956 bp, 58 predicted proteins | sample 1595621 | NCBI WGS metagenome assembly OJIO01 (sample SAMN05416776, study PRJEB24817) | seawater metagenome | isolation source: Sea water | place: Canada:Atlantic | collected 2013-07 | reverse complement strand
CTACACTATCCTCTTCGTCGGCAGCGTCAGATGTGTATAAGAGACAGTGCTGGAACAACAGGAAAACGAAGACGAATCTGACCAGGTGCAGCTGATGACTCTGCACGCCTCCAAAGGGCTGGAATACCCGCACGTTTATATCGTCGGCATGGAAGAAGAACTGATGCCGCATCGTAACGCCATCGAAGCCGACACCATCGAAGAAGAACGCCGCCTGATGTACGTCGGTATCACCCGCGCCAAGCGTTCGCTAACCCTCACCTATGCCGGTAAGCGCCGCCAGTACGGTGATGTATCCGACACCACCCACTCCCGCTTTCTCGACGAACTGCCACCGGACGATATTGAATGGGAAGGCAAAACCGAAACCACTCCGGAACAGCAAAAACAGCGCGGCCAAGAGACTCTGGCGGGGCTGAAAAATTTGTTTGGGGATTTGTAGGGACGCCCTCCGTGGCCGTCCGCAATAGGACACCCGCCCTCCGTGGCCGTCCGCAATAGGACACCGGCCCTCCGTGGCCGTCCGGGCGGTTAATGCAATTTCATTTTTGGTTTGATCACCCGGATCAGCCAGTCCAGCATCACGATAATGGCACCACGGAATTTGCCGTGTATCGCCAGTTGGTGCATGCGATACAACGACACGTAGAACAAGCGAGCGAGGTTGCCTTCGACAAACATGGATTTGCTGCTGAGGTTGCCCATCAGGTTACCGACGGCGCTGTAGCTGCTCAGGCTGACCAGTGAACCATGGTCGTGGTATTTGAAGCCCTTGAGGGGTTTGTTATCGCGTTCGTTGATGATGTTTTTATACACGCAGCTGGCCATCTGGTGCGCCGATTGGGCACGAGGTGGCACCCGGTTGCCGTCGGCCATGGTGAAGGAGCAGCAGTCGCCGATCACCCAAACATCCTTGAGTGGTTCGCCATCCGGATTATTGGCCTGCAAAAAATCGTTCACAATAATCTGATTGGCGCGGTTCAGCCCAAGTCCTTCAATCTGACGGATAAAATCCGGTGCCTTCACGCCTGCGGCCCAGACCATCAGGTCGGCATCGATACGGCTGCCGTCCTTGGTTTGCAGCCCCTGCTCATCGGCGGCACTGACCATCACGGATGTCTGGATCGAGACTCCCAGCTCGCGCAGTTCGCGAGTCACGGCAGTGGAGATGCGTTCTGGCAGGGCAGGTAATACCCGTGGCCCGGCTTCTACCAGGGTCACTTGCAGCTGGTGCCGTGACATGCCCGACATACCATAGGAACGCAGCAGCTCGGTCACCCGGTGCAGCTCGGCGGACAGTTCAACGCCGGTAGCACCCGCTCCGACTATGGCAATTCGCAGGCTGTCACCAGGACGATTCTGGTGAATGTCGGTGAACTGATCAATCAGGGCGGTATGGAAGCGCTCTGCCTGTTTGTGGGAATCGAGCATATAGCAATGCTGCTGAATACCTGGTGTACCGAAGTCGTTGCTGATACTGCCGACTGCCAGCACCAGCGTGTCGTAGTCTATGTTGCGTGGCTGCATCAGGGTTTCCCCTTCCGCATTGCGACGGCGCGCCAGCGTGAGGGTTTTGTTGGCCAGGCTGACGTTAGTCAGCTCACCCAATTCAAACTGATAGCCATGGCGAGCGCCGTGGGCGTGGTAAGACACGCTCTCGGTGCCAGTATCCAGTGTGCCAGTGGCGACTTCATGCAGGAGCGGTTTCCAGATATGGGTGCGATTGCGGTCGAGCAGGGTAATACGGGCTTTGCCCTTGCGCCCGAGGGTGTGACCGAGTCGGGTCGCCAGTTCGAGACCTCCGGCACCACCGCCGACGATAACGATATGTTGTAAGGCGTTGTCTGGGTGCAGGTTGGTGTCAGCGTTCATGTTCGCTCCTATAAAGGGTAAAAAACGGATCTGGAATCTGATGGAGCCTAACGGTTGTACAATAGTATGCCGTCGTTGATTCGGGCAATGACTCTGGCGTATCAGAATAGAACGGATGCCCCAGTACCTGAGACAGTCGCCTTGGCTACGAATGAGGCGCTACGATCAGTGTACGACGATCAATGTACGACGATTAATGTACGACGATGTGTGTACGATAAATACTGGACGCACGCGGTGGGCCATGACTTGTCCGACCATGGCCACCAGCGGAAATTCATCTCTGCTTGGCTTGTGTGACGCTCCCCTGCGGCTTCCCCTGGGCTTTTTAACCGCCCTGTCATGGTTGCGGGCGTAGCATGCCCGATCGTGCTGGCTATGTTGGACGTGTCGATGGCAGGGTTCCAGGTTCTCTTCTTCGTTACACCGCTGCATTAGTATGAGGCATAAATACGATTCATGGGTGTGATTCATGGATGTGATTCATGGATGTGGCCAATGGGTGTGATTCATGGATGTGATTCATGGGTGCGATGTATTCAGACTATAAAAGCGACGGCCACTTGTTTTGATATCGGAGCGATCAATGAATGACCAGCGTTGCGGTTGGGCGTTGCTGGTGTGTTTGCTGACATCTGGTAACAGCTGGAGTGACGATGGCTGCTTTTATGACGGAGTCAGTCAAACCTCTCTGGCGCACATTATCGAACAGGTGTCGAAACGGTATCAGGTCGGAGTAATCACCACCAGTCGCCAGCCTGAAACGGTGCGTTTATCCCAACCGCTGGGTGATTGCAGCCTGGATGAGTTTCTGACACTGGCGACAGCGCAAGCCGATTGGGCATTCCGGCAGCAAGATGCCGGAGTCGTGTTCTACTATTCTCCGCGTCAGCCTGCCGTGGCCAAACCATCTGCAACCCCATCAGCCGAACCGCTTGATGATCAGCGGGAAGAAGTCGTCGTGAAGGGTATCCGCTTTATTCATGATCCGGCGCTGGTCAGCCGTTATGCCAGTAATACACTGACGGAAGCGGCGCTGTTACCACCGGGCCAGCTGGGTGGGCATAACGGCCTTACCGCCGCCATCGGCCGCCGTGCGGCGGTAACTTTCAGCCAGGAAGCGGGGGTCGATCGTAATATCAGCGTGCGGGGCATGAGTTCTGACTTTACCCGCGTTACGGTGAACGGTATGCCAATGTTGGCGACGGGCACCAGTATTGATTCCCGTGGCGCAGTGAACAACTCGCGCAGTTTTGATTTTAATGTCCTGCCAGATGGCTTGTTCAGTGAAATCAGTGTCACCAAATCCAGTAACGCCCGCATCAACGAGGGCGCGATTGGCGGTTCGGTCGATATGAGCACACCGAAACCCCTGCCCGCGAGTGCTACCGATGCACTGGTGTCGCACCGCCAGTGGCTGAATATCCAGCGCGAAAACAATATCAGCAACGGCAGCGATGGCGGGGCAATCTCTGGTGGCTTGCAGGGCAGCGTTGATGATGGCTCGTTCGGCTGGCTGGTCGCTTTCAGCGTGCGTAAACGCACCACGTCGGAGCGGGGTTATTCTACCGTGCGTTGGCAAGTGGCCGACTGGGGAGAACAAAGTTCGTTGTCTGATGAGCAGCAGCAAACCCTGGCTGACGATCTGTTTTATCCCCGCCATAACCGTTATGACATTATTAATCGCGAGTTGACGACGCTGGGAGTAACCACGGCGTTGCAATGGCGCGATGAAAACTGGGGTCAGCTGGATCTGACGCTGGTTGGCTCGCACCACAAGCAGGACATGCACGAATATCACATCAGCTCTGCCGGTATTCGTACCCAGGATCTGAGTGATATCCAGGTCAATGAGTATGAGGTGGGTGCACAAGGGATGGTGTACGGCTCCTTCTCCAATGTGAATATCCGCTCGGAACACAACCATGAAGTGGACATCACGGATCTTGGCCAGATCAAACTGGACTGGAGTCTCCCCCTGTCGACACGCTGGAAAGTGCGTTCTGCCCTGGGCTATCAGGCATCCATCTTTGATAGCCCAACCCACGACAACATCTCGCTGCTGGCCTACGGTCAGGACTTCAGTTTTGACTTGCGAGAGAACGACCGCCTGTCGGTGAATCGTTATGGTTTTGATATTACCGATCCCGGTGAATGGGAGCTGTGGCGTATCAGCCTGGCGCAAGATCAGGTCGTTAACCGTTATCGAGTGGCCGAGCTGGAATTTGAATTTGATCAGTCGGACACCTTGCAGCACTGGTTTGGTATTCAATATCAAGCCTTTACTAACGACCGTCAGGAAGCCACGTATACCTATAACAGCCCAGATGGGTTGGTGAATGGTTATTCCCAGCAAACACCGGGTAACTTCAGCCAGGGCTTCGGCTTGAGTGGGTTGCCAACGGGGTGGGTGGTTGCCAATCAGGGCATCATCCCGTCGCTGGGGCTGGATGACAGCTTGCTGGTACGTGACCCGACCCAGCAGCGACAGCTCAACGAGTACACCTGGGCAGGCTGGTGGCAAACGGTATTCGAGGTTTGGCAACTACCCTGGCCCGTCCGGGGCGATGCCGGCTTGCGTTACGCCACGACGCGTCAGCAAGTACAGGGCAGCTTGCTGGTTGAAGGCGACGATAGTGAAAGCGTGGAAGCCGTTAACTCGCAATTCCGCTACGGTAACTGGCTGCCCTCGCTGCACCTGGTGGCTCAGGCCCGTGACAATCTGCTGTTCAGAGCCGGATACAGCCGCGAAATCGTCAGCCCATCCATCGATTCCCTCACCACGCCGTTATTGCTCAGAACCAGTGCCCGTATTGTGACCAACGGCAACAGCGAGTTGAAACCGATTCGCTCCCATGGCTTCGACCTGTCGGCGGAATGGTATGGCAGCCAACATGAATTTGTCGCCATGGGACTGTTCTACAATCGCATCGATAGCCTGATTGTTGAAGAAGTACAGCAGGTCACACTCGACCAGCTGCCGTATTACAACCCACAGTGGGAAACTCAGGACGACGGCGAAGGCGACTACTCTTACCGCCGACCAGTGAATGGCCCAGGCACCGACATCTCAGGTGTTGAAATCAATATCCAGTTGCCGTTTACACGGTTGCCTTACCCGTTGAATCGTTTTGGCATCGATAGCAGTTATGCGCTCAGCCATGCGGTCGCTCGTTATCCGCTGGATGACGGTTACGTCACCCTGCCGCCGCCGGGGTTGTCGCGCCATGTCTTTAATGGTGCCTTCTGGTATCGCGGCGACCACCTTGAAACGGGCGTTACCCTGCGTGCCCGTTCCCGCTATCTGACGCTGGTGCCTGGCAACAACGACAACGACCGGGAAGGCGTCAATGCTTCTGCCATACTGGGGGCTTACGGCAGCTGGCAGGTATCCTCCGAGCTGCAGCTGTCGCTCGACATCAACAACATCACCAACGAAGCCTTCGACAAGTTTGTGGACTCCAGCAACCGGGTTTACAGCTATTCGGTGACAGGCACAGAAGTACGCTTTGGACTGGGTTGGCAATTCGGATTGTGATTGAAACCCGCCCATCGGGAGACAAATCAGCCTTGAGATTCAGCTACCCTAAAGGGGACCTCTATTTAATCCTGCACGGCTCTGCGCGAGTGTTGCCGTTGTTCAGGGCAAGGCGGCGAATGCAGCGAAATGACGCGTCCTTTTCTCATTCGTCAATACCGCACTGGACGGCGACAACCAGTGCCCTGCGGGGGCTGCCGGATGATCTCGACTCTGTGTCGCCGACGTTTGACGTGACCCGTCAGGCCTGCAAGTCGGCTTCGTGATTCGACACCATCCGGTAGCCCAGCGTGAGCACCGGATTAAACAGATGTCCCCTTATAGGAGAGGTTGATATGAATGAACTGAATTTACCGGATTACCAGCAGCAGTCGGCTGCCGTACGTGACCGTTTTGAGAGGCTGAAACAACGCCCGGTGACGATGGAAGTGAAGGGCCTGACCAAGGAATTCAAAACTCGTAACGGCACAGTAACAGCGCTGAAAGACATTCACCTGACCATCCACAAGCGTGAGTTTGTTTGTGTGATCGGCCCTTCAGGCTGCGGTAAATCGACGCTGATTCGGATCCTCGCCGGTCTGGAACAGGCCAGCTCTGGGCAGGTGCTGCTGGATGGCAAGGTGGTCGACAAACCCGGCCCGGAACGCGGCATGGTGTTTCAGGGCTATACCTTGTTTCCCTGGCTGACGGTGAAGCAGAACATCATGTTTGGCTTGCTGGAGTCCGGCTACGAAAAGGGCACAGCAGAAGCAGAAGCGCGTCAGTGGATCGAATTGATTGGCCTGGCCCGGTTTGAAAACAGTTACCCCAACCAGTTGTCGGGCGGCATGAAGCAGCGCGTCGCCATCGCCCGTGCGTTGGCTAACCAGCCGAAAATTCTGTTGATGGACGAACCCTTTGGAGCCCTCGACGCCCAGACCCGATCGAAGATGCAGGCCTATCTGATGGAGATCTGGAAGAACATTGATATCACCGTGTTTTTTATTACTCACGACCTCGACGAGGCGGTGTATCTGGCTGACCGGATTCTGGTGCTGAAAGCCAACCCCGGTGAAGTGCAGGAGCTGATTGAAGTCCCGGTGCCACAGCCACGTCATCCTGGCCAATTTTTGTCGCCGGAATTTCTCGCCGTCAAAAAACATATCGAAAGCCTGATTCATCCGCCGACCGATGACGAAGACGATGTGGATCATATGAACCTGGTGCGCATGGTGCCGGTCAGTGACGACGTAGGGAGCGTGTTCTGATGTACGAACTTAATAACATGACCTGGGAAGAAGTGGCCCAGGCCGTCCGCGACGGAGTACAAACCGCCGTTCTACCGATTGGTGCGACCGAACAGCATGGCCCCCATATGGGCTGTGGTATGGACAGCGCCATCGCCCATACGCTGTGTAAGGACGTTGCCGCCAATACACCGGTTATCTTGCTGCCAACGCTCCCTTACGGTTGTTCGATCGGGCATTCGCGGCGCTGGCCCGGCACCATGGCGCTGAATCCGAAAACCCTGATTGATGTGATCTGTGACCTTGGTGACTGGGTGTATTCGTCTGGTATCAAACGCTTGCTGCTGGTGAACGGCCATGTGACCAACGAAGCCCCGCTGCGTTGTGCCCTGGAGATGCTGCGTGCCCGTTACGACGATCTGATGGTGGCGCTGATACATACTGCCCGGCTGTCCGAACGGGTGAAAAAAGCGCACTTCGACGATGCCGAAGACTGGCATGCCAATGCGGCAGAAACCGCCCTGATGATGGCCATTCACCCGCACATCGTGCGTACCGACAAACTCGCCGAGGCCGATGACCCGGATCGTACTGACGGCTGTATTTTCAGCCATCCGGTCAACCACACCAGTCTCAATGGCGTCACCGGCAAACCGTCGGCGGCTACCGTCGAGATGGGCCAAGAACTGTATCAGTGGATGTGTGATGACCTCACCGATTTGCTGTTGCACGCGGTGCAGGAACAAGCGCCGCTAGCCTACAGCTACCACACCAGCATCCTCGCCAGTAACCCTGGCTGAAGAAAACCGGAAAGCAGGCAACGGTTCCGTCCGTCACCTTGCTCCGGTGTTACCAACGCCCGGCAGATAATTCAGGCTAGCCGCCCTAACGGCTCCGCCGGGCTAATATCATCCGTTAAGAAGGCTAGTAACATGATTGAATACAAATCCGATGAGCAGATAAAAATCATTCAGGCTGAGCTGAAAAGCAAGGGCGTGAAGTACTGCATGGGTACCTATGTCGATATTCACGGTATCCCCAAGGGCAAGGTGGTACCGCTGTCTCATCTGGCGCATATGGCGCATGGTTCGGAGCTTTACACCGGCTATGCCCTGGATGGACTGGGTCAGGCACCGAATGACGACGAGATCGCCTCGGTGCCGGATCTTGATCATATTATCCAGATGCCCTGGCAGCCGGAAATTGCCTGGATGCCTGCCGATAATACCCTGTATGGCGAACCTTACCTGCTCAGTACCCGGGTGCTGCTGAAGTCGGTACTGGAAGACGCCAAAAAACTCGGTTACGGCATGAACCTTGGCATCGAAGCTGAAGTGTATCTGCTCAAGAAAAATGCCGATGGCACTCTGGTCATCCCGGATCCGGATGACAAGCTGAAAAAGCCTTGCTACGACACCCGTGCTTTTCTCAGTAACTTCAAGTGGCTCGATAAAATGGCCACCAGTATTGATGATCTGGGTTGGGGCCTTTACTCCTTTGACCATGAAGACGCCAACGGCCAGTTCGAATTCGACTTTAACTATGCCGATGCCGTCACCAGTTGCGACCGCTTTACCTTCCTCAAAATGATGGCGAAAGAGTACGCCAAACAGGAAGATCTGCTGGCGACGTTTATGCCCAAGCCGTTTTCCAACAAAACCGGTACCGGCGCTCACTTCAATATGTCTCTGTACGATCTGGAGACGGGGGAAAACCTGTTCCAGTGCACCCCGGAAGAAGACCCCCATGGCCTGGGCCTGACCCAATTGGGTTACCACTTTATTGCCGGTATTCTCAAACACGGCCCGGCGCTCTGTGCGGCTTTTGCACCGACGGTTAATTCCTACAAGCGCCTGGTGCGCCAGGGCGATATGCCGTACTTCACCTGGGCACCGGTATTTAATTCCTTTGGTTCCAACAACCGCACCAATTCAGTACGGGTGCCAATGGGGGGGGGCCGTTGTGAATCCCGCAATGCCGACGGCGCGGTGAACCCGTACCTGGCGGCGGCACTGGCGCTGGCAGCCGGGCTGGAAGGTATTCGCGAAGCACTGGATCCCGGCAAGCCACAAGAACGTAATCTCTACGAGCTGACCGAGACCGAGCGTGAAGAACTGGGTATCGGCTTTTTGCCACGTACCCTGGATGAGGCAATTCAGGCGTTTGAAGACGACCCGTTTGTTGAGCAGGTGTTAGGCAAGGCGTTGAAAAACGAATTTATTCGTTACAAGCGAGCCGAGTGGAACGAGTACCATACCGCCGTGAGCACTTGGGAAATCGAACGTTACAGCCACTTGTTCTGAGTCTGAAAGGGGTGGCAAACGCCACCCCAATATCACGGATACTGCTTGCAAGGACAAACCATGAGCAAAGAAAAAATCAGCCGAATCAGCATCTCCATGCCCGAGAGCCTGCTCGACGGCCTGGATCAGATGGTGAGCGAACGGGGCTTTGAAAGCCGTTCACAAGCCATCTGCGACATGATCAATCATCAAATCAACGACCATCGCGCCCAGCAGGGTAGTGATGTTATGACCGGCACCGTCAATCTGGTTTACAACCACGCGATACCGGGGCTGCAAAAGCGTTTGCACGACTTGCAGTTTCAATACATTGACGAAGTGATCAGCAACCTGAACGTCAACCTGACCCACACCAACACCCTGTCCATTATTCTGGTACAAGGCCCTGCCGACAAACTCAACCAGATCGCCGACCAGATGATCACCTTGAGAGGCGTGGTCTACGGCAAGCTACTGTTGAATTCCTACATTATCCCGCCGATACATCCTCTGCCGCCAAAAGGCTGAATGCCCCGACGATGTTATCGGGCTGAGTCCGCCAGCTCCATTACGGCCGCCATGGCGTAAGCCGCAACTTCCTTGTCTTGTGCGGCCGTGGCACCGGATACCCCCACGGCACCGATCAATTCGCCGTTGATCATCATTGGCAGGCCGCCGCCAAACGCCATCAAACCGCCGCCGACCTGATCCATACCAATCAGCTTTTCCTGCTCGATCACCGTGCCGAAGACATCGGTCGGGCATTGAAACAAAACAGCGGTTTTGGCTTTACGCTGACTGACATCCGCTGAGCCAAGAAAGGCTCTGTCCATACGCAAGAAACCAACGATATTGGCACCACTGTCGGCAACAGCGACACAGATACGCAGATCCATACTTTCGGCTTTTTCGACCGCGCGATCCAGAATCTCGCGGGCCTGTTTGCAGTTGATCGGATTCATAACATGACCTTTGGTTGTGTATTTGAGCGCTGTTATTTCGAGCGCAGTTATTTATAGATGTGACCTGATGATGCTACCACTGGCCAGAGGCCGCCTTGGGGCCAGATTCGGGATATTGATATACCGTTATACAGCACATCGGTGGCGTCAGTATCTGCTCTACAGGCCTGATGGAATGGGGCTTGTTCGTTTTAGACCGCGATCATAAAGCATCAATTAACAGGCTGGTATCGGATTTTCCGATACCACTAAGGTATCGAGATGGCTAAAAAATAGTATTAGATGGTATGTAATGTATTTACTAACCTTCAACTTTCACGGTCGACCAGTGCTCCGCTGGATAAATCTAATTAAAAAAGATCGAGGGTTTGGTTTATGCACCAGATTGAAAACTTTATTAACGGGTCTTTCCTGCCAGCCAGTTCCGGCATCCGCTTCGACAAGCGTTCCCCGGTAGACAACAGCGTCATTGCCAGCATTGCCGAAGCCACCCGGGCAGACGTGGATGCTGCGGTTAAGGCCGCCCGTGCTGCGCTGCATGGCGAGTGGGGTTCGCTGAACCAGGATCAGCGTGTTGAGCTGCTGTATGGCGTTGCGGATGAAATAACTCGCCGTTTCGACGACTTTGTGGCGGCCGAGATGGAAGACACCGGCCAGCCCGAACACGTCATGAAACACGTATTTATTCCCCGTGGTGCCGCCAACTTCAAGGTGTTTGCCGACGTTATCAAAAACGTGCCGACCGAATCCTTCATGCTCGATACCCCGGATGGTCGCGGCGCGCTGAACTACGCCCTGCGAGTGCCTAAAGGCGTGATTGGTGTGATTTCCCCCTGGAATGCGCCTTTCCTGCTGATGACCTGGAAAGTCGGCCCGGCACTGGCGTGTGGCAACACCGTGGTATTAAAACCGTCGGAAGAAACCCCGTTCACCGCCGCGTTACTGGGCGAAGTGATGAACAAGGTCGGCATCCCCAAAGGCGTGTACAACGTCGTCAACGGATTTGGCCCGGCCTCTGCCGGTGAATTCGTGACCCAACACCAGGGCGTTGACGCCATTACCTTTACCGGTGAAACCCGCACCGGCACCGCTATTATGAAAGCCGCTGCCGAAGGCACCCGCGATGTGTCGTTCGAGATGGGCGGTAAAAACGCCGGTATCGTGTTTGCCGATGCCGATTTTGACGACGCCGTCAACGGCATTTTCCGGTCGGCTTTCCTGAATACCGGTCAGGTGTGTCTGGGGACTGAGCGGGTGTACGTTGAACGTCCTGTTTTCGACAAATTTGTCGCTGCGCTGAAAGAAAAAGCCGAAGCCGTGCAGTTTGGTCGCCCGGAAATCAAAGGCACTAACTACGGCCCGCTGATCAGTCGCGAGCACCAGCACAAGGTGTTGTCGTATTACCAAAAAGCCGTTGCTGAAGGTGCCACCGTGGTGACTGGCGGAGGCGTGCCAGAGATGCCAGCCGATCTGGCTGAAGGTAACTGGGTGCAGCCGACCATCTGGACTGGCCTGCCAGAAACGGCCTCGGTGGTACGTGAAGAAATCTTTGGCCCTTGCTGCCATATCAGCCCGTTCGACAGCGAAGACGAGGTAGTGGCCAAGGCCAACGATAACGAATACGGCCTCTCTACCACCCTCTGGACCACCAACCTGACCCGTGCTCACCGCATGGCCGGTCGTATCGATGTCGGTATCACCTGGATCAACTCCTGGTTCCTGCGTGACCTGCGTACTGCCTTCGGTGGCTCGAAACAATCCGGTATTGGCCGCGAAGGTGGGGTGCACTCGCTGGAGTTCTACACCGAACTGCGCAACGTCTGCATCAAACTGTAAGGGGTGCTGACCATGGCTATGAATAATGAATTGATCAACCAGCTGGGCGACGAACTGTACAACGCGTTCGTCAGCCAGACCACGCTGGTACCCTTTACCGAACAGTTTCCAGACATCAGTCTGGAAGACGCCTACCGCATCCAGCAACGTTTTATTCAGTGTCGACTGGATGCGGGTGAAAGCGTTGTCGGTAAAAAAATCGGCGTCACCAGCAAGCCAGTACAAGATTTTCTCGGCGTGTTTCAACCGGACTTTGGCCAGCTGACCTCGAACATGATTTACGCCGAAGGCGATACCATGAATCTGGATGAACTGATCCAGCCGAAGGCCGAAGCGGAACTGGCGTTTATCCTGAAAGAAGATCTGCAAGGCCCCGGTATCACCGCTATGGACGTCATCCGTGCTACCGATTATGTGGTGCCATGTTTCGAGATTGTCGATTCCCGTATCGACAACTGGAAAATCAAGATTCAAGACACCGTCGCCGACAACGCCTCTTGTGGCGTGTACGTACTGGGTGAAACCCGAGGTGATCCGAAAAAACTCGACCTGACGCTGGCGGGCATGGTGCTGGAAAAAAACGGTGAATTACTCTCCACCTCAACCGGTGCTGCGGTACAGGGTTCTCCCGTGAATGCGGTGGCCTGGCTGGCGAATACTCTGGGCACCTTGGGTATCCCGTTCAAGGCCGGTGAAGTAATTCTGTCCGGCTCCCAATCGCAATTGGTACCGATTGAAAATGGCGACACGCTGACCTGTACGGTTGGCGGGCTAGGTTCCTGCAGTGTGTCGTTCCAAGGCCACACGGCAGTACAAAGAAAGGCCCAGACTACTTCACAGGAGAACCAGGCATGAAAGACATTACCCTGACTCGTGAAGACATCGTACGCCTGTGCGAGCGTATTGAAGGTGCTCAAACCCGTGCTTACGCCATTCCGAAACTGACCGACGAATATCCGGCCATGACCATGGACGATGGCTATGCCGTGCAAACCGCCTTGCGTCAGCGTTTTATCGCCCAGGGCCATAAACTGGTGGGCTGGAAAGCGGGTCTGACCTCCAAGGCCAAGATGAAGCAAATGGGTGTGGAAGTGCCGTCCATCGGCTTCCTGACCGATAAAATGGCGGTGCCGGAAAACAGTACGATCTCGGTATCCGAGCTGGTTCACCCTAGGGCGGAATGTGAAATTGCCTTCGTTACATCGCAGGATCTCGAAGGCCCGAACTGCACTGCCGAACAGGTGTTAGCCGCCACCGACTACGTACTGCCCGCAATTGAAATCATCGACTCCCGGTTTCAGAAATTCAGCTTCGACCTACAAAGCGTGATTGCCGACAACGGTTCCTCGGCGCGCTTTGTCGGTGGTGGCCGCCCCCGTTATGCGGCTGATTTGGATTTGCGCACCCTCGGTGTGGTGATGGAAAAAAACGGTGAAATCGTCGAAATGGGTGCCGGTGCCGCAGTGATGAACAACCCGGCAGAAGCCGTCGCCATGCTGGTGAACATCCTCCATCAGCTGGGCGAAACCCTGCCGAAAGGCAGCTTCGTGATGAGTGGCGGCATCACTGCCGCTACCGCGGTGGCACCGGGGGACTACATCTCGGCGCGCTTCCAGGAACTCGGCTCCGTATCGGTGTCCTTCACTGCATAACAACAAGAGACTACACAAATGCCCATTATCGAAATGCACATGCTGGAAGGCCGCTCTCTCGAAGACAAGGCCCGCCTGGCTGAAAAGGTCACCTCCGCCTGTTGTGAGGCGCTGGATTGTAACGCCAGCACCGTACGCATCCTGATTACTGAACACAAAAACGGTGAATTTTTTGTCGCCGGTAAAGCCGGTCGGGCATCCGATCAGGCGGCTGCGGCACAGAGCAGCGGAGAAGGAGCGCAACCACTATGAAAAAAATCAAATGTGCCCTGATCGGCTCCGGCAACATCGGCACTGACCTGATCTATAAAATCCAGCGCAGTGAAGTACTGGAACCGGTCTGGATGGTGGGCATCGACCCGGAATCCGAAGGCCTCAAACGTGCCGCCGCCATGGGCCTGAAAACCACCCACCTGGGTGTTGACGGCCTGCTGCCCCATGTACTGGACGATGACATCCAGATCGCCTTCGACGCCACCTCGGCCTACGTGCATGCAGAAAACTCGCGCAAGCTGAACGCGCTGGGTGTACTGATGATTGACCTGACGCCAGCGGCGATTGGCCCATTGTGCGTTCCGCCAGTGAACCTGAAAGAACACGCCGAGCGCGCCGAAAAGAACGTCAACATGATCTCCTGTGCCGGTCAGGCCACGATTCCGATTGTGAACGCCGTGTCGCAGATTCAGGATGTGGAATACGCCGAGATCATTGCCTCGCTGTCGTCCAAATCGGTTGGCCCGGGCACCCGCGCCAACCTGGACGAGTTTACCTACACCACCTCCAACGCCATCGAAAAAGTGGGCGGTGCCAAAAAAGGCAAGGCGCTGTGCATCATCAACCCGGCTGAGCCGCCGATGATCATGCGCAACACCATTTACTGCCTGACAGAAGACAAACCAAACGAAGCCGCGATTACCGAATCGGTGCTGAACATGATCAAAGAAGTGCAGAAGTACGTGCCGGGTTACCGCCTGGTGAACGGCCCGGTCTTCGACGAAGTGCCACAAGGCCATCGTGTTGCCGTGTTTATGGAAGTCGCTGGCCTGGGCGACTACCTGCCAACCTACGCCGGAAACCTCGACATCATGACCGCTGCCGGTACCCGAACTGCGGAAATGTTCGCCGAAAAAATGCTGGCGGGCGAATACAACCTGTCCGAAATGGAGGCCACTCAATGAGCAAGCGTTTAAAGGGTCGTAACATCATCCTGCACGACATGTGTCTGCGTGACGGTATGCACGCCAAGCGTGAACAGATTTCTGTGGCCGAAATGGTCAAGGTCGCCAAAGGCCTCGATGCCGCCGGTATTCCGTACCTGCAATGTACCCACGGTGCTGGCCTTGGCGGTAACTCGTTGCAGCACGGTTTTGCCATGGCCTCCAACGAGGAATACATTAACGCCGTTGCCAACGCCGTGATCAACGCCAAAGTCTCCGTCCTCTTGTTGCCTGGCCTGGGCACTATGAAAGAACTTAAAAGTGCCTACAAAGAAGGTGCCCGCTCGGTTCACGTGGCCACCCACTGCACTGAAGCCGACACCTCACCACAGCACATTGCCTGTGCTCGTGAACTGGGCATGGACACCACCGGATTCCTGATGATGGCGCACCTCAACAACGCCAGGGGTCTGGTGAAACAGGCCAAACTGATGGAATCCTACGGAGCCCAAACCGTTTACATCACCGACTCCGCCGGTTTTATGCTGCCGGAAGACGTGACTGAACGAATCGAAGCCCTGCGTGACGCGCTGGAGCCAGGTACCGAAATCGGTTTCCATGGCCACCACAACATGGGCATGGGCATCGCCAACTCCATCGCTGCGGTCGAAGCCGGAGCAACCCGCATTGACGCCTCCGTTGCCGGTATGGGCGCAGGCGCAGGCAACACCCCGCTGGAAGTGTTCGTCGCCGTGGTTGAACGCATGGGTGCCAAAACCGGCACCGACCTGTTCCAACTGATGGACTTGGCCGAAGACGTTATCGTGCCGCTGATGGACCAGCCAGTGCGTGTTGACCGCGACTCCCTCACCCTAGGCTACGCCGGTGTCTACTCCACCTTCCTGCTGCACGCCAAACGCGCCGCTGAACGCTTCGGCGTACCCGCCCGCGACGTGCTGGTCGAACTGGGCCGCAAGAAGATGATTGGTGGTCAGGAAGACATGATCATCGACACCGCCATGACCATGGCGAAAGAACGCGGTTTGCTGGCAGAGAAAACGCTGGAAGCGCTGTAATACAGCTCGGTGGTGATTTTGAACAACTGGCTCCCACGCTCCGGCGTGGTATGCCTTGATTTTGGCAGGTATCACGTTCCCACGAAGGAATGCTGGGAACGAGCAATGAATGTGATCAGTAATAACGACGGGTAATAGGATTACTGATTGCAGGGCCAAAACGTTGGCAGGTGGCAGTAAAGAAATTGCTGAGCTTGCCATCGGTCGGTTCGAGATCGATCCCGGCAAGACACGTCAAGCACATATCATCATCAAGATGCTGATCGATTAATTGATCCAACTCCTCTATCCATTCCTTGCGCCGTGTGACCAATATTGAGTGGTTAAGGTTTAGCAAATCAATCGTGTATTTTGCCTTCTTCTGGTACCGGCGTGATTTTATTGGATTTGGTATTATTTTACCGTTGTTCAAATACAGAAGGTAGTTATGCTTGGTTCTTGCTAGTAACGGAGAGAGAAATTGTTTCTTATTAAAATGGCTACGTTTGGAGTGGCCTCCAAAGCTACTTATTGGCTCAGAATTATATTGGATTTTTAAATTCTCCAAATCCGTTGAGCTCAGCGCGGATAGTACCAAATTGCGGTAATCGAATGTCTGCAAAGGATATTTGCTCTTGGGTTTGACGTGTTCGACATGAAAGCCAAATCCAAGCTCTTCCAAACGTAGTTCGGTGTATGCACATAATCTGTACTGCTCTTCATGTAGAGTATCCACCAATAAATTGTAGTTATTGTTTCTACTGAAACGCTGCCATCTATTTCTCGCACTTTCAGCGTCTATTGGTGGTTTAATCTTCTCGTCGTACAAGCAATCGAGATGCCTCTTCCTTTTGGCAATGTACTTCACCGCTTAAGAGCCTCCATTCGGCGAATCGACCGTTGCAGCCTCAGGATCTGTGGATGCTGATGACCCAGTTGTTCCATCAGTTTTTCCATTAACTGCTGTGCTTTCGGTCTCTGGTATTGGCCACTTTCAATCAGGGTCGTGAGTTCATCAAGATCTGCTTTTTCAGCGACTGGCGGTTGAGGGTCAACCTCCATAATACCTTGCAGTGCATTCTGGCTTTCCATGCCGTAGGAATTCATCAGGGGCATCTCAGCACGTGCTTGCCCGTTGTCGGCGATCACAATCTTGCGAATGGATTCCCGCAGTACAGTGGTCAGCACCTGCGGGCTATGGGTGGTTACAATGAATTGCAGCTTTGGAAATGCTCGTTGTAACGAACCCATTACCTGTTGCTGCCATTCCGGATGCAGGAACATATCGACTTCGTCGATCAGTACCACTCCGGTAGTTTCGAGGGCTGCATGTTTACCCAGATACGGATTCAGGCGAACACAACGGAATGCGATATCGGCTACCAGAATAACGATATTACGCAGGCCATCACTGAGCATATCCAGAGGCATAAAGCCCAGCTTGTCGTGTTCCATTACCAGCTTTTGGCCCTGGGATTGCCGGTATTGCAGATTTTTCCAGCCGGTGACAGCTTCCGTTACCTCGTTGACCGCCTGCTGAACGGATTCAACGGATTGCCTGAATACGTCGAGGTCACGTCCGTTATGGTTATTCGGGCTTTCCAGGTTGGCGATTTGCAGCTCTCGATAACTTTTGAATAACCAGCCGTACCAGTCTTCAAACTGTTTGTAGCCTGACGTCGCGGTTAAACAGTTTTCATAGCCCCAGATGCGGGAATACATTTGTTGTTCAAGCTTTTTGTCGTCGATTGTGGCAGTAAAGCGCCCTTGGTACCACAATCGTCCGGTGCCTTGATACAGAATCAGTGGCAGTTCCGTGCTGTCACTGGTCTGCTCATCCTGGGCTTTCTTCTGCAGCTCTGTCGCTACAGAGGTGATGCTGTCGTAGATATCATCGCGAAACATACGAGTTTTTGGTTCGACCGATCTTCGTTCTGCATACCAGGTAATAATATCCGGCTCATGAGTGCAAAAAATACCATCCGCCGTGATTCTGGACGGCTTTTGAGGTTCCATACTGCCCGATGGCATTTTTTGCAGACGTACGTCATCTGGCGTAATGCTGGCCAGTACATGTGGACGTGCCGAGCTGACGTCAATACCTTTGATAAACGACGATAATGCAATTCTGGCGGCATCCAATACCGTAGTTTTACCCGCACCATTGGGGGCAATCAGTACGGTCAGCTGGTCGTGGAAGTCGATTTCCAGCTCTTCAAAGCAGCGGAAATTTTTCAGCGTCAGTCGGTTCAGTTTCATCGGGTTGTGTCTGCAGTAACGGCTATTGGCCAACCAGCCGGGTGCTGTGTCGTCAAACCAGAAGAGATTATTCCGATTTAACCTGGATTGTTGTTAATCATACCGGCCGAATAGCCGGATCACGAGGTTAAAAGGCTCAAAATATCGTCACATTCGGGGCACTGCAGATCACTTGCGTCAGCAGGCACGGGAGGGAATCAACTCTCCCCATATGCCTTGGCGACCAGTTGCTTTGCTTCTTCGAGTTCTTCCGGCGTCCGTACATTGACTTCCAGATCGCCGGTGCCCCAATGGCCGGTATTGCTCATGTTCCGCATCCATTTGTCGTCTTTCTCTTCGGCCATTTCACCGGGCAGTTTCAAGTACAGCTGTAAACGCGGGTCTCGTCCGCTGAGTACCAGCACGGAGGCAAAGTTACGAATGCGTTTGAAGGCGGTGTAAAGCTTGAGTTCCTTGCGTTGGACTTCGTCGCCGAGGGATTCGATGTAGTCGCACAGGTTGTTGTAGAGCTCAAGCAACTCGGGCGGGGCTTCTGCGAGCCGTTCTTGCTGGCTTTTGTCACCTCGTGTTGTGATTTTGTTTTCCGTTATTGGTGTGTCAATTTGGCTGGCTGTGGAATCAGTTTTACTTGTCTGTGCACCCTGGTTGATCTGCGCCGTCTGGGCATTCACCAGTTCCAGCAACAGCAGGTTATCGCCGAAGTAGCGGTAGCGCATCAGCTCGATATTGCGGTTGATCTGTTGCACTGCGTGTTCGTCGTAGCGGTTGAAGTCGGCAGCGATGCAAATCAGCCGGGTGCCGTTCCATTCAATGGCTTCGGCAATCTTTTTGTCGAGTGTTTCCATCACCAACCAGCGGAATTCGGCCTGATGGTCGAGCAACCAGTCGAGGTAAAACAGCCCCTGGTTGATCACGTTTTCATTGCTGTGGCGTTTGTATTCGATGATGACGGGGCAGTTGTTTTCATCAATGCCGAGGGAGTCGATGCGACCGCGATGAGTTTTGCCGGTGCTGTATTCACTGGCCAGACAGCTCACCCCGAGCAGAGCTGACATATTGCGCTCAACGTCCTGTTGCAGGTGTTTTTCGAGGCGGGCGCTCTGGCCTGATAGCTCTGTGGCCTTGCCCTGATCGAGTGTGAACAGCTTGATGTCGCTCATGGGGTTCCTTGTTGTTGCTATAACGTCATTTTTGACGGCGATCCCTATGATCAGACACGAATGCTGTCCCTCTCAACATAGGGTTTCAGCTCTGGCCTCAGAGCCTTGTCGGTGACCAGATCAACGGGGCAGCCGAGCAGGTCTTCAAGATAGAACTGCACACCGAAGTAGCGTTTTGAAGTAGCAGGGCCTTTAAAGCTGACGAGTATGTCGACATCGCTGCTATCGGTATTGGTCGCACGGGCGGTTGAGCCAAACAAAGACAGTTCCTGAACGCCAAAGCGAGACTGAAGTTCAGCCTTGCAGTTACGTAACGCGCTGAGTGTTTGTTCCCGGATCATGGCGATTCTTCCATGAGTAGGCTTTGGCTGAGCGTAGCGCCTTACCGGAGTTATGGGAAGGTGGGTTTTGTTGACCGTGGTGTTTGAGCTGTGAGCCCGTTGTGCGAGTATTGATTATTGTCCATGTATCTTCTCTGGGGGGCTTTTGTAGATCTCACAACCACAGCGGCTGCATTGCCAGTGTGGGCTGTCCCATTCACCGGCTTCGTTGATAACCGGCATTTCGCAGCCGCCGATGATTGTTTTGCCTGAATCCATTTCTGCCTGTAATTGTTCGCTGTAGAGCGGGAATCCATACAGAATGCTGCCGACGGGCGCAAAGCCACAGGCCGGGCATTTACGCGGTTTGCGCGAGCGGACAATACGGTTGTTGGTCATCAGAGGTCCTTGATCTGGCGATGGGACTGGCGCTGTGATACCAGGTGCGGATCAGCACTATTTATTCTGTGGCTTGACCCCGCCACGACGCCCAAGACCAAAACCAACCCGGTAAAGGTCGGGCATATCAATACGGCCGTCTTTTTTGGTTTCCATAACGCCCAGCCTTTTGAGGTCTTCGACGATACCTTGCCAGCCTTTTTCGGAGTGTTGCGCAGGTAGACGTTCTGAAGGGATTGACGATGGCCCTTGTGGAAAATGGTCTTGCCAGCGTGGTTCAAAAACGCTGAATTCACAAGGTAGGGTAAGGCCTCGTAGGGGCGCCATAACGGTGGATATCCATGGGTAGTCTTCTTCCAGTTCGGATACCCGGATGCCAGAGGCTTTTTGGATACCCCGCTTGATGCTTTCGTAATGCAGCGCATTTTCGTGGTCAGGATAGCGTTCTTGAGTTCCCTCTGTTGCTTCCTTTATTGCAGCCAAAAATGATCTTGGTGACGCTTGTCCTCGTCCATCGGCCAAATGGCTAACAGACCAGGTGTAAGGTACGCCCCTCCGTTTATCCTTACCCATCCATGGGCCTGCCAATTTTATAAAAGCCTCACGCTGTTGCTCGGATTCGCGTTTCATCCCGTCGTTTAGCAGATAGAGGCCGTTATGTTGCGAATACAGCGATGATGGCAACTGCTCACGTAATAGCTGGCCATGTTCCCCGGGAGCATTAATCAGGCGTTGCCATAATAACCCGTGCACATCATGGCGTGCCCAGTTCAGATCTGCTCGGGAAGCCTTGAGTTTGGATGCATCCGGGAAGTCGAATACGTTACGTTCGGCCTGATCTTCGCGCAGAAAGGCCTTGCCATAGAGCCCATTAAAGGACTTCAGCCAAAGAATGGCTTGCAGCAGCCCGCGGACTATATCGTCCATTTGTTGCCAGTCGCGGCTGATGCGATCCAGCGCATCAAACAGAATCAGGCCTTTCCATGCTCGTGGTTGACGCATCAAAGCCGCCGATTCGTGCGGGCTGTTTTTTTGCCATTCCAACGTATCGGGCCAGGTTTGATCTGGAATTGGGGTCTGGTTTTGACTTGCAACCCAGCGGTAGATAACCGCTTTCCAGATATCCAGCGTCGGATAACCAAGATTCAGAAGCTGGGCAAATTCATCTTCAGTCGGGTAGGAGGAGTCATCCTGCTTTTCGGAGTGACCAATAAACAGGTCAATATCCAGCTCCGGTAATACCGCTCCAATGGTGGCGCGTAATTCCGGATCTCGCAGCGCGGCTGTCCAGAAGGATTTGCCAACACCACGACCACCGACCACGACGCTGGTATCCAGTCGTAAGGCCTTCTGATGAGACAATGGAATATACAGTGTGCCAATGCTCGGTTTTTCACCATGATTACTGGTTTCCAGCGCTGCCGAGAGGATGGCTTGCCGCAGTTGTTGGGCCTCTGTCATTTACTTGCTCTCCAGAACAGCACTGATACCCGAGATCAGTGCTCCAAAAATCATATCGACCTGTTTTGTATCAATTTCGATGAGTCGCCCATGCAACGATTGTAATCCGGTAAAACTGCGGTGCCAGTGTACTGCCCAGGGCGAGTGCGGAGCTGTATCGTCGGATTCTTCAAAGTTCCAGTTGTCGCCTATCACTTCTCCGGGTTTAATATCGTCGTATTGGGTGTCGGCAAACAGATTGCAGGCGTTTTCCCGCAGACGTTCGAGATAGCTGATGGTATCGGTATCCGGGGTTAATCCCGAGACAATTTGCAGGCGTTTGCGGATGTCGATAATAGAGTGACTGCGCTGCCAGTGTTCGAACAGAATTTTATAACCGCTCCAGGTCTGACTGCCGTCAATCGCAAACAACAAGATCAATCTGGCGCCCAGATCAGTAATACAGCTGGAAGCGACTTCGTCGATACCGGCGCGGGAGTCGATCAACACAATATCGGGCTGATACTTGTTTTCGAGTTGTAGGATCAGCCGCTGCAGACGTTGCGACCAGCTTTCGCGGCTGCCGTTGGCCTGCAGTTTGGGCATCCAGACCCGCCCGAGTTTGGAGATGTATTCACCGGGATTTGCACCATGGGCAGGTATGACCAGAATCTCACCATCACGAGATAAATCACTGCTGGCGACCATGTGTTGCATGACGTTATCGCCGTTATCGACCAGATCCTCGACCAGCCAATCCGTAATACCGTAAGCGGGCTTTTTTTCGAGAGGCAGAATCGCAGTCGAGAGACCGGGGGATTCCAGATCAAGGTCGAGCACCAGAACCTTTTTACCAGCCTGCGCCAGAGACCAAGCCGTAGCAGCCAGAGCCGAAGAACGGCCAACGCCACCTTTGATGGAGAAGAACACCACACGGGCCGGGCCAGATTCAGATGCTTGGGTTATGGTTTGCCAGTCGGTTTCCGTCGCCAGGCGGTCAACAACGAATACGTCATCGAACCCGTCAAGCGCGAAACCCGGAGCCCCTTGTTTTATTGCGTCCAGATTTTCTTCAAACAGCACTAGTCTCTCTGCGGGCCATGCATGTGGAGCCAGTTGTTCACTGATGGCTTCAAGCAATGGCTGCAGTCGCGAAGTCAGTTCTGCATCATTTTCAACGGTTTCCGACAGAATCAGGCGCACCCGGCCGTTCAGGTCGCGGTTAACCAGCACAGTACCGAGCTTCGTCAGTAACGGTAAGTGTTGGTCAAATATTGCCTGAAGGGTCGAGGTGATCTGGTCAAAGTTGATCATAGGAGTCCATCCAGTTGCGCTTTTTTGATCAGTTGGCAAACGTTGTTTGCGCCAGATTTGTGGCTGTTAACCAGGTTTTGATGAAACACGTTGCGGTGTGCATAACGTTGAGAAGCGTTCCAGTTATCGAATGGGTTACTGTCAGGGAGCTCAAATCCTGTGCCACTCACGTGCCCACTCTGATAGGTACTGTAGCGATCCCAGATTTTGTCGGCATGTTTGGTATCCTTATCGTTCTTGGGCTTCTGCTTACTTTCATCCCACTCCATTCCGAATATTTGCATCAGTGCTTTTAACCCGCACTCTGCGGAAAATCCGTAAAGGTGATCGGCATTAGCCCAGCGCTGCTGATTAAACAAAAGTTCAGCATCTTGCCAGTGACGCTGCTGAGCATCGACAAAGTCCGTTTTCATTGGATGGCTCTGTAATCCGTGAACAAGTCTTGATGATACAAAAGATGGGCCTATGGCTCACGAAAAACCGGCGGTTTCGCATTGGCCGACTGCATTCTATGGGTAATCAGTTCTCCCGATAGGCCTTTTCAACCAGCCGTTTGGCTTCTTCCAGTTGTTCTGCTGTGCGCACGTTCACTTCCAGATCACCAGTCGCCCAGTGGCCGATCTTGCTGACGTCGCGCATCCATTTGTTGTCTTTACCATCTGCTTCGGAGCCGGACAGGTTCAGGTATAGCTGTAAACGCGGGTCGCGGCCGTTCACGACCAATCTGCAAACGACGTTGCGAATACGGAGGATGTCATGGATAAAGTGAATATCGCTGCTGGCACCAATGATCCAGACATGTTTGCCGTTCCAGAGTTGCAAGGCGATGTCTCCGTGTTAGGGGCAGGGCATCACCTGTTTGTATCAGACACGAGACGCTGTCTTGTGTGATATAGGAGCATTTTTCAGAGTGCAGCTCTTATGAGTGTATCGAGTGCTGGTTAATGCTTCGCCAGCCACTCTCGTCCCTGTTCGGCAAACTCAAATAGCTGCCGGGTGTAGCCACCCTGAATCACGCTGCGGACAATGTCCGGGTCAACGTTCAGATAATCGTGAACCAGGACATTTCGCAAACCAATGACCCTGCGCCATCCGACCAGTGACTGGGTTTCCAGTTGCTGGTGTTGTGCCAGTATTTCGAAGGCCATACCGGCATTTTCAGGACTGCTGCCAGACAAGGCTTTGGCCCAGTGTTTGGCGATGCCAATACAGCTTTCGATGGTGATTTGTAAGGTGCGCTCGGCAGCACGGTATTCAAGGTTTGAGAGTGAACGCTGGGCCAGCAGACTGGATAGCTCGTCCAGTTCAGCCCGACATCGGGCCAGAGAGTTTTTCATGGCATACAGGTAAGCGCTATCTGTCATGGATGCCTCCGTTGTGGGTCGTGGAGAAACTTTGGTAGTCCAACTCCATCATCGACATGATCCGGGCTTCTTCTTGTAATCGTCGCCCTTTATCGGCGCTCCAGAGTACCCGATTCGCGGATATCACCGAATAGGCAAGCGGAATGGGCGATTGATTAATGTCCAATATCGAAAGTCCGTTTTCTGACAACCCCAATTGCTGCCGCCAGTCTTCCGCTAACAGCTCCGGACGCAAACGGGTTTCCAGCTTGTTGGCCAATTGCACAGGGTCGAATGCAACAGCCAGATCAATGTCCGAGTATGCGCCTGCATTGCCTTTGGCGTGTGATCCGTAGAGCCACACAACCTGCACTTCGGGGCGCTGTTGCGCCAGAGCAATGATCTTTTGTTCAGGAAAACTCATGGTTTATTCCTGTCTGCTTGGTGGTCTGCTGCGCGGCATTCATTCAGAAAACGAGTGACACCGCTCAGAAATTGCCGATAGCTTTCTGACTGGTTATCGATCAGGGATAAATGGGGAGCGATGGCCCGTACTCCAACGCAATCCTGAAGTTCGTGTTTGCAGCTACGTAAAGTGGTGAGTGCTTGCATGACGTTATCCCGTCAACAAAGCGGATCACAGCGTAGCGCCTGGCGGCGGTGAGTGGAAGTGCATCGGGTGCTGTCGGAAATGTCTGATGTCAGTATGCCTGGTCAAGGTGCTTGGTCAAAGTGCCCGGGTTACTTGTCGGGTAACGGTGGCAAATGTTCCTGCTTGTATATCTCGCAGCCGCACTGGCTGCATGGCCAATACGGACTGTCCCATTCATCGGCTTGATTGATTACCGGCATTTCGCAACCGCCGATAATCACTTTCCCTGTATGTATGTCAGCCTGCATTTGTTCGTCGTACATTGGAAAACCGTAGAGAATATTTGTCGTGCTCAAGAGTGAATAACTTGATGTCGCTCATGGGGTTCCTTGTCGTTGAGGTGTCGTGCCCGGTTGTTGTGCTGCCGTCACTGCCGCCGTTTTTCCGGTTCTGGCAGCTCATTCTGAATAATGCTCCAGACCTTATCGTCACAATGCCGGAATCGCCATGGATCAGTCGATTCCGGATGGCACAGTAATACGAGGCAGGTATTGGGCGGACTGCCTCCTGATTGGCTGGTTTGGTACGGCTACCGAATATCGGGAGTGTGAAATTTGCAAAGGGAAACAGCAAGCGCCAGGTTTATATCCCGGTGCGTTGTGCCAGTCGCTCGGCAACAAAATCAATAAAGCAGCGTACTTTGGCAGACATGTGTTTGCGGCTGGGGTAGATCAGGTAGATATCAATCACCATCGGTTGGTAGTCGGTAAACAGTTCGATGAGTCGGCCACTGCTGATTTCGTTGGTGAATAAAAATGAGGGCATGCGGGCGATGCCTTGTCCGGCGAGGCAGAGGGATATTTCCATTTCTGAGCTATTGCTGCTGACCCGGCTGTTTACCTCGACCTGGATGTCTTTGCCGTATTGGTTGCGGTAGTGCCAGAGACGCGGTGTTTTCAGGTAGGTGTAGGTGATGCAGTGATGTTCGGTGAGTTCTTCTGGCCGTTGCGGAGTTCCGTATTGTTGCAAATAGGACGGAGCGGCGAGTGTCACGGCCCGTGAACGCATAACGCGACGGCTGATGAGGCTGGAGTCTTCCAGTTGCGGGGTGGCTCGTATCACGACGTCGAAGCCGTCTGCGACGATGTCGACCTTGAGGTTGTTGAAGTCGATTTCGAGGCCGACCTGCGGGTAATGCTGCAGAAAGTCGGAAAATATGCCGCGCATCTGGGCCATGCCAAAGCTGACTGGGCAGCTGACCTTGAGGGTGCCGGTGGGTTGTTGTTGCTGGCCCATCAGGGCGTTTTGGGTATTGCTGACATCGGCAATGATTTGCTGGCATTGCTGGTAGTAGAGTCGGCCTTCGGCGGTCAAGTGCAGTGAGCGGGTGGTGCGGTTGAGCAGGCGGGTGCCGAGGCGTTCTTCAAGTCGGGCGATTTCTTTGCTGATGTAGGAGGTGGAGTGCCCGGTGTTGTCGGCGGCACGGGTGAAGCTGCCAGCACTGACCACTTCGGCAAAGATGATGATGCCGTCCAGCAGATGGGCATTGTAAGTCATGCTGTCTCCTTTTCTCACATCACGAGATGTTGGGTACTGACGGCGTGAATAATGGCTTATTGATAGTCAGGTGGAAACAATAACTCCACAAAAATGCTATTAATTAATCTGTGTGGCTAATGTAAGGTGCACCTCATCAACCAATCTTCACCTTGAAGGAGCCACCGCATGAAAGTATTAGCGTTTGCCGCTACTAACAGCCGTCAGTCCATTAACAAGCAGCTGGTCACTCATGCGGCCAAGCAGCTGCAACAGACTACTGGCGCTGAGTTGGAAATCCTCGATCTGAATGACTTCGAGATGCCAATTTACAGTGTTGATCGTGAACAGGAGTCTGGTATTCCTGAACCTGCCCAAGCGTTTTTCAAGAAAGTCGGCGAAGCCGATGCCGTGCTGATCTCGTTTGGTGAGTTTAATGGTTCATTCAGTGTGGCGTATAAAAACGTGTTTGACTGGGCTTCCCGTATCGATCAGAAGGTTTATCAGAACAAGCCGGTCGTGGTAATGGCAGCTTCCCCTGGCCCTGGTGGTGCGCAGAGTGTATTAGCGACTGCTGTGGGTTCCGCGCCGTATTTCGCCATGGACGTGAAAGCTCAACTGTCGGTGCCGTCGTTCTACGATAACTTTGATGTTGAGAAAGGTGAGCTGAGCAATGCGGAATTGACTGCAGCGCTGACCGAAGCGTTGGCAACGCTGGCGTGATGCCTCGCATGGCCTGATCGCTGTAAATTTAAAAAACCGGCTCTGCCGGTTTTTTTGTGCCTGAATGTAGGGACGCCCTCCGTGGCTGTCCGACGCCCTCCGTGGCTGTCCGACGCCCTCCGTGGCTGTCCGAATACGTGTGAACCGGTTTGTGGACACGGACGGAGCCGGTTGGCGGACACGGACGGAGCCGGTCCCTACGGGCAAGGCCGATCCTTTCAGGCGACGATACGCATATCCATTTCACTGAGGTGGTTGAGGAACAGGGTGAAAATTTCGCTTTGTTGCGAGGTGTTCAACCGGCCATGGATGTTTTTGCGATGTACCTTGACGGTGCCAACACAGATGTTGAGCAGCTCGGCGATGGACTGGGAGCTGTGGCCTTGCAGAATCAGGGCGGTGATTTCCTGCTCGCGGCGGGTCAGGACGCCCTGGCCGAAAGTGCGTAATGCCTGGGTCAGGGTGCTGCGGCTCTGGCCGTTGGGCAGATATTCATCGGCGTTGGAGAGCCAGAATTGGCGAATCAATGCACTGACCATGGCGCAGTGTTCCTGCAGCCGGTTCATTTCTGCACGGGTGATGCTGCCAAGGCTGGATTTGCGACCGAGAGAAAGGGTGAAGTAGCGGTTTTCCGCCAGTTCGATGACCAGGTTGATTTCGTCAACGAGGTCAAATTCCTGATAGCAGCTATTAAAATATTCGCTTTGGGTGAAGGAATCCGGGGCGATGTTGCTGAGGCGGCTTAACCCGGTAATCTGGTTGCTACTGCTCTGCTGCAGAGCGCAGTAAAGCGGGTCGAGCAGATAGCTGTGGTGCAGGTAGGTTTCCAATGCTGCGCTGGGTGCGTCAGTCTCGGTGTAAATCAGCGTTGGTTTCGCACCGGGAACAAACACCAGCATCAGGCAGGTATCAAAATGCGCCAGGCTGGTGAGGTAACTGGCCAACTCCTTCGGAAAACTGGTCAGGCGAATGTGATCGACCAGATTCGCCAACGCTTTGGTTGCGGTTGTCTCAGACATCAGAGTGCTCCTGCCTGTTGTGCACTGGCCAGTGTCAGGTCGAGACAGAGGCGGACTTTTTGGCACAGTTCGTTGATTTCTGCTTTGTTGATCACCAAGGGTGGCGACAATACCATGCGGCTGCCGACCGCACGCATGATCAGGCCATTATCAAAACAGTGGTCACGGCAGATCAGGCCGATGTCCAGCGTTGATGGAAACAGGGTTTTGCTGGCCTGGTCTTGCACCAGTGCCATACCGGCGATCAGGCCGATGCCTTCGATATGGCCCACTAACGGGTGATCAGACAGGCTTTCACGCAGGGTTTTCTGGAAGTAAGGGCCGGTGTTGTCACGGACTTGCTCAACAATATGTTCATTTTTCATGATGTCGATGGTTTTTAATGCCACTGCGGCGGCGACCGGGTGACCGGAATAGGTGAAGCCATGGTTGAAGTCTTCATCCTGCGCCATCAACGTGTTGGCAATACGATCACCGACCGCAACCGCTGCAATCGGCAGGTAGCCGGAAGACAAGCCCTTGGCCATCGACATAATGTCTGGCTGGATATTAAAGGTATCGCTGCCGAACCAGTTGCCAGTGCGGCCAAAACCGCAGATGACTTCATCCACTGCCAACAGAATGTCGTATTTGTGGCAAATACGCTGAATCTCGGGCCAATAACTGGCGGGTGGTACGATCACGCCACCGGCACCCTGAATCGGTTCTGCCACAAACGCGGCGACGTTGTCTGGCCCAACCGCGAGAATTTTTTCTTCCAGTGCCCGCGCTGCTAGCAGGCCAAATGCTTCTTCGCTTTGATCACCGCCTTCGCCATACCAGTAAGGCTGACGGATACGTTCGATATTCGGCACCAGCGGCCCTCCCTGTTTGTGCATGCCACCCATACCGCCCAAGCTGGTGCCACCGATGGTGCTGCCGTGGTAGGCGTTCTCGCGGCTGATCAGAATGTTACGCCATGGCTTGCCCTGGAGCGCCCAGTAGTGGCGGGTCAGACGCATCACAGTATCAATGGCTTCTGAGCCGGAGTTGGCGAAGAAAATCCGGTTCAGATCCCCAGGCGTCACACTGGCGATGGCTTCAGCCAGTTCGACTGCGGGGCCATGGGTAGTTTGAAAAAAGGTGTTGTAGTAAGGCAGTGTGCGCATTTGGGCATCGGCGGCTTCGGCCAGCTCCTCACGGCCATAACCCAGATTGACGCACCACAAGCCTGCCATGCCATCGAGAATCTTGTGGCCCTGTTCATCCCAGATGTACACCCCGTCGGCGTGAGTGATCACCCGTGCACCCTTGTTGTTCAGGCGCGTTGTATTGGTGAACGGATGCAGGTGGAAACGGGCGTCGCTCTGCTGCAAGGAGGAGTACTGGCTGGTTGTGGTGTTGGAATCGTGGCTCATGTCACGTACCTTAATTCTTTAAATGTGATCACAATTTTGTGATCACAAAATGAATTGGTCAATGGCTGTACAAAATGACTGGCCTGAAATCACCAATCGTCCAGATTGTCCAATAGCGGACGACGACAAAATATGCGTATCAGGCGGCGTCGGCGAAGAAATGTGTGCGAAGCGAAGTCCTGCAAAGAAAAGCCATGCAAAGAGATGTTGTTAAGGCGATGAGGAATACAAATGGCAGCGGCCCGGCAGCCGGGTCTTGCTAACCGAGCAATTGTTGCAGCTGTTCTGGTGAGGAGGCAAAAGCACAACCGTCGCGAATATCAGCGCTGATGGCCATTTGTAAGGCCAGAGAATCGCGCTCACGAATGGCGGCAACGGCCTCCTTGTGGCGATCGACCTGGTAATAATCATCAAGATTTTCGCTGGCGACTTGCATAAACGGCGCCAGTTGCAGCCACAGACTTTCGATTAACGACTGGGTAACCTGATGCGGGTTGGCGGTGTAAAGCAGACGGTGGAATTGCTGATTGTACCGGGTTACATCGTGGCTGTTGCCGGTCTCGCTGGCGATATCAATGCGGCTGTCTAGCTCTTCCAGCTGGGCCAGCCGGGTTTCATCAATGTAGGGCATGGCGCGCACAGCACTGTGGGTTTCGAGGCAGATGCGGGCTTCAACCAGCTCGGCAAATTTCATCGCCGTCATTTTCGGCACCATAACGCGGCGGTTTTCGAGAATTTCCAATGCCCCTTCTGCCGACAACTGGCGTAGAGCCTCGCGGATGGGCATTGGGGATACATCGAGCAATGTCGCCAATTCGCGTATGGTAAGAGCACGCCCTGGCGCTATTTTCCCCAGCAATACGGCCTGGCGCAGTGTGCTGTATACCCACTGGGTGATAGTTACAGCGCTGTGGCGCTCAGTTAGGGTGAGATCAATCGGGGTGTGTTTATCCATGCTGATAGCGCTCTGTCTGCGGTTTTTGCTCGTGTTTGCTACTTGCCTGTCATCGAATATGTGATCACAATTCGGGATATTCAAGCACAACACAGGCGGGGCAGCCAGAGCGTTTGTGTGCCCCTTCTTTCCTTGTGCTCCTTCATGACCAGGTGTTCCATGCAAAATGATTTTGATCTTTTTATCGTCGATCTGAACGGCAACCTGCGAGGCAAACGCCTGTTAGGCAGCTCGCTGGATAAAGTCTATGAAGAGGGCGTCAAGTTGCCACGCTCCGTTATCGGTGTCGATTTTTGGGGCGGTGATGTCCCTGATAACGGCCTGGTGTTCGAAACCGGTGACAACGACGGTATTTGTATACCCGTGCAAGACAAACCGACTCTGGTGCCTTGGGCTGGCGAAGAGCGCCATCAGTTGCAGGCGATGATGATGAACCCGGACGGCTCGCCCTTTAACGTCGATCCGCGCCAGGTATTAAAAAACATCGTCGACCGTTTCCATGAACGTGGCTGGTATCCGGTGATGGCCACCGAGCTGGAATTTTATCTGATGGATGGCGATTCCGAAGAAGTGCAGCGTCCGCGTCCGCCGGTACTGGATCGTGGCCATGGTCGCCGCCTCAACACCACCGATGCCTACTCAATTGAAGACGTTGATGGCCTGGAGTCGTTTTTTGCTGAAGTGCGTGCCGCCTGTGATGTACAGGGTGTATTGGCCGATACCATTATTTCCGAGCTGGGGCCGGGTCAGTTCGAGATCAACCTCAAGCACGTCTCCGACCCGTTAAACGCTGGTGACCAGTCGATCTGGTTCAAGCGTCTGGTCAAGGGCATTGCCCGCAAGCACGGTTACACTTCCACTTTTATGGCCAAGCCTTACGCCGAACATTCCGGTAACGGCTTTCACGTGCATTTCAGCCTGGTCGACAAAGATGGTAACAACCTGTTCGACAACGGCGGCGAAGAAGGCACCGAGATGCTGACCCAGGCGATTGCCGGTTTGCTGGAATTGATGCCTAGCTCGATGCTGCTGTTTGCGCCGCACCTGAATTCCTATCGCCGCTTTCAGGACGGTTCCCATGCGCCGGTATTTGCCTGTTGGGGTTATGAGAATCGCACGACTGCAGTACGGGTACCGGAAGGTGACCCGGAAGCACGGCGGCTGGAGCACCGGGTGTCCGGTGCCGACGCTAACCCGTATCTGGTGTTGGCGGCCGTATTGGCCGGGTCTTTGTATGGCCTGAATAACAAACTCGTTCCGCCAGAACCGATGGAAGGCGATGCCTATGCCGATTCCCACGAGTCGACGCGTTTGCCTTATCGCTGGGACGACGCCATCAAGGCGCTGGACAAGAGTGCAGTGCTGCGTGAATACCTGGGCGATGAGTTTGTGGATGTTTTCTGTGCGATCAAGCGCCAGGAAATTACCGAGCTGAACAGCCGTATTTCCGACATTGAATATGAGTCGTACCTCGGCCTGCTGTAACCGCAGCACAAGCCTGGCACTGGTCGCGTCAGCGACAAGACGGGTGCGACAAACAATGAATGACACCATCGACACCACAATCTGAGTGACAACAGTGGGCGGCCCATCGGGTCGCCTGTTTTGGTTGTGGAGTACTGTGCTGGCTTTGGATGTGACCAGTGCGGCTCAGATTCGCAGGGTGGCGCGGCTGGTAATGTGAACATTGTCGGCCAGCTTGTGGCGGAAATAAGCCACTATTGGCTCTACAGGGCCTGATTTTACTGGCCTGTATAAAGCCCACCGGGGATCTAGCCCCTGGGGGGTATGGGAATGCCTCGGCGGCATCCGTAGCGTGACGATCAAGGTTGCTCGACTAACGTGTTATTTCTGGAGAAACATATGCTCAAACTGTCTGCTCTGATGGCCTCTGTATGCGCGCTGACGGCCGCATCCAGCGCTCTGGCCGCTGATAAGGAACTGAATATCTACAACTGGTCGGATTATATCTACCCGGAAGCGGTGGCTGAATTCGAACAAAAAACCGGCATCAAGGTGAACTACGACGTTTACGATTCCAACGAAGTGCTGGAAGCCAAATTGATGACGGGCAGCAGCGGTTACGACCTGGTAGTACCGACCGGTGCTTTTCTTGAACGTCAGATTCAGGCCGGTATCTACGCCACCATCGACAGCAGCAAGCTGAGCAACTACGGCAACCTCGACAAGACCCTGCTGGAAAAAGTCGCCCGTCACGATGCCGGTAATGCCCACAGTGTGCCATGGGCCTGGGGCACCATTGGTCTGGGTTACAACGTGGATATGATCAAGGCGCGACTGGGTGAGATGCCTGTCGATACCCTCGACCTGATCTTTGATCCAAAAATTTCTGCCAAGCTGAAAGACTGCGGCATTGGCTTGCTGGACTCTCCGGCTGAAGTGATGTCGATCGCCCTCAACTACGTCGGCCTTGACCCCAACTCAGAAAGCAAAAGCGACCTCGGCAAAGCCGAAGCCCTGATGAAAGCCAACCGTGACAACTACCGTTATTTCCATTCCAGCCAGTACATCTCCGATCTGGCCAACGGTGAAATCTGTGTCGCGCTGGGCTACAACGGCGATATTCTGCAATCCCAGAGCCGCGCAGAAGAAGCCGGACAGGGAGTGGAAGTGGCGTACGTCATTCCGAAAGAAGGCACGCTGGTATGGTTTGACCTGATGGCGATTCCTGCCGATGCCCCCCATAAAGACGCGGCTTACCAGTTCATCAACTTTGTCCTCGAGCCAAAAACCGCAGCCGGTATCTCCAACTACGTCTATTACGCCGTACCGAACACCGCTGCCGAGCCATTCCTGAACGAAGACGTGATCAGCAATCCGGGCATTTACCCAAGTACCGCCGTGAAAGCCAAGCTGTTTACCCAGCAAGCCCACACAGCCAAGTTTGACCGCGTGCTCAACCGTGCCTGGTCAAACGTCAAAACCGGCCGTTAATTGATATTCGCACCGACCCGGAGAAACATCCGGGCGGTGCTGCCATTCCCGAGGGGGGCAGCCCCCGTCTAACTGGTAGCCAGGTTATGACAACAGCACAACAACCCGCCCCGAAAACCAACCCGCTGACGGCACCCACGCCAGACTTGTGGCGCGACCCCAATGCCCATCCGTTTGTCTTCTTTGACGGGGTGACCAAACAGTTTGGTGACTTTACCGCCGTCGACAACATCAGCCTGAAAGTCTACAAGCGCGAGCTGTTCTGTTTGCTGGGCGGCTCCGGTTCGGGCAAAAGTACCCTGCTGCGGATGCTGGCCGGGTTCGAACAGCCGACCAGTGGCCGTATTCTGATTGACGATGTGGACATGGCTGGCATTCCGCCGTGGAATCGACCGGTGAACATGATGTTTCAGTCTTATGCGCTGTTCCCGCATCTGAGCGTTGAAAAAAACATTGCCTTTGGCCTCAAGCGCCAGCGGCTGGCCGACGTCGACATCAAGCGTCGCGTGGCCGATATGCTCGACATGGTGCAACTGGGCCATCTCGGCAAACGCAAGCCACACCAGCTCTCCGGTGGCCAGCGCCAGCGGGTCGCGCTGGCGCGCTCACTGGTAAAGCGTCCGAAGTTGCTGCTGCTCGACGAACCGCTGGGAGCGCTGGATAAAAAACTGCGCGAAGAAACCCAGTTTGAGCTGGTGAACATTCAGGAAGAGCTGGGCGTGACCTTTGTGGTGGTGACCCACGACCAGGAAGAAGCCATGACGCTGGCGACCCGCATCGGCGTGATGAACCAGGGCAACATTGTCCAGGTGGGTGAACCCCATGATATTTACGAATACCCCAACAGCCAGTTTGTCGCCCGGTTTGTCGGCTCGGTCAACCTGCTTAATGGTCGGGTGACGGAAGACGAACCGGATCGCGTGCGTATTCGCTGCAACGACTTTGAGCCAAGCGTGTACCTCAACCATGGCATCAGCTGTGCACCCAATCAGGAAGTGTGCGTGGCCATCCGGCCAGAAAAAATGCTCATCAGCCACGAGCCACCGGTACAAACCGACAACACCTGCTCCGGCGTGATCGAAGACATCGCCTACATGGGCAGCCTGTCGGTCTTCCGTGTACGCCTCGACAGCGGCAAGGAAGTCCGTGTGACCCAGCCCAATACCTCCCGCGACAGCGGTGCCCGTTTTACCTGGCATGAACGGGTACACCTGTACTGGGATGTGGATAGCGCCGTCGTGCTGACCAGCTGAGGATACCTTTATGAGTCAATTCAACGGCTACACAGCCGCACAAGCGCTGTTGCAACGCGCGTTTCACAAACTGCCATTAAAACGGATTAACTGGGGTCGCCAACTGGTGATCTCGGCCCCGTTTGTATGGCTGGCGGTGTTCTTTTTTATCCCGTTTCTGGTGGTGTTCAAGATCTCGCTATCGGAAACCGCCATCGCCATACCGCCCTACACCGCGTTGGTTGAGCTGGAAGACGCCTACTTCAACATCAAGCTGAATCTCGGTAATTACCTGTTTCTGTGGGAAGACTCCTTCTACCTGGAGGCTTACCTCAGTTCGATCCGGATTGCCGGTATCTCGACTCTGCTGGCACTGATTATCGGCTTCCCCATGGCCTACCTGATTGCCCGCAGCGAATCCCGTACCCGCACCCTCTTGCTGGCGCTGGTGGTCTTGCCTTTCTGGACCTCGTTCCTGTTACGGGTATACGCCTGGGTCGGGCTGCTGAAAAAGAACGGCCTGGTCAACGATATACTGATCAACCTGGGCATCGTCAGCGAACCAATCCAGATGTTACAAACCGACTTCGCGGTCTATATCGGCATCGTCTACACCTACCTGCCGTTTATGATTCTGCCGCTCTACACCACGTTAGAGAAAATGGACATCTCGCTACTGGAAGCCGCAGAAGACCTGGGCTGTCGGCCAATGCAGAGTTTCTTCCTGGTGACCGTACCGCTGGCCATGCCCGGTATTCTGGCAGGCTGCACCCTGGTGTTTATTCCGGCGGTGGGGGAATACGTGATACCGGCGTTACTGGGTGGCTCCGATACCCTGATGATTGGCCGGGTACTGTGGGATGAATTCTCGCTCAATCGCGACTGGCCGATGGCATCGGCAGTGGCCACCGTGATGCTGGTGGTACTGGTATTACCCATCATGCTGCTGCGTAACCGCAAGGAGGCCGAATAATGGCCGCACAACGTCGTTCCTGGTTTTTATATTCTGCCTCGGCACTGGGGTTTCTGTTTCTCTACGTGCCGATTATTTCACTGATCATCTACAGTTTTAACAAGTCCAAACTGGTGACCGTTTGGGGTGGCTGGTCGCTGAAATGGTATGGCGAACTGTTCCAGAACGAACAGATACTCAGCGCCGCCTGGCTCAGCATCAAGATTGCCTTTATCTCCGCCTCGCTGGCGGTGGTGCTCGGCACCATGGCAGGTTTTGCACTCAGTCGAATGGGCAAGTTTCGCGGCAAAATGATGCTCTCGGGCTGGATTTCTGCCCCGTTGATCATGCCGGAAGTCATTACCGGCCTGTCGTTGTTACTGCTGTTTGTGGCCATGGAAGACCTGTTTGGCTGGCCTGCCGGACGTGGCACCCTGACCATTATCCTGGCCCACACCACCTTCTGCATGGCCTACGTGGCCGTGATTGTGCAGGCACGGATGGCGGATTTTGACGAATCCCTCGAAGAAGCAGCGATGGACCTGGGAGCCAAACCCTCATCGTTATTCTTTCTGGTCACCTTGCCATTGATTGCCCCGGCGATCCTGTCGGGCTGGCTGCTGTCGTTTACCCTGTCGCTCGACGACCTGGTGATCGCCAGCTTTGTCTCCGGGCCAGGCGACAGCACCCTGCCCATGGTGATCTTCTCCAAGGTGCGCCTGGGCGTGACCCCGGAAGTCAACGCACTGGCAACGCTGATGATCCTGATCGTGGCGATTGGTGTCGTCGTGGCGATGATGCAAATGAAAAAACGGCCTCAGCCGTAACGCCTGCTTGTAACAGGCAACCCGCATAACACACCACTGGCGTGTTATGCGCACCCTACGACCGTTAACAACGAGCACTTTATGAAAATCGGTATTCTGGTCACCGGGATCACCCCGGATACCTTGATCGACCAATACGGCTCCTACGCCGATATGTTTATCCGCCTGTTCCAACCCCACAACCCCGGCTTCGACTACGTCATCTACAACGTCAGCCTTGGCGAATTCCCCGCCAGCGCCAACGACTGTGACGGCTGGGTGATCACCGGCTCGAAACACAGCGTCTACGAACAGCTGGACTGGATTACGCAACTCAAGGAACTGGTGCGCCAGATAGCCACATCGAAACGACCGTTAGTCGGCATCTGCTTTGGCCACCAACTGATTGCCGAAGCGCTGGGTGGCAAGGTCGAAAAATACAGCGGCGGCTGGGGTTTGGGAATCAACACCTACCAGCTCGACAACGGCTTTGCCCAACAGCTCGAACAAGCCACCGGACAAGCGCCGCCAACACTCAACATCAACGCCGTGCATCAGGATCAGGTGAGCATACTGCCAGAAGGTGCGACCGTACTGGCCCACTCCGACTTCTGCCGCTACGCCGCGCTGAGCTACTGCGACAACCGCATTGTCAGCCTGCAACCCCACCCGGAATTTACCCTCGACTTTGAAGATGCCCTGCTCGACGAACGCGGCGGCGAGGGCATTCCGTTGCAAGACGCCCAACAAGGACTAGCCAGCGTACGACAACCCGGTGCCTGCCTGGACTCCCCGGTGATTGCAGGCTGGCTGGTGGCCGTGTTGCAGCAAAAACAGTAATAAACGGCCGCAACGACGATGACGTAGGGACGCCCTCCGTGGCTGTCCTTAACGCCCTCCGTGGCTGTCCTTAACGCCCTCCGTGGCTGTCCTTAACGCCCTCCGTGGCCGTCCTAATGCCCTCCGTGGCTGTCCTTAACGGAGCCGGGAGGACACGGACGGAGCCGGGAGGACACGGACGGAGCCGGTCCCTACGTATAATCCACCCAAAACGCTACGAAAAATGGAAAGCGGTAAAACGTCTTAATCCCTTTTTATTCAGGGCTGGTTTTTTACCGTTCGATCTCGACAACCACGTCATGGTATTGCGGTCTTAATCCCTTTTTATTCAGGGTTGGTTTTTTACCACTCGTCGCTGCCGTAAATTGCTACGGTGGCTACGTCTTAATCCCTTTTTATTCAGGGTTGGTTTTTTACCAGCCACAGCTACACCATACATCAGCACGTCTGAGTCTTAATCCCTTTTTATTCAGGGTTGGTTTTTTACAGCATTTCAACCAATTGTCGAGTTCCTCGAAGGTCTTAATCCCTTTTTATTCAGGGTTGGTTTTTTACGTGCCAATGTGTCTGACGTTAAGTCGTCTAGTTCTGTCTTAATCCCTTTTTATTCAGGGTTGGTTTTTTACCAAATGAGATTTACAAATATCATCTACGACATCCAGGTCTTAATCCCTTTTTATTCAGGGTTGGTTTTTTACAAATTGGAAAAACAAATCAAATCAATCCTTGGAAAGTCTTAATCCCTTTTTATTCAGGGTTGGTTTTTTACCTGGACTAAACACAATGTGCAAAGAGGGTGTGAGGTCTTAATCCCTTTTTATTCAGGGTTGGTTTTTTACCACAACTCATGGTGCATTATTAAATCAACCAAAGTCTTAATCCCTTTTTATTCAGGGTTGGTTTTTTACAGCAGCTTAAAAAGGCTTACAAAAAATTCTATACGTCTTAATCCCTTTTTATTCAGGGTTGGTTTTTTACCGTTGCGGGCAGCACAATCACCCCGAGAAATCGCGGTCTTAATCCCTTTTTATTCAGGGTTGGTTTTTTACACTATAAGAGGTGCGCTATGAAATCTATATACGTCTTAATCCCTTTTTATTCAGGGTTGGTTTTTTACTTCAGAAAATCGGCTCGTATGAGCAGGCCGCAGTCTTAATCCCTTTTTATTCAGGGTTGGTTTTTTACCTAGTTCTGTTAGAAATCAGGTCAGTGTCAGCAGTGTCTTAATCCCTTTTTATTCAGGGTTGGTTTTTTACTGCTGGGAGGTCGGTAATAAGATGGGAGGGCGAGTCTTAATCCCTTTTTATTCAGGGTTGGTTTTTTACGTTCTTGCCTGGACTATTCCGCATCATAACGCCTAAGTCTTAATCCCTTTTTATTCAGGGTTGGTTTTTTACATCAACAGCGACAACCGCTGAACAACCAAGGAGGGTCTTAATCCCTTTTTATTCAGGGTTGGTTTTTTACTTGGCTGCCGATGACAAGCGGGCCAGCATTCTGGCGTCTTAATCCCTTTTTATTCAGGGTTGGTTTTTTACTTTCGTCACAAAGAAAGCAGAAGTTGACCTAATGGTCTTAATCCCTTTTTATTCAGGGTTGGTTTTTTACTCAGAAAGTGCAGAGCCTATGACATCGGAAGAAGGTCTTAATCCCTTTTTATTCAGGGTTGGTTTTTTACCGCCACTGGAAGACATTGTTGCCCAGGTCGGAAAAGTCTTAATCCCTTTTTATTCAGGGTTGGTTTTTTACTGCTGGAATGATGAGTACCAGCGGTTTTGCCAAGGCGTCTTAATCCCTTTTTATTCAGGGTTGGTTTTTTACCGCAATCATCCGACACACCGTCACCAAGCCAAGCAGTCTTAATCCCTTTTTATTCAGGGTTGGTTTTTTACGTGAAACTGGCTTCACCAACAATGCGGCTCCCGTGGTCTTAATCCCTTTTTATTCAGGGTTGGTTTTTTACCGCCGTGGCTGATGATTTTGGTGTGCCGTATGACGTCTTAATCCCTTTTTATTCAGGGTTGGTTTTTTACGATCTGTCCTATGCAGATCTAACGGACACAAGCGTCTTAATCCCTTTTTATTCAGGGTTGGTTTTTTACTTTGATGAAGTCTAAGTAAGTAAGAGCTCATGTGTCTTAATCCCTTTTTATTCAGGGTTGGTTTTTTACCCCTCCACGATAATTACGACTGTAAAAACAATCACTTGCCCGTGGGGTTTCAATTTTTTCTGTTTTTGAAAAAGTTGTCTGATTTTTAAACAGCATGCGGCAGCCGTGGCTCCAGTTTTTCTACGCTGGTCTACTGTACCCCTGGACGGGTGCGAAGTCAGCTGTCATGTGCTTAAAAGCTTTTGTGTCTGTCTCTGGCTTCTGCGGCAGGTAGGCTGTCTCCATCAATACAGTGTGGGGAGAAGAGGTGATGGCTGCTCGGAAATTGTATCTGGCTGCTTACGATATTCGTCATCCAAGGCGGTTACGCAAGGCGTTGCTGGTGTTGCGGGATTATGCCAGTGGTGGTCAGAAATCGGTGTTTGAGTGTTATTTGACGCCTCTGGAGAAAACCGAGTTGATGCGGCGTATGGGGTCGCTGATGGATGTGACGGAAGATCGTTTTTTGGTGGTGCCTTTGGCATCTGGTGCTGTGCGGGTTTTGGGTGCAGCGGTGATGCCGGTTGATCCAGATTTTTTCTACGTGGGGTGAGCCAGGTTATGGATACGTTGTTTATTGATCGCAAGGGGACTCAGTTGGATGTGGATGCAGGACGTTTGCTGCTGCGTATCCCGGATACGGCACGTCCGGTGAGTTTGCCATTGAAGCAACTCCGGTTTGTGGCGGTGTCGGCCAGTGTCACTTTGTCGTCTCAGGTGTTGCTGGCTTTGAGCCTGGCGGATATTACGTTGGTGTTTTTGCATCCGCGCAAGGCAGATCAGAGTGTGGTGGTGAATGGCTTTGGCCATGGGGCGGTTGCTCGTCGGTTGCAGCAGGCTCGGGTGGTGCAGGATGTTGATTTTTGTTTGCGCTTGGCCCGTGAACTTGTGCGCGGGAAGTTGGTTGGCTATTACCGGGTTGTTTGGCGCTGTCGGCGGCGGCGGTCGGATTTACGGCGGCCTTTGTCGCAGTTGTTGTTGCAGCTGAGAGAGATCTATGGACGTTTGGATCAGGCCAATACGTTGGATGCGTTACGGGGCTATGAGGGGGCTGCTGCTGCGGCCTGGTTTTCAGGATTTGCTCGTTTGTTACCGCCGCATTGGCAGTTTGACGGTCGCAAGCGTCGGCCACCACCGGATCCGGTGAATGCCATGCTGTCGCTGACGTATACCTTGTTGCAGGGGGAGGCGGTGCGGGCGTTGACGGCACATGGCCTGGATCCCGCTTTGGGTACTTTGCATGAGCCGAGTTATGGGCGTGCTTCGCTGGCGTGTGATTTGGTGGAGTTGCTGCGGGCGGAGGTCGATGAGTGGGTGCTGGAGTTAATGAAGCAGGTGTTTCGGCCAGTGCATTTCGGTCATCCGGAGCCGGGTGTCTGTTTGTTGAATAAGGAAGGTCGGGCGCTGTTTTTTCCGTTGTATCAGGTACGTGCCCAGCGTTGGAGGGCGCGTTGTCGTTATCTGGCCTGGTATTTTGTGACACGGTTGGAGGTGAGTAATGGATCGTCGCTGTCTGTTTGTCGAAGCTGAGCAGTTGGTTGGTGTACGTTTGGATGGCCCGGCATTGCGTTTGCGCGCTCCTCGGCGGAGCTGGCAATGGTTTCCGTTGCGGCGTATCAGTCGGGTGTTGTGTGTTGGCGTACCTGGGGCGTCGTTCGAGGTCTGGGCCAGGGTGGCTCAGCATGGGGTGCCGGTGTTGTTTGTGCAAAAGAATGGCCGGGTGATTTCTCAGTTGTGTTTTCCTGGTGCAGAATCGGCGTCGTTTCAGCATTGGATGAGTGCGACGTTTGCCGATGCCGAGCTGTCGCAGGCGTATCAAAATTGGTTGGAGAATTTTACTCGCCATAGTTACGGGTTGATGGGGGCGGTGTCTTGTGATGTAGCGCATGCGGCCAGTAAGGCTGAGTTGGCGTTGCTGAAACTGGCGAAGCAGCGACGGCTGTCGCTGACCCAGGAAATGCGCCAGTGGGCAGAAACTCTGGTTGCCAATCAGTTGGTGCAGCAAGCGATGGAGTTCGGCTTGCCTGCTTCGGGGAGTTGTACTGGCCGTTTGTTGGCGGATTTAAAACCAGTGGCTTCGTTGTTGACCTTGGTTTTGTATCTGAGTGCTAGTACGGCCGAGAAGGGCCGCTTGAGTGGTGCGGCTTTGGGGCTTGAAATTGAGCATTTGGTGGAGTTGGAGTTGCGTGCCTGGTTGCAGCGTGGTTTGTATTCTTTGCGCGATTCATTGGAGCGGGCTGCTTTGTATCAGGCTCAGTTGCCGTCGTTGGTCGGTTAGTTTATTTATTTAATTGGAGGGGAGGTGTATGTCCGGGCAGCTGTATCATTATTTGATTTGCTATGACATTGCTGATCCCCGGCGTTTGAACAGGGTCGGTCGGGTCAGTCGTCAGCAGGCGCTGGCGTTGCAGTATTCTGTGTATTATTTGTTCGGCACGGCGGCTGATCTGGATCGCTTGCTGGATCGTCTTGATGCCTTGATTGATGTCGAGGTGGATGATATCCGGGCTTACCGGATTCCTGAGCTGGGCCGGGTGGAGCGGCAGGGAGAATCCTGGTTACCTGACGGGGTGTTTGGCTGATCCCCGTCTTGATTCCCGACTCTGACTTCCTGCTTCGCTACGTTTCTATTCGACGGGCCTGGTATTCGACCCAGCGAGCTTTGAGTTGCTCCAGTTGTTCTGTGGTGAGTTCCATGCCTCGCTGTGCTTCCGGCAAGTCCATTTCCAGATGAAAATAACGTGCCCCCTGGTCGTTGACGGCTGCAATCAGTGTCACTGGTAAGGTGCCGTATAGGATGTCGCCTGGCTGAATCTGTTCGATGATCAGGTGGTTGCGGTGCTGGTCGTAGGGCAGTTGCTGTTTGTTAGCCCAGTTGAGTGCGCCGGGGTGGCGGGTGATTAGCCATGTAGTCACTGTGAATTTTCCTGGTGGGTGTAGCGGATTTGATCGGGTGTGAGCCGGAGCTGGTAACCGGCCTTTTTCTGGTGTTTTCCTTCTGTGATGTGGTCGTGGCCATTGCCTGCAATGGGAGCGGGTATCAGGGCATGGCAGAGATTGGCTGGTAGCCGGGTGGTAAATTGGCGTTTCAGCCGGTCGAGGTGGTTGTCGAACTGGCCGGAGGTCAGCCCTTGGTGCTTTTGCAGGCTTTCCAGGGTTTTAACCGGCAGCTGTTTGTTGAGTAACGGCAGGTAGTAGTCATCTTCCAGCAGTCTGGTGGCCAGTGCTTCACAGCTTTCGCGGTGGATGGTATCGAGGCGCAAGCTGTGGGGGTGCTGCAGTAGCCGGTACAGCCTTAGTAGTAATTGTTTGCCAAGTAATGCCTGTTCTTTTTGTTGTTCTTCCTTGGTCTGGCCATTGGGGCGGGTGAGGTCGTTTTCTTGTTCGTGAGTGGCATCTACTATCATAAGGTAGAAAGCATAGCGTAGCAGGTTGTGGCTCAGTGAGAGTTGCAGTACCTGTTCGTTGCGGCTGGCATCGAGCAAGCGAAGGCTTGCCTGGGCTTCGTCGATGTCGAGACGGATGTTGTGGGGGCTGTCGCCAAGGTTGATCAGGCGTGTCAGTTGGCGGTAGCTGAGTCCTTCACTTTCGCCAGACTGGAGCAGGTCGTTAATCTGGGTGCGCTGCCGCACAAAGGGAATGTCGGCCAGGGTGACCTGAGCCTGGCTGGCATCCAGTGCGGTAACGTCGCCGGGCCGCCGGGCCAGTGGTTTGGCATGGGCGGTGGGGTAGTAAAAATCGGGGCGACCTTCGTAGGCTTCGCTGACCAGTACGTGCGAGAGCTGGTCTTGCGGGCGGCCAAACAGGCTCATGGCGTAACCCAGATAAAAGGTCATGGTTTTGCGGCCTCCGGCAATGGAGGCGTGTATGGCCAGTTCGGGGTCGGCGGTGCGGCTGCGTACGGTCTGGGTAATAAAATCGGCCAGTGCTTCGTGGTCTTGCAGGGAGCGAGCGTCATCCACCGGGACGCCTGCGGTATTTGGCACAACCAGTATCTGTTCTTCGGTCAGGGTGATGTCGGGTCGCCCGAGTTGTTGTGCCAGTGCTTGCAGGTGGCCGTCGCTAATCAGCCCTTGCCATACCCGGTCATGGCCTTTGGCGGTGGTGATCAGGCAGAGTTCGTCTGGCCACTGGCCGTGCTGGTGATGCAGGGCGTAGAGGGTTTCGGTGATAACCTGGGGTGACATGCCTGTGACGGCGAGTAACAGTTGTTTCATTGGGTTATTTCGCATCCAGCCAATGGCCTTGTTTGATCCAGCATTCCAGTTGTTTTCGCAGGTTTTTTAGCTCTCCGGCTTCACAGGTGCGCAGATCCATGCTGCGCGCGCGGGCGCGGCTGTTGACGGTGCGTTTTTCGCGGGTTTCACGTTCCAGGGGTTGGGATGAGATCAGCAATCCTTCTGCCATGATGCCACCGGTTTTGTCAGCCAATATGGCCAGTTTGTTGATGGTGTCTTGGTCTTTGCCGTCTCGGGCCAGGTTGCCGGTTTTACATTCGATGAGTAGCAGGCGGTTGTTGGCGACCAGCATGACGTCGGCTTCATTGCGAATGTCGGCCTTGCGGTTGCTGTCGTCGGTGATCACTACGCTGATTCCTAGGTGTTCGCTATTTAGTCCAGCGTCGCGGGCGCAGTGCCAGGCGTATTCTTCCAGCCAACCACCACTAAGATAACGGGCAGTATCTTCCTGGGCGGGCCGCCAGTGGCTGGTATTGTCTCCCCAGTCGAGTACGCCAGCTTGCTGTAGCTCTTTTAATGCGATCAGCCAGGGGCCTTTGGGGTTGTTCTTCAGATTGAATGAGCGACTGCTGTATTCCTGCTGATTGTCGTTGGCATAGTTGTAATTAAGTTGGCTGATCAGGCCTGCCAGCTCGTCGGCATGGTCGGCCAGGTATTTGGTGGCTTTTTTGCGTTGAATGGCTCGTTCTATCCAGGCTGTGTCGGCGTCTTGTTGATTGCGCAAGGTTAGGCCAGCGGCTTTTAGACACAGTGGTAAGTTGAGTACGGCTTGCATGGGTTCGACGCCCATACGGTTGTGATTCAGAAATTCGATCTGTTGGTGTTTGGTGTCGGTATAGAACAGGGCGTTGTCGTCGCTGTCCAGTGCCATCATGGTGCCCAGACTCATCAGCTTGTTGCCGCCGGTGAGGTTAACCGACAGAGTGGCAGCAGGGTGTTGCTGTTTGAGTTGGTTACCGAGTTGCTCAACAAAGTTGATGATTTGTTCATAGCCCTGATCTGGCATGTGCTCGAAGCAGTCGATCTGATCTTGTTGCCAGCCCGCGATGTGTAACGTTTCTAAAAAGCCGGGCAGTTTGGGTGCTAGTTCATCTGAAACCAGTAGCGCAATTCGATCTGGCTGGTATTGCAGCAGTGGAATCAGGTTAGCCAGGGGTTGGCCGGTCAGTATGCAAATCTGGATATTCATTCGTTGGTTGCTTCCTGTATGGCCTGATTGTGTGATGGGGATGGTTGCTGTGTTGGCAAGTGGCAGTGGTATTGCCCTAATCCAAAACTGGCGTGTTTGCCCAGGTGTGTCCATTGGCCTGCAATCAGCAGCGGCCAGACCGGTGCCAGCTTGCCGCTCAGGGTTATTTGTCCGATCAAGCCACCCAGCTGCATGGTTTGTTGTTGGCGGTTGGAGTAGCGAGTCCATTCCTGCCAGTGGACTTGTTCGTCAAGTTTGATGGTGTTGGCCAGTGCTGTCAGGCGTTTGAAGTCGATCTCGGACGCGGTTCGACTGGGGTTGCTGGTGGTTAGCATATGGTAACGCCGGGCCAGTGCCATCAGCAGTGGGTAGGCACTGAGGCTGTTTTTACGCACCGGTTTGCCTTGATGTTTCAGGTACATCGGGGTGTGCAGTTGCAGTACGACCTGTTCGGGCACCGGTGGCTGTTCGGCTTGTATGGGTTGCCAGTGACCAATCTGGTCGCCGGGGCGGTAGCAGGGCTGGTCATCACCGTCGCAGTACACCGCAAGCAGCTTGGCTGGGGTGTTTTGCTTGCCCAATCCCCGTTCCAGCGCTTGTTGCCAGGCCAGCAGAATCAGCGGCAGCTGGGCCAAGCCGTGACCAAACAACACCATATGAAAGCTGAAGGTTTCGCCGGGTTCGAGCCAGCGGTAACCGGACTGTGGGGGTTCAATAACGTAACGATTGGTGTGCAGCTGTCCTTCACTGTTTTCGTATACCTGTGTGTAGGGGCAGGTGCTGGTTAATGGGCAGTTGTTGCAGGTGGGTTGCCGGGTCATGCAGGACAGCCGTCGAAAGGCATGACCAAAGGCTCCACGCAGCATCGAACCGGCGTAGTCGGGCAGTTTGAAGTCTGTGGTCGTGGCGATGTCAAAGCGAAAGCGGGCGTATTGTAGCGGTGGCAAGGTCAGGGCAGGTTCGGTCATCAGGCGTCCTTGAGCATATCCCAGAGTTTTTTGGCGGCTTTGGCTTTTTTACGGTTGATGCCCAACAGGGTGAAGATGTCTGTGGTCAGCTCCCGTGCCTGAGCCTTGTTTGTATTGTTCCAGTCGGTTGCTGCCGCAACCAGGACTCTCAGTTCTTCGTAGAGTGGGTTCCCCGGCCCTCTGCCTTGCAGTTGTTGGCTGTTGGCCAGCGTGTGGCGCAGCTGCGCTAACAGGCGTTGCTCTTCGCTCATGTTGGCGAGTTCGGCCTGACGTGCTTGTTCGGCGGCGTCTTCGGCCTTGCGCTGGGCTTCTGCTGCGGCAGCCTGACGTTGTTTTTCGGCTTCCGCTTCGGCCAGTTTGCGAGCGGCTTCTTTTTTGTCTTGCAGGCGTTGTTGTTCTTTTACCAGGCGCTGACGGGCATTGGCCGATTGTTGGTGCATTATCTGCCGTAGTTCTGGAATGTTAGTGTCGTCGAATTCGATCACTACCCAGCCAAATGGCAGTAAGTTGGATTGTTCGTTTTCGCGACTGCCTGCCAGGCGGACTTGGGTGGTGGTGTTCCTGTAACTGTCTGATGCGCCACCTTTTCCTTTAATCTTGATTGAACGGGCGTTGTTCAGAGTCTTGTCTAGTGCTCCTGAGTGTTTGCCGATGCGAAGCAGCATGGCTTTTTGCTCCAGCAGCGCTTTTAACAACGGGCTTTGGCCGCTGAGCAGGGTTTTGAAACTGCTGATCCAGTCTTGTTGCAGATAACGGCCTTCATCCCCCAGTTGCGCCAGTTCGTCGTAGAGCTTGGGCAGGTAATAGTCGTTACAGGCTTTGGCCATTTCTGCCAGCGAGGTCGGCACAATCCCGGAGTCTTTGCCGGTTTCAGTACGCAGGCGGTTATCCAGAAAACGGATATCAAAGTTGAAGCAGCGGTCACGCCAGGGGCTGATGCATTCGAGCATGGTATTGAGGGGTTTGGCGGCGAATTTTTCGCTAGGTTTACGGCGTACGCCCACGGCGAACAGGGTTTCGGTGGGGGCCAATCCTTCGTGGTGATGATAACTGCCGTCGCTGACTTTGAGGCTGTAGAACGGGTCGTCGGTGACGTTACTGTTTTGCAGCAGTACCTTGCTGTGATTGCGGTTGAAATCCCGGTCGTTGGTTGCCCGTGGGTTTTCTTTCAACAATAACTTCAGCTGGGTGTCCAGCCAGGCGGTACGGATAGCGCCCTTGATGGCCGAGCCGGTCAGTTCCGGCTGGTGGCTGTAAGGGTTGGCCGCTGTACGGGCGATTTTCAGGGCGTTGTTGATGTTGCGGGCTGCTTGACCATCTTCTCGCTGGGCAATGTTAACGACGCGTTTCTGGTAGGTATTTTCAATGCCTCTGCGTACGTACACACTGTGGCTGGCCAGAGGAATCAGCTTGTCCTTGTGTTTGAGAATTTCGCGGCGTACCGCCAACAGGGCGCTGTCGTCACCACGCTCAACAATGCTCAGCAGGTTGTTCAGTCCTTGTGCCCCCAGCCCTTTTAACAGGGTCATATCGTCGAAGGCATGCAGGTAGCCGTCGTCGATAATATAGTGGGTAGGCAGATAATCTTCACCGGTACCCAGATGTACCGGCCCCAGTGTGCTCAGTGTGCAGCGATGGCTTTGCATAAATGGGTTCATGCACAGATATCCTTTTGGGTTGCCGATGTGTCTGTGTCCAGATAAACCGGTATTACCGGGCTGTAGCCCTGATGTACGGTGCCGGGTTGCAGATGTGACAAGCCGCTCAGGCCCTGGCCACAAAACAGGGTGTGGGTATTGATGTTGATCGGGGTGAGCAGGGCAGCGCGATCGGCCATCAGTACCGGGTTTTTCCATGGAGTGCGTTTGCCTGGCAGGGTGGGTTGTATTCCTCCGGCGTGGCGACCAAAGCGTACATGGATCTGATAGAAGCACTGCGCTGACTGCCAGCTGTTGCCATCCTGGTCTTGCCAGCCTTGTGGTGCACAAGGGGCCAGCGTCAACCAGGCATTGGCTGTTGGGTGAACAGCTGGTTGATATTCACTGATGGATTCCAGGGTAAATCGGCCGCAGCCGGTACTGGCTTCCTTGCCGTAACCAAAGGCTCCGATACCTTCCAGCAGCTGGTGTAGCTGTTCGGTTGGCAAACGTTCGTCTGTAACGGCGTACAGTTCCAGAGACAGTTGTGGGTGATACCAGGTGAGCTCCCGATCAAATGGAGCAAAGCCTTCGATACCGCTGCTGGTGGTACTGGTCAGGCGGTTAATGCTGTTATGAGTGCGAACGGCTTCTTGCCAAAGCGGAGCTTTGGGCTGCTGATACAGTGCGGCCAGCACCTCACTCAGTTTGCTGGATGATTGCAAATGGCTGCTCCATGCGGAGAGCGGTCTGCTGCTGTGTTCGGCGGGTAACCATTGTTGGCTTTTGGCGGCCTTGCGGCCGGTTGCATCGGTTGAGTCAAAGCCGAACCAGCTTAATGGCAGGTTCGGGCGTGGCAGATAACCAGCCGGAAAGGCATCTGATAGCACCAGAAACGGGTTGCCTTCGGTGTAGCCTTGCAGCAGTGGTGGCAAGGCATCCGGGCCGCTTTCGCTGATCAGCTGACAGCACTGGCCGAACAAGGTGTCGCCACGCAGCGGCGTGGCGAAGGCACTGCGGGGCCGGATGCAAATTTTATACAGGCGGTGGGTCATGCCGGTTCCCTCAGGCAAATGGGTCGATGGTGGCAAAACGCTCGTCAATGGCTTCGCCGTTGAGGGTCAGTTGGTTGAATTTGATCTTGCCGTAACCTCGGGAGCCAGAACCGCCAATCGCATCGAGTTCCAGCAGTTTCAGGCCCTGCAGAATGGTATCGAGCAAAGCGGTGTCGATATCCAATTCCTTGAACGAAAGTTTGAAGTCGAACAAGGCACCGGCAGGGACGCGTTCAGTCTGGCGCGGATGTTGTGCCACACCGCTGATGCGGTCGATGAGGTTTTCGCTTTTGGCTTCGGTCAGCAGCTCACCCGCCTGACGCTGGGCGACCCATTCGGGTTTTAGAGCGCAATCCCAGAATGACAAACGGGTTGGGCCGATCTCTTTGATAAAATCATCCTTGGCATCACCGGAGAGTCCAAACAGGCGAGCAATACGCTCGGCGCGTTCTTTTTTCTCGCCACTTAATTCCTTGATGGCCTGGGCAGATACTGGCTTGCCGTTGCATTCGCCAACGACGCCCGCCCGCCATTCCAGCAGACTGCGCATTTTGCCCTTGAGGCTGGAACCAGGAATATAAGGTTCCAGTGTGTAGGGGTGCTTGAGCACGGAGTTGTCGATACCGCCGATATGCATTTCGCCGGTACTGCCACCAATGTGCAGACCAGTCACCAGTTCCAGAGTCGCTTCCAGTGTATGAATTTTGTTCAGTTGCATGATGTTGTTGTCCTTAATTCCTTGATAACCGATTACTTGCGAGTGTCGTGAAGACGAAGAAACCCGGTGACGGCTTCCATGAATAGCTTGAAATTATGCAGAGTGCTTCTGTCAGACACCTGCTTCAGACAGTGATTGAGGGTTTCTAGGTAAGCGTTATCGACTAATCCTCTTCCTTTTGCGTAAGCAACTTTGGCCCGGATCATCTGAATAAGTGGCAATGCAACTGTATTAAATTCAGTGTCATCCATGCGTTTGGCTTTTTGATCCCAAGTCACGATCTCGTCGTAAAAGCCGCGGAGTTGTGTGCGTTTATTAGCTCCATTGGTTCTGCTATTTCTTGGATCTTCTTTGTACTGCTTCAGAAAATAGTGTGCTGTTTCTTCGGCTGTATTGGAGTACAACGAAGCATCTGGTTTGAGCAGGTTGATTCTTTCCAAATTCATGATGACTTCCTTTTAATCCCGATTCTTGTAGAGGTAGGTGGTTACCGGAATCCGGTAGGCCGAATGGTGTTCGTGGATGCCATTGTTGCCCGCAAACAGGTTCAACAGTTCGTCGAGTACTGGCTGGCGTTCTTCTTTGTTTTTGATCACGCTTTCCAGATGGCGAATGGCGCGATACGACAACCGTGAGCGCCATAAACCGGATTCTGGTTCGTCAGTCTTGCTGGCAAGGTCTATCAGGCCAAGCAGGCTGTAGGTGAATGCTGTTGATAATTGTGCCCGATAAGACAGGCCATTCAGTTCATCAAAAGCTTTTGTGAGCTGTTCGTATTGATCCCAGCCGACGCTTTGGCCAAAGACATGCAGGGCGTTTTTATGGCTGCCATCCTTGCCGATAAAACCTTTGGCGGTTTCCAGTGCTTCTTCACCCAGCCGGGCCAGCTGGGGGACGGGCATACCGGGTTTGCAGATGACGATGCCGGACGAAAAGGTCAGTTCCTGGTTACCTGCAACGTAGCGGCTAAAGTCGTCGCGCAGACGTGCCGCCAGTTGCATCAGGCTGTGCCAGGGGCCAATCAGGAAAAAGTCGTCACCTCCGGCAAACACCGTGTAGGTGTTGGGATATTCGCTGGCGCACAGGGCAGGCAGGTACACCGAAAAAAAAGCGTTCATTTGCCGCGACAGCGCCGCCATTTTGGCAAAGGTGGGCTGTTGCAAGCCTTGCTGGAAGATCGCACCGAGATTATCGACGTCGCCTTTCAGTACACCCAGTCCGGCGATGCCAATGGACTTCTCTTGATCCTTCGGGTCTGGATCTCGATTATCGCGGGCTATGTGACTGAATTCTTTCAAGTCACCAATGGCGTAGTCATCCGGCAGGTTCTTGTAACGGAAGCGGGCTTCGAAGTCCTCTTTTCTGAACTTCGGCACGTAACCGTTAATGGCGCGGCGGGCGTAGCCGTTCCACAGCACCTGCTCGGTGGTTTCCGGCAGGGAAAAATCGAATAAGCGGCGCAGGCTACTGTTGCGGACTTCCTTGCCAAATTTGCCGCTGGCGTCTTCGTCGCCGGTAAAGTGCAGGTAGTAACCAAACAGGCTGACCTTGAGTTGTTCACCTTTGAGGGCATCGGTGGTGATGGCCAGTCGTTGTTTTTTACCACCAATCAAACGGCCAATTTCGATCTGGTCGGCAGCCAGTTCACAAACCGTGAGCTGCGACTTGTCCGACTTGAACGATGTAGCGGAGCGGTTAGCCGGTGCCTTGCCAGTGATCTGGCACACACCTCCGGCGCTGGCAACGCTATCGAGGTAATTGTCAAACACGGCGCTGGCCGGTTGTTCACCACACAGGTTCAAACGCTGGTATTTGCTGATTTCCAGCTGTTCAAACAGCTTGGCCATGAGTTTGGCAAAGTTGCTTTGTTCGTTATCTCCGGTTTTTTCTTGGGTCACAAAATCGTTGCAGCAGGCAGGCAGGGTGGCGATACCCAGGCCCGATTCGCCATAGCTGTATTGCAGGAACCATTGATCAAATTCGGCTTGCACTTCAGCCAGTTTCTGACGGGTATTGGTGGTGTTGGGGGCAACAATCAGGAATTTACCGGCGGCGTTGGTGACCTGGCTGGTGGAGGGTAATGCCAGTGCATCAAGAATTTTCAACGCTGCACATTCGGTAATCAGTGACACATACAGCGAGCGACCCCGCAGCAGGCGGGCGGCGTTTTTGGTGGTCTCTGAACCGCTGGCAAAAATAAACGATTGGATGCCGAAAAAATCCCCTTGAATCAGCAGAAACTTGTCTTCATCCCAGTCGCCGTTGTCCGTCTTCTGTGACAGTCGCATACGGTCGGCGGCTTCTTGTGGGTCGTCGTTGCGTTCGTGGTGGTAACGCCATAACGCGGTCGCCAGTGCAGCGGTGGTGTGGCTGTGATCGTACAGCGATACATCCGGTTTGGTACCAAAGGCGGTTGCCGACGGGATGGCATGGGTGTAGGTCTGCCAGCAGCTGTCGAAGTGGTCGAGCCAAAGCGACAAGGATTCTCGGTGTTGTTGCGGTGTTTTGCTCAGCGCTGCGGTGAATTCATCCCATAGCTTGGCGTATTCGGCGCGGGCGGGTGCATCCTGCGAGGGTTCGCACGCGCTGCGCTTTTGGGGAAACAGGCTGGTGGGTGATAAGGCTTTGAGTGGCTGGCGGTACTCAAAGTCAGCGCATTGCTTGAATATGTCTTGTTGGCTGTTTGCCAGCTGGATGTTTTCAAACAGACTCAACTGGCGGGCCTGGTAGTGGTTCTTGCCACTGTCGGTCTTGTCTTCGCCCTGGTTGTACTTTTCAAAGGTTTCACGTTCAAAACCGGAGGCCACGCGGTCGGCGGTGGCAATAATCCACTGCAGAAAGGTTTCCGGCCTGTGGTGCATGGCAGCGGCGTTGATGAGTGAGTTATCCGCCTCGCGGGTTTTCCAGCTGCCGAAGGGGAATACGTCGTCTCCTTTTAACGATGGCATCATGGGTTCTATGGCATCGAGTGCGGCACTGGTATAGGCGGCGTGAACATGGGTGTAGTAGCCGCCTCTCTCTTTGCTGACTTTTGGGCAGTATTGTTGTTTGGCGAAATCCAGATCGGATTCTTTGATGGGAATAGCGGCCCGTTGGGCAAATTTGCCGAGGTCGTGCAGAAAGGCCGCCAGTGCGATCCGGGTAGACGGCTCCATCAATGGGGTTGGCATGTATCACTCCGTGGTAGCGTTGGCTACGTTGTACAGCTTGGGAACAAAACCAAGATTGTCACGGAAACAGGGAGGATCAGCTTGTTGAAAGCTTTTGATGTATCCCTGAATGGTCGTCGTCCATGACAGAAGGTGCTTCAAGTTATCACTTATGCGGTTGGCTGTGCAGAAGGTGACATGGAAATATTGGCCTGGGGTAGCGATTGACGCGTTGAGCAGCACGACAGCGCAAAGTGAGCCTGTTTAATAAATTATATTGCTCACAATTTAATTTTTAGCAATACTCCTTTCATTAAATGGAGTTCTGTATGACCGATTCCGCTGCGCCTGATCTTGCGGCAAGCACTGTTGATGACCGTGGACTCCGGCTGGATGAGCAGTTGTGCTTTCCGCTGTATGCTGCATCCAATCTGATTGTGAAGGCCTATGGCCCGTTGCTGAAGCCGTTGGGGCTGACGTACCCGCAGTATCTGGTGATGTTGTTGCTGTGGGAGCAAGCGGAATGGACGGTCGGCGCGCTGGGCAAGCGTTTGCACCTGGATTCCGGCACGTTGACGCCGATGCTGAAGCGTATGGAACAGACCGGGCTGGTTTGCCGTCGGCGTTGTCTGGAGGATGAACGCCGGGTGCTGGTATCGGTCACAAGTGGCGGTGCGGCGTTAAAGGCGTCCGCTGCTGGTATTCCTGCTGCAATGGCATGCCGTCTGGCGGCCGATAACGAGTGGCTTGCGCGGCTGCGAGCGGATTTGAATTCACTGATTGAACTGATGGATTAGCACGTAACGTGCTGCACACCCACCCGCACTCCTTTGGAGATATATTATGAGTACGATTTACGAAACCACGGTGAACACCATTGATGGCGAAGCAAAATCCCTGTCCGACTACGCCGGTAAAGCCTTGCTGGTTGTGAATGTGGCGTCCAAGTGTGGTCTGACGCCACAGTACGAACAGTTGGAAGCGCTGTACAAGGAAGCGCAGGCCAGCGGTCTGGAAATTCTTGGTTTTCCATGTAATCAGTTTCTTGGTCAGGAGCCGGGTACGGAAGCGGAGGTGAAGGAATTCTGTTCGCTGACGTATGGCGTGTCGTTCCCGATGTTCAGCAAGGTTGAGGTGAACGGTGAGGGTCGTCATCCGCTGTATCAGCAGTTGATTGCCGCTCAGCCACAGCGTACTACCGAAGAGGGTAGCGGCTTCAAGGACAAGCTGGCGGGTATGAATCTGTTGTCTGACGATGAAACCGATGTGATGTGGAATTTTGAAAAATTCCTGATCAGCAAAGACGGTGAAGTGATCGGTCGTTTTGCGCCCGACATGACGGTGAATTCGCCGATTCTGAAAGCCGCTGTCGACGCCGCACTGACAGCCTGATCGTCTGGAGCCCGGTATCGCCGGGCTTTTTTTGTTATAGCGCTATTCCTCCTTCCTGGGTCGGGTACTTTCAACCCGAAGGCACCATGGTATGCATGTGGCAGATGAGTAATCTGACATGGATACTCTGAGTTGGTGACCGTATGTCTGCTCCGCTGTTTCTTTTACCGTCGTCAATGGCGGATGTTGCGCTGATGCTTGCTTGGCGCCGCTGGTTGTTGTTCTGTTTATGGTTGGGTTGCTGGCCGTGGCTGCTGATTGGTTGGGCGGCGCTTGAGTCTCCGACGGTTGCCCGTTCTGATCTGGAGCAACAGCAACGCATTCAGGCGTTGGTTTCGCCACTACTGGGCTTGGGAGAGACAGAAGCGGCTTACAAGTTACGGGCGTTGGCGTATGAATCCATCGATATTGAGTTGGTCGTGCGGTGGCAGGCGGGTCATCGGGTGTATCCGGATCTCTCCGGGATGTCGACGTTTCCTGAGTCGACACTGTTGACGGAAGCTTTGCCCGGCATGACGGAGTTGCGGCGTCGTCTGGAGTCTGGCGACACGGGTGTGGTGTCATTAGCTGTGTATCTCAGTACTGGCCAAGCCAGGCTGTATTGTTGGCAACCGCATGTTACGGCGCTGGCAGAGACCTTGTGTGTGGCGGCTGCGGTTCCTGCTGCTGTTTCTTCCGCTGTTGTTTCTGCTACTTCTTCTATGGCAGCAATGCCTGATCGTCAGCTGTTTGCCAGTCAGCTGCACGGTGGAATAGCTGGTAGCCAAGATGATGAGAGGCTGGGGCGACAACAGGTATCACAATCCTGGACTCTGCTCTGGGGTAAAGACGATCTGCTGTTTCTGGGGTTGGTGATCAGTACACTTGCGGGCATGGTGTTGTGGGGTTGGCGCTGGTTAACGGCAGCCCGGACACGCCGTGTGCTTGCGGTCGAGCTCCGCGAGCAACTACGGGAGTTGATCCATGATCTGCGTTTGCCATTGGCAAATGTGCTGTTGTACAGCGGTCTGATGTCCCGTCAGCCCGACGCTGCAAGACGTTATTGTCCGGTGTTGGAGGAAGAAGGGCAGCGGTTGCAGTCGCTGGTGTCTGAGCTGGCTGCTTTGCTGTTTCCGCTGCAACCCCGGCGGTGGAGCAACAGTCAGGTTTCGCGACTCGCGCATTGTCCCCAGGATCAGATTCGCCGTCTGGCGCGTGCTACGGCTGCCCGGCTAGAGCAGTCACAGTGTCAGTTGACGCTCGATCTGGGTGGCACAACGTTGTTGTCTTATTCCCCTGAAGCATTGAATCGTATTCTGCATAACTTGCTCGATAACTGTGCACGCCATGCCCCGGGTAGCCGGGTGACTCTGGTCTGCAGGGAAGAGGGCAGTGGGACGGCAGCGGCTACTCTGGTGATTGAGTTGTGTTGCAGGTATCCGGCGGGCACTCGGCGACGTTCTGGCTGGTGGCGGTGGCATGAGTGGGCGGGCACGGGCCTGGGATCTTGCCGCCGTCTGGTGCGAGAGCAAGGCTGGTGCTGGCGGAGCCAATTGACCGCGGAGGGCTATCGGGCGGTGCTACAGATGCCGTTATCTGACGCGGTGCCGGTTTTTGAGTCGGGTGTGTTGCGTGTATAGCTTGTTGCTGGTGGAAGATGATCGGCATCTGCGTCTCGGGCTGGTCGAGTTGCTGACGGCAGCGGGTTATAGCTGTCATGCTTGTGCTTCGGTAGAAGAGACGGAACAGCTGCTTGCGGGGGGAGCAGTGGCCGGGAATCTCAGCGCCTTGGTGCCGGATTTGTGTATTCTGGATCGTCATTTGCCCGGTGTCTCCGGCGATGAATTGTGCCGCCGCTTACGCCAACATCACCCGCTGCTTCCGGTGCTGATGCTTTCGGCCAGGGGTCAGGTGGCTGACCGGGTGAGTGGATTACGCGCCGGTGCAGATGATTATCTCAGCAAACCCTTTGTGATCGATGAGCTGCTTGCCCGTCTTGCTGGTATGACGCGTCGATTGTCATGGATGCGGTCGCCAGAGCGCTCAGTCAGTGGCTTTTTTATCGGTGACCGCTATATCAATTGTCAGGCCTTGAGTCTCGGCTTTGCCGATGGTCGACAGATGACGCTGCACCTGAGGGAATTCCGTTTGCTCGAACTGCTTTATCAGCGTCGGGGTGAGGTCGTCAGCCGTGATGAACTCTATGATCGTGGCTGGGGACGAGAGCATTTACCGAACTCTCGCGCACTCGATCAGTACATGGTAGGCCTGCGTGCCAGGCTGGAGGATACCGCCAAAAATCGCAAACTGATCCAGACGGTTCGCGGTGTCGGTTATTGCTATCAGCCCGATTTGGCCGACCCTTGATTACTCTGTTCTCCAGCGGTTATTTCTGACCGCAATCTGACATTGGCGTTGGCCTTCCCCGTTAGGCTCGCTGTGACCATAACAATAAATGCAAACGGGGGTTTTTATGTCAGATCGACCGCAATCATCGGCGGACAGCTGTGGTTGTCAGCCGCTGACGGATTCAGACGTGAATGTCGGGCGTCGTCATTTGATGGCATCCATGGTGGCAGCGCCGTTACTGGCGGGGCCATGCGCTGCTGCAATGGCGTTGGGATCCAGCCAGCCAGAGCGCACGTTTGAGGTGGCGAGCGTGCGGGAGCAGTTTCGGGCGCTGGCTCGCCTCAGTGCCGCGCCTATCGATCGTATTGAATCTTTTACCTTGCGGCCGGATAACCTGCCCTGGACGCTAGCGCTTGGTCAGTTGCAAGAGGGGCAACAGGTATCGTTTTTTCTGGGCGGACGGTGGTGGTTTGCGAAAGATGCCGGGCGGTGGCTGGAGCCGGGGTTTGTGTTTTATACCCGCGTGCGGGGTGTGGATGGCACCACGCCTTTTCATAACCTGATGCAGAACACCGGCACGATGACGGCCACTCAGTCCGGCACGTTGGAAATTGCCCGTTCAGTCGGGGAGTTTGCTTCGCCTGCGGGGGATTTATGGGTTCCTCTGGAGCATTATCTGGCGGGGGAGGGGCAGGTTGATGGCGTTGCCATTGTCTGGAACGAAGCTGCAATCTCTGGCCTGCTTAAATTATCTGCGGCTGGGGATGTACAGGGTTTTCTCAAGGCGGAGCTGAATCGCTTGCGGCTGCTGGAACGAATGCCAGTGGGCTGGAGTAACTTTTTTCAGTTTGGAGATGGCAGTATCTACCAGGACTCCGCTGCCGGGGATATCGACTGTTACACCCATAAAAACGTTGGCATTTTGCAATACCCGTTAGCGCACCAGCCACTGGTTGCGGGGTTAACACTGGATTGGTCCTGGGTGGTGGATCAGCTGCCGTCCGACTTGCCGGAAGATCAGCTGCTAAACCACGATTATCTGTCCATTGCTGTGGCGTTTGATGACGGCCAGGACATTACTTATATGTGGAGTTCGCAGCTTCCGGTGGGCAAGGTTTTTCGTTGTCCGATTCCGGGCTGGGATGGAGTGGAAACCCATGTCGTGCAGCGCTCCGGGGTGGCGCAATTGGGGCAAGAGGTGATGGACAGTGCCGACATCCACGCTGATTACCAGCGTATTATTGGTGGCCCGGCAAAGAACGTTGTACAGGTTTGGCTGATTGCCAATTCCCTGTTTATGCGTGGCCATGGCCGCTGCGCGTATCGGCAAATTCGTATCGGTCAGCCAGGATACCAACAGCGGATACTGTAGGGGTCATCGATTACATCCTGCAGCGCGAGCGCCCGGGATTCCTGCTTCGCTCTACCCCCTGTATCCATGCCATTGTGCGCGAGTGTTACTGGATGTCAGGGCAAGGCGGCGAACGCTGCGAAATGATGACATCATCCGCAGCGTTCAGCCTCTGCACCATTACGGCTCATTTTATCGGCTCTGGTTCACATTTCTCCCTATAAACGGGCGCTCCATGCATAGATAGCGCCTTGTTTTATCGCAGTGGCGCGTTTTTTTGATCTGGAGCAGTTATTGCATCGAGGCTCAAGCTAACTTTCTTTCGAATATGCCAGATCTGAGTCGTTACGCCCCTTGACCTGCTAAAAGCCCACTATCTGGTGATTCTTTTACTGTCAACGTGCTAGCGAAGCACTAACGATAATATGGAACCCAGGAGAATAAGATGAGTGGAAACCAGGCGCGCCTGATGGCGATCAGCGACATTGTCAATCGCCAGCCTATGTCCGTGGAAATGCCCAAGCCGTTAAGCCGCATCTGGGCGACCGATGTGTTCAATATGGCGACGATGGAAGAAGTGCTTTCCAAAAATGCTTTCAAGGCGATGAAAAAAACCGTACAAACCGGTGCGGCGCTTGCTCCTGCTACGGCCGATGTGGTCGCTGCAGCGATGAAAGACTGGGCTCTCAGTAAAGGGGTGAAGTTTTTCTCCCATATATTCTACCCGATGACCAACGCCACAGCTGAGAAGCACGATGGCTTTATTATTACCAATTCCGACGGCGGTGCGATTACCGAGTTTACCGGTAGCCTGCTGATCAAGGGTGAGCCAGACGGCTCCTCATTCCCTAACGGCAGCCTGCGGATGACCAACGCGGCCCGTGGTTACACTGCCTGGGATCCAACCAGCCCGGCCTACATCATGCACACGGATAACGGCGCGACGCTGATGATTCCTAGTGTGTTTATGTCGTGGACCGGTGAAGCACTGGACAAAAAAATTCCATTGTTGCGTTCTAACGCGGCGATGAACAAGGCAGGACAAAAAGTTCTGGCATTGATGGGCGAAGCCGAGATCGCCACTCTGAACTCCAGCTGCGGCGCCGAGCAGGAATACTTCCTGGTTGATGCAGCTCTGGCCTCTGCCCGCCCGGATTTGATGCTGGCTGGTCGTACCCTGTTTGGTGCGCCGTCGGCCAAGGGGCAGGAATTCGACGACCATTATTTTGGTGCCATTCCTGAGCGTGTTCAGGTGTTTATGCAAGATTTCGAGGACAAGCTGTATCGCCTCGGTATCCCAGCCAAGACCCACCATAATGAAGTGGCACCGGGACAGTTTGAAATTGCCCCTTACTTTGAAGCCGCCAACGTGGCATCGGATCACCAGCAGCTGCTGATGACGCTGATGAAACTGACCGCCAGACAGCATGGTTTTATGTGCCTGTTGCATGAAAAGCCATTCGCAGGGGTCAACGGTTCCGGCAAGCACGTGAACTGGTCTGTAGGTAACGCCACACAAGGTAACCTGCTGGATCCGGGTGATACGCCGGACAAAAACCTCAACTTCCTGCTGTTTTGTGGTGCCGTGATTCGTGGTGTTCACGTTTATGGGCCACTGTTACGCGCTGCGATTGCTTCGGCTGCCAACGACCACCGTCTGGGTGCGAACGAAGCGCCTCCTGCGATCCTGTCTGTGTACCTGGGTGATCAGCTGGAAAAGCTGTTTATGGATATCAAGGACGGGGCGATCAGTGAGACGGTTAACGGCGGCCTGATGGATCTGGGTCTTGACCAGATTCTCAAGTTTGAACGTGATCCGGGCGACCGTAACCGTACTTCGCCGTTTGCGTTTACCGGTAACCGTTTTGAATTCCGCGCCGTTGGTTCTTCGCAGTCGGTCTCCGGGCCGCTGGTGGCGATGAACACCATGCTGGCAGATTCTCTGACCTGGATTGCGGCCAAGCTGGAAGCTGCGCTGGAAACCACCAGTGACAAGACCGAAGCTGTGGTTATTGTGCTGAAAGAACTGATGGAACTGCACAGTAATGTGATCTTTGGTGGTGACGGTTACTCCAGTGAGTGGCACACCATGGCCGTTGAAGAGCGCGGTCTGAAAAACATTCCGACCACCGCCGATGCCTTGCCAGCCTTTCTGGATCAGACGGTGATCGATCTGTTTGATTCTACCGGTGTACTGACGCCGGTAGAGCTGAAAAGCCGCTATGAGGTGTATGCCGAACAGTATGTGCTGTCTATTGAAGTGGAATCCAAGCTGGTGGTGAACATGGCTAAAACCATGATTTTCCCGGCTGCGGTGAGCTACTTGTCAGACTTGACCGATGCCATTGGTGGTGCGGCTGAGCTGTCGATTACGCTGGATTCTTCGGTTGCAACCGCCGTCGGTGAGAACATCAATGGCATGATGGCAGCTGTGGCCAAGCTGGAAACGGCAATGGCAACACATGACTTTGCTTCAACCGAAGAGCATATGAAGTTTTGTGCCGATACTGTCTGTGGCTTGATGCTGGAAGTCCGTGGCTTTGCGGATACGCTGGAAACTCTGGTGGCTGATGATGTTTGGCCATTACCGAAATACAGCGAAATGTTGTTTATGCGTTAACGCCCGCCTGTGCGTTAAAGGCTGAACGGAAAGCCCTCAGTGAGCAATCACTGAGGGCTTTTTTTTGTTTCCGCGTTTCCGCTTTCACGCTCGCAGTTGTGTCACCAGGACAACCGGGCAAAACGGCAGGGATGAGTTTTGCCCAGGCTAGGAGCCTGTCGGACTTAGGTGTTCGTCGCGAGGGAAAGACTGGTTTGAGCGATGTTTGCGCAAATTTGAGGTGAATAGTGGTTCTATTTAACCAGAATTTGCTCAAAAAAGAGCCAGGTTCAGCTTTTCCACAGTAGAGCAGCCCGACAGACTCCTAAATTTCGGTACCCACGGCTTTATTCAGCAATTGGAGCAGCGTGTGTGCTTCGGCATGACTCAGTCGGGCCAGGTATTCGCTGTTACAGGCAATGGCTTGTTGCAGTGCCGAGTGTCTGAGGTCTTTGCCCTGATCGGTGAGATAAATCTGTAAGGCCCGACGGCTGGTCGGGTGAGGATGACGTTCGACCAGCCCCATTTTTTCCAATGTATCGAGTGTTCTGGTGGTGGTGTAGTGGGCGGTCATACAGCGCTCGGCCAATTCCGTCTGGGTCAGACCTTCTTGTTCCCACAGCGCATACAGGGTGGGCCAGACGCCAATGCTCAGCCCGATATTTTTTAGTCGCTGATCCAAATCCTCGGCCAGTTGTTTACCTGATACCGCGATCAGCCAGCCCAGGCTGTTATGTCTGGGCAGGATCAACTCTTCTGCATAACTCGTCATACCAACACTCTCATCGAAATGGCCAGATAGCCAACGGACACAATAACACTGAGCAATAATAACCCGGCAGCGAGGCGGTTACCTTGCCGATGTGGCGACTGCCCGCCGATGTCTTGGATACCGGTGAGCATTGCCCGGATCAGGCGCTCTCTCTTTAACTCGTGCAGCAGTAACAGCCAGGCCAGGAGCCTGTCGGACTTAGGCGTTCGTTGCGCGGGAATGACGGGTTTGAGCGATTGTTGCGCAGAATTGAGGCGAATGGGTAACTCCCGGATTTTCATGGTTTCAGACTTTTATTGGGATGATTTCTAGGGTGTCGACTATTTTTTCATAATTGTTGCTATTGCAATAGTTGCATTTGCAAAATAGCATAACGCCTGTCATCGAGAAACCACAGGATTAACCCATGAAAAAATGGATCGCATTATTATTGTTGGCTGCATCTGCCGGTACTTATGCCGAGCACCCGGCGGTTGAGCAGCGTCAGCAACTGTTCGAGCAGATTGACGAGCAGTCTGATTATCTGGAGACCTTGCTGGACCTGTCTCTTATACACATCTGACGCTGCCGACGAAGAGGATAGTGTAG
>OJIO01000125.1_pt1 | contig 63028 bp, 51 predicted proteins | sample 1595621 | NCBI WGS metagenome assembly OJIO01 (sample SAMN05416776, study PRJEB24817) | seawater metagenome | isolation source: Sea water | place: Canada:Atlantic | collected 2013-07 | reverse complement strand
GGCACGTGTCGAACATGTTTATGCGGACATGAAACGCGACGGCAAAAAGTTCATGCTGCGCTGCATCGGCCAGGCCAGAGCGGAACTGAGAATCGGCTTGATGAACATGGTGTACAACGCTCGTCGCTGGAGTTTTCTATCCCACGTGGGATAGGTGCGTCTGAATGACGCAATTTGGGCTGGAAATAGTCCAAATCTCTACTGAGTTGACCGGAAATGGGCCGGATAGAGCAGCACTAGGATATTCCGAAGTCATTGATGTGAATGATTTGCGGCAACGGTGGCTTTACGCGACTAAATAGATCTCCCCTATAGACGGGTGCAGCGTGTATTTGCGTGAAGTAGCCAAGGAAGCGTTAAGCCTGAATCCCGCAGCGGTAATCTTTACCTATAATCATCCGTCCGGTATCAGTGAACCGAGCCAAGCAGATATTCGCATTACAGAACGACTAAAGGAAGCCCTCACCTTGTTTGATGTGCGGGTACTGGATCATCTGATTGTATCCGTAGAAGACTGTGTGAGCTTTGCAGAGAGAGGAATGCTATAGGCTTGATGAAGGCAGGATTTTCATGCCTTTTTCGGGCGCAAGGATGTCAGCTAAGCAGCTTCTTCAATTTTTGGCCAACTCTTACTTGAGTTGGCCGAGAAGACCAAAAAATTAAGATAATTCGATGCGTAACGTCTTGCCTACAGCACGAGCTGCATTATCAAGTGTATGCAGCGTAACGGAGGTGTTGGCAGGATCAAGCAGACGATCTAAAGCAGAACGGCTGGTATCCATCAACTCTGCCATTTTGGTTTTAGAGATATGCTCAACTTCCATTTTCTGGGTGATCTCCCATGCAATCACCCGCTTGATCGCCACGGTGCTTACCCCTGCGAGTTCGCCCGTTTCTTCAAGCAGATCATCAAGGGATGACCCGATAAATTGATTTTGTTTAGCCATGATCTACCTCTCTTTTACGTTTCTTTGCCAGTTCAAGATCTGGCTTAGGTGTCTTTTGCGATTTCTTAATGAATCCATGCAGCAACACCATCTTTCCACCATGAAAGCAGAACAATACCCGTGAAATACGTCCGTCATCGAGATTCGTCCTGACCTCATATAGCCCGTCTTTCATTGGACGGCATACGGGCATCCCAATCGGCCAGCCAAATTCGACTGTCTGAATATCAGCACCGATTGCCTTCCGGTCATCCTTAGATAGCCCCAATAACCAGTCCCGCACTGGCTCATTGCCACTCTCAGACCGGTAGAAGACAGCAGGTACTTTCTTTCTGCTGCCGCCAGTCATACATAAACGTACCAAAAATGGTACATTCTGCCAAGATCATTCTTGTGTCGGGTCATTCCACCCAGTCCTTACCTTGGTACACAGTTAGACGCTTTATAGTTGTGGATACCCCAATTTCCCCCTATTCTCTCATCGTTTTAGGAGAAAAAACACTTTTATGAGCAATCAGATTTTGACCTTGAAAGAGGTGGCGGAGTATTTAAAGCTGGCCGAGAAGACTGCCTATAAACTTGCGGCTGAAGGCAAATTACCTGGTTTCAAAGTGGGCGGTAGCTGGCGTTTCAAGAAGGTAGATATTGACCAATGGATTGAAGAGAAGAAGAAAAGTCACAAACCGTCCTGAAGAACATAAAAGTCTGGTTGGTGGTAACGATTAACTGCAACGTGAAAAATAACTATTGAGGCGAATATGGAATTCTGGTTACTAATAGGAGGTGCAGTAACTTTGTACTACGTCATCAAAGCAATGGCAACGTCTTCAAAACAACACACTCAGACGGATAATAGACCAAGTTCTAAAAATGAATCCCGCGTAACCATGACTACAAGCAATCGGGTTGTGGCGAACAGCAATCGAGATGATGACAATGATCTGGCTACTTTCAGTATTTCATATGGCTATGATGAAGAAAAAAGTAAAAATAAGATTCCTGGCAAATGGATAAAATCCGATGAATCTATCACCATAAAGGGACAAGCTTTTACTGGGGGAAATTTTTATTATGGTGGCAAGCTCAGTTCCTTAGACGGGTATGAAACTGAAGCCTCATTAGTTGATGATTCGCTAAAAACTGAAAACAAACCTTCCACATTTGAAGATGAAAATTTAGGCTATTGGCCCAAATTTATATCGCTCACACCTAAAGGGCGTGGCGCTTTCCTTAGTTGGTTATCCAGTAATAGAAATGATCCAGACACACCCTTGGGTTATGTCTTCATTTATTTTTATGGCCTTGAAAGGCGCGTTACCGTTGATTCAACTAAACAGGCAGTGGACGATGCCGAGTTCAAATCATTATTTGACGAATTACTTCGATTAAAAGGCATTTACGGAGGCAGTCGATCCTTTTCAAATTATGCAACACGTCTATTGGAAATCATGTGTCTACTGCGCCCTCACGTAGTATCACATCCAGAATTGGAAAAAACACCTCAAAGAGATTCGCTATTATTTAAACATCGACTTGCCACTACGGTAAATGATGAGAAGCCCATTCCCGCCGAACTGGCATTGGCTTGGATTCGGTTTTATCCAGATTATAATCTAAAGAAACCGGCACGGCGTTGTGGCTATGAGTTCAGCCAGATGTTTATACTCCTCTACAGTAAAAAATATGGTGACGGCATTGTTGTCAAACCCAATAAAACACGGTTAAGGATTGAGTATCATCCCGCTAGCTCCTCTCTACGTGGTATATCCTTGCCTCAACAGGATCTTCCCGATCCAAGTAATTTAAAAGGTCCTGTAAATAAGCTGATTGCAATTGCAGATGAATGTACAGCAGAATTAGATGCTTATAGCAGGTATCTCGCCAAACCAGATACTTCACGGAAAGACATTGAAGCCGTATTGTTATTGCCTGACGAACTCAGTGATTTTGGCTCTGCGCTAGGATTAGGTAAATTTAAGAAATGGGCAGATAATGCTATTTCAACAAAAAAAGGGTTGGTTAATGTTGAGGAATTCTGGACATATACAAAATCACCTTTGCCTTCCAAGATCAATAAGAAGGAAGCTGAATTAATTCAGAATCTTGCTCAAAAAGCGGGTTATGGCATAGCTCCTGATACTCGTTATCATCATGCTAAGACGAGCGCAGATGGAAAGCTGGTTCTATTTTCTGAAGGACACGGAAAATACTTTGAGCCATCCAAGGCTTATAGTGAAATGGGCATGGCACTCCGTCTAGGGGCAATGGTTGCCACAATTGATTCGCATGTCGATCAGGCGGAATTAAATTTATTAAATCAGCTCATTGACCACGATACCAATCTATCACTTACCGAAAAACAATCACTACATGCCTACTTAGTTTGGAGACTCAATACACCTTCGAATATCACAGGCTTGAAAGCCAGACTGGAAACATTGGGTAAAACAGAAAAAGCAGCGGTTAGCCGCATACTTGTCGGTGTGGCGATGGCCGATGGTAAAATAGATCCAGAAGAAATCAAACAACTTGAAAAACTCTATGCCTTGCTAGGTCTTGATAAAGCCCTTGTTACCGGAGACATTCATGGAATGTCATCAAGTAAAGCTCGTTTACGACCTTCAAGCTCTCCATCAGAAACCACTTCCTCAGCTCCTACTTCGTTCCAGTTGGATGAAAGTATCCTAGCGATTCATGAATCAGAAACCAAAGATGTACAAAGCATGTTGGGCGCAATATTCGTGGAGGACGAACCTACAAGTGCATCCGATGACTCAACTACGGGCAGCACTAATACAGAGGAAGAAACAGGAATTGATAATCAGCATTATGCTTTGTTTGAAAGTCTGAAACGAAAAGATAAATGGACTCGTGAAGAAGTGAAAGCACTATGCCGTGACTCAGGTCTGATGATCAGCGGTGCATTGGAAACTATTAATGACTGGTCGTTTGATAAAGTAGATGCAGCTGTACTTGAAGAGGATGGTGACGCAATTTATGTCGATCAGGAAATCGTAGAAGAGATAGAAGGTTAAACTTATGGAAAAACGTATCCGGTTAAAAGAACGTGACGCAATCATTCAATCACTGAAATCTGGTGTGACTCCCAAAATTGGGATTCAGCATATTCAGGTAGGTAGAAGTAATGAAGTTAAAGCGTTATATAAGGACATTGAGAGAATTTCTGAAGGTGGCGCAGCATTCAGACTTATCATTGGTGATTATGGCTCAGGGAAGACATTTTTTCTGAGTGTGGTACGTTCCATTGCTCTTGAAAAGAAGCTGGTTACGGTCAATGCGGATCTCTCACCAGACCGGCGTGTACACGCTTCTTCAGGTCAGGCACGGAATCTGTATTCTGAGCTAATGAGGAACCTAGCAACCCGTAATAAACCGGATGGAAATGCGTTAGCCAGTGTTGTAGAACGGTTTGTGACTCAGGCTCGTAAAGAAGCAGATGAAAAGAACACCGATGTTTCAACAGTAATACATAAAAAATTAGCCTCTTTATCTGAACTGGTTGGCGGTTATGATTTTGCAAAAGTCATTGATGCTTACTGGAACGGTCATGAGCAGGATAATGAAGAACTAAAATCAAATGCTATTCGTTGGTTGCGGGCTGAATACACTACGAAGACTGATGCTCGAAGGGATCTTGATGTCAGAACGATCATTTCGGATAACTCGTTTTATGATGCGTTAAAGCTTATGAGCCTATTTGTACGTCAGGCTGGCTATGAAGGCTTACTCGTTAATCTTGATGAAATGGTCAATCTTTACAAACTGAGCAGCACACAAGCACGTACATCTAACTATGAGCAGATTCTTCGGATACTCAATGATTGCCTTCAGGGTTCAGCTGAATATCTTGGATTTTTATTGGGTGGAACACCGGAGTTTTTATTAGACCCCCGCAGAGGATTATATAGCTATGAAGCACTGCAATCCCGCTTAGCTGAAAACAGCTTTGCGCAACGTGCAGGTGTTATTGACTACTCCTCCCCAGCCTTACATCTAGCGAGTTTAACACCGGAGGAGCTTTATATTCTCCTGAAGAACTTGCGCCATGTATTTGCTGAAGGCGATACGTCTAAATATCTCGTTCCAGATGATGCTCTCAAATCATTTCTACACCATTGCAGCCAAACTATCGGAGATGCCTATTTCCGCACACCAAGAAATACCATCAAAGCATTTTTGGATATGCTGGCAGTCTTGGAACAAAACCCTTCTATGCAGTGGTCGCAGTTAGTTCAATCAATTGCGATTGAGGATGATCGTCCAAGTGATACAGATGGAATTATGGTGGATGAAGAGACAGGCGAAATTTTGAATTCTGATGGACTAGCTGATTTCAAATTATGATTGAGGAATATCAACGCCTTGATAAGCGTGTACAAAAATGGTTGTTTAATCAGGGATGGCCTGATTTAAGAGAAATACAAAAACGGGCAATCGCACCGATTCTAGCCGGTGATAGAGATGTGCTGATTAGCGCATCTACGGCAGCAGGTAAAACAGAAGCTTTTTTTCTACCAGCATGTAGTGCAATAGCCGAAGAGGAAAACGGCTTTGGTATTCTGTATATCAGTCCTTTAAAAGCACTGATTAACGATCAGTACCGCAGACTCGAAAGTTTAAGTGAAATGATCGATATGCAGGTTACACCGTGGCACGGTGATAGCCTTCAATCCAAAAAGAAGAAAGCCAGAAATAATCCTTCCGGCATTCTCCTTATTACCCCTGAATCCTTGGAATCCCTCTTAGTCAGAGAGCCGGGATGGGTAAAGCAATCATTCACCTCACTCAAATATATCGTCATTGATGAATTTCATGCGTTTATCGGAACAGAACGAGGTCAGCAGTTACTTTCTTTACTTACCCGCCTAGAGCATATTACTGGTCGAATCTCCAATCCTATTCCACGGGTTGCGCTAAGTGCGACTCTCGGAGAGCTTGAAAAAGTACCGTTATCTCTCAGACCGAATAAAAGTCTGCCCTGTGAAACCATTACCAGCAGTCAGCATCAAAGCACTATTAAGGTTCAGGTTAAGGGATATTTAGAACCGGTAGACATCATGGCGGATAAAACACGTACCTCCGCCGAACAGCAAATTTGTCAGGAGATATTTAGGCTCTGTAGAGGCGACTCACACCTGGTATTTGCGAATAGTCGGAGTCGGACAGAAAGCATTTCTGCACAGTTAAGCGATTTATGCGAACAACAAGTCGTACCGAATGAATTTTTCCCACATCATGGTTCTTTAGCCAAAGAACTGCGAGAAGATTTAGAAGCTAGATTACAAAAAGAAACTCTACCTACTACTGCTATTTGTACCATGACATTAGAGTTAGGTATCGACATCGGCAAAGTAAGTTCTGTTATTCAGGTTACTGCTCCACACTCGGTTTCAAGTTTACGTCAGCGGTTAGGTCGATCTGGCAGAAGAAATTCACCCTCTATTTTACGAATGCTTATCGCTGAAAATGAATTGAGTGATAAATCTAATATTGTAGATGGTCTTAGATTAGAGCTGGTTCAGTCATTAGCAATGATACGGTTACTTATCGTAGAGAATTGGTTTGAACCGGCAGATACAGAGCAAATGCACCTCTCAACATTTTTACACCAGATTCTTGCCGTAATCGCACAGTGGGGAAGCGTTAGAGCAGACCAGCTTTATTCTTTATTATGTGAGCAAGGATCGTTCAAAGAAATAGCTATTCGGCACTTTAAACAACTATTGTCCCATATGGGGACAGTCCAACTGATACAGCAGTTAAATAGCGGTGAATTGGTTTTGGGAATTGAAGGCGAGCGCCTTACCAATTCCTATACCTTTTATGCTGTCTTTAAAACACCGGAAGAATTCCGCATTGTTGCCGGAAGAGAAACGCTCGGAACACTTCCTGTCGATTCCCTAATCCTCAAAGATCAGCACATTATATTTGGTGGCAGTAGGTGGAAAGTTACGGATATTGATGATGAAAAGAAAGTTATCTATGTCACATCTACAAAGGGTGGAAACCCCCCAAAATTTAACGGTAGTGGCATGTCGATTCATGACAGGGTTCGACAAGAGATGTTAAGCATCTATCGCAACGGTGACTACCGTATTGAGGTTGGCAATCAGAAAATAGATTTTGTAGATAATCTCGGAAGACAACTATTTCAAGAAGGGGCGCATCTTTTTAAAGAAGCCGACCTTGAAAAACAGCCTATTTATCAAAGCGGCAAGCATAGTTATATTTTCTCATGGATGGGCGATAAAGTAGTTAACACCCTTACTGTTTTACTCATTAGAAGTGGATTTGTATGTAGTAATTTTGCTGGTGTTATTGAAGTACAAAATTCCAATGCTGATGATATAAAAAATTGCCTAATAGATATCGCAAATGATGTTCTTCCGGATGAAACCGAACTTGCTGAAACACTTCCCATACAGCAAAAGCTTATTGAAAAATATAATGAATATTTACCAGAAAAGCTGCTAACCGAAGGGTATGGAAGAAAAGTTTTTGATTCAACAGTTGCTAAGAATTGGATATTAAATAAGTTGGACCTTTGATAGATATTATTTAATATGAAGCACGTAATGCAAAGAAAGTATGAATCAATCCCGCCTGATAAAATTGAGTAGGGAAATCGAATCCAGATGATGCAATAATAGATGCAACCTCATCTGGAGGAAGTATAGCTACGTCTTTATCATATGCATTGTCAGCACAATGGCCCACCACACTCATACTGCTTATCAGATCATGCTGCTTCAGCCCTCGCTGATAATCGCCACTGGTAAACTGCAAACCGCGATCTGAGTGCAAGACTGATGCACCGCCTCGATTGCCGGAGCAAAAGCCAGCGCCAATCTTTATAGCCTGATCGAAACCGCCAAAGCCAATGGGCTGGAATCGGCGGCCTATCTCAAAACGGTCTTCACTCACCTGTCGCAAGCAGACAGTCTGGAAGCGATAGAGGCATTATTGCCCTGGAATCAGATCATGGAGCGGTTACGATTTTTCCTCCTGACAGGCCGTGGCAAATAATTGAGAACGCCCCCTGGTCAATCTTTCCAGCTCCCGCAATCCCTGATTAGCGGGTCAACTCCTGCCAGCGTTTATCGAGCCGTTTTAGCGAGACTGCCTCCTGGGTTCCTAGCGGCTGGGCAAACAGCGACACCCGGAACTCTTCCAGCAACCAGCGAAAATCCGTCCACTCCGACGGCTCATCCAGCGCCATGCCATCGGTAAATTTCACAAAGGGTTCGTACACCGAGGCGTACTCCGTCATGCCGAGACGATCACGGGGCAAGTTACCTTGCAGCTTGTCGATACGATATTCCATGGCCTTGAGATAACGATGGAAGCACTTCAGCCGGTCCCAGCTGGCATCAAGCATGAATCCGGGTTTCAGCAAGCGTTCCAGATTAACCTTGATGTCGCTGTAGGCCATGGCTCGATCGAGGCTGACGGCCCCGCTCATGCTTTTGAGTACCTTGTGACGCAAGGCCATCCACTCGATGAATTGCAGCAGTAATTGCTCGCCATGCTCAACCAGCATTGCCCGTCGCAAGACACGTTGCTGAAATTCGTCTTCTTTATAGGGCAGCGGCTCATCCAGTGGTACAAACACCTGCTGGAAAGCGGCCTCCAGCAATTCATGAGTGAGTGATTGTTGCGTCCCCATCCCCTTGGCTTGCAGCCAGCGGCTGCTCATTTTTTTCTGAATACTGTTTTTTAACAGCCGCTCCTGTTCGCTCAACGATTTACGGAACAGCGCCACCAGCCCACGGCGATGACTGCGTCTGGCGGTTTCAGCATCCGCTTCGACGGTCAGCTGTAACTGCTCGTTTTCGACTTTCAGACAAGGAAACGCCCGCACCTGCAGACCATTCACCTCAGTCTGGGTCGCCTCGGGCAAGTCACCAAAGTCCCAACGCTGAACGTTATCCCGTTGCAGCTCGTGTTTCACCATGGTCTGCATCTGACTTTTACTGAGTTCACTCAGATCAGACTTTAATGCCTCCAGATCGCGACTCTGAGCCATCAGCTTGCCATCATCCAGCACCTGGATATTGATCAGCATATGAGGCGGTAACTCGATACCGCGCAAATCCTCGACTTCGATGCGAGGACGCGCAATCCGATTCAGATACGCTGCCAGCAAGGAATACAAACTGCCTTTGGTCACATGCGCTGTTTGCAGGAATTCCTCTACGGTATTGGGCACCGGCACAAACAGCTTGCGAACGGCTTTCGGCAACCCCTTGATGATCAGTGCAATTTTTTCAGCAACAAAACCGGGCACCAGCCATTCCACTTGAGCAGATGGAACTTGCTGCAACATCGCCACGGGCACACTTAACGACACGCCGTCATCCACCGTGCCGGGAGCAAACTTGTAACTCAATGGAAATTGCAGCCCTTGCCATTCCAGCTCGGCGGGAAAATCCGTGTCAGTGATCCCTGCGGCGGCATCACTCAGCAGCAATTCGCGGGTCAGTTTGAGGGCATTTTGCTGCTCGGCAGTGGCCGTGCTGTACCAGCGCTCCAAATGTCGGGTCGTGACAATCTCTACGGGCAAACGCGCCTGGTAAAAATCAATCAGGAAGTTGTCATCAATCACCAGATCACGCCGACGGGATTTTTCTTCGTACTCTGTGACCTCCGCAATCAGGTCGATGTTGTGCGGTAAAAAGTCGGCGCGGGTCTTTATTTTTTGTCCAACCAGACCTTCCAGAATCAATATTTCCCAGGCTTCGCGCGGATGGCTGAGCGCGTAGTTCACACGCTTGCGCGGATTGACGATCAGGCCGTATAACATACTTTGCTCATACGCCACCACTTGACCGCGTTTTTCGTGCCAGTGCGGCTCAAAGTACTGGTATTTGAGCAGTGGCTGGCCAATTTCCTCAATCCAGGGCGGTTCAATCTTGGCGACGGTGCGGGCAAACAACTTGCTGGTTTCCACCAGCTCTGCCGCCATCATCCATTTCGGTTTTTTCTTGTGCTGGCTTGACGCCGGAAAAACAAACAGCTTGCGATTACGGGCACCCAGATATTCCTGTCCTTCACCCTTGAAGCCAATCTGGCTCAGCATGCCCGCCAGCAACGACTTGTGCAGCGACTCGTAACTGGCCACCTGGGTGTTTGCCGTCAGGCCCAGATCCTTGCACAACAGGTGCAGCTGACGATGGGTATCACGCCACTCGCGCATACGCATGTAATTGAGAAAATGTTTGCTGCACCACTTGCGAATCTGGTTTTGGGTCAACTCCTGACGTTGCTCTTCATAAGCATTCCAGAGGTTCACCAATGCGACAAAATCCGAGTCTTCATCTTGCCAGAGACGATGCTTTTCATCGGCCTGCTGTTGTTTGTCCTGCGGGCGTTCGCGAGGGTCTTGCACGGTTAACGCCGCTGCAATAATCAATACCTCACTGAGAGCACCCTGCCTCTCCGCCTCCAGCATCATTCTGGACAATCGGGGATCGGTCGGCAAACGCCCCATCTGACGCCCCAACGGGGTCAGTTTTTGTTGTTTATCAACCGCTTCCAGCTCTTGCAGCAGCGTGAAACCATCGTTAATAAACCGCTCGTCCGGCGGATCAACAAATGGAAAATCCTGCAACCGACCCAGACCCAGGTGCAGCATTTGCAGAATCACCGCCGCCAGGTTGGTACGGCGGATTTCCGGATCAGTAAATTCATCGCGACCGAGGAAATCACTCTCTTCGTACAAGCGAATACAAATGCCCGGAGAGGTGCGGCCACAACGCCCGGCACGCTGATTGGCGCTGGCCTGAGAAATAGCCTCAACCGGCAAGCGCTGTACCTTGCTTTTGTAACTGTAGCGACTGATCCGCGCCACCCCGGAATCGACCACGTAGCGAATACCCGGCACCGTCAACGACGTTTCGGCAACATTGGTCGCCAACACCACCCGCCGACCACCATGAGGCTTAAAAATCCGTTGCTGATCCGAACCACTTAAACGGGCATACAACGGCAGAATATCGGTTGCAGGCAAGCTGGCACGGCGCAGGTATTCCGCACATTCGCGGATCTCCCGTTCACCGGGCAAAAATACCAGCACGTCGCCGGGAATACCGCCTTTTTTGTCTTCATTACGTAGTTCGGCCAACGCATCGTTTACCCCTTCAAACAGGGTGCGATCTTCTTCGTCTTCCGTTTCTCTAACGAGTGATCGGTAGCGGGTTTCAACCGGATAGGTTCGACCAGACACCTGTATCACCGGAGCGTTGTCGAAGTGGGCAGAAAACCGCTCGACGTCAATGGTCGCCGAGGTAATGACCAGTTTCAGATCCGGTCGTTTGGGCAACATGTTTTTCAGATAGCCCATCAAAAAGTCGATGTTCAGACTGCGCTCGTGGGCTTCGTCAATGATGATGACATCGTATTCATTGAGAAAACGGTCATGCTGGGTTTGCGCCAGCAAGATACCATCGGTCATCAACTTGATACGGGTTCGATCACTGCTCTGATCGGTAAAGCGAATCTGAAAGCCCACCAGTGAACCCAGTTCGGTGTGCAGCTCGTCGGCAATACGCTGGGCCACCGACCGGGCCGCCAGCCGTCGTGGCTGGGTATGGCCAATACGGCCATAACGACCGAGACCGGCCTCCAGGCAGATTTTGGGTAACTGAGTGGTTTTGCCCGATCCGGTTTCACCGGCAATCACCACCACCTGATGGTTTTTGATGGCCGCCAGAATCTCGTCTTTCCGTTCCGATACCGGCAAATCCGGATAGCTCAAGCGCACACTGTCACTGCGCTGCGCCACCAGCTGTTGGCTGGTTTCAATGCCCGCCAGCAGTTTGGTCAGCGCTGCGTCGAGCGGTTGCGGTTGCTGCCGCCGCTGACTGGCCAGCAGCTCTTTCAACTGACGCCGCAAACGGGAGCGATCCCGGATCAGACAATGATCAATCGCCTGGTGCAAGGCCCGCTGATCGATGGTGACAGGCGTTGATTCGGCGATCACAGTGTGATCGGAGGTGTGGTCTGAAGAGTGGTCGGAAGACAAAAGCGATCCTGAAAACAACGAAGATGGGGGAAATCGAGTGGCTATTATACGACGTGTCAGCGCCACTGGGCAGATGGCGCGAGTGGCAATGACCGGCAAGTGACCCCATAGAGTCACAATATCCGCCTAAGAGTCTGTCAGAAGCGAATACCCGCTGATTAAAGGTTGCCAAAGTAATGACGCCCAAAAGCAGCAACCATCACCCTATACAATTGATAAAGATTTGCATTTGCATATAATGCATAACAAGCTCAAAACAGAGATTGACCCTCGTGCCCATTGCCACCTCATCAAGCGACATCCAGCAGCTCTACAAGCATCACAATGACTGGCTGCGACAATGGTTTTACCGCCGTCTCAATTGCAATGAGCAGTCCGCCGACCTGGCTCACGATACTTTCTTGCGCCTGCTGCGCAAGCCCTGTTCACTTTCACTGAACGAACCCAGATCCTACCTCACCACCATAGCCAAAGGCATACTGATCAGCTGGTTTCGGCGCCGGGATATTGAACAAGCCTGGCTGGCCACTCTGGCTGAACAGCCTGCCGTATACGCACCATCACCGGAGCAACGCGAGCTGATTCTGGAAACGCTCTGCCTGGTCAGTCAGGCACTCGACAGCTTGACGCCTGACGTCAAAGAAGCGTTTTTACTGGCACAATTCGAAGGCATGAAATACCGCGACATTGCGACTCGCCTGGGGGTAGCCGAAATTACCATTAAGCGTCATATCAAACGCGCCCTGGTTGCCTGCCTGAGCGTTATGGATGACTGACATGACACACCAACCCGATCGTGATGGCCACAACCTGCCAGCATCCACTCCGACCACATCAACAGCCTATCCGGCCTTGAACCCTGCCGTTTTGGAACAGGCAGCCGAATGGTTGCTGCTCAGCTCCGATGACTGGGATCAACCGGCCAAACAGGCTTTTCAACGCTGGTTGGGCCAGCACCAGGATCATCAACGGGCCTGGCAACGGGCATTACACCTGAAAAGCATGTTGGGTAACTTGCCCGAGCAGTCCGCGCAGATTTTGCAGGCAAACCCCACACTGTCGCGTCGCCGGGCAATGTCAACCCTCGTGATGATGATGACAACCGGCGGCTTGCTTGCCTGGCAATCCGGTGTACTCAATTCACACGATTTTACCACTCGTACCAGCGAACAGCTGGATGTCACTCTGGCCGATGGCACTCGCCTGCAACTGAATACCAACACCCAGGTTGACGTCAGCCTGTCTTCATCCCGGCGTCAGATCCAACTGCAACAAGGTGAAATACTCATCAACACTGGCAAAAATGGCCTTTACCTCGAAGCGCCCTTTCATGTCAGTACCCGCGATGCCCAACTGCAAGCCTTGGGCACGCGCTTTTCGGTGCAACAGCAACAGCATCAAACCCGACTGCAAGTCTTTGAAGGCCGTGTGCGCGTCAGCGGCCATCAAGGACAAGAGTGGCAAATTGTGACGGCTGGGCAGCAGGTGCAATTCAACCAACTGGGCATCCGGCACCAGCAAGCTGCGGCGATCAGTAGCACGCTCTGGACCCAGCAGTTATTCGCGGCCGACAACCTGCCCTTGGCCGAGCTAGTGACTGAATTGCAGCGCTATTTCAGCGGCCATATTCGCCTGCACCCAACCCTTGCCAATCAGCGCGTCTCCGGTTTATTCCCGATCAACAACATCCCCGACACCTTGTCTTTACTGGCGCAATCGCACCCGCTGGAAGTCAGTAATTTGTTTGGAGTCTGGCTGACCATTCAGCCACGCTTATAAAAAAACAGTCAAACAACTGATACTTTTTATCAACTCATGCGGCATACAAGGAAAGCAGCCTCGATATAAGGTATTTCATGTTGACCCATCGCCCGCATTCCCGACCGGTATTCCCTCTCAAAGCCCTTTCCTTGGCCTTGGTGCTGACGACCGGCTTATCAGCCGCAGCACAGTCATTAGAGACCACTGCAACAAACAACCCGGCAGCGCAACAACAGTTCGACCTGCCAGCAGCGCCACTGGCGACAACATTGACACAAATTTCAGTCAGCACGGGTACCATTCTGATATTTGATCCAGCACAACTGGACGGTATCCGTCACGCCGCCGTGTCCGGGCAATATTCTGTACCAGATCTGATCGACCTGCTGATCCAAGGCACTGATCTGATGCTTTCCCGCAACAACAATGGCGCGCTGGTACTGATACCACAGCAGTCACCCGACGGGGTTTTTAACCTACCCAAGCTCAAGGTTCAGGACAGCTTCGCTCGGGAATCCGCCACTGCGCCAGTTGAGGGTTATATCGCCAACAACACCGGTTCACTGGGCCGCATGGCGACACGTCAGATGGAAACCGCCCGCTCGGTTTCCGTCGTCACCGCAGATCTGATTGCAGACCTGGCAGCGACATCGGTTGAACAGGCGGTCGGCTACACCTCCGGGGTACAGGTAGCGGCTTTCGGGCAGGACTTGCGTTTTGATCAGGTCTCTATCCGGGGTTACTCCGTCACCACCGGAGCCGATTATCGTGACGGTTTGCGTCAGCTGAATACCGGCTGGCTGGCTTACTACCGCACCGAACCCTTTGGCCTTGAACGTCTTGAGGTGGTCAAAGGCCCCGACTCCGTCAGCTATGGACAAGTGACGCCCGGCGGACTGATCAACCGGGTCAGCAAACGTCCAGGTTATGACACCGACAATACTGCAGAGCTGCAAATCGGTAGCGAACAACATCGCCAAGGACAGCTGGACATCAGTGCCGATCTCAGCGAGCAACTCAGCTACCGGCTGGTGGCACTCGCCCGTGATGCCGACTCCGATGTCACTGGCATCAATGATGACAGCCTCTATATCGCCCCGTCCCTGTTATGGCGTATTTCAGACGATACAGAGCTGACCATCCTGGCTCATCACCAGCGCTATGAAACCGCCGGTTCACCACAGTTGTATCAGGACGGTGACCAACTGACCGATTTCTGGGCCGGGGATATCGATTACGACAAACTGCATCAAACCCAGAGTGCACTGACCACCGAGTTGACCCACACCATCAACGATGTACTCAGCCTGCACCAGACGCTGACACTCGGCAGCGTCGACGCCCTCAACCGCTACGCCGATGCCTCCGGCGAAACCAGCGGCACAGTGATTGAACGTGACGCCGCCGAAATCGAAGAGACCATGAACACGCTGGCACTCGACACTCACCTCGAATGGCAATACAGCGCCGGAGCAACCAGTAACCGTCTGGCACTGGGGATCGACCACTATCGCATCAATACCGATGTCGACTATCTGATGGGTGAGGCCCCAGCCATTGATTCTGCGGCACCGGATTACCATCAGGACTTCCCGCAACGCAGCAGCATTTATCAAGAGCAACAGCGCAGCCGCCAGACCGGTATCTACCTGCAGAATCAGATGACCTGGGCAAACCACTGGCATCTGGCCGCTGGCCTCCGCCGAGATAACCTCAACACCCAGACAGAAGACATTCTCTATGGAGATGACACGCGCCAGAATGACCAGGCGACCAGCGGCAGCCTCGGTCTGATTCGTGAATTGGACAACGGCCTGGCTCCCTACATCAGTTACGCCACCTCGTTCACCGCCAATATTGGCAGCGATGCCAATGGCAACCCGTTTGAACCTGGCGAAGGCAGGCAACTGGAGGCCGGGGTCAAATACCAATCGGCCAACCAGCGTCTGTTTGCTGTTGCCAGTCTCTTTGATCTGACCGAAACCAACGTCCTGACCACGGACCTCAACAATTCTGACTTCAATGTGCAAACCGGCGAATTACGCACCCAGGGCCTGGAACTGGAAGGTAAACTCAACCTCCGCAACCTCGACCTGACCGCTTCCTATACCTATCTCGACCCGGAAGTCAGCCGCAGTAATGACGGCTACCAAGGCAATCAACCCACTGGCACCCCCAACAACATGGCCAATGCCTGGGGTAATTATCAGTTTGGCCAGTTTGAGGCAGGACTGGGAGCGCGCTGGGTGGGTATGAGTTATGCCGATGCCGCCAACAGCTGGAAAAATGACGCCTACTCGGTTGTTGATGCCCGCGCATCCTGGAAGCTGGATCAATGGTTAAGTGGTGCCACCGCTGCGCTCAACATCAGCAACCTGGCCGACAACACATACACTTTGTGTCATGACGGCTACTGCTATCGAGCTCGAGGCCGCAAGGCAGTCGCTTCCATCAAATATCGCTGGTAATCCTGCATGGTCAATGTACTGCGACCGTTTATGGTTCGTTGTCACCGGGTCATCGGACTGGCAACGGCCCTGTTTCTGTTCGTCGCCGGCGCAACCGGCGCGATCATCTCCTGGGATCATGAGCTGGATGAATGGCTCAATCCCCAATTATTTGAAACCGCCATCCCGGACAACTCGGAGCCAGGTCAACGGCTGTTTACCGCCCTTGAGTTGGCCAACCGCTACGAACAGCAGCAGCCTGCCGCCCAAGTCACCTGGCTCGATTTGCATCAGGAGCCGGGTCACAACACCCTGCTTTATGTCGAAGGAGCAGCGGATCCTGTCAGCGGTCAGCAACAGCGTCTGTCGCATAACCAGATTGCCATGAACCCTTACACTGGCACGGCACAATCCTGGCGTCACTGGGGCGATATCTCGCTGAGCCGAGAAAACCTGTTGCCGTTTTTATACAAGCTGCACTACAGCCTGCATTTGCCCGACGGCTTGGGTCTCGAACTGGGCATTTTGTTTATGGGAGTGGTCGCGGTATTCTGGACACTCGACTGCCTGATCGCATTGGGAATCAGCTTCCCGTCGCGGCGGGTATGGCGCAAGTCCTTCCGTTTCCGCTGGCGTCAGCCGGGCCACAAACTCACGTTTGACCTGCATCGTTCCGGCGGTGTCTGGATCTGGCCATTGCTGTTGATTGTGGCGTTCAGTTCCATTTCCATGAATCTGGAATATCAGCTGGTCAGGCCACTACTGGGGCAAATATCCAGCCTGACCCCTGATGCATTCGACACCCGCTCTGCTCGCCCCATGAACAAACCCGCCAGCCCGCAACTGACACGGGAGCAAATACTCGCCATCGCTACCGACGAAGCCCTGCGTCTGGGCTGGAAGAAGCCACCTGGCGGCCTATATTATGGTGCTCTGCACAAAGTCTATGGCGTCGGTTTTTATACGCTGGAAGGCGCTCATGGAGATGGTGGACTGGGGCCAAACTGGTTACAAATCGACAGTGACAACGGTGATATCCTCGCTCGAATTGAAACCGGCAAGGGCACTGCAGCGGATATTTTTGTACAGGCCCAATACCCACTGCATTCCGGTCGTATTTTGGGTCTCACTGGCAGAATATTACTGTCTTTGTTAGGAGTAATAGTCGCTATCTTATCCCTGACGGGCATCCTGATCTGGCTCAAGCGTACCCGGCTGACAAGCCCCCGACGTGCTCAACCAGACAGGCCTTAAACCACTCCGTCCGCAAGGGCGGCCGCTGTTACCTGACGAATCCAGTCGTCCAGGTTGTAGTAGTTGCTGACACGGGCAATTTTGCCATTCCGGATCTCAAAAAACGCCCCGGCAGGCAAGACATAACGCTGACCCTTGGCCGCGGGCAAGCCGTCATCCGTTGCCAGATATTCGCCATGTACGACAAACTCGGCAGCGGCTCGTTCTCCATCCGGGCTACTGAGAATCACGATATCCTTCAGGGTTTCGCGGTAATGGTGATTCATACGCGCCATAAAGCGGGCAAAGGCCTCACGGCCGGTTTCTCGCTCTCCCTGATTGATATCGTGAATGACATCGTCAGAGAGTAACGCCAGGAAGGCGTTCATATCGCCTTGGTTAAATGCCTGATAGTAGTTAAAAACCAATGCTTCTGTGTGGGAACGGGTCATTTGGCAGTCATTCTCATAAGTAACCGATTCAGCGCAGATTACTACGCCAGACCGCCGTCGTGATCAGGCTAGAGGTGACTAAAAAGTGTTTTTATATCAGCCAGTTTATCGGGCATGGTCGATCTGTTCACACAGCAGGCCGATTTCATCCAGCGCTCTGGGAGTCATGCGATGCAACTTGTCCGCATCCGGGTGAATGATATAACCATTTTTGACCGCCGGAATGGTACGCCAGCGCTGCCAGTTAACCGCATCGGCATCAATGCTGTTATTTCCTTGGTGGCTTGGCTGGATAATCACTTCGGGCATCGAAACAATCACCTGCTCCAGTCCGACCCCAGGGTAATCCTGATTCAGTTGGGCAAATGGATTGTCAGCCCCACAAAGTGTCAACTGTTGTTGTGGCCAGGCATTAGCCGCCACGGTGGTCAGCGGCCGCGACCAGAGTTCGTAAAACACCCGCACCGGCGTCCGCTTGGCAAAGGTGGCGCGCAGTCGCTGCAACTCCTGCTCATAAGCCAAAGCATGCTGTTCGGCACTGGCTTCGTGGCCGGTCAGACGTCCAAAGTTGCGTAATTCACTGGCGACATCGTCAAGCCGGGTGACGTCGGAATACACCACGTTCAGATGATATTGCTGCAGCCGCTCCAGATCCGCTACCGGATTACCGCTACGCCAGGCAATAATGAGGTCGGGTTTCATTTGCAGGATTTTTTCAATCTGCAAACCGGCGTAGGAGCCGACGCGGGGAATGTCATTGGCAGCGGCTGGATAATCGGCGTATTCGGTAGTGCCGATGATTTGTGCTCCCGCTCCAATGGTATAGAGTAATTCCACAATATGCGGTGCCAAGGCGATAATACGCAGCGATGCTCGGGCGTCTGCCGGGTTTGACGTTTTCTGCCCTGTTGCTGGTGCCTGTTTTGCTGATGATAGTTCGGATGCTGGTTCTGTCTGCTGTTGCTCCGCGCCATGAGCAGCAGACAGAACCAGCAACAGCAGCCAACCCGCCCGATACGGTCGACTCACCAGTCCACGCCTTTACGTGCCTTGATACCGGCATCAAACGCGTGTTTGACCGGTTGCACCTCACTGACGGTATCGGCCAGCTCGATCAAGCGCGGGTGGGCATCACGCCCGGTAATCACCACGGTTTGTTCGACCGGGCGATTGGCCAGCGCCGTCAGCACCTCCTCAATATCGAGGTATTCGTAGCTGAGCATATAGGTCAGTTCGTCCAGCAACAGTACGTGAATCTCCGGGTCGGCCAGAAACACCTTACTGGCCGCCCAGGCTTCCTGAGCGGCGGCGATGTCCTTGTCCCGATCTTGGGTATCCCAGGTAAATCCGGTGCCCATCACATGAAACGGCACCCCCAGTTTTTGTAACAAATCCCGTTCGCCACAAGGCCAGGTACCCTTGACGTATTGCACTACGGCAGTTTTCAGGTCGTATCCGAGCGCCCGGACAACCGTGCCAAAACCCGAGGTAGACTTGCCTTTGCCATTGCCGGTAATCACGATCAGGGTGCCGCGCTTTTCCTGGGCGGCCTTGACCCGCTCAGCAACAGCGGCTTGTTGTTGCTGCATTTTGGCTTTGTGTGCTGCATTTTTATCAGGTACTGGATTCACGCGACTCTCCACGGCGATCGGTTTCAGGAATGGTTTCAGGAATGGTTTCAGGGGCGGTGACAGTGGCCGAGGTAAAGGCCAGTAATGTCGCTATATCGAGATGTTCGGCACAGGCACTGGCGATGCGATCCAGCGCCTGTTCTTGCTGTTGCTGATAGCTGTCTATCCGGTCGGTGGTGGCACCGGCCCACTGCAGTATCTGCTGCAAGGCTTGCGGGGTATCAAACACGCCGTGCAAGTAGGTGCCGACCACCTGATTGTCGTCACTATAACAGCCGTCCGGTTGACTATCCTGCAGGTAGGCAAAAGGCTGGATTCCCTGTTCATGGAGGTAACGGCTCCGCCCGGCGTGGATCTGATAACCGGTCACCGGCACGCCGCCAGTATTCTGCCCACGACCAGGCAAAGCCAATTCACCGCAGTCATTGGTCAGAGATTTATCCCGATACAGCCGGGTTTCGATGGGTAAATACCCCAGACCAACACGGCTACCCGCAACGCCTTCGACGCCGTCCGGGTCATGAATACCCTGCCCCAGCAGTTGATAGCCAGCGCAAATCCCCATCACCTTGCCACCGTAACGCAGGTGGCGGGCAATATCGCTGGCCCAGCGGCTGTTACACAACATATCCAGTTCGGCACGTACATTCTTGCTGCCCGGCAGGATAATCAAGTCGGCATCGGTCAGTGGCTGACCTGGGCCAACATAGCTGAAATCCACTTGGGGGTGTTGGCGCAGCATGTCGAAGTCGGTGTGGTTACTGATACGGGACAGCACCGGCACCTTGACCCGAAGCCGGACATCCCTGGTGTCGAGTTGCTGCTCAATCTCGATGGCATCCTCTGCTGCCGCAGCCAGATTGGTTAAATAGGGCAACACACCCAACACCGGTTTGCCGGTACGCTGCTGCAACCAGTCAAGACCAGACTGCAACAAGCCAAGATCACCGCGAAATTTATTGATCACAAAGCCCACCACCCGCTGTTGCTCGGAGGCCGACAAAAGTTCGAGTGTCCCCACCAGCTGGGCGAATACGCCACCCCGATCGATATCCGCCACAATAATCACCGGGCAATCCACCGCCTCGGCAAACCCCATATTGGCAATATCGCGGTCGCGCAAATTGATTTCCGCCGGGCTGCCCGCGCCTTCAACCACAATCAGCTCATATTGCTGTTGCAAGCGTTGGTGGGAAGCCAGCACGGCAGTCATCGCGGTGGTTTTGTAATCATGGTAAGCCGCTGCTTCCATATCGGTGACGGCCTGGCCATGAATAATAACCTGGGCACCGGTATCCGAGTTGGGTTTGAGCAGCACCGGATTCATATCCACATGCGGCTGCAGACCAGCAGCTCTGGCCTGCAGCGCCTGAGCGCGACCAATTTCGCCACCATCCGGAGTCACCGCGCTGTTTAACGCCATATTTTGCGGCTTGAACGGCACCACCGCGATACCAAGATCACGAAAGCACCGGCACAATCCCGCCACCAGCAAACTTTTACCGGCATCCGAGGTGGTGCCTTGTACCATCAGGGTGCTGGGAGATTGCCAGTTATTCACCACCGTGTTGCCTTTCTGGCTGATCATTGTCAGCCGGTAACCAGCCAATACATTCCACCACCGCAGCGGCCTCCGGGTGGGCCGGAATACGGATGCGGGTACGACTGCCGTAATGGATCGACAGCGAGGAATACCAACTGCCATCACGCCAGTCGACCGGGAGTAAATAACCGAGAATCAAACGAATAACGGCGCTATGACAAACCACCACGGTATGGCCGCCAGCGCCCTGCTTGAGCACCTGGTTCCAGCCACGAACCACCCGTTCATAGACCTGTTCAATTCGCTCTCCCCCAGGTGGTGGATTGCCTGCCGGAAACTGGCTAAAGGCTTCCAGTTCACTCCAGCCGTCGGGGTTGTCTTCTGGCGTGCCGAACAACACGTCAAACGGAATGCCATCCCAGTCGCCAAAATCGTATTCGCGTAATTCAGCAATAATCGCCAGCGTCAGCCCTTGCTGTTGCGACCAGTGCGTGGCGAAGGCCTGGCAGCGCTGCAGCGGCGAGCTGACGACACTGACCGGGGCCGAAATAGCAGCAAACGCACGTTCCAGCTGCTGCCAGCCAGCGTTACTAAGGGCAACATCGGTGCTGCCATACAGCGCTGGCTCACCCGCTACCGCTCCGTGACGAACGAGATCAATGATCGTATCCCCTGTTGTCATGCCTTATACCTCTTTCACGGTCAGTGGTAGCCCGGCAACCACCAGGGTTACCCGGTCGGCAATGGCTGCCAAGGCCTGATTCAACCACCCGGCCTGATCGACAAACGCCCGGCTGACTCCGCCCGCAGGCACCACCCCAAATCCGATTTCATTAGCGATCAGCACAACATCCATACGGCATTGCTGTAGCGCCTGGGTCATTTGAACGAACAGCGCCGGAAAATCCTGTTCAGGAAAGTGATAAAACTGGTTGTTGAGCCACAACGTCAGGCAATCCACCAGAATAACGCCAGTACCTGATTGCTGATTCAAATACTCTGCCAGTGCCAGAGGGACTTCAGCTAGCTGCCAGTCTTCCCCCCTTTCCTGCTGATGTCGTTCTATTCTGCTGGTCATTTCGTCATCGAAGGGCGTCGCCGTCGCCACAAAATATTGATCCACGCCTTGCTGTATCGCCAGAGCACTGGCCACCGCTAACCCGTAACGGGATTTGCCAGAGCGGGCACCACCGAGGATCAAATGAATCATGTCAGGTACCCATGTTGAGCCAGGGCGAGTAATACCGTATAGATCAACAGTTCCTGCAGCTGCTGGGCGGCACCGAGACAATCACCGGTGAAGCCGTGCAGGTGCTTTTGCATCCATTGTTTGAGCAGCTGGCGCATTACCACAACAGCAGCGATCACCGTCAGGGCCGACCAGAACGGCAACCACAACAGGCCTATTGTCCCGGTTATCAGCACCTGCGCCAACAAGACCGCATTCATCGGCTGTGCCAGCGGATCACTTTTACTGCTGCCGGGTGCCGAGACATAAGGCAGATCTTGTGCATGAGTAATTGCCAGCGCACGGGAGAAGGGATAACCAATAACCAGCGCCAGCAGCAGTTCTCCCTGACCTGCGAGACTCACCAGCAGGACAAACTTGAACAGCAAGGCCAGTATCAAGGCGCTGCTGCCGTAGGTGCCAAGCCGACTGTCCTTGAGAATGGTAAGCTTGTGCTGCTGCTCCAGTCCGCCGTAAAAACCATCAAAACAGTCGGCCAGACCGTCTTCATGCAACGCCCCGGTCAACAGCAAACTGGTGATCAGCAGTACACAAACCGCAGGCAGCGTCCCCAGACCGGCCTCAGCCAGCAGGAACACAACCGTCAGCAACCCGGCCAGCAGCCAACCCACCAAGGGAAAATAGCCCAGCGCCTTGTGCATATTGTCCGTGCTGTATGGCAACTGACGGCTCATCGGCAAACGGGTCAAAAAACCCAGCGCCAACTGCAAGCGCTGCCCGTGTTGTCGCAGCAGCAAGGTCATCGCAGCCATTACACCTCCACCCCGGCGCTGGCGAAGGTCGCCATATCGTTATAAAACGCAGCCGCAGCCCGCAGTAATGGCAGCGCCAATGCGGCACCGGTGCCTTCTCCCAGGCGCAAACCGAGACTCAGTAAAGGACGTGCATTCAGCGCCTGTAACGTCAAGCCATGTGCCGACTCAGCCGATTGATGGCAAAACACCAGATAGTCCCGGCAGTTGGGTGCCATACGACAAGCCAGCAGTGCCGCCACCGACACAATAAAACCATCAACCAGAATCGTCGCCCGCTGCTCTGCCGCCGCCAGCATCGCCCCCACCATCTGGACAATTTCAAACCCGCCAGCTTCCTGCATGGCAATGTCAGCAGTCACCTCCGGGTGCATGGATCGAATCCGCTGAACGGCCTGATGAATCAGTTCACGTTTGAGCTGCAGCTGGTCATCGTTGATTCCGGTTCCACGCCCAACCACACGGTCTACCGCTATATTTTCCAGTAACGCCAGCACAGCCGAGGCGGAGCTGGTATTACCGATGCCCATTTCGCCAAAGCCCAGTACATTTGATCCGGCGCTGATCTGGTCTCGGGCAACGTCAGCGCCATATCGCAGCGCTTGTTGACACTGCGCCGCTGTCATCGCCGCATGCTGGGAGAAATCATCGGTTCCAGCACTGACCCTGCGCGTCAACAACAACGGATGATCCGAACAGACCGGGCTGATCATGCCCGCATCAATCACCATCAGCGCCATCTCATTGGCCTGGCAAAAACAATTGATCGCCGCGCCACCGGCAAGAAAATTGCGAACCATCTGTTCGGTCACCGCTTGCGGAGCAATACTGATCGGATGACCGGCAATGCCATGGTCAGCCGCAAACACCAGCATGGTCGGCCGGACAATGTTAATACGGCCAGCAGCAACGCCATCAAGGGTCTGGATCTGGATCTGTGCCAGCCTGGCCGCCAACCCTTCCAGTTCTCCCAACGACCCCAACGGTTTGGTTTTTTCATCAATCCGCTGTTGTATGTGTGTCAGCCAGGTATGCCCGACGGCTTGAATATCAAAATGAACAGCTTGCATAAACCGGGCTCCGCTCAGGCCAAACGCTGACGCATAACAATCAGAAAAAACACACTGCCAATCGCCGAGGTGATAATACCGATGGGAATTTCCTGACTGGCAACCGCCGATCGGGCAATCACATCAACCCATACCAGAAAGGTACTGCCGAGTAACAAACACCCCAGAATCAGTGTTCGGGTCGTCACCCCCAGCCAACGCCGCACAATATGGGGAATCATCAGACCAACAAAACCGATACCACCGCAGTAGGCCACCACCGCTGCCGTCAGAGCGGCGCACATCACCAGAGCCAAGGCCCGCAGTCGAACCGCATCAACCCCCAGCGTCCGGGCATTGTCATCGCCGAGCAGCATGGCGTCGAAATGTCGTCCCAACAGCAATAAAACAGCACTACAAATCAGCACTACGGGAAAGAGCAGCAACAGATGACTGCTTTCCACTCTGGCAAGACTGCCCATCAGCCAGAACAATACTTTATTGGCCGCAAACGGCTCGCCCACAAACAGAATAAAATGCGTCAGCGAACCCAGCATCAGTGAAATGGCAACGCCTCCCAATAACAACTGCTCGGAGCTGCGGGCAAACGAAGTGACGGCCAGTATCTGTACCAGCATCACCGCAAACAGTGCACCGCCAAACGCAGCAATCGGCAAAGCGGTTGCCGTCGGTAACCAACCCAGCAACCCCGCCAGCAGCGGATGCTGGGCCAGTGCCGAGCCCATCAGCACCGTGACCACACTGGCACCCAATCCGGCGCCCGCGACCACCCCAAACAAGTAAGGATCCGCCAGGCCATTACGTGTGACGTTCTGCAAAGATGCTCCGGCAATCGCCAGCCCGGCACCGACCAAAACCCCCGCAGCAACTCTTGGCAAACGCAAGTCGGTAAAAATCAACTGATCCAGTGGATCAACAGGCAAACCGACGAGGCAACGCCAAACCGTATCCAGTGACAAATTGGCAGAGCCAAAAAACAGCGCAGCCAGCGGTGATAACACCGCCACGGCCAGCAACCACCACCAACGCTGCCTCATCGCCGTTTATCCCGCGTTTGAACGGTTAAGGGCAAGGGTGAAAAATCCACCCGTAACGCCCGGTCGTCGTGGCGACGAACCGCACAAGGCAAGCGAAAAACACGCTCTAGACGCTCCGGCACCAACACACTGTCCGGCGTCCCGAAAGCCACCTGCTCGCCATTTTCCAACAGCAACAGCTGATCACAGTAGTGCGCGGACAAATTGAGGTCATGCAGACTCATGACCACCGTCAGCCCGGTATCACGTGCCAGCTGGCCCAGTAAGGCCAGCACATCGTGCTGGAAATACACATCGAGATGGTTAACAGGTTCATCCAGCACAATCAGTTCCGCCCGCTGCACCAGGGCACGGGCAATCAGGCCACGTTGTTGCTCGCCGCCAGACAGGGTCGAAAATACACGGGTTGACTTTTCTGCCAGACCAACACGCTCCAGCGCCTGATCGATCCGCTCGTCATCGGCTGCTGACTGCCGTCCCAACAAGGATTGGTGCGGCAACAACCCCATGCGTACCATTTGCCGCAGACTGAGGGCAAAGACCGCATCGTTCAGCTGGTTCACAACCGCGATACGCCGGGCACGCTGATTCAGGCTGTAATCGGACAATGGCCGATCTTGCCAGGCCAGCGTAGTCGCCGTTATCTGTCCAGTTAACTGACCCGACAACGCCAGCAGCAAACTGGTCTTGCCAGCACCGTTCGGGCCAAGCACACCCAGCACGGAACCGGCAGGCAGTGAAAAAGAGAGACATTTCAGAATCGGTTGCTGATCAATCGTGAGCCTCAGCTCGTCAACCACCAGACCGGAACAGCCAACCATGGAAGCACCAGATAACAAGAGTTCATGCCCAGGATTGCCATCCAACACCGTCGACTGTCGACAAACTGCATCAACAGGGAAAGGAGATGGCTCGTGTATTCCCGCACGAACAAAATTCAAGAGACAGAATCATTTATTGACCAGACATTACAGCGCGCCCACGCCGAATGTCGGCCAAACAATTCCCAGGCTGGTATCTGACTTTCCCCTGCCCGTTACGGCCAGAGAATTACAGTTGCGGGTACAGTCCCGGAGTTGCACCGGATTCCCAATTAAATCAGGCCGCCACGGCAGCCTGACACCTGTTTGATAGCGGCGGACTATATCAGCAAAGCAAAATCCATACGATGGCTAATCGCTACAGGACACTCCTTGCATAGCCGATGCCTTTCACAGCAGAAAATTCACTGACCTCCAAGGATATTTAAAAAATCAGACCCAGCGCCCAATCTGTCTAGAAAGCAAGCAGCAAACGAGTAAACCAACAGCAAACAGCGCTATGCTTATTATCAGTAACTCTATTTATGGGCTGGTCGACAAACCGGGTAGCTGGACGTCTCCGGGTAAGTCCGTAGCGGTTTGGACTGCCCCTAAACACATTCAGATTGAGAGACTAGGAGCCTCGCAGGAAAGACGGGGCTGAGCGATTCTTGCGTAAATTTGAGGCGAATAGTGGTTCCATTCAACAAGAATTTGCGCAAAAAAGAGCCACATTCAGTATTTCCACAATAGGACATTCCCAAGCCCGACAGACTCCTGGATACGAGCAACCATAGCGGCAAGTGCAGATCCTGCGTCAAACAATCAGACATATACCGCCATGTTGAGATGAAAGGCAGACCATCAAGACAGTTACTGCGAGAAATATCTATTGATAAGGACATTAGTTGATTTTGACCTTAGTACACGCTATTTTTTTGCTGCATTGTAGAGCAATCAAATAACCCGACTGTCGTTCTCTCCAAGCTTATAAGCACCAGCGCGTTTGACGGTGAAGGTTAATCGTCACGCTGGAGGGAATTCACGGAGGAATTCACATGCTTCTGATCTTCTTTCTCGCATTAATCTGGTTTTTCTGGATCAAGCGACCGAAAAAGAACGCTTACACCGCTGGCAGGGACAATACTGTCGCAACAATGACAGGCAGTCTGATCATGCTCAGCCAGCGAATGATGAAAGATCATCTGATGATTGGTGCCGGAATCAGCCCTCGCTCCGCCAGCAGCCAGCGCGACGTCAGCGTCATGCTGTTTGAACAACGCCTGGCACGACTGATGGAAGATGAATCCAGTGACGTTATTCAGGAACTGCTGATCAATACGCAGTCTGTGTGGGAAACTCACCGTAAACATATTCTGGCACGGCCGGATCACAATCTTATTGGTACGCTGATCCAGGAAAATGACCGCCTACTGGCGTTGTGTGATGATGTAGCTCGTAGCAAAGCAGACCAGCAAGGCCATCATGGCGCCAAAATGGTCTACCTTGCAGGCAGACAACGCATGCTGTCGCAACGCATTGCCAGAAATTGTATCGCCATTTACTGGGGCTATGACAACCAATGGATACATTCCGATCTGGATGCCTCCATTGCCTTGTTCGACCACACGCTTCGAGAGCTGATGCATTCGCGCTTTACCACGCCACAACTGGCGGTATCACTGGAATCGGCCGCGTCATTTTGGATGACCTCAAAAGCCACCTTTCGCCTGTTTCAGGAAAGTGCCAATAAACGCAAGGAAGTCCCGCATATCCACGAGATGACTGAAACCCTGCTGGCCAAGCTGGATAAGATCACCAGCCAGTACGAGGCCGTGCTCGTCGGAGAATTACCTCCAGATCAATCCTGATAATCCGTTAACAAGGATCTCTGCCGGAGCCGTAAGCGGCGCAGGACAGAGGCCAAACTCAGTCCTGCGTATTTGGTACTACGGTTTAACAACCCCCAGATTCAGATTATTATTCACTGTCCTTGGCAAGCTCTTCCGCTCTCAGTTCGCGCCGGAGAATTTTGCCAACATTGGTTTTCGGTAACTCGGTGCGAAACTCGACATGCTTCGGGACCTTGTAATTGGTCAGCCGCTCTTTGCACCAGTGTCGAATATCGGCATCCGTAAGCTCGGACTTCGCCACAATAAACACCTTCACTGCTTCAGAGCTTTTCAGATCGGGAATGCCAATGGCGGCGACTTCCATCACTTCAGGATGAGCCGCAATCACATCCTCAACCTCGTTTGGATAAACGTTAAAACCGGAGACGATAATCATGTCTTTCTTGCGGTCGACGATACGCATGTAGCCATCGTCCTGAATAACTGCGATATCCCCGGTTCGCAGCCATTCACGAGCAGGCAAGCCATCCGCACCCGGCAGGAATGATTCATCGGTAGCTGCTTCACGCTTCCAGTAGCCTTTCATCACCTGCGGCCCCTTGACGCACAACTCCCCCGGTTCGCCCAACGGCAATTCGTTGCCCTCATCATCCACGGTAATACAGAGTGTGCTCGATACCGGCATACCAATACTGCCCAGCTGAATATGTCCGGGCGGATTAAACGATACCACCGGAGAGGTCTCCGTCATGCCATACCCCTCTGCAATGTCTCCACCAGTGACCTCTTTCCAGAGTTCAGCCGCCGCCGATGTCAATGCCATACCACCGGAAATCGTCAATTTGAGACCGGAAAAATCCAGCGCCCGGAAACTGTCCTGGTGACACAGGGCAACAAACAAGGTATTCAGGCCAACAAACGCCGAAAAAGGGTTTTGCTGCAAGGTTTTGATAAATCCGGGAATATCCCTCGGATTGGGAATCAGTACGGAACAGTTCCCGGTCTCCAGCAGCACCATACAATGCACCGTAAAAGCATAAATATGATACAGCGGCAAAGGAGCCACCACGCTTTCCACTCCCTCATCCAGTGCCATGACAAACAGGCCATGACACTGCAACATATTGGCAATCAGATTACGGTGGGTCAGCATCGCTCCCTTGGCAATCCCGGTGGTGCCACCGGTGTACTGCAGTACTGCAACATCGTTACCAGAGGCAGGGCATGGTCGAAAGGGACGCCTGGAGCCCTTGGCCAACGCCTGCCGTAGCGATATAGCAGCGGGCATATGATAATCAGGCACCTGTTTTTTGACGTATTTCACCACGCTGTTGATCAGCAACCGCTTCAGTCCCGGATGCAGATCTGCCACTTCCGTCACCACCACGTGCTTGATACCGGTACGGCCGAGCACTTTCTCCGCTTTTTCGGCCATATTGGCCAGCACCACCAGCGCTTTGGCACCCGAGTCATTAAACTGGTGTTCCATTTCCCGCTCGGTGTAGAGGGGATTGGTATTAACCACGATCAGCCCGGCACGCATGGCTCCAAACACCACGATCGGATACTGCAAAATATTGGGTAACTGGATGGCAATCCGATCGCCAGGCTGCAAACCCAGATCATGTTGCAGATAGCTGGCAAATCGGGCACTCAGCACATCCAGATCGTTGTAGCTCAGCGTATGCCCAAGACAAACAAAGGCGGGACGCGTAGCAAATTTTTTCACAAAGCGATCGAATAGCTCGATGACTGAATGGTACTTGTCGGCATCAATAGTGCCTGGATAATTTTCCGGATAGCGTTCCTGGAAGAACTGCTCGTTCATACCGCCCCCTTTACACCCCAACATTGGTTATTCTTATACGTCGCGTCTGCTCATACAGTCCGCTGCAGTGACCCCTTTTCCGTAGCGGGTCACGAGTGACTGTTGAGCCAGAGCCAGGAAGTGTAACCATCTTTTGAAATTCAGGCAAAAAACTGTTTCCTAAAACGCCATCACTCTGACAAATTTCATTATTCAGCAGACAGCAAGATAGCGAAAAGCCAGCAAAAAACAGACACTCAGCACACCAACCTGTATTTCCTCCACACAGCCACTGCCCAATGCAGACAGAAAAGGAACGTCCCATGAATCATGCCAGTGGCCCATCCATCCACTCCCTGAGTATAGCCAGTGATGGTGGCCAGGTATTTAATGCTTCACTGTTTATGCCAACTGCAGAACCTGTGGCACTGATTCAGATATACCACGGTATGGCTGAACACTGGCGCCGCTATCAGCCACTGATCGATAACTTATCAGCAGCTGGCTACGCCGTACTGGTACACAATCACCAAGGTCATGGGGAACGCCAGCCAATCGGCCATATTCCCTACCAAAGCACCCACCCAGAAAACGGCTGGCAGCAACTGGTCAATGACGCAAGAAGTGCCCGCCAAACAGCCCTGCTGCAAATTAAAACGGCCGTACCGATTATTGTACTCGGCCATTCAATGGGATCTTTTGTCGCCCTGACCGAAATAATGCAACATCCTGATGAGCTGGCAGGTGTGATACTTTCAGGCAGTGGCTATCAACCACGCTGGTTATGCCAGTTTGGCCAAATCGTCGCTCATATGGTAGCGCGCTGTGGAGCGGATCAAGCGCCCTCTGCCCTGCTCAGCAGGTTGGCATTTGCCGGGTACAACCAGCGTATCAAACAAGCCTCCGGTACCTGGGACTGGCTTACCCGTGATGCAACCATACGCCAGCAATACCGAGCAGACCCTCTGTGCGGATTTGATTGCAGCGCCGAATTCTGGCAGAACTTTTTTGCGGCCCTGGGAAACATCGCCAAAGAAGATGCCTTTACCACCATCTCCCACAACCTGCCCATTTTATTGTTATCCGGAGACCAGGATCCCGTCGGCCAATACGGTCGCGGGGTGCGGGCGCTCGATAACGCCTTGCGCCGTACCGGTCACGACCAGGTCACAACGCTGCTGTACCCTGGCGGGCGTCATGAGATGTTTAACGAAACCAATGCAGATCAAGTACGGTCTGACCTGCTGAAATGGTTAAACACAACGCTCACCCACGCCACAAGGACAAGATCTGCCTTGAAAGGTGATTCTGGTCAACAACGACACACATGACTTATGAATGACACATGAACGGTTCAAATTCGCGCTACACTCGCGCCATCCCACGGCCAGCCTGGCTATATAATCCTCACTCTGACATCGGATTGATTCTATGGAAACCATTACCAATCGCACCTATGACGAACTGAATATCGGCGATAGCTGTCAACGCACACACACCATTAACGAACGCGACCTGAAGCTGTTTGCCATGGTATCCGGTGATCACAACCCTTTGCACCTTGACCCGGCTTACGCCGCCACCACCCAATTCAAGGGTCAGATTGCCCATGGCATGTACTCTGGCGCATTGATTTCTGCAGCACTGGCAATGGAATTGCCTGGGCCAGGCACAATTTATATGGGACAAAACGTCCAGTTCAAACGGCCGATCATGATTGGTGACACCGTCACCGTTACCCTGACGGTCACAGAAAAGCGTGATCGCAAGCAGGAAGTGATTCTCGATACCACAATCACCAACCAGAATGGCAAAGCTGTCGTCACTGGTGAAGCCATCGTGATTGCTCCCGCTGAAAAACTGACCATAGACATGCCCGAGCTGACAGAAATCAGCCTGGGCTAATCCAGCTCGACCAGCTGCTCGTGCACAATACTCAAGTAGCTGGTCAGCCGTTGACGCTCTTGCGCCAGATACACCAGCAAACTCAGGTATACATGGCGCTGCGCCAACTGATAATAATAATTCGCCTGGGTATCATAAGCCGCCTGCCTGCCGCGCAGTAAATCTTCCGACGCTGGTGCTTCTGCTGACTCGGACACGTCCGCCGTTAACAAACGTGCATCGGGCATACTCGACTGCTCCAGCAGCAGCAAATCGGCCTGCAAGCTGTTGAGGCGCGCCAGTAACGCCAGTGATTCCTGACGGTCAACCCAGGCAACACGTAACGAACGCGAGCGAATGGCCGGATGCAAATAACTGAGAGACAGCGGCTGGCAACGCGCCGCAACGTCCATGTCATCCGTCAACGCTCCAGCAAGAGGACACCCCACAAACGCCCTGAAGCGGTCATCCGGTTCTGCGGCATCGGGCATCATTACCGGCCTCAGCCAATGTGCCAACAGCTGATCCAGTCGCTCGGGATGCTGCCACTGGCGTATTGCACCGATATGTTGTTGCAAACCCTGATACAGATTCTGTAAAAACAAGGATCGTATTGAGACTGCTCCCATGGCATCCAGTACCTGCAATTGCAGCATCGCCTGCTCCAGCCGGAACAGGTCAAGCCTGCCGGGGTATACGGCTACCCCGGCAACTGCCACAGGCAACGAATGCAACCAGAGCGTCGATCCGTTGGTGACGGGTAACAAGACCTTAACCCCTTGCAGCACCAGGGCAGTGGCATACCAGGGCGAATCCAGTGTTATCCATCTCGACAGTTGTGGCATATCGTCACCTGCGCCCGCCTGCCACTGTGTCATCCATACCATCAGCTGCACCGACGCCATCAGACGTGCCGACTCTGGATCCAGCAGCACTCTCGAATCAGCCACCTCCTGCTGTAGTGTTTGCAGTAAGAACACCAGCAATTCCGGCTTCACGCCCAACCTTCTGGCCGCCAGAATAACCTCCAGCCGGGCCAGCAAACCGACCTCAGGCAGCGTGACACCCGCAGAGCGATCACTGCGCACGATATCGATCCGGGCCGACAAATCCATGGCTTCACTGAGGCTCTCAGGTTGTCCTTGCGCCAGCAAAAAACGGACTCGCGCGTATCGTGCCAAACGCTGTTGAGCTGGTGTTAGTCGTGGATCTTGCGCCAACAAACGGGCAGCCGGCTGCTCCAAAAGCCCGGCTTGCCTTTGATACAGCAACACCAGCAACTCATCCGTCAACACCCGCAATTGATCAGCACCCAGCGGTCTGACCGGCTCAGCCGCATAAGACGGCAATACGCAACAGAACGACAATAACAAGCCAACGAGAGCAGACCGTGCCTGGCAGTACCCTTTGGTTTCAACATCGCGGCAAAAAAGCATCCCCATAACGCTAGCCCGAAGCGCCAGCACGAAGGATCAGAAACTGGGCCTCGACCCTCAGCGTTTGACCAGCATATCCCGGCTGAAACAGCACACCACGCATGGCCATTCCCGCCGCTTGCGCAAAATCCTCGCCGCTGGACTCAATCAGTCGTAACTGGCCAATCTGTCCTGTCGCCAGAATCGTGAACTCAATCACCACCGTTCCTTCCCGCTCCCGCTTGAACTCCTTGTCAGGATAATGAGGCGATATACGAACCACAGGCTGAATGTCACCCGCAAAGATCAGGCGGGTGACACCTCGTGTTTTCGGTGCCTCCGTCGGCACTTCAAACCCGGATCGGCTGGTGACCGTTGTTGTCATACAACCGGTCAAGGGCGCAATGCCTGCCAGTACGAAGATCAGAGCCAGAATCGATGCTATACGCTCTGAATAGTTAACCATCACCTGCACTTGCTACTCCCGTTGAGCTGCTTCCAACCATCTGAACATTAACCCGATACCCTGCAGCGGATGCTAACAAATCCATCGCCTCCACCCTACCGGTATTGTCGGCAGCCGTTGTCAAAATAAGCATAGATGCAGGCACAGCCCACCAACTGCCACAACTGCCACAACAGGCACTCAGTAAAACCAAATTTAACGGAGAACAAGAGATACAACCAAAGGGAAGCGTCTGGCCACCAAGGTGAACCAGACAGCCTGACGTTGAGAGAATTCCGAGCAGCAGCAAACGGGTTGAAGCCTGGTGATAGCACGTCAACCCTATAAATGTGGTTTATTCGAGTAAGCCTGCACACTCTGCCGTTGCAAAAAATCGTTCCGCCAATGCTTCAGGCGCGCCAGACAAGTCGGCCAGCTGCCGGGACGTCAGCGCCTGCCGATACAACAACTTCGCCAGTTGCTGTATCAACTCTCTTTCCGCAGTCAGCCCTTCGACCAGTAGATGTTCAGCTGGCAAAGCCCGCAAACGGCCACGACGATTAAAACTGCCGCCCGGAAGCACATCGCCATTCCAGGCTTGCCAGGCACAGCGCCAAAGTAACTCACTGACCGGTTGACCGGCCAGCGCACGCACCACCAATGGGTCATCGGCAGACAAGCTGCAATGTCTGAAACTACTGGCCTGACGGTAATGGCGGGTAATACACTCGGGAATTTCACACTCAACAAACCGTCGGGCACCACCTGCGACGATGATTTCGAGATAATGGGACGTTTGCAGTGAAGCATTGAGTTCATGTTGCAAGCAAAACTGAACCTGTTCCAGCAGCCAGAGCTCTGAGCCTGCCAGCTGAACGGCAATTTCGGACATGGTCACCCCCGTCTTGTTATTGTTTTATCCGGTTTTCGGGCGCCGCAAAGAATGCGTATAGGATCCAGCATGGTCAATGTTTTTATCAACACTGGCCCACAATGCCCACTACCGAAGTAGCAGATGATAATCAGTACAACGGAAGTAAGAAACCGCTACCTGTCGGTCGGGTAGAAATAAAGGGATTTCTGGATAAATTGGCAGCCAGGGGGCCTGACCACCAAAAAAACAGACAAGCACCAGTGGTAAAAGACCACTGGCGCGGCAGGGCTTATTTGACGCTCAGCTCAACACGACGGTTTTCTGCGCGACCTGTAGCGGTTTCGTTCGATGCGACAGGGCTGGCTTCACCATAACCACGCGCAGTCAACTGACCTGCGGCCAAGCCTTTGCCAATCAGGTAATTACGTACAGAATCAGCACGCTGCTGGCTCAGACGCAGATTGAAAGCTTCTGCACCCTGGCTATCTGTGAAAGCGGCAATTTCGATCATTGCATCCGGGTACTTGCGTAATTCAGCTGCAGCATTATCCAGAATAGTACTGGCGTTAGCGGTCAGACGGGCGCTGCCGCTTTCAAAGTTAACGCCACTCAGCTTGCCTTCAAACACAGCACAACCTTTCGCATTCACCTTGGCACCAGTAATCGTTGCCTGGCACTGATCTTTGACGTCTGGAACGCCATCGCCATCGCTGTCAGCAGGTTTCTGCACAACAACAGGGGCAATTACTGGCGCAACTTTTTCCTTAACCGGTGCCTTGACTTCAGCAACCTTCTGTTTAACCGGTTCGTAGGCTTCCTTGGTTGTTTCCTTGACACGAGTAACGGTAGTACCACTGTCATTGCCAAAGCGATAGCCAACTTCCAGCATAAACACACCGTGTTCGTTACTTTCGTCGCTCATTTCATCAACATGCAGTTCCGCGCGACCGAACAGATCTTCTCTCAAGTCGTACTGCAAGCCCGCACCCCAAGTCAAAACGTGCGTTTTTTCGTCAAAGGCAGAATCTTGAGGCACATCAAAGGTTTCGATACCGTAACCTGCCGTCAGGTAAGGCTTCAGAGCGCGCTCCCCAAAAAAGTACAAACCTTTCAGCTGGTACTGAGTCACTTCCGGCTTCATATCGCCCTGCAGGAAAGATGGTAAGGTAACAGACGCCTCGACTGCCAATGCAGGCAATACCATATAACCCAGTGACAATTCCATGGTCCAGGAATCGTTAATGGAGTCGCCGCTGGTGAGCTTGAAATCGTCATAAATCTCGTTTTCGACGAATCCGGTACCAGCGGTTACATACATATCCTTGTCGGCGTGTGCCATTGCTGCGGTCGCAACTGCCATGGCTACCAATAATGGTTTGGTCAACATAGTTTTCTCCAAGTGAACAATGTGTACTCTTTTCTATCTGCTGCGCATATTAGTAAGCCTGAGTGACAGTTCAAGCAGAATCGATAATAAACCCTGCAAAATGTGTATTTGTCGTGGTCACCCAAACCATTTGCACAATATACATCCAGCAGCAGCGTATAAAAATCCGCCTACCACTCAAAAAGTCGCCTATACCCACCTGACTCAACGTAATAAGATGCAAAAGCGTGATCCCATAGGATCAGACAAAAACGGGCACACTAAAATAATCACCCGGTCGATGGATTCTGCATACGAAGAGAGAGAATAGCCATGTCGATTTGCTCCAGCAGCTACAAGAAAATGGCACTGGTCACGATCAGTGTTCTGGGGATCGCGACAGCCGCGCTCTCAGCTCATGCCGATGGCAGCAGTTTTGGTTTTCGCAGCCCGACGATCGAGCCAGAATCACGCCTCAGCACCCGCAACCTGTATTCAGGTTTCGGTTGCACCGGAGACAACGTGTCGCCAGCACTGGAATGGTTTAACCCGCCAGAAGCGACACAAAGCTTTGCGATCACCGTCTATGACCCGGATGCCCCGACCGGCTCGGGTTGGTGGCACTGGCAGGTGTTTAATCTGCCCGCTGACAGCCATGCTCTGGCAGAAGATGCTGGTGCTGAACATTCAATCCTGCTGCCAGCCTCTGCCCAGCAAGGGCGGAATGATTACGGCAGCCATGCCTTTGGTGGTGCCTGCCCTCCGGCCGGAGATCAGCCGCACCGCTACCAATTCACGCTGTTTGCTCTCGACCAGCCCAGCCTTGATATCCCGGAAGATGCCAGCGCTGCCCTGGTCGGATTCATGCTGAATGCCCACGCCATAGACAAAGCAGCATTTACGCTTTATTACAGCCGTTAGCCGATGAATCTGGCCTGACTACGGCGCGTCAATGGCTTCCTGGTCAATGGTTTCCTGGTCGGCGCGTTTATCGAGCTTGTGCTCATCTTCGCTACGACCCAGTTTCCAATAACTGCTGATGTAGGTTTCCTTGCGGCCGGTGTTTTGCTCCTGACGGAAATACTGCCGTAACGCACGCATCTTGTGAAATTCGCAGGCAGCCCACACCGCCACATCACCATGCAGCCACTCGGACGCTCGTACCTGTTGCAGTAAAGCACTGGTTTCTGCGGTTGCAGCCGCCTGTTCCAGAGATGGCACAGGGCTGGCATCCACCACCCAGATCACTTCGATCCCTGGCGGACATACCACAGCCTGGCGATCATCTTCCCCGGCAATTTCAATCACTGCATAACCACGAGCATCGGCAGGCATTTGCTCCAGATTACAACTGATCGCAGGTAATGCCGTCATATCACCGACCAGAAAGTACCAGTCGGCATCCACATAAATAAATTTGGTTGGCCCCGGCCCACCGACCAGAATACGGTCACCGGGTTGAGCTCTCTCTGCCCAGCTGGCAGCGGGTCCAGCTGGCTGTGGGCCATGGTTATGCAGCATAAAATCAACGCTTAACCAGTGTTTTTCCGGATCAAATGCCCGGACAGTGTAGGTTCGCATCAGCGGACGTTGCCCTTCCACCGCAGTCGCTTGGGTGAGCGGCTCACCATCGGTAGCAAACATCAGCTTGATGTATCCGCTCGTACTGTCAGCGGGAAAGTCGGCCAGTGCCTCCCCGGTCAAGATCAGCCGCTGCATATTAGCCGTCAGGCGCAAAGTAGAATGAACTACCAGTTCACGAGGAGAAGGACGAGACATAACAGCTCCAGATAAAAAACAGACAGGTTGAATACACCCGATAACAGATGCCAGTGTAACGCCTTGGACACATAAGACGAGAATGATTCTCAAAATTTATATCACACAGTCATAGCCGCAGCGCTGATTACCAGTTGTGACCTAACTGACAGCAACGATCCGCCAGACATCCTCTCCCAGTTGCAATTCGTCGTCCAACCCCAGCTTCAACAAACGTTTTGCCAGCGGTGCCGATATCGATACTAGCTGCACCGACTGATCAGATTGAAGCAAGGTTCTGCCACCAACAGGCGTCAGCCAGAACCAACGACGTATCGAAGCGCCAGTCGCTACAACCGGCTCAAGACCAACCAGAGCACCCAATGCCAGCACCGCATCCTCATCAAATACTGGCACAGCCCAGCGAGCCACGTGTATACGTTCCTGCTGTAATGCCAAAATACGTTCTGATTGGCCATGGGCCAGGTACGCTGCTTCCAGACTCAGGGTATCGTATTGATTTTCCGGCTTGTTGCCTTCATGCGAGGCGCTTTCCTGCGCGGTTCGGGCCGCCGCCAGGGCAACGTCTATTTCCCGATCCAATAACGCGAGCAAACAGGACTTCAGTTGGCTTTTGTTCACACAATAATCCGGTACAGTAGAAGCAAGTCACACCCACACTGGGTAAAACCCGTCATTCTAGCGATTTATGCAAGGTAAGCCATGCGTCAACATCAGAACCGGTCATTAAAAGAACGCCTTTCAAACAGTGCCTTTTGTCACTTTGAACAACGCGGAGAACTGCCTTGCATCGTTGTTCAGCATCCGGGGTTCACTGCCAGTCTGCTGCCGCAAGGAGCACAACTGCTGTCTTTTTGTCCCAGCGGTGATACCAGTTGGATCTGGCTCAGTCCGACCGCCGAATATCAACAGGGAACCTCGCTCCGTGGCGGCATTCCGGTTTGCTGGCCCTGGTTTGGTAACGCCGACAAAAACTCTCCAGAAGTACAGGCAGCCATGGCCGAAGGACAACCCCTTCCCGCCCACGGGTTTGCCCGCACCAATCGCTGGACGCTGACCCGACTTTACGAAGCTGCCGATCGTGTTGAAATCGACATGTCCTTACCACAAAGCCACCATATCCAATCGGTCTGGCAGGGTGATGCCGAGCTTACTGCGCGCTGGATTCTGACACCCACCAGTATGGAAATGCAGCTGATCACCACCAATACCGGACAATCCACCCTCGCCTTTAGTCAGGCACTACATACCTATTTACCAACGACAGACATCAATGCAACCCGTATTGGCGGACTCTCCGGCTATCCCTATATTGACACCATGACCGGCTGGCAACGCAAACAGCAACAGGGCGATGTAGTCTTTCAGGGTGAAACTGACCGTATCTATCTGCAACAAGCGTCGCCATTGCGGCTGGTCACACCGCAACGCACCCTGCTGATCCATAGCCGTGGCAGTCGCAGTACCGTTGTCTGGAATCCTTGGATAACAAAGGCCCAACGCCTGAGTCAGTTTGAAGATAATGCCTGGCAAACCATGCTCTGTATCGAGACCGCCAACGCTGCCGACGACTGGGTCAACCTGGCGGCTGGCGCCAGCCATTGCCTGAGCTTGCGCCTGACGGTGGAATAACGTTATCAACAGTACTGAGCAACATCCACAATAATACGACGCAACCAGCGATGAGCCTGATGATGCTGTACTAACGGCGACCAGGCCATTTTCAGCTCGAAAGGTGGGATTGGAAAGGGCGGCTGTATCACCAGTAACGATGCTGATGCCGCCTGCATATCGGCTACCTTGCGAGGCAAGGTGGCCACCAGGTCATTGTTGTGAGCCAGCAAGGCTGGCATCTGATAATGGCGGGTAAACACCGATATACGCCGTTTATAACCCAGTTTGGCCAAGGCGTTGTCGACCCACCCCAACCGAATCACTTTTTCCGGGTCAATACCAACACCCGCGCCCATTCCGGTTTTGGACACCCAGATATGGTTACTGGCAACATAGGCTTCGAGATCAAATTTTTCTGCCAATGGATGACCATGATTAACCAGACAGACAAAATCATCCTGCCACAGGGTCATCTGATGAAACGATTGCGGCATATCATCAAAGCGATTGATCGCCATATCGACCTTGCCCGCCTCAACATCCTTGAAGGTCACGTCTGACGGCGTCAGCACATCGAGGATGACGTTGGGAGCCACCTCACGCAAACGTTTGACCAGCTCCGGTATCAGCGTCGACTCGGCATAGTCGCTGACCATAATACGGAAAACCCGGTTGCTGCTCTGGGCATCAAATTCTCCCAATGGCTGCAAGGCGGCTTCCAGTTCGCCCAGCGCCTTGCGAATCATCGGTTGCAGCTCCCGCGCCCGCTCTGTCGCGGTCATGCCATCCGAGGTACGCACCAGCAGTGGATCGTTAAACAAATCACGTAACCGGCGCAGTCCGTTAGACATCGCAGGCTGGGTAATACCCAGCTGTTGTGCTGCCCGCGTCACATTACCTTCACGCAGCAGAACATCCAGATACACCAGCAGGTTCAAATCTATTCGAGCAAGGTTCACAGCAGCATCCGGCTTGGAAATAACGCTGGTATTGTCGCAGCTCCCCAGGCATTCACCAAGCCTATCAATAAAACAACTTGCATTTTTATTCGTGATTTCAGGCCAATATTGACACCCAGATCCCGGTATCAGGCCCAGAGCCGCTTTATAAGGTGAAGCGTCACTGTTTTCTGGAGGCCATTGCCTTACACTGCGCGCCTTCAAACCCTGACACCTGGAGCGCCCATGAACCGGATTGTGACCCTGCTTACCGCCCTCAGCCTGACTCTTCTGGCTGGTTGCGCCACCCTGCAGGACAGCCTCAACATAGAAAAACCCAGCGCCGCGATCAGTGGTCTGTCAATCCAGTCACTGGGACTGGAACAGGCCAATTTGCTGGTTGCACTGGATATTACCAACCCGAACGGTTTTTCAATCCCGGCCAGTGGCCTGGAACTGACCCTCTCGGTCGAAGATCACGCCCTGACCACGGTCAGTCCCGCCAACAACGGTCTGACCCTGAAAGCCAATGGCGTCACCACTACCCAGTTACCGATCAGTCTCAACTACAGCGACCTGTATAACGCAATCAAAGCCGTTGCCGATCAGGATGAAGTGACCTGTCAAGTGGATGCCGCGCTGCTGTTTACACTACCCGTACTGGGAGACATGCGTCTTCCTGCCAGCTACAGCACCCGTATTCCTGTTCCAAAACGTCCAAAAATCAGCCTGACCAGTGCCAGTATTTCAAGTTTGAGCTGGCGCGGTGTGGAACTGCAACTCACGGTCGATGTGGAAAACCCCAATGGTTTTGGTGTTGATCTTACCGGGCTGAACTATCAGGTCACTGCAGCCAACAGCGCTCTCGCCTCAGGTTCGGTGCAACCGGCAAAACTGGCCAAAAACAGTCAGCAGCAACTGATTATCCCACTGTCGTTGAGCTTTGCGGATATGGGCAAAAGCCTGATGTCGCTACTGACCAGCAAGGAACCCGTGGCCATCGGTGTGGCAGGCACACTCGACTACGCCCCGGATCTTGCCATTTGGAAACCACAGCCACTCGACTTTTCCATGTCAACGCAGCTGAGTCGCTGAACCGTCGAGAAGTCGATAAAAAGATGCCTGCCCCTGAGAAGCATTTTTCCCTCAGGGGCAGGCCGTTCTGGAAGCCCAGGCACCTCTCCCCAATCAATGCCAACATCACTCTCCCTAATCCAGTAAAATTCAATTTAACAGACAAAGAGGACAGATCTGACAGAGCAACAGTGTCTCTAAAAGTTGTATCCAAAAAACCACAAAACTCAAACAGAGCAAGGCTTTAAGCGGCCCTCAACCTTATCGTCAGCCTCAGAATGGCGAACAAGGCAACGTCCATACAAAGACAATTGTCTAACAATCTAATTGATAACCGTTCCGAAAAACCCTATAACGTCCGCCAGCAACAGGTACCAGCCTGAGTTAAACCAATACGTAGCAAGGGTAAACCATGAAAGTATTCCAATCACTGTTCTCATCCATACTGCTGCTAACCGCGCTATTGAGCCTGTCACCTGCGGTCTATGCCCTGAACGATGCCGAAGCGGTGAACATTTCCGGCAGCCAACGAATGCTGTCGCAACGCATGATGAAGAGTTATTTGATGCTGGGAGCAGGCATCAAACCCGAAGTCGCCCAACAGCAGTTGGATGAGAGTGTCGCCCAGTTTGAAGAGCGTCTGCTGATGCTGAAAGACTATGCACCATCGGCAGCGATCAATAACAAACTGGCGCAGGTAGAAGACCTGTGGCAACAGCACCGGGTTCGCATTCTTGCAACCCCGGACAAAAGTGTCATCGATAACCTGATGCGGGAAAACCTGAATATGCTCAAGGCCTGTAACGATGTGGTGGATGCCATATCCAGCCATCTCCGTATGCCCGGCACCGAACTGATCAATATTGCCGGTCGCCAGCGCATGTTGTCACAACGTATCGCCAAGGCTTATGTCGCGCTGTACTGGAACGGGCAATCACCTGCCGTGCGCCAGGAGTTCAGCGATGCTATCCGTCTGTTTGGTGATTCATTGGAGCAGCTGCGTGGATCTGAGATGAATACCGCAGAAGTACATGATGCGCTGGAGAAAGTGGCATCACAGTGGCATTTTTCCCAGTCCGGGTTTGAACTTGACGCAGAAGGCCGCTACGTCCCTACCGTCATTGCCGTCACCACAGAATCCATTCTCTGGAAAATGAACGACATTACCAAGATGTACGAACGCATCATGGCAACACAGTCGAATAGCTGATCATCCTGACGGATGCAGAGCAACTGACAAATAAAAAACGGGCTACCCAAAAAAGGTAGCCCGTTTTTTATTGTTCCGATACTGCACTGGCTATTAGTGGTGATGGCCACCTTCACCGTGTACATGACCGTGCTCCAGCTCTTCTTCGCTGGCATCGCGTACGGATTCGACCGTTACACTGAACGCCAGATTCTTGCCAGCCAGTGGGTGGTTGGCATCCACGGTCACTTCGGCTTCTTCAACTTCAGTCACGATCAGGTTAACCGGGCCTTGCGCCGTTTGTGCGGTAAAGGCCATACCCGGTTCAATCTGGTCAACGCCGGTAAAGGCTTCGCGTGGTACTTTCTGAACACGATCTTCACTATAGTCACCGTAGGCATTGGCCGCTTCTACAGTGACTTCCAGCTCGTCACCGACCTGCTTGCCTTCCAGCGCCGCTTCCAGACCCGGAATAATATTCTGGGCACCGTGAAGGTAAGTCATTGGCGCTGCACCTTCAGAGGAGTCGATCGTTTCTCCGGTAGCAACGTCAACCACTTTATAATGAATGGAAACGACTTTGTGATGGGCAATTGTCATGATGATTGTCCGTTTTTTTGTCCCTGGTAAGGGCAGTGAATTCTACGTAAAGGCGACAGGATACGACGTTGGGAACCATCGGCGACAAGTGGCGTTCTCTACGAAATGGAGCACCAGTATAACAATTGCCCCGCTCAGTACCAGTCAGCTGCTTTTGGAGCCAGTAAAACCCGGTTATTCATAGTATCAGTAGCTCTGCGGCAGGTGTGGCCCATCAGCCAGCCAATGTCCAAATGCGGCCTCCAGCCCCGCCAGACCGCCCGGATAGAAAGCCAGCGTGGCATTGACTGCTGCTGCCTGACACGGGCTGTCAATCACTGCCTCGTAGGCACGCTCCAGCACGACCTTCCCTTCCTGGCTACTATTGAGAAAAAACACCAACGCCAGTGCCTGCCGATAATGGCGGGAACCCTGTTGATAAAAAGACTCCGGCTGCAGTAGCAGATACTGCGACAGCGGCAGCGGTGTCTGCTGTCGCAGGCTAGCCAGCAGTCGCTCACTCAACACCACTCTGGCCGCACTCATCTGATAGTCCAGCTGCTCGGTATATTCCGCCAAGCCCTCGCCCAGCCAGACCGGCAACGTCCCCACCATCGCCATCGAAAGCGCATGGGTCATTTCATGGCGTACCAACGCCAACGTCGCTTCGCGCTGGTATTGACGCTGCAGATAAATACGGTTTTTCTCGAAGTGGTAATACCCAGCAGCCTGTTCACCAACGTTATCGCTGCGGCGCTGGGCTTGATACCCGACGGCGTCGGTAAACACAGTCATATTGATCAGCACCGGGCGTACATAACGCGCCGGTAACAAGGTTGCTACGACCCGATAAACCAGCTCCCCCTCGCGCTGAATGTCAGCTTCCAGACCAGCATCCGGGCCATCCGGCAACGTCACATGCAACTCCAGTTTGCGCTGACTGCGGTACCGTGCGCTCAAGTCATCCACCGGCTGTTGCCTATCGGATGCATCGGGACGATCGCCAAAATGTATCTTGCCCTGTTCATCCACCCAGCGAAAAACCTGCTGCTGCTTTGGCTGGGCAACCGGTAAGGATTCCGGCGTCACACAACGCCCGGCCACCATATGGCGTTCCACGCTGTTTTTGTCAGCGGATTGACCCACCAATAGCGGCGACGATTGCCGCTCCAGTTGCTGTTGAGACTGCCGCTCCAGCTGTTCCAGGCGCTGCTGTTGGGTCTGTATGCCCAGCAATGGCATCCACAAACCGGAACTGTATGAATTCGGCAAGGGGATTCCCGGATACTGCACCGCGACATACTCATGCTGTGCTGCTGTTGTCAGCCGCCAGGCCAGTTCTGGTGCCAACACCAGAACCAATAACAGGCTGACCAGCTGTCGGAGTGCCTTGAATAATGTCATATTACGTCCTTGTACCCTGTTTTTAATAATCAGTGTAGCCACTGAATATGTGGTTCTGCCAGCGCTCGATCCAGCCTGCGGGTCGTACGTTCGTTCTCAAAATGTACGATCAGATACTGCTCATCCATCTCCACCACCACGCCCGCTCCCAAGCGAGCATGCACCAAGCGTTGTGGTGACGGCGACGCTGATAATTGCTTTGGCCGCGATGGTTGCTGCGCATCTGCCCGGTGTTTCACAACCGCTACCCGAACCGGCTGGATCACCAGTTCCGGCGGCTGTGGCTGGGCTTGCAGATACGCTGGCAACCACTCGGCAATCTCACCTTCAAGTGTTAGCTGAGGTTGGCTTTGTTCCAACGCAGTGGCCACCCGATCGCTACAAGCAATATTCAGCTCACGAAAAAACGGACTGGGCCGTTCACGTGCATGACTATTGTCATCTGGCTTGCGCCGCACTTGTGGCGTCGGCACCAGCAGGTGTAACTGCTGAATCGCACGAGTCATGGCAACATAAAGCAAGCGACGCTCACTCTCGTCACTGGCCGGGGTACTGAATTCACCTTCTGGCGAATAAGGGAAGTAATGACCATTCAGCCCCGGAATAATCACCACCGGCCACTCCAGCCCTTTGCTTTTGTGAATGGAGGTCAGCCGTACTCCCCCATGGCGCTCACGAGACTGCGCCCGCGCCCTGTCCCGCAGTTGTAACAACAGATCCAGCGCCTGATCCGAGCTAACATTGGTATCTGCCATAAAACGTACGAAAGCACGAATGGTTTGTAACCGGTCTTCCACCTGCTGAGCTGAAAAGGCGCTGTCTTCAATGCCCTTTTCCAGCTCGGTGGTATCGATATAGGCATTTAACAGCCGCTCTACCGGCACCACCACCCGCTCGGCACTGTCGAGCACTTCCGCCCGGGCCTGCAATTGCGCCTTTTGCCACCGGCTGAGATTCGCTGGTATAGCCTGCTGCAAGGCAACACCCAGGTTCTCACTGTGATCAGCCAGGGTATCGGCCATCTCCTCCAGTACCGCCCGGCGTACCTTGGGAAACGGTGTGGTCAGAATTTGCAACCAGGCATGACGTCGCTGATCACGGCTACGCTCACCAAAACGACCCGCAGCGATTTCCAGCAGCAACCAGAAAATTTCCAGCTCCCAACGCTCCAGTACCGACAGCGAATGATCCAGCTGATAGGGAATTCCCGCCTGCAACAGCGCCAGCTCAACCGGTGCGCACAACGCCCAGAGCCGATGAATCACCGCAATCTGATGAGCAGGAACAGTCGCCATACACTGTTTCACCAGTGCCAATACCTGTTGTGCTTCAGCGTTGGCCGAGCAGGTATGCACCTGAACCTGTGTCGCCGGAGTTGAGGGATGGGACAATCCCATCACCGGATCGCGCTGGCGATTATGATGAATCAGGTGATTCGCCAGCAGCGACAACCGATGGCCGTAACGAAAGGTCTCTGGTAACTGATACGTTGTGACACCACCCAGCTGATTGGCAAAACCACTGACAATAAACTCCGGGCGTGAGCCACGGAATTCATAAATGGTCTGATCCGGGTCACCAATCACCATCACCGACCCGCGACCACCATGGAGCAACTCCAGCAAATGCTGTTGAATACCATTGATGTCCTGGTACTCGTCCACCAGGATCCACTGCATATGGCCACCAAAATAACGCGCCGCCTCGGCATCGTGACGCAGGTGCATCACCGGATCGTAGAGCATGTCGGAAAATCCGATACGACGCTGTTGCTTGCGCCAGTCTTCAAACAACGCAAACAATTCGACAAACATCCGGCACTGAACCGGCAGATCGAGCTGCTCATACACTTCTTGTGGTGACTCCAAGCCAGATTTCACCAGCTCGATAAAACCCACGGCGGGTTCGACCCATTTTTTCCGCTGCGACAGAATATCCTGGCGGGTGTCATCATCGGCCAGTTGCTGCAATAACCGCCATACCTGACCTTCTACTTCACCATCACCCAGCAAGCGGCGCTCAAACGCTGGCAGCTGCCCCAACGCAATCAACTTGTGATAAATACGTAATCCCAGCGAATGAAAGGTGCGTACTTCCGGCACCACCTGACCTGGCAAACAGCCAGACAAACGTTGCTGAAATTCCTGCTGGGCTGCTTTGTTATACATCAGCACCAGCATACGCCGTGGCGCCACACCCGCTTGCAAGCGTGCGGCAATAAAATGCGTCAGCGTGGTGGTTTTACCCGCACCCGCCACCGCCACCACTCTGGCGTGGCCATCGACGTGGTGAACGACCTGTTGTTGATGATCGGTAAGTTGTGACATTCAGCCCCCGGATTGATGCGAAGGCATGCTATGGGCTGCATTAGCAAATGTCACGAGCGATGCAAAGACAAGGCAAAAATCGATGAAAAAATGGAGTTTACGATTAACAAATAAGTACCTGGCGCTGATTGATAACCCCGTCACCGCCACGCCGATCGATTTTCAGCAGCCTGATCATCCAGACTCACCATCACCACCAGAACAAGCATCCAGTTCAGAGAAAAACCACTGACCCCATCGTTTTACCAGATCACCCTGTACGCTGACTGGCAAAGATGCTGAGACTGCCTCCATACCGATACGGCGATGAATCACACCTGGAACATCCTCCCTCCAGTGCACATCATTACTGGCCGACAAGGCTTCACCACGACAGTAACAGGCACTGCGTTTGACCTCGTCGGGTGTCAGGTCACGGTGGGAATGCTGTTTATTCATGACTTATCTCCTTGACTGGCTCAGGCTTAGGCTGACACACAGGGGGTGACACCTGAGTAATAATGAGTTCTTTCTGTTTGGCTAACGACTATTCATCGCTATCTTCATCATATTTATATGAATATTAACTTCATATATAGATAAATAGCAAAACAAGTGCCAAAACGAAAAAATACAATAGATTGATTTATAGAGGATTTATTAGATGAGAGTGAGACCATCCCTGGCCAATCTGTCGTAAACCCGACGCCATGTCGTTATGTATACAAACCACCTAACGAGTAAAGGTAACAAAAGACCATTGCGACAATCACATTGGCATGCCAGCAACCCCCTTTTTCTTTTCCGTCAGATGTATACTCAGAAAATAACCGCACAAACAACAAGGAGATCCGGTATGCAACTGGTTGGACGTATCCTGCTTGATACCGACGAAGGGTCGTTATTGGCAGAAAAACGGGTGAAGCTGCTGGAAGCCATTGCCCAACATGGCACCATCCAGAAGGCTGCCCAGGAAATGGGCCTGTCTTATAAGGGAGCGTGGGATGCTGTCAACGCCATGAACAATCTGTGTGACGAACCCCTGGTGATTCGAGAGGTAGGAGGCCGACGTGGTGGCGGCAGCCATCTGACCGAACAGGGCCGCGCTCTGATCACGCTCTATCGCACAGTTGAGGCGGAATACCAGCAACTGCTTGACCGCATGAACAACAGCCTTGGCGATATGCATCAGTTTCATCGCATGATGAACCGCTTCGCCATGCGCACCAGCGCCCGCAACCAGTTCCATGGTGTGGTTACCGCGTTAATACAAGGCATGGTGAATTGTGAAGTTCGTATGAAGCTCGATGACCAGACCGAGATTGTCGCCATGATTACCAACGAAAGTGCCGAAAATCTCGACTTGCGTCTTGGCCTCGAACTGTTTGCCCTGATCAAAACCTCGTATGCCAGCGTGCATACCCAACCGCTGCCACACCGCAATTGTTTTGCTGGCGTGGTCGCCGATCTGGTACGTGGCGAGCAAAGTACGGAAGTCCGGGTAGATCTGCCCAGTGGCAAAAGTGTCATCAGCGCTGTCAGCAACCAGGACTGCGACACCATGGCGCTGGCGCTGGATCTGCCGGTATACGCTGCCTTTAGCCCAAACAGCGTGATTCTTGCTCTGGTCAGTTAAGCAGTGGGTTGTTTACCCATAACCAAACTACCTATAACCACACGACCCGCCAGCAACACACATGCCACATTCCGGAGGTTGCGGCATGTGTGTTGCTGGCGATATCGATAGCAGTATCAGTGCACAATGCCGAGCGATTGGGTCACACCGTCGGTAGTGCGGGTAAAGTCCAGATACGCGACTTTGATATCGTTGAATTTACCCATGTGGTTAATCTTGTAGATGATGACGCCGTGGTAGTCGAAGTTCTCACCCTTTTTAACCTTGCCAAACGGAGAGTTATCCGAGTCGTGCATGACCGTAAAATGGGTTTTCATTTCCACTGCCAGAGAGCTACCGTCAGACACATAGTTCACCACGTTCAGCTCCTCCTTCATCAACGACCAGATCTTGTGATAATGCTCCTTGACCGCTGGAATGCCACTTAATACCAGATGCCCGTTCTGCATCCGCATATCATCGGCAAAGTAGGCTTCAAAGGCTTGTGGGTTCTTGGCATTAAACATGGCGATGTAATTATCAAAGCTGGCTCGATTCAGCATCTGATAGCTTTTGCTCGCTTCCTGATCATTCTTGTCAGCATAAACGTGACTGACTGGCCCAAGTACAGCAGCAGCCACACCCAACATGCAAAGTGATATTTTTATTGTTTTAAGCACGATAATTCCCCTTGAAAGGAAAGATGGTTGTCAATCTGCAAATCGTTACCAGGCGGTAGAGCCGCCATCGACGGGAAGATCGGCGCCGGTCACCCAGGAGGCTTCATCGGAAGCCAGATAGAGCGCGGCATAACCAATATCTTCCGGCTTGCCTAGCCGCTTGATCATGGTTTTGGCCAAGACGTCTTCCCGAAAACCGGGAATATTTTCCAGTGGCTCACGGGTAGCCGTGGTTTCAATCAGAGCGGGAGAGATGGTATTGGCGCGAATGTTAAAATCCCGCCCTTCCATCGCCAGTTGCCGGGTCATCGCCAGCACCCCACCCTTGCCAGCGCAGTGCGCGATAGCAGGCAGCGGCTTGAATGCCTGATGGGCGTTAGCCGAAGCAAAGTTGATAATGGCCGCTGAGCCGCTTGCCTTGAGGTGTGGCCAGGCTTTCTGACAAGCCAGAAATACCACGCTGAGTTCACCGTCGAGAGTCCGTCTCCAGCCCTCAAAGAAGTCCATCTCTTCCAGCCACGCAAATGCTCCGAAAGCGCCGGCGTTCACCAGAATATCCAGCCGACCATGGCGCTTGATGCACTGATCTATCAGCTGTTGCACGTCGTCGGGCTGAGTCAGGTCACAGGGGGCGACCGAGAACATTGGTGTGCCCTGTTGTGCTGCCAGCTCATCGGTTTGAGAGGCCGTGCTGGCGTTGATGTCTGCTCCAACCACCTGAGCCCCAGCGGCGGCAAACATCAACGCACAGCTCCGACCAATTCCGCTGCCACTACCAGTGACGATAGCGACTTTTCCGGCCAAGCGGCCGGAAGTATTTGTATTCATAACGATATTCCCTGCTATTGATGGAACGCACAGAAAATCAAGACTCCCATGCCGGAGCATGGGAGCCAGGTGAGTTACTCAGTGCGCATCAGCGGCCATTGCTGTTACTTGCTACCTTTCCGGAACGGCAAAGTCGCCAGGAAGGCCATATCGCTGAACGTCATCATTTTCAGGCCAGCACGAGCAGCATCCGCATCCAGGCGAGCTTCCATCGGCATGGTGCCAAAGCTCTTGCCCTTGATGATCAGCTCGCTGCCTTCACGGCCGATGGAATCAACGTTCATCAATTCTTCGTCAGCCGGCCCACGCAGCACCATGCCGGATGAACGTACCGCAGCGGCGGCATTCGGATCACCGGCATCGTTGCGTACGCTTTTGGAAACCGACCCGAAGTCCATGCCGAGCTCTTCAAACATTTTTTGTGCGGTGGCACGGCCTGCGCCGTACACACCACCACCCGGATGCTGGAATGGCCCCGCCAAGAACAGGTTCTTGATGCCCGGTATGGTGAACTGACCCAAGTCCGGTGTCGGACGGTGTCCTGCACTCTGATACATGTACGGTGCAACGCCGTGCAAATCACCACGCACCATGGAGTTGGGCGAACTGCGTTCCAAGTCGACCGGTGAGCAGATGGTGCGCATGATGATGTTGTCAGAGGTGAGGTTCTTGACGAACTTGCGGTAGTGTTCCAGCGACAGGTCGCCAATCTCTTCCTTGAATTCATCCCAGTGCTGACCGGCCCAGCGCTTGTCTTTCACTTCGTACGGGGCAAAGGTGATGCCATGGAACATACCGGCACCTTGCGGTACGCGGGTCTTGTCGCCAATGGATTCGTCACCACCGGCACACAAACGGCGCTGGGTAATTTGACCACGTTTGAGGTCGTCAAAGTCGGCGCACATTTCGTCGAGGTTATCGGTCGCCATGAATTCCAGCATGGTGGCGTAACCGACGTCTTCACCGGCATGGTACTGGGCGTTTTCTTTCAGGTCGTAGTGCGACACCATGATCGAGAACGGTGCCAGAGTGGCGCGTTCGGCACGCTTGAGTACCGGTTCGTCCACACCTTCAACAAACTTGCGGATCACATGAGGATGCAGGGCACCGATCACCGCGTCTTTGGCCATGATCTGCTCACCATCGGTTAACTCAACGCCTTTGGCTTCGTCACCGGCCATGATGACTTTGCGCACTTCGGAATCACAACGTACTTCACCACCGTGGAACTCGATGCAACGCACCAGCGATTCGGTCAGCTTGCCGGAGCCACCAATTGGCTGTGACACACCGTAGGTATGAATAATGCCCGGCATCAGCAGTACGCCCATGCCGGTGCCCAATTCGTTTGGCGCTTGCAGGTTTTCACTCACCAAACGCAGCAAGTGGATCTTGATCTTGTCGTTTTCATACAGCTGGTTAACCAGATCGAGGCAGTCACGGCTCATGTAGTCGAGCATGGTGCGGCCTTCGTCGGTGCGATCCAGCATCGCCATCATTTCGCCCAGTGGTGGCGGTGGCGAATACAAACCAGGCATAAAGACTTTGAGGAAGTCCTGGCTCATTTTCACAAAGGCACGATAGGTTTCAGCGTCTTTTCTGGAAATTTTGGCGAAGCACTCGCAGGTTTTATCGAGATCTTTATAGGTATATAACACCGACTGATCCGGAAAGATCGTCGCATGTGGCACCGGCGAATAATGGTATTCCAAACCGTGCTGACTCATCAGGCCCAGCTCGTCCTGACGAATCATCGGGTTACCCTGAATCATGATGTGCACACTGGAGTGCTCATCATGCCAGTATCCCGGTGTATTTAACTGCCGGGTGGTCACACCACCGCCCGGATAAGATTTACGCTCCAGAACCAGTACTTTTTTACCGGCCTTGGCCAGATAGGCAGCGGCGACCAGGCCATTATGACCGGCACCCATAGCAACGATATCGTAGCTGTTACTGCTCATTTGGTATTCCTCTTTTGGTGATCAGGCGCACGATTTGGAATGGCTGCCCGACCATCGGTTACCGGGCTTCATCCCGGACTCTTGCATAAAACGTATTTTCAATTTTTTAATAAACAGGAGTTGTTGCTCAAGCGACGGATAAACGGGCAGATTTGTGCAACTTGCTGCCAATCATCAACACAATGCCTATCGGTAACAGCACCTGCCCCATCATGCCAATGGCATCGGCATGCGTGCCCAATACACTTTGCAAACCCACCACCACAATCGGGGTAAAAAATTGGCCGAGGAAAAATCCGGCCATCCAGGCACCGGTGCCCAGAGCACGGCGGTGCTTAGGCAAGTTACTCATGTTCCAGACCATCAAGGTGGGCAGCAGCAAACCACCACCAAAACCAGCGCACAATACACCGCTAACCATCAGGTTAACGTTAGCACCTGAAAAACCGACCAGCAGATAGCCCACCGCGATCAGGGTAAATGCCATTGCCAGCCGAATCGACGTGACAAACCCGGCTTTCCCCAGCAGAAAACCAAAAAACAAAGATCCCAATACAACCGCAATCTGACCAGAAGATGCCACCAGGCCAATCTGGCTGGGAGAACTCAGACCTACCCCACCCAACAGATAACCAATGTGTACTTGAATAGACATAAACAGGATGGCACCCACAAAAGTGACCGAGCAGATACCGGCGATTTTCCAAGGGTTCCACTTGGCTTTTTCTTCGTCACTGACGTCAACAGCAGCCATTTCATCTTCGTGATGTTTGGGTTCCCACAACATAAACAGCGCCGCAACCGCCAGAAAAATACTGATACCGTAAACGAAGAAAGGCACCCGCCAGCCAAACTCACCCAAGGCACCGCCAATGGCGATAAAGAGCACCGCAGATACCGATGAAAAGGTGGTGTTCAACGCCAGGTAGCGCTCACGACGAACGCCATCAAAATAATCGCCAATCAATGCCACAGAACAGGTCATCAGAATGGCTTCGGCAAAACCAACACCAATACGAGTGGCAATAATGATCGGTAAGGAATCGATCATTACCGGAGCAACGCCAAAAATGGCGTACAGCACCAGGCCAATCACCAGCAAACGCTTGCGACCAGCCTTGTCAGCCAGTACACCAATCGCCATCGACAACAAGGCGATCACCAACCCCGGAGCCGTCAGTGCCATCGGCACCATAAATCCCACATTCGGCTGGTCGGAAAAATATTCCTGCATTTGGGGTAATACAGGGGCAATCACAACGGAAGCCAACACTGACATACAGCCGCAAAGTAGCAGCAGCCAGGCATGGTATGGCCGGGCGACTGGGGCCATGTTTTTGTTCATATAGTTGACTCCCGAAATTTGGTTACGCTAAAGAGTACCGGGTCCAGTCAAAGACCCGGTGCCATGGTTTTTTATCTAAACTAAAGCAGTGGACGATAACGATAGTCGAGTGTTCTCATCCTTAACGGATGCCCTCACCTGCCATTGCTTCTGGCGTAAAGGTAAAGTCGTCGTAGCGCTCCATCACCTTGTACTGCTCCTTCGAATCGTTCAGCAAACCATCCAGGTACCAGGCGCCAGAGATCAGGTCGTAAAAACCGAAGTTCATTGGTGGAGCCGTGGCTGGAATGTCTGGCATGGTAATCGGATTAGAGAAGCCCATCTGCCAGAGGTCGCCGTTGGCATCCCAATGGTCAGCCAGTACCGCAAACCAGGTGTCTTCGTCGACGTAGTAACGACGCTTGGGAGACAAATGACGCTGACCGTCTTTAACCGTCGCTTCTACCACCCAAACGCGGTGCTTCTCGTAACGCATATCTTCGGGATTCACGTGGTGATCCATCAGGATATCTTCGGAAGGACGCTGGAACAGACGATTGGCGTTATAAGGGATGTACATCTCTTTCTTGCCAATAATCTTCCAGTTAAAACGCTCAGTGGTACCATTAAACACACCGGTTTGGTCAAACATGGATATACCGGCACTGGCTGGTGTCGGGGTATCACAACAGGCGTTAGGCAACTTACGTACACGGCGTTGGCCGGTGAAGTAAACCCATGTCTGACCACCACCCGGTTTGATACTTTCGTGACCAACAATGGCTTCACCAGCACGAATAGGCGGGCCGTAGTTCAGCAGACGAATTTTCCAGAACACGCCTTCGTCATCATCCGTAAACGTCTCAAGATTGCTTTCCTTGAAGTAATACGGCATCTGGAAGTCACCAGAAGCATAAATGGTTGGCACATGCTGGCCATTGGAAGTCGTTTGCATGCCACGTACATCAACGTGATGCGATGGCGTACGCCATGCCAGCAAATGGTTCCACATCACTTGCTCACCGTTTTGTGGGATCGGGAACGGGATACCACCAAAGGCACCTTTGACTTCCGAGTCGCTCAGCGTTGCCCGGGAAGCGTTGACTTTAGTGTTGTCATACACCCACTGCGGTGCCGCTGCGGTACGGTGAGTTTTGTACACCGGAACCTTGAAGGTCTCCGGGTATTTTTTCAGCATCCCCTTCAGACCTTCACTCAGGCTGTCGGCGTACTGGTCCATATTGGCTGCGGTAATGACAAACAGCGGCTTCTCGCTGGCATAAGGATCCGAACGCTTGCCACCGTTTTTGAAACCAGCTGGTACGGTGGTATTACCACCCGTCCAGGCCGGAATCGAGCCATCGGCATTGGCGGCTTTTTCGGCACCAAATGGTGTCAAATCGGCGCCCAGACGGGACGCTTCTTTTTCAGAGACCGCCGCAGTGGCGACACAGCTGGCAGTCAGAAAAGCGCTCAGCAGAGCAACTTTTAACGTAGAGCTAACAGGATTCATGTTGTTCTCCAGAGCTTAAAAAGTACGACGAATGTTGAAAGAAATATTGTCACGGTCAGCGTTGGACTGCTTGTAGGAGCCGTGACCGTTCTCGTCGATGGTGTTATCTACCGGGCCGAAGAAGTTGGTGTAGTTAAAGCCGAAACGCCAGATATCCAGATAAGTACCTTCTACTCCAACACTCAAGTCACCGGTGTCTTCCCCCATAAAAGAGCCCACCGCCAATGAGTTACCGTGCAGGCCATAACCCAGCACCATGGGTACACTCAGATCCAGACCAGCCAGTACCTGACGGTACTTGGGTGAGAAAATCAGACGCATATTCCAGGCATCCCGATCACCGTTCGGATTCAGCACACCACCACGATCATGAGTTACTTCCATCACATGGTTATAGGCGACCTCACCGAGGAAGTCGGCTTCCCGAGAAAGAAAGCTGGGCCCAAGGCTGGCCAGCCAGTTGACCTGGGCATGGGAAGTGTTACCCAACGCATACAGCGCTGTGCTTTCGGTGTTGCCACCCCCGCTGCCAGTGATGTAACGCAAATCCGTCGCTGCGTCACTGTTCAGTGGCGTATTACGCCGCATCGACGCTTCTGCCGCAAAGTTGAAATTGCCAAAAGTCCGGGTAGCCGATACACCAAATGCCTTCACCCCTTCGTGATACAGCCAGCGGTATTCACCCGCCTGCACACGACCATCACTGGCAACCACCGCATTTGCATAAGGCATCACGTTGATATTGGGTGCTTTTTCGTTGTATTGGATAGCGTAGAATCCATAGTCAGAATCGTCACCACGGTAACGTAACTGCAGACCGAACTGGCCAGAGTCAGACCCTTTTTTATCCGCTGTGCGCTTGAAATAAACCGAACCGTCTGGCGCCAGCAGCATTTGCTCGGCCCCTTCACTGAGGAAATCGACACCGGAGAAATAGCTGCCAGAACCAGGCAAGCGGGTTTCTTTCCATTGCAGCTGGTAATACGCACCAACACTGAGATCACGGGTCAGCTGCAACTGACCGGACACTTGTTCAACCGGACGCATCAGTTCCTTGAACTGTACACTGGGAACCGCCAGGGCCTTGGCAACGTCGATGGGTGCCTGGCCATTGGCGATACCATTACCACCAAAGAACAGTGATTCACCCCATACCATGGTGTGTGAACCAATTCGTCCGGTCAGCATGCTTTTGCCCAGACGCGTCCGGCCGAACAGAAAGTAGTCGAGCATTTCGACATCCTGTCCGTGCAGATCTTTGGTACCTTGGGTGAATTCGTTATGTTCAACCGACATCGGGTTGGCAGTCGAAGGTGACTGGTTGTCATTCTTTTTCTGCATATAGACGCTGTCGTACCAGGCCGCTGCACTCAAACGCAGGCCATAGTTACGCTTGTAAATCACGTCCATCTCGGTCAACAGATCCAGACGGTTGGAAACCAGCCCCTTGTCGAAGTTACGATTACCATCGTCGGTATTCGGCCAATCGCCCTGAGTATCCTCAATCAGACGATCGTGCTGATCTTGCAGGCGATACATGGTGGAATACTTTGCCGTAGTATCCCACAGCACCCGCCAGTCGGAGTTATTGGTCACCATAAAGGCATTGGCCTGACCTGCGGTTACAGCGGCTGCAATTGCAGTCGCCAGCAGAGCAGGACGTCCCAATGATTTTACCCGTTTTGCAATAGTAGTTTGCCTGGTAGTCATCACTGATAGGCTCCTTGTTATATTTATAGGTCAGTGTATCGAACGGCCGTTAGCGCCAGTGCGCCATTGGCAGTCCGGGAACAGGGGATCGAAAACTTGGCAGGCTTGTGCCTGCCAGGCTGCCGATATAAACGGTTTGAAGATCTGGCCCACCAAAGGTGACGCTGGCCATCATCGGTGCCAGCGTGCCCTTGCATGCACCCATCAGTTCAGGTGTGGTTGTGCCTTCTGCGTAGTGCTTGTCATAAATTGCCAGCGCTTCGGGGTTGCCGTCATCCAGCAAGGTCAAGACTTCACCTTCTGGTGTCAGGGCGATCAGACGCTCGGTCAGAATCAGGGTAATCCAGAGATTGCCGAAAGCATCGAAGGCAAAACCGTCCGGGTAACCACCCAAATCCGCCGGGCCGTAAATTTCCCGCTCCACTTCCTCCGCAGCATCATTGATGCGCACACGGGAAATGCGTTTGGCATTGGTTTCCACCACGTACAGCCATTCTTCATTGGCGTCGAAGCGGATTTCATTGGTACCGACAAACCCGTCGGCAACAACGCGAATGCCCTGCTCATCAATCACCCCGACATAACCGTCGGCCGTTTTTTCATTGATCGATATAGTCCACGGATTCTGGCGTGTCGTGACGGTGAACCAGATACGGCCCTTGCTATCCAACAAGCAGAAATTCATTTTGCCCAGCGGCTTGCCATCCATACTGTCAAACAGCAGCTCCGATGTGCCATCACGGGTCATACGTTCAATTGCATCGGTGCCGAAGTTGGCAATCACAATGTCACCGTTGGCATCAAAGGCGATGCCATTGGGCAAAGTGCCACCCATCATCCGATCGGCGGCAGAAGACGATTCGCTCAGACCGGCCGTTGGCTGCTGGGCAATCAAGGTTTGCTCACCATCTGCGGCGATGTGCATCACACCGCCACGGGCATCCGCCGTCCAGAGACTTCCGTCGGGTTCCGCCAGAATGCATTCCGGCCGTTGCAAGTCGTGGCCGACCATTTCAATGGCAGACCGATCGACCTGCCAGCCAATCAATGGGTTCGTCATAAAAACTCCTTACCTGAGCCTGTTGCCGCTGCTGCGGGCAGGCTGGATGAACATTCGTCGTCATTCGTCACCTGCGGCACAGTCAAGTCCAGCAGCCGAATAGCGTTATCGCGCAGTACTGCCTGACGCTCTTCTGGTGTCAAAACATTGAGCCATGGCTGGGCCATTTCACTGCCCATATCGAAGGGGTAATCCGTACCCAGCACCACCTGACCGATACCCACCTGGTCGACCAGGTGACGTAATGAATGAGGTGAAAACACCAGACTGTCGAACCAGATGTTGTTCAGGTAGTCCGCCGGTGGCTGAGACAACCCAGCGGCTTCCGGGCGCACTTCTGCTCCCCGATTGTGCCGACCACAGTACTGTGGCAAATAGCCACCACCGTGAGCAGACAAGATGCGAATATTGGGGAAACGGTCGAACAGACCGGCAAAGATCAAGCGGGAAAGCGCAATCGTACTTTCCAGTGGTTGCCCTACCAGATTGGACAGATACCAGTCCTGCAAACGGTCATCCACACGACTGGAAAACGGATGAATAAACACCAACGCACCCAGTTGTTCCGCCGCCTGCCAGAATGGCAACAAGGCCGGGGCATCCAGATCCATGTCATTCACACGGGTAGAAATTTCCACGCCTTTCATACCGGGCCGGGCCATCAGTTCCACCAGCTGCTCGACCGCCAGTTGCGGGTGCTGCAGGGAAACCGTACCCAGACCGACAAAACGTTCGGGCCAACGTTGGCACAGTTCGGCAATAGCGTCGTTTTGCATCGACACCAACTCGGCTGACAGCGATGTATCAGCCCAGTAAAAATATTGGGAGGGAGATGGACTGAGACACTGAATGGCAATACCGTTGGCATTCATATCAGCCAAACGGGTGTCAACGCAGGTCAATTGTTCAAACGCAGTGGGCATCATCACCTGGCGATTGTGTTCAACCGAGGCATGACCCATCGCACGCAGAAATGCCTGCTGTTCGCGCTGCATTTCCGCCATGCCGAACACCCGTTCGTTTGCCGCTGGGACAAATACATGGCAGTGCATATCAATAGCGCCGCAGACATCAAGAGAAGCTGCCTGGCTGGAATCTGACCCCAGACGACAACCGCACGAATACAGACGGATGGAATTCAACAAACACCTCCAGCCGTTTTCAGGGTGGCGGCAGAAAGACAGGTACAGAACGGGCAAGTTTTGTTGATAGACATACTGAAAACCACTCCGATACTGTCCCGGTACAATCTGGCGGTGCCAGATATCCGATCAGGACATGCGTTATTGTTATTGTTCTAACGTCGTTCAAGTAAGAGTCTGAATCTGTTGACGTTGATAGCGCTGTTTGACGCTGATGGGGTCATACTAAGACTGGCTATACCATCCACTAAATCGTTTATTGCCATGCTTGGCATCTGCAACGCAAATACCAAAATTTACTCCCTCACCAATTCAAATGACGCCGGAATACATGAACAACCGCCCAGGAAGTGTCTGGATACATTTCGAATCACGTTTCAGTCATTTGATTTAAAAGATATTTTTAAAAAATAGTAAAGCAGGCCGACAACCTCAGAAATATCTCCTCAGCATGAAATACAAGGTCAGTCAAAATCTAACATCTGTTTCAAATCAAGGTCGTCAATCACCCACACTGCTCACCATGACACTGAAGCCATTGGCTAGACCGCATCAAACCATCGACCAAATGGATTGTTGTTATTTTTTTCATCCAGCAATACGATAGTCATAAAACAATAACAACATCATAGAGGTAGCCATGCGCTTCAACCGCTTTGACCTCAACCTCCTGGTTGTTCTGGACGCGCTCTTGACTGAACGCAATATCACCCGAGCAGGTGAAAAAGTTTTTCTGAGCCAATCGGCCACCAGTGGTGCTCTGGCCCGCTTGCGTGAATACTTTGATGACCCCCTGTTGGTACAGGTCGGCCGTAAGATGGTGCTGACACCGCTGGGTGAAAGCCTGATTGTGCCGGTGCGGGAGTTGTTAATGAAAATCCAGACCACGCTCGACAGTCGTCCGGATCTTGATATCAGTCTTGTGCAACGCCAGGTCAACATGGTGATGTCGGACTACCCGGTCACCATCCTGATGCCAGAAGTGTTTCGTCTTGCAGCCGAGCAAGCACCGGGTATCCGCTTCGATACCACCGCTCCCACCAACGCTCCGATAGAAGAAATGGAACAAGGTAACGCTGACTTTCTGATGCTGCCCTCCAACTTTCTGTCACCAGACCACCCTTCTGTTGACCTATTTGAAGAAGATTTTGTCGTCGTTTGCTGGGACGGCAACCGCACCATCGACAACAATATTACCATCGACCAGTACTGTGCCCTCGGCCATGTATTGGCACGTTTTGGCTCCAAGCGGCGACCCAGCGTTGATACCTGGATGATGGAACGTGGCGGTATCGAACGTCGAGTTGAAGTCACCGTCAACACCTTCAGCGCCATTCCACAGTGCGTGGTCGGAACCCAGCGTATTGCCACCATTCACCGTCGCCTGGCTGAACAGAGAGCCCAGTTCCTGCCAATTCGTATCCTCGAAACCCCAATGGAAATTCCGTCGTTCAAATGGGGCCTGCAATGGCATGAAATGCATAATGTAGATCCGGTGAATCAATGGATTCGTGACCTGATTGTTACCTGCTCCCAGACCATTACCGCTCAATCTGACCGCTAAATCTGCTTCAGGAACCTGCTGCCAGCCGTAGTACGGGTGTTACACAACCCTGCTCAATGGACGGTCGGAATAACAGCTGTCTGGCAGCCCAATAGCTGAGCGGCTGATTGCTATTATTCACCGCCTGCTGCGGCTGCACCGGTAACTTCATCAGCAGATACCGACCATCGCTGGCGGTAATGACCGGGCTCACACCATAATCGGCCAACTGATCCAACTGCTGTGCCACCTCGCTGGGTAGCAGGTGACGCGACAATAAACGACCATTCGGATAACCATTCAGGCGTATATCTGCAAACGGCTGCTGCCATGCCTTGATGGTCGCTAACTGCTGTGCCGTCGTCTTGCCCTGTAGCTGACGGCGCACATCCGTCAGCGTTTCATCCACTTCCGACACTTCCATATTCAGTGGCCGAAACAGCCAGATTGCATATACCAGATGATGGCGTTTGATAAATTTTGTCACCGTATCTGCCGGTGCGCGCTCTCCGGCCATACCGTACTGTTGCTCAAACAGTCGATTTGCCAGCAACTCGGTATTAAATAGCCAATGATGCATTGCCTCGCTCTGGTACATGCGCGTCAATTGCATCAAATATTCTCTGCCCCCTCCGTAGCGTCTGATATTTTGCAACCGTTGCTGCTGATATGCCTGCTCATCATGCTCATTCACCCGAATGCCAGATTGGCTGGCCAGCTGGCGCAAATAACGCTGCTGACACATGTAACTGGCCATTTGCTCATTCAACTTGGGCAAGGATTCGTGATCGTCGGGTCGCAGCTTTTCAAGTTGACCCTGCTGGCGATTAACAAATCGCTGCCAGAACCGAGCTTCGTCGAGATAAACTGGCTGATCATTGACCCAGCCCCACAATGGAAAGACAGGATTTGGCTCAGCATTTGAGTCGCAAATAACACCCAACGTCAGACCAAGCAACAACAAGCCCGCTATCCATGACCTTCTCATTGACACCCTCCTGTGATACATAGAAAACCGGCAGAGCAGGGATGCACTCAATGCATTCCCTACCCTGCACATATGATCAATCAGTACTGGCTACTTGAAGCGTCACATCGCTGAAGGTACCTGCGGCAATCGGCGTAGCGACACCGCCCACCAGCATCGTCAACGTTGCTCCATCCGCTGCGGCAATGGACGCGCCGTCGGCAATTGTCAGGCCAGTAAGGTAGGAGGTTGCACTCACGATCCAGCTGGAACTGCCATCAATGGAGACCGTCAGGCCATAATCCTCGCCAGTTGCAGCGTATTCATTGACCACCTGACCAATGTAGTAGTACTGCTCGGCGGTGACATCCGAAGCAGCCAGACCATCAGCAGCAAACTGGAAAGAAGTATTGGCGGTGGTAATCGCCCCGGTCAGAGAAACATTGGCCAGCGAAACTGCCAGATCACCCCAGGCGGTATTGCCGTTGATGATATCGCCGGTCAGCGCCATATTACTGAAAGAGGCAGACGCCGCTGAGCCAGGCTCCCCCGCCAGCTCCGGGAAGGATTCCAGGAATACCGCAAAATAAGGGTCATCATTGGCCATCAGTTGCAAAATAATGCCGTCTTCGGAGTTCAAGGTCGCGTTATCCACTTCAATCGTCGGGAAACTACCCTTAGCTTGAATAATCGCCTCTCCGGTATTAAAAACACTGCCACGCTCAATACGCAGAGTACCGTTACCGTTGGAGTGAGCCATCACACCAAAACGATCTGAGTTCACCACCGTACCATCAGTAAAAATACCAGAACCTTCAGCAGCCATAATCAGGCCATAGTCGTTCACATTGATGGTACAACCACTAAAAGTATCAATGGCATCACCAATAGAATAAGCCCCATAACCACTTTCGACGGTTTCCAGTGTCGAGTCGATACAATACAGACGCACAGATTCTGTATCATCAGTGGACAACGCTCCCCACCCCTGAGCTTTCACTGTGGAGTTGATGTAGTAGGCTGTGGCATTGCCCACCAGATTGGTAGCCCGGACGTTACCGGTCAGACCCAGCATCCAAGGCACCTCCATCATTTCGCCCAGCGCCACGGTAAATTCGTAATCGTCTGGCAGTGTGCCGTTCTCTACTTCAATCGAGCTGTTATTCACCCTCATGGTGCTATTACCGCCAGCAAAGACAGCGGTACGTATCGCCCCATGCGTATTAATAGTGGTATTGTCAACGGTCACATTGGCATAGCCACCGGCATAGAGCGCTGAACCAAAACCAGCAAAATCATTACCGCCGTTGCCGCTAAAGTCGACGGTTAGTCCATCGATGCTGTAGTCAAATGTATCCGTATTATCTGCACTACTGGTCACCATGACACCGTTAAAATTCTCTCCAACCGAGGTGATACTGCCACCCGTCAGAGTGGTATCGGTTACGTCACTATCCACCAGTGCAGCATTCACCGATTTGCTGGCAATATAAGCACCATCTTCCACATAAACGGCAGTACGGAATTCGTGTGGTTCAAGTTCACCGTAAGTAATGGCAATCTTGCTGGTCGGTGTCAGCACAACATCGCCACTGTAACGACTGTCGGCCTCAATCGGTGTTTCCACGCCATCAACGGTCAGCGTCAAACTATAGCCATCAGCCGTAGCAAGACTGGCACCAGTGGCTAGCGTCAGTGACGACAAACTGGTGGTTTCAGCAATTTGATAACTACTATCCGCTTCGACTGAAAGCTCTGCGGCACTGGCCGTATTGGTGTCATCGTCACCGCCACAGGCGGTTAAAAACGGGGCAGCTGCAACCGGTAACAGACAAGAAACGGAGCGAACAAAACACCACAGTGGTTTGAGGTTAGCCATCATATTTGATCCCTTTATTTATTATGTTTATTGTCGTGACGCCCACGAATTGGGTGAACGCACCGACAGAACATACGGAGCGCCCGAGGGATCAGTACAATGGCTAGTCGCAATGGTTTGTATCCCGTTTGGCAATAGGGAGCATTACAGGTCAGAGGTGTAAAAAAGCGTCAGCCAAGACAGTAGAAAAACTGACCTTCCTGACAACCCACTCGCGCTATCAAACCTGAAATTCACCAGCAACCCTTACCGTATGGGGACATCTATTTAATCCGGTGCTCACTCTGGGCTAGCGGATGGTGTCGAATCA
>OJIO01000123.1_pt1 | contig 63684 bp, 57 predicted proteins | sample 1595621 | NCBI WGS metagenome assembly OJIO01 (sample SAMN05416776, study PRJEB24817) | seawater metagenome | isolation source: Sea water | place: Canada:Atlantic | collected 2013-07 | reverse complement strand
TAGCGGGTATTAACCGCTAGGCGTTCTTCCTCGCTGAAAGTGCTTTACAACCCGAGGGCCTTCTTCACACACGCGGCATGGCTGGATCAGGGTTGCCCCCATTGTCCAATATTCCCCACTGCTGCCTCCCGTAGGAGTTCGGGCCGTGTCTCAGTCCCGATGTGGCTGATCATCCTCTCAGACCAGCTACGGATCGTTGCCTTGGTAAGCCATTACCTTACCAACTAGCTAATCCGACATAGGCTCATCCAATAGCGGGAGCCGGAGCCCCCTTTCTCCCGTAGGACGTATGCGGTATTAGCCTGGGTTTCCCCAGGTTATCCCCCACTACCGGGCAGATTCCTATGCATTACTCACCCGTCCGCCGCTCGTCAGCATCCCGAAGGACCTGCTACCGCTCGACTTGCATGTGTTAGGCCTGCCGCCAGCGTTCAATCTGAGCCATGATCAAACTCTTCAGTTTACAATCATTGTGATCCTTACTTGTCACTCGAAAGCAACAAAAGCGGATCAAACTTGGCTCAAGGTTCAAACGAATTCACTGTGATACCAATTTCACAACGTTACTTAAAAAGTAACGACATGAAGAGTATCGATATGTTCGCTTGCCTTGATATTGGGTGATTTGTCACCAACATCAGCAAGCGCCCACATGAATTACCTGATCAAATTGTTAAAGAGCTGTTTCGCTGTGATAGCTAACTAACTGAGCTACCCGACTGGCCGTTGACTTGGCTTGCCTCAGCGAGGAAGGCGTATTCTACGCATTTCCTGGTGATTGTCAAGGGCGTTGTTTTCGATGCTAACCTGACCACATCCAAAACCGCTAACTGCCTGACAAACCGAAGGTTTTCACCTTCATTCACCGCTGGTAACGCTTGGCGTCCCCGGCAGCGGATGCGTACTTTACGGATTCGCGGCCGGGTTGGCAAGGGTCGTTTTGAAAAAGTTTTCAAAAAGTTCAAACAAGCGTCACACGGGCGTAACGTTTCTTACCCGCCTGAATCACATAGGCCTTGCCGGTGGCTAGCATGGTGTCTTGCGCGACAGCCTCGCCATCCACCTTTACGCTGCCATTTTTCAGCATGTCTTTAGCCTGGGCGCTGTTCTTGGTTAAGCCAGAGCGATTCAGGACGGCAGCAATCGGGGCCTGATCGTTGCCCTCGAAGCCCACCTCTACTTCCGGCAGATCGTCGGGTAGCTCACCATCGGCCAGTTGATTACCCGCAGACTTGTGCGCATTGGCCGCTGCTTCGTCGCCGTGGTAACGGGCAATCAGCTCCCGCGCCAGTTCCATTTTGATGTCCCGCGGGTTCGCGCCCTGCTCAACGCTCTGTTTAAGCGCGTCGATCTCTTCATTCGATTTCAAAGAGAGCAACTCAAAGTAGCGCCACATTAAGCTATCCGGCATGGAGACCAGCTTGTTGAACATCGAACCCGGTGCTTCATCGACACCAATGTAGTTGCCCAAGGACTTCGACATCTTCTGCACGCCGTCTAACCCTTCCAGCAGCGGCATGGTAATCACCACCTGCGGCTCTTGGCCGAAGTGCTTTTGAATCTCGCGCCCCATTAGCAGGTTGAACTTCTGATCGGTACCACCCAGCTCGACATCGGCCTCAAGCGCTACCGAGTCATAGCCTTGTACCAGCGGGTAGAGAAATTCGTGAATAGCAATGGACTGATTGGCTTTATAGCGCTTTTCGAAGTCGTCCCGTTCCAGCATACGGGCAACGGTGCTTTGGGCGGCCAACTCGATCATTTTGGCGGCGGTGAGCTCGCTAAACCACTCGGCGTTAAAACGTACCTCGGTCTTTTCAGGGTCGAGGATTTTAAACACCTGCTCTTTATAGGTTTCAGCGTTGGCTTTCACGTCCTCTTCGGTGAGCGGTTTGCGCGTTACGTTTTTACCGGTGGGGTCGCCGATACGGCCGGTGAAATCGCCGATCAAAAAGATAACCGTGTGACCCAAGTCCTGAAACTGGCGCATTTTGGTTAATAGCACGCTGTGGCCCAAGTGCAGGTCGGGGGCCGTAGGATCAAAACCCGCTTTAATACGCAGCTTGCGGCCTGAGGCTAATTTCTTTTTTAGCTCATCCTCTACCAGGATTTCTTGCGTACCGCGCGATAACAGCGCTAAAGCCTGATCCACCTCACTCATTGCCTCTCTCCACTATAAAGAACCGCCCATAAAGGGCTCAGGTGATAAATAACCGACGATGTTACCATGCTGGTTCGCCTTGGTTGAGCCTTGGTTTAGCGCTCACCCTGGTTTAGCCTCAGCCCCGCTTTGTACGAGTTCGCTTATGACACCGCCTATCGCTTCGCCGCTTTACTATATTGGCCTGATGTCCGGCACGAGTCTGGACGGTATTGATGCAGCACTGATCGCCATTGAAGATGACTCGCCACCACGGCTGTTAGCGACCCACGCCGAACCGATGCCGGATGAGCTGCATCGCCTACTGCACACGCTATGCCATGCAGAGCAGGTGAGCTTTGCCCAGCTCGCAGCAGCGGAGCACGCGTTCTGCCAATGCCAAGCCCGCGCCGTACAACGCCTATTAGCCCCCCTTTCAGTGGGCATAGAACAGATCAGCGCCATTGGCAGCCACGGCCAAACCATTGAGCACGCTCCCGCAGGCCACAACGGCGGCCCGGCGTATACGCTTCAGTTGGATAATCCCAGCCTGCTGGCGGAACTCACTGGCTGCACAGTAGTAGCCGACTTCCGCCGCCGAGACCTAGCCGCTGGCGGGCAGGCCGCCCCGCTGGCACCGGCCTTTCATCAGGCGCTATTTGGACGAGCAGATGCGCATCAGTTAGTGCTTAACCTGGGCGGCTTTGCCAACCTCACTTGGCTTTCTAGCCAACCGTCCGATCCAGTGATCGGTTTTGATACCGGGCCCGCGAATGTGCTGCTGGATGGCTGGTTTGCCTTGCACCAAGGCGGACGTTTTGACCAGAACGGCGATTGGGCCGCGAGCGGAGAAGTCGATCAGGCGCTGTTAGCTCGATTGTTATCCGAACCGTTTTTTCAGCAGCCACCGCCAAGAAGTACGGGACGAGAGCTATTTCATCTGGATTGGCTACAAAAACATCTTAGCGGCCAGGAAGCCGCCGCCGATGTGCAGGCAACGCTGGCCGAACTCACCGCCGTCAGTGTCGCCCAGGGGATTGACCAACTGCGGATCGACGACGGCCCGCTCACGCTGATCACCGCTGGCGGCGGCGCTCACAATAGCTACTTAATGCAGCGCCTTGCCCATCACCTGCCTGGCGCCACGCTGACTTCGCCATCGGCGTACGGCTGGCCTGAAGACTGGATAGAAGCCGGCGCCTTTGCCTGGCTGGCTCACCAGCGATTGAACCATCTGCCTGGCAACTTGCCTTCGGTCACCGGTGCGCAGGGCCTGCGGGTGCTGGGCGGCATTTATGCTGCGTAGCTTTTGCTGAATTGCTTATGCTGCATAGTTTTTGCTGTATTGCTAACGCTTAGTAATCATCGCCATCGCGCAGGCTTAAATGACTCGGCACCTGCTCATCTAGCGAGAGGTTACGCCCCTTGGCGTCACTAACGTTGAGCAGCATGCGCAGGTCGTTAGCCGAGTCGGCGTGTGCCATGGCCACCTCTCTACTGATATGCCCCGCTTGATGCAGATCATGCAGCGCCTGATCGAAGGTCTGCATGCCGGCATCGCGAGACTTGGCCATCGCTGCTTTAATCTCGGCGACCTCCCCTTTACGGATCAAATCAGCGATGCGCGGCGACTGCAGCATGATCTCAATAGCCGCACAACGTCCACCCGCAAGCGTGGGCAGCAATTGCTGGGCGATGACCGCGCGCAGATTCAGCGAAAGATCCATCCATATCTGCTCATGGCGCTCGTGGGGGAAGAAGTGAATGATGCGCTCCAGCGCTTGATTGGCATTATTGGCATGTAGCGTTGCCAAGCAGAGATGCCCGGTTTCAGCAAAGGTCAGCGCGTGTTCCATGGTTTCTCTGGTGCGGATTTCACCAATCAGAATCACATCCGGCGCCTGGCGCAGAGTATTTTTGAGCGCCACCTCAAACGACTCGGTATCAATCCCTACTTCGCGCTGATTCACAATCGCACGCTTGTGCGGGTGCAAGTACTCAATCGGGTCTTCGATGCTGATGATATGACCGCCAACAGTTTCGTTGCGCTGCTGAATCATCGCCGCCAGGGTTGTCGACTTTCCCGTTCCGGTACCGCCCACCACTAGCACCAGCCCGCGCTTGGCCTGAGCTAATTCAGCCAACTGCTCCGGCACACCTAGCGCCTCCAGGCGAGGAATTTCAATGGCGATGCTGCGAACCACCATGGCCATCTGATTGCGCTGCTGAAACGCGCTGACCCGAAAACGCCCTTTGCCCTCGCGACTCAGCGCGAAGTTCGCTTCATGCTCACTGGCAAACCGCTCGCGCAACCCTTCTGGCAGCGTGTGGGTAACCAGTTCGCTGACCTGATGGGCGGTTAAACGCTGCTGACCCAGCGGCACCAGCCCATCGGGCATTTTCAGGCTTGGCGGCGCGCCCACGGAGATGAGCAAATCAGGAGCGTTCTGCTCGACCATAATGTCGAGCAGCTCATGCAGCCATTGAGTAGGCGAAAGCTCGACAAACGGCGCCTGAATGGAACTGTCTTTATTCATCTTTTATCGCCAGCGTTCCCTTCGCACTCAGCTGCGCCTCTTCCAAACTAACCGTGCCGTCTTTCACTAACCGCGACAGCGCGGCATCCAAGGTTTGCATGCCCAGGCTGCCGCCAGTTTGAATGGCCGAGTACATCTGCGCCACTTTGTCTTCGCGGATCAGGTTGCGCACTGCAGACGTCGCAATGAGAATTTCGTGGGCTGCCACACGGCCTCCGCCCTGACGTTTAAGCAGCGACTGCGATACCACCGCCTGTAGCGACTCCGAAAGCATCGAACGTACCATGGCTTTCTCTTCGCCGGGAAAAACATCAATGATTCGGTCGATGGTCTTGGCGGCAGAGGTGGTATGCAGCGTTCCCAGCACCAGATGGCCGGTTTCAGCAGCGGTCAATGCTAAACGGATGGTCTCCAGATCACGCAGTTCACCGACTAGAATCACATCCGGGTCTTCACGCAGCGCGCTACGCAGCGCATCGGCAAAGCTATGGGTATCGCGGTGCACTTCGCGCTGATTGATCAAGCAACGCTTGCTGGCATGCACAAACTCCACGGGGTCTTCGATGGTCAGAATATGCTCGTAACGATGATCGTTAATATAATCGATCATCGCGGCCAGCGTGGTGCTTTTGCCCGACCCCGTTGGCCCCGTCACCAGCACCAAGCCACGCGGCAACATCGCCAAACGCTCAAATACTTCACCTAGTCCCAGGGTTTGCATGGAGAGTACTTGGTTGGGAATGGTGCGAAAGACCGCTCCCGCCCCGCGCGCTTGGGTAAAAACGTTGACGCGAAAACGCGCCACACCTGGCAACTCAAAGGAAAAATCAATTTCCAGATGCTCTTCGTAGTCGCGCCGCTGTCGATCATTCATGATGTCGTAGATCAATTTGCGCACATCGTTATTATCGATAGCGGGCACATTGAGCCGACGGATGTCGCCATCAACACGTATCATGGGCGGCAAGCCGGCCGAAAGGTGCAAGTCAGAGGCATTCTGCTTTGCCGAGAATGCTAGCAGTTCGGTAATATCCATCTCTCTTCCCAGCTGCGGTAAGGTGCTTGAGTATGACAGACATCGCGCTTAACGAGTCACTTGACTATTCATACGGTCAGGCACGTGAACGCCTGCGTAAAGCGCTAGAGGATGCAGGGCGCACTCAGGATGACGCCAAACTACTGGCGGTCAGCAAAACCAAACCAGCGGCAATGATTCGCCAGGCTTGGCAGCTTGGCCAGCGCGAATTTGGTGAAAACTACCTGCAAGAAGCGCTGGAGAAGCAGACTGAGCTTGCTGACCTTGACGACATTGTCTGGCATTTCATTGGGCCGCTGCAGTCCAACAAGACCCGAGCCGTTGCCGAGCACTTTGATTGGGTGCACAGCGTCGATCGTCTAAAAATTGCCAAGCGCCTCAGCGAACAGCGACCCACACAACTTGCGCCGCTGAATATCTGTCTTCAGGTTAATATCAGCCGCGAAGAGAGCAAGGCCGGCGTGCTGCCGGAAGACCTGGAGGAGCTGGCCAAAGAAGTCGCCACGCTGCCTAACCTGCACTTGCGCGGCTTAATGGCGATTCCCGCCCCGGCGGAAGGCGTAGAGGCTCAGCGCCAGCCATTGGCAGCGCTACGCGAGGCGTTAACCTCCCTACAGAGCCGCTTGCCTGACGTGCCTCTCGACACACTCTCAATGGGCATGAGCGATGATTTAGAGGCAGCGATAATGGAAGGCGCCACGCTGGTAAGGTTAGGCACGGCGATTTTCGGCGCCCGCCACATGGCGTAAGCCAACAGCAGCAGGCGGCGAGCACTGCCACCGGCGCTTACTGAATCAATGATCACACTTCACTAAAGGATACCCAGATGGCGAACAAGATTACCTTTATTGGGGCCGGCAATATGGCCAGCGCCATTATCGGCGGCCTGATCGACAGCGGCGTAGATGCCAAGACCATCACCGCCACCGCGCCCAATGACAGCGAACTGGCAGCGATCAAGCAGCGCCTAGGCATCAATACCGACACCGACAACAACGCGGCGGTGGCGGACAGCGACGTAGTAGTATTAGCGGTAAAACCACAAATCATGCGCAACGTCTGCGAAGCGCTGCGTGACAGCGTTCAGCACCAGCAGCCTTTGGTTATCTCGATTGCTGCCGGTCTGGATGCCGATACGATTGATCAATGGCTAGGTGGCAATAACGCCATGGTGCGCTGCATGCCCAATACGCCCTCGCTAGTGGGCTATGGCGCCAGCGGTCTTTACGCCAACGCCAAGGTTAGCGACGCCCAGCGCGATGTGGCCACCCAGCTAATGGAAGCGGTCGGCATTGTGGAGTGGGTCGAAGAAGAAGCACTGTTAGATGCAGTGACCGCCGTTTCCGGCAGCGCACCGGCTTACTTCTTTCTGATGTTCGAAGCCATGGAGGAAGCCGCGGTCAAACTCGGTCTGCCTGCCCCCACCGCGCGGCGCCTTGCCATTCAAACCGCACTGGGCGCCGCCACCATGGCCCAGCAAAGCGATAAAGACCCTGCCACGTTAAAACAGAACGTCATGTCGCCGGGCGGTACCACGGAACGTGCCATTCAACACATGGAAGAGGCACAATTGCGCACCACGATTGCCGATGCCATGCAGGCCTGCGCCGATCGCGCCCAGGCAATGGCCAAAGAACTGAGCGGCAAATAATACAGCCATTCAGCTAGCGCAGCCGTTAAGCTACGAATGATCAAGGAGAAAAAATAATGGGCAATGAATTGGGTAGTGCAGGGTTAATGCTGGTCAACACCCTTATTAATATTTATTTATTTTTGCTAATGCTGCGCTTTTTGCTGCAAGCCTCGCGGGCGGATTACTACAACCCATTAAGCCAGTCGGTGGTCAAGATTACGCAGCCGGTGGTAGGCCTGTTTCAAGGCTTTTTAGGCCCCGTGGCGGGGCGTTTTGATCTCGCCACGCTGGCGGCAGGCTTTGTACTGAAGGTGCTCAGCATCATTGCCATCTTTATGGTCATCGGCGTTGGCATGCCGCCGATTCCTGGCCTGCTGATTGCGGGCGTGGCGGCACTGGCCAATGCCATTTTAAAAATCTACTTCTTCGCCATGATTGTAATGATCATTTTGAGCTGGGTAGCACCCAATGCCAGCCACCCCGGCGCGCTGCTGGTGATGCAGTTGGTCGAGCCCATTATGGCCCCGGTGCGTAAAGTCATCCCGTCGCTGGGCATGATCGACCTTTCACCGATTGTGGTCTTTATTGCCATTAATCTGATTGATGGGCTGGTGGTTGGCTCGATGATTCGTGCAGCGGGCATTTCCGGTGCCCTGGTCGGGTTGTGATAACGCCTAGCCGCCGCTTGTCTAGATAGCGCTACTGCCACTGAACCTGCCAGGTTCATGCAGCAGGACGTTTCCAGTCGCACTTTTTCAGCAGGACTAGCGCCTTCAATGCCTGATTCAGATACGCTTGCGTTTGCAGACCGGCCGGCGGGCTCCGTCGGCCTTGTTACCCCCCACGTGGCCCGTTTCGATACGCCGCTCTCTCTTGCTTGCGGCAAGGTACTGCCTGCCTATGAGCTGATTTACGAAACCTACGGCACGCTCAACGCTGAACGTAGCAACGCGGTGCTGATTTGCCACGCACTTTCCGGCCATCACCACGCGGCCGGTTACCACAGCGAGGATGATCGCAAGCCCGGCTGGTGGGATGCCCATATTGGCCCCGGCAAAGCGATCGATACCAACCGCTTTTTTGTTGTCTCGCTGAATAACCTCGGCGGCTGCCACGGCAGCACCGGTCCGGTCAGCCATAACCCCGACACCGGCCGTCAGTGGGGCCCCGAGTTCCCCATGGTCACGGTGAGCGACTGGGTCGCCAGCCAGGCACGGCTTGCCGACCACCTGGGCATTGAGCGCTGGGCCGCGGCCGTCGGAGGCAGCCTGGGCGGCATGCAAGTGATGCAATGGACCATGACCTATCCTGAGCGGGTAGCCAACGCGGTCGTCATTGCCGCCACACCCCGGCTGTCAGCGCAAAACATCGCCTTTAACGAAGTGGCCCGTCAGGCCATTCGCTCCGATCCAGAGTTCTTTGATGGCTGGTACGCCGAGCACGATACCGTCCCTAAACGGGGGCTGAAACTGGCGCGCATGGTGGGGCATATCACCTACTTGTCAGAAGACGCCATGGGCAGCAAATTTGGCCGCGACCTGCGTAGCGATGACCTTAATTTTGGCTTCGACGTCGAGTTCCAGGTGGAGTCCTACCTGCGTTATCAGGGGGATACCTTTTCCACCGCTTTTGATGCCAACACCTACCTGCTGATGACCAAAGCACTGGACTATTTTGACCCGGCGGCCACCCAGGGCGGTGATTTCGCCAAAGCCTTGGCGCCAGCCCAGTGCCCGTTTCTGATTGTTAGCTTTACCACGGACTGGCGCTTTCCCCCTTCGCGCTCGCGAGAGCTGGTCGATGCGCTCACCCGGGCAGGCAAGTCGGTGAGTTACGCCAATATCGACTCTCCTCACGGCCATGATGCGTTTCTTCTTTCAGAACCGCGCTACGACGCTATCTTCAGCGCCTTTATGAACCGCGCAGCCCGCGAGCTCAATATCGAAGCGGTGAAAGATGAAGCGAGCGCAGATCACTCGGGCAGAGAGGAGACGCTATGATGCGCGCCGATCTTGAACTGATTTATGACTGGGTGCCCGAAGGGGCGCACGTGCTTGACCTTGCCTGTGGCAATGGCGAACTGCTTGAAACGCTGGCACGCCATAAGGGCGTGACCGGTTATGGTTTAGAGATTGATCATGCTGGTATTAATGCCTGCGTGGAACGGGGCGTTAGCGTTATCGAGCATAACCTGGATGACGGCTTAAGCAGCTTTTGCGACAACAGCTATGACCAAGTGATCATGACTCAAGCACTGCAGGCGCTGCGACGCCCAGATAAGATGCTGGATGAAATGCTGCGGGTCGCGGAAGAGGGCATTATCACCTTCCCCAACTTCGCCTATTGGCGCCATCGTATTCATTTAGGCCTGCGCGGCTATATGCCGGTTTCCAAGTCACTGCCTCACGCTTGGTACGACACGCCCAACATCCACCTATCCACGTTCAATGACTTTGAGCATCTTTGCCGGGAGAAGGGCCTGGTGATTGTTGATCGCGCCGTGGGCGTAGGTGATCATCAAGGCCACTGGAAATCGCGACTATGGCCCAATCTGTTTGGTGAAATTGCCATTTTCCGCGTGCGCCGACGTTAGACACCGACGTTGCCCCACGCTTATGACGATCCGATCAATGGAGATACGCCCATGTTACGCCGCTTAATGATTAGCGCTGCCCTTATCGGCACGCTCTTCACCACTGCGACGGCTTATGCCGAACAGTTCAGCCAAATTGGCGACTATGAGATTCACTATAGCGCGGTGAACAGCAGTTTTTTGACTCCCGAGGTGGCCCAGGCCAACAATATCCAGCGCAGCGTTAGTCGGGGCCTGGTCAATGTGAGCGTTCGCGAGCGGCAGGAGGATGGCAGCACCCGCCCTGTTAATGCCAGCGTTCAGGGTCACGTGAGCGGCTTGACGGGCACCCAGGAGTCGCTGAGCTTTCGTACCGTGCATGATGGGGATGCCACCTATCATCTAGCGCCGTTTACCATGCGCGAAGATGAAAGCATGCGCTTTGAACTTAGCGTTCGCTACGACCGCAATGCCGCCCCCGCGCCGGTTAACTTTATTCAGCGTTTTTATATTGATCGTTAAACCGTACAGGCAGGCTGCGGGTTAACCGCACGCCAATGGGACGCTGTTGCTCCCGCTCCACGTCAATGCCATAGGCAAGCACTTCCACCCCGCTGGCCGAGGCCTCCGCCAGTGCTGCGGCGTAAGTCGCATCAATATGGGCGGCGGCGGCCACGTCAGCAATGCCTTCATGGGCAACACAAAACAGCAGCACCGCCCGTTCACCCTGCTCTGCCAGCACTCGCAGCGAATGCAGGTGCTTTGTGCCACGCACGCTCACCGAGTCCGGAAAGTAGCCGTGGCCATCCTTCTCTTTAAGGGTGACCTGCTTGACCTCGATATACGCCCGCCCCCGCTGTGGGTCGTCCAGCCTAAAATCGAGGCGGGCATCGGCCACTTTCACTTCCCGGCGCAGCGTGGCATAGCCTGCCAGCGGCGCGATTTCTCCCGCCTCCAGTGACGCTTCCACGATACGGTTAGCGCGGCCGGTATGGACTGAGGCAAGCGCCATCTGTCCATCGGCTTGCGGCAGCTCGATAAACTCCCAGGTCCAGGCAAGCTTGCGCTTGGGGTTATCGCTGGGAGAGAGCCAAACCCGGCACCCCGGCACATTCACCGCCTTCATCGAGCCGGTATTAGGGCAGTGGGCGACCACCTCGCGGCCATCGTCCAACAGGACATCGGCCAGAAAGCGCTTGTAGCGTTTGAGCAATACGCCCGGCACCAGCGCTGGGTAGTCCAACATCACAGCCTGCTCACAAAACGTTCAATCCGCGCCACCGCTTCTTCCAAACGGGCAACATCATTGGTGAAAGCAATCCGCACATGGTGTTCGCCGCCGCGTACGGCAAAATCAATGCCGGGGGTAATCGCCACATTTTCTTCCAGCAACAGGCGCTCGCAGAAGGCCTGGCTATCGCGGCTGTACCGGGAGATATCCAGCCATAGATAAAACGCCCCTTGAGGCGGCAGATCCGGCGCCAACCCCAAACGCGCCAGACCTTCCAGCAGCACTTGGCGGCGCGCTTTCAAGGTTTCACGGCGCTGCTCGAGAATTTCTCGGCACTCAGGCGTAAACGCTGCCAAGGCGGCATGCTGCGAAGGGGTCGGCGCGGCCAGAAACATATTCTGCGCCAGTCGGGTTAACGGCTCTACCGCATGCTCGGGCGCCACCAGCCAGCCCAGGCGCCAGCCGGTCATGCCGAAATACTTCGAGAAGCTATTCACCACAAAGGCATTGGCTGAGAGTGACGTCGCCGAGAGCGGCGCATCATCGTAGTTGAGGCCTTGGTAAATCTCATCGACGATCACGTCTCCTTCGCGCTCGGCTACCGCTGCGAGCACAGCAGATAGCTGCTGCGCGCTCAACGTATGGCCGGTGGGATTAGAGGGCGACGCCAGCATCGCCAAGTGTGTATCTTCTCGCCAATGCTGCTCGATTAGGCCAGCATCCAACTGCCAGCCGCTGTCACGACCAACCGATACCGCATCGATCTCAGCACCGGCCAACGCCATAAAGTGACGATTGCAGGGGTAGTTCGGATCCGCCATCAGCACCCGCGAGCCGGTTTCGACCAATAACTGGCTCGCCAGCATCAGCGCACCAGAGGCGCCCGGCGTGACCAAAATACGCGCTGGGTCCACCGTGGCGTTAAAGTGCTCAGCGTAGTGCCCGGCAATTGCGTCGCGCAGCGCGGGCATCCCCGCCGCGGGGGTATAACGGGTATGACCGCTGGCCAGCGCCTGCTGTCCGGCGGCTATAATCGGCTCTGGGGTAGCAAAATCCGGCTCACCGACTTCTAAATGAATCACATCGTGGCCGGCGGCTTCCCGCGCCTGGGCCATTTCCAGTAAATGCATGACCCGAAAAGGGGCAACGTGATCGACACGTGAATTCCAGGCCATAACGGCTCCTGTATCTAGTCATTATTAAAACTGAGGTATCAGTAAAATACGGCGCATTATTAAAAACTAACTAAAACATGGCCCTAGTCATATTCGAGACAAGACTATCGTCGAAAAGGCACCATTATGCTTGCAACCCAGCCATTTTTCAGCTAAACAAGCATCCCTTTGGCGTGAGATCGTGACAGTCGCTCATGGTCGATCAGTAGTCACATATGTAAGGGGCAGTCCCATGCCAGTAGCAGAAAAGAAAACGGAAGCGTCCAAGTCCTTCACCCCGTACGAGCCAGCGCCGGGTGAAGAGTATATGAACGAGCAGCAGCTAGCGCACTTCCGACAGCTGCTGCTGGATTGGAAACAGGATCTCATGGAAGAGGTGGATCGTACGGTACGCCACCTGCAAGAAGATGCGAACAACTACGCCGACCCCGCTGACCGCGCTACCCAAGAAGAGGGTTTTAGCCTGGAACTGCGCACGCGGGATCGCGAGCGTAAGCTGCTCAAGAAAATTAACGAGACGTTGGATAACATCGATGATGACGATTACGGCTTCTGCGAAGCCTGCGGCGTTGAAATCGGCATCCGTCGTCTAGAAGCTCGCCCCACCGCTACGCTGTGCGTGGATTGCAAAACCCTGGCAGAACTCAAAGAGAAACAGCTGGGTGGCTGAGCACTAAAAGAACGTTCTATTCGAACGCGGGCACCTTAGGGTGCCCGTTTTTGTTCACGGCTTTTTTCAATCACCAGGTGCTTTCACGAGCCTCGCTATGAATGATTCTGCTCGCTACCGCGGCCGCTTCGCGCCGACGCCCTCTGGCCCGCTGCACTTTGGCTCACTGGTCGCCGCCTTAGGCAGCTATTTGGATGCCCGCGCCGCCGATGGGGAGTGGCTGGTGCGCATTGAAGATATCGACCCACCACGCTGCCCGGAAGGTGCGGCGAGCACTATCCTGCGCCAATTGGAAACCTTCGGCCTGAAGTGGGACGAAGCGGTCATGTGGCAGCACACCCGAAGCGATGCGTACCAACAGGCGCTTGACCAGCTTATCCAGCTCGACCTTGCTTATCCCTGCAGCTGTTCGCGGAAACAGTGGCAGGCGTTTGATATCTACCCTGGCTGGTGCCGCGAAGGCGTGTGTGACCCTAATAAGCCGCTGGCTTGGCGGCTACGTAGCGACCGCGGCGAGCGCCCCATCCGTTGGCAAGATCGGCTGTTTGGCGAACAGCAGTTCGACCCCGCAGCACTAGGCGATGTGGTATTAAAGCGCAAAGATGGCCTATGGGCGTATCAACTGGCCGTGGTAGTGGATGACGCCGAGCAGCAGATTACCGATGTGGTGCGCGGGCTCGATTTACTCGACAACACCCCTTGGCAGCGTCAATTGCAGAGCGCGCTTCAACTACCGCAGCCGCGTTACCTGCATTTACCACTGATCGTCACGGCCGAAGGACAGAAGCTCTCTAAGCAAAACCTGGCCCCTGCCCTGGCAGAAGACGAGCGGGGAGTTCGCCAGCAGCTTTTTCAGGCGCTGGAAGCACTTGATCAAGCGCCGCCAAAAGCACTGGCAACCGAACCGCCAGCGACTCAGCTACACTGGGCGATAGCCAACTGGTCACTGGCACGGCTACGCCCTGTGGATCATCGCTTAACGCCCTCTTTACACTCAGCAGGAGATTGATATGTACGTCTATCGCATCATGCTGTTTTTGGTGTTTGGCGGCTATTTACTCTCTCCGCTGCTGATGAATGGCTGGAGCGATCCAGATGCCGCCTGGTACCGGCCGTTTGCCATCTGGGGAGGCTTGATCGCCCTGACGCTTTGGCTGGAGCAGAAAAGGAAGCTGGATGAACGTTGAGTTAATGGGCCTTTTACTGTTGGGCCTGGGCTATCTGGCGCTGCTGTTTGGCTGTGGGTTTGCCGTAGAGCGTGGCTGGGTGCCGGTGCGGATCACCCGTCACCCCATTGTCTATACCCTAGCGCTGGGCGTTTATGCGAGTGCCTGGGCGATTTATGGCAGTGTGGAAATGGCCGCCAATGCAGGCTTTGGCTTCCTCGCTTATTACTTGGGCGCGGCAGGCGCTTTTTTGCTTGCGCCGGTGCTATTGGTACCTATTCAGCGTATCACCCGCACTTACCAGCTAACGTCTTTGGCCGACCTATTTGCCTTTCGCTTTCGTTCACGCTGGGCAGGGACGCTGGTCACGTTAGTCAGTTTGCTGGCAGTACTACCGCTGTTGGGTATTCAGGTACAAACGATGAGTGAAGCCATCGATATACTCACTGCCAGCCAAGCGGGCGGTAGCGTGGCACTGCTTTTTTGTGCGGTGATAGCCGCCTTCGCCGTGGTGTTTGGCGCGCGCCATAGTCAATCCCATGGTCGCCACGACACCCTGTTGAGCGCCATTGCGTTTGAATCCATCGTCAAGCTGCTGGCCATGCTAGGCCTTGGCGCGGTCGCGCTGTGGATGGTGTTTGACGGCCCTAGCGATCTTCAGCTTTGGCTGGAAGGCCCTGGGGCGATCCTCCAGCAACAAACACCCAAACTGGACCCTGCCCAGTGGCGCACCCTGCTGCTGCTGTTTTTTGCCGTGGCGTTTATGATGCCGCACTTGTTTCATATCAGCTTTGCGGAGAGCCTTTCGCGGCATACGTTACTGCAAGCCAGCTGGGCACTGCCGCTTTTTTTACTGTTCATGGCGCTACCTGTGCCCGTGATCTGGTGGGCCGCGCAGTCAGTGAGTACCGACATCCCCATCGCGGCCTATGCCGCTTTTCTGATGACCGAGCATTGGTGGGTCGGCGCGCTGGCGTTTATCGGCGGCCTGGCTGCCGCCAGCGGCACCATGATCATGATTGCACTGGCGCTGTCGGGCATGGTTCTCAACCACATTGTGCTGGTGGCAAGACCCCCTGAAGCGCGCAGCGACCTCTATGGCTGGTTGCTATGGCTACGCCGTGGTTTAGTCGTTGGCGTGATTATCGGTGGCTGGCTGTTTTACCAAGGAGTGGGGCGCCATCACGGCTTAATTGGCCTAGGGTTAGCGGCCTTTGTGGGCATGGCGCAGTGCCTGCCCGGCATGCTCGCCCTGCTCTATTGGCCGGGGGCCAATCGCAAAGGCATGATTGTTGGCTTGATCGCCGGCGTTAGCGTGTGGCTGTGGGGGTTATGGCTACCGCTGGTATTTTCATTCCCGGCCCCGACACTGCCCTTTTCTCCGTTCACCACCACCGATGGGCCGCTGTGGTACAACGTTACGCTGCTATCGCTAGCCATCAATATCTTACTGTTGATTGTGATATCGCTGTTCACGCGCATCTCTGAAGGGGAGCAATCCGCCGCAGAGGCATGCTCGGTAGATGCAGTGATCCGATCTAAACGCTTTCCGCTCGAAGCCGCCACCGCTAGCGACTTTTCCTCGCATTTAGCCCAAGCACTGGGCGACGAAGCCGCCAGCCGCGAAGTCGCCCGCGCGTTGAAAGCGCTCAACTTAACGCCCCAAGAGCGCAGGCCCTACGCGCTGCGCCGTTTACGCGATCGTATTCAGGCCAATCTTTCCGGCCTGATGGGGCCTTCGGTGGCGCGGGATATCGTTGACCGCTACCTGCCGTACCGTCACGACGACGCCCCAGAAACTGATGACATTCACTTTGTCGAAAGCCGCTTGGAAGCCTATCGTTCACGGCTCACCGGCTTGGCCCGCGAACTCGATGGTTTGCGCCGTCACCACCGACAAACGCTGGCCTACTTACCGGTAGGGCTGTGCGTATTGGGCGATGATGATGAGCTACTGATGTGGAACCAAGCACTCTCACAGCTATCGGGGATCAGCGGAGAGAGCGTGATCGGCTCGCGCCGCGACAGCCTACCCGCCCCCTGGCCCAGCCTGCTGGGGAGCGTATTAGCGGCCACCTCAACGCCGCTCTATAAACAGGCGGTCACGCTGCACGGCAAGGACTACTTCTTGACCCTGCACAAAGCCATATTGAGCGGCCATGATAGCCGCGGCGGCAGCGTGATTTTGATTGAAGACCATACGGAAATGAAGTGGCTGGAAGATGAGCTGGTACATGCGGCACGCCTTGCCTCGATCGGACAGTTAGCCGCCGGGGTTGCCCATGAAATCGGCAACCCAATTACCGGCATCTCGTCACTGGCGCAGAATCTTCGCTACGATACCAACGACCCCGCGCTGCTGGAAACCGCCGATCAAATTCAGCAGTTGACCCAACGCGTGACGAAAATCGTCAACTCGCTGGTAGGCTTTGCCCACGGCGGACGCCAAGCCGCGCTGCTGCCTACTTCGCCGGTCGAGCTCGCAGCGATCAGCGACGATGCGTTGCACTTGATCCACCTCGCCCGCTCGGGAGAGGATGTAACGCTAACGAAAGAGACGCCCGACAACCTGGTCGTCCGGGGCGATGCTCAGCGATTGACCCAGGTCATGGTCAATCTGCTCAGCAATGCTCGTGATGCCTGTGACCAAGATGGGCAAGTGCACATTGACGCCGGGTGCCAAGGGCAGCTTGCCTGGTGGCGGATAACCGACAACGGCCAGGGCATTGACCCTAGGGTACGCGATCATTTATTCGAGCCCTTTACCACCACTAAACCAGCAGGCGAAGGCACCGGCCTGGGCCTTTCACTGGCGTATCAAATTATCAATGAGCATCAGGGTAAAATAGACGTGGTTTCGCCACCGCCCGGACAGCCTCGCGGCACTGCCATTACCCTATGGCTGCCGCTTTACCAACAGGATGATCAGCCAACTCATGCCCAGGATTCTGATTGTTGAAGATGAAGCGATTATTCGCAGCGCGCTAAAGCGGCTGCTGGAACGCCACGACTATGCGGTCAGCGAAGCCGGCAGTGCCGAGGAGGCCTGCCAGCTTGAACTTACGGGGTTTGATCTCATCATCAGCGACCTGCGCTTACCAGGCGAGCCAGGCACTTCCTTAATTGCCGCGTCAGCGCCGGTGCCCGTGCTGATCATGACCAGCTACGCCAGCATGCGCTCTGCGGTGGAGGCGCTCAAACAAGGCGCGGTGGACTATGTCGCCAAGCCGTTTGACCACGCCGAACTGCTGGAAACCGTTGAACGCATTCTGCATAAGCAGTCGATGCAGCAGAGCCCGCCGCCGGATATTACTGACGAAGGCGGCGGACGCCAGACCATGATCGGCAACTGCGTTGCCATGCAGCAGGTGTACACCCGCATTCGTAAAACGGCCCCGGCCGATGTCACTGTCTTGATTCTAGGGGAGTCGGGCACGGGCAAAGAGCTTGTGGCACGGGCCATTCACCAGCAAAGCAAGCGCGCCAAAGCGCCTCTGATTAGCGTTAACTGTGCCGCCATCCCCGAGACGCTGATCGAGTCCGAACTGTTCGGCCATGAGAAAGGGGCTTTCACCGGCGCCAGCGCAGCGCGCACGGGCTTGGTAGAAGCTGCCGATGGCGGCACGCTATTTTTGGATGAAATTGGCGAGCTGCCCCTCGACGCCCAGGCGCGCCTGTTGCGGGTCCTGCAAGAGGGCGAGATTCGTAAGATTGGTTCGGTAGAAACCCGACACGTCAATGTGCGTTTGATCGCCGCCACTCACCGCGACCTGCGCGCGCTGTCAAAAACTGGCGAGTTCCGTCTCGACCTTTACTACCGGCTGAATGTCATGCAGATCGAGCTGCCGCCGCTGCGCGAGCGTGAAGAGGACGTGCTTGAAATCGCCGACATTCTGCTCGACAAGGCGTGCAAACGGCACGAACGCACGGGACTGCGCCTATCGCGAGCAGCTCGCCAAGACCTTCGCGACTACCCCTGGCCGGGCAACGTGCGTGAGTTGGAGAACGCGCTTGAGCGCGGGGTCATTCTGGCCGAGGGGCACCTGATACATCCGGATGACTTGGGTTTGGCGCCCATTACCGCTCGCCCTCATACTCCCCCAACGGCTACCGCCACTAGCGGTGTCAGCACCGATAAAAGCGCTGATGAGAATGAAGACGACCTCTCTTTAGAAGATTATTTTCAACACTTCGTGCTTGAGCACCAGGATCAAATGAGCGAAACCGAGCTGGCACAAAAGCTCGGCATTAGTCGTAAAAACCTTTGGGAGCGGCGCCAGCGGCTAGGCATACCGCGGAAAAAAACCGCTCGGCGCCCAGGCTAACGGCTTGGGCTGGGGTTTAACGCTCTTTCGGTTTAAAGCCCTTTCGGTTTAAAGCCCTTCTACGACTATCGTCTAATACACTGATTTCAATAAGAAATATCCACGCAACCAAGAAATAGACACTGTTACCTTCCCACACAACGGCGTGCACAAACGGACGCAAAAGGGGTAACACTTCTTATGCCGTAAAGTTCCTTATCCTTTTTTAAAATGCCAACCTACTGAAATTTATGATTTATCCAACAGGTGGCACAGCGTCTGCAATATTACTGGGTAAGAAAAACAAACTGGGCATAGCGGTAGGTCGCTAACAAAAACAACATGACCTCGCCCCAACCTGAGCCACAACAAAAACAACAGGGCCAGGTAGAGATAAAGGTACTAATAAGAACAACAGGCTTGAATCTCATTACTTGCTGGCGTAGGCAACACAGGCGCCACAAACAAAAATAAACGAGCAAGTAGCCCGAAAGGACGCGACGTACACCAGCACTTAGCATCCTAATAACAACAATAGCAGTCAAAGTGTACACCCCGGCGCCAATAATAATTCCCCGGGGGGAGAAAAGTTCGCGGTTGGATTATTGTTTTGAATACGAGGCGGTCGGAACCATCGTGATCCTTACGCCTACCGACTGCGGTGCGTATTCAGGGCGATGTGCCATCATGAAGAAAAACAGCAGCATGGAAGCTGATTGATTGCTTAACAGGGGAGGCTCTCTTAGCCTCCCCTTTCCGTGTCTGACGCTTGCGTTATCTGCATAAGCGCCAAGTGCTTTGCAAGCCGCTCTTTGCAAGACATAGCGCGTCGGCTACACTCAGCCACTAACTGTTTATGTTCAGTGCTCGTTCGAAGTGCTTAATAATGACTATTTTTTCGTACCCTGCGAGTTGAAATTATCGCATGTTTAAAGGATTTACCCGTTTCCTACACAGCCCGGGGGAGCAATTGAAAACCTTGCTCGATCCCCAAGAGAGCACCACCACCGCCCTCTCTCCCCGTAATATTCCAAGGTCCGAGCACCCCGTTTCTCGCCAACAAATCAGCGATGCCGCTTTAAAAGTGCTCTATCGTCTCAGTGGCGCAGGTTACGATGCTTATTTGGTAGGCGGTTGTATTCGCGACGCGCTGCTGGGCAAGATGCCCAAGGACTTTGACGTTGCGACCAATGCCACCCCCGAGCAGGTTCGCGATCTGTTTCGTAATTCGCGCCTGATCGGCCGCCGTTTTCGGATTGTCCACGTGCGCTTTGGCCGTGAGGTTATTGAGGTCACCACGTTTCGTGGCAAACCCCAAGACGAGCATGGCGATCACATTGCCCATCAGTCCGATGAAGGGCTCCTGTTGCGTGACAACGTGTGGGGCAATATCGAAGAGGATGCGCTGCGCCGCGACTTCACCGTTAACGCCCTCTACTACAACATTGCTGACTTCAGCATCACCGATTTTGCCAATGGCGCCCACGATATCAAGACGCGCACGCTACGCCTGATTGGCGACCCGGCCACGCGTTACCGTGAAGACCCGGTGCGAATGCTGCGTGCGGTGCGATTTGCTGCCAAGCTTGATTTCACGCTAGACCCAGACACCGAAGCGCCGATGTATGATCAGGCGCCGCTGCTCCTGCAGATTCCGCCTGCGCGTCTATTTGATGAAGTGCTCAAGCTGTTCATGTCGGGCCACGGGCTCGTCACCTTCCGCCTAATGAGCCACTACGGCCTGTTTGGCATGCTCTTTCCCGAAGCGGAAGAGGCCATGGCCGATGCTGCCTGGGCGGAAGAATTGATCGAGCAAGCACTGACCAACACCGATAAGCGTATTGCTGAAGAGCGCCCCGTTACCCCGGCGTTCCTGCTCGCAGCGTTTTTATGGGCACCGGTCAAGCAACGCCAGGAAGTGCTGGAGCAAGAGGGTATGCCAGCCATTCCCGCGTTGCAGGCGGCTGCCCAGCAGGTCGTTTCGCGTCAGTTAGAGCACACCTCAATTCCCAAGCGGTTTGGGATCCCCATGCGGGAAATTTGGGAATTACAGCAGCGACTTCCACAACGCCGCGGTAAAAAGGCCTTTCAAACTCGCGAGCACCCCCGCTTCCGAGCAGGGTACGACTTACTCCTGCTACGTGAGCAGGCGGGCGAAATCCCCCGCGGTTTGGGGGACTGGTGGACCGCGTTTCAACGCGGCGATGAACACGAGCAGCGGCGTTTGCTGCAAAAAGTCGGCGGCGACCCGGCCAGCCAAGGCGATCGTCGTCGCAAACGGCGGCGTAAGCCCCGCGCCGCAGAGTAGCGAGGCATCATGGCCGCGCCTTTTCAGCTTGCGTACATTGGCTTAGGCAGCAATCTTGAGTCGCCTATCGAGCAAGTGCGCACGGCGGTTGATGAGCTAGCCACGCTGCCGCTCACGCGCTTATTGGCAGCGTCTTCGCTCTATGCCAGCCGCCCGGTGGGGCCCCAGAACCAGCCGGACTTCATCAATGCCGTGGCAGCGCTGGAAACGCGCCTCTCGCCACTGGCCTTGCTCGATCAGCTGCAAGCACTGGAACAGCGGCACCGCCGCCGCCGCCAGCGTCACTGGGGCCCCCGCACGCTTGACCTTGATTTGCTGCTCTACGGCCACGATGACATCCAGACACCGCGCCTACACGTTCCCCATCCCCAAATGACCGCCCGCGCCTTTGTACTGGCGCCGCTGGCAGAGATCGCCCCCGCGTTAACACTTCAGCAGCAGCCGCTATCTACGTGGTTGGAAAGCACGGCGGCACAGGGCCTTGAACGCCTGACCGCTGCTTCGTAGACGACCAGCGCTACCATCTGACACACATCTCGACACCGACCACACATTCAGGTAACAATTGCCGGTTACGCCACTTCACGCAGGCAGGGAAGCCGCGTCACTAATGGTCGGCTGCCTAGGCGGCGCTGGCCTATAGAATAAAGAGAGCACGCCATGAAAACCGTCACTCTAAGCACGCTGCAAGCCTATAAGCAGGCTGGCGAGACATTCAGTTGCCTGACCGCTTACGATGCCTCCTTTGCCCATGCGGCAAGCCAGGCAGGCATTGACGTCCTGCTGGTCGGTGATTCCCTGGGCATGGTGCTGCAAGGCCACAACAGCACGTTACCCGTTACTATCGACGACATCGTTTACCACACCCGTTGTGCAGCGCGCGGCAAAGGCCATAGCCTGCTGATGGTCGATCTGCCGTTCATGAGCAATGCCACCACTGCACGCCTGCTGGAAGATGCTGGCGCCGTCATGCGTGCAGGCGCTGAGCTGGTCAAACTAGAAGGCGAAGCCTGGATGGCCGACGGCATTCGCGAGCTGACTCGCCGTGGCGTACCCGTTTGCGCCCATCTGGGCTTAACGCCACAAACCGTGCATCAGCTAGGCGGTTATAAAGTGCAGGGCCGCGACGCCGCTCACGCTGAACGCATCATTAATGATGCCAAGGTGCTCGTTGAAGCGGGCGCCTCGGTGATTCTGCTAGAGTGCGTTCCCGCCAGCCTGGGCAAAGCGGTCACCGAAGCACTGGAGGTACCGGTCATCGGTATCGGTGCCGGGCCTGATACCGACGGTCAAATACTGGTGATGCACGATGTACTCGGCGTTACCCATGGCCGTACACCACGCTTCGTCAAGAACTTTATGACCGATGCCGACAGCATCCCATCGGCTTTTCAGGCTTACCACGAAGCGGTCAAAACACGCGTTTTCCCAGCCCCTGAGCACTGTTTTTAAGGACTGTTTTTAAAGACCGTTTTTAGAGAGCATTTTTAAAGCCAGCTTTAAAGACCGATTTCACTAGAAGACACTTCAATTATGCGCACTTTGCGAGACATTGATGAGCTACGCAGCACGCTGCAGGAACACCGCCAGCGCGGCCAGCGCATCGCGTTAGTGCCCACCATGGGTAACCTCCATGCGGGGCACTTAGACCTGGTCGCCTGCGCCCGCCAGCAGGCCGATATCGTGGTCTCCAGCCTGTTCGTCAACCCGATGCAATTCGGCCCAGGCGAGGATTTAGACGGCTACCCCCGCACCTTTGATGCCGATCAGGCGCAGTTGGTTGAGGCTGGCTGTGACGTGCTGTTTGCACCGGCGGTGAGCTCGCTATATCCCAACGGCTTGGATGCGCAAAGCCGTGTTCATGTCCCCGTGGTGGGCGAAGGGTTGTGTGGCGGCGCTAGGCCTGGCCATTTCGACGGGGTTTCTACCGTCGTCAGCATGCTGTTCAATCTCGTCCAGCCAGACATTGCCTGCTTCGGCGAAAAGGATTACCAACAGCTTGCCGTCATTCGCAAGTTGGTGCGCGACCTGCATATGCCCATCGAGATTATCGGTGTGCCCATCGTGCGGGCAGCGGATGGTCTGGCACTCTCCTCACGTAATGGCTATTTAACTAGCGAAGAGCGTGCGAAAGCGCCCGCGCTCTACCGTACGCTGTGCACGCTACGCGATCGCCTTGAACACGGCGCGGCAATCGACACCACTCTCCAGCAAGGCATAGCCGCGCTCTATGAATCAGGCTTTACGCCGGATTATCTAGAGCTACGCGACACATCGCTCGGCCCGGTGAACGCTAACACTCGCCAAGCGATACTGCTGACCGCCGCCAAGCTAGGCCCGGCGCGATTGATCGACAACATAACGGTGCAACTCCCAGGCGGCACTACCCGCGCTGCCAACGAATAAACTAACAACGGGTCATAGAGGAACTCCCATGCATACCATTATGCTCAAAGCCAAACTGCACATGGCACGCGTTACCCATGCAGTGCTCAATTACGAAGGCTCCTGCGCCATCGATGGCGACCTGCTGGATATGGCAGGTATCCGTGAGAACGAGCAAATTCAGATTTATAACGTCGAGAACGGCGAACGCTTCACGACGTACGCTATCCGGGGAGAGGAAGGCTCCAGACTGATCTCAATCAATGGCGCGGCGGCGCACTTGGCATCCCCTGGCCACCGGATCATCATTTGCAGCTACGCCCACTACTCAGAAACCGAACTGGAAAAACACCAGCCCGCGCTGGTCTATCTCCAGGAAGGTAACCACGTTAGCCACACCAGCAATATCATTCCGGTGCAGTTAGCCTAACGTTAAGGCTTACCACGCTGTCTCCTGACGGGCCCCATGTGGGCCCATTTTTATTTGCCGCTGGGTTTATTTGCCTAAAAAAGCGTATTGCCGCAACGCATCACCTTCCCCTATGCTGAAGAGACGGCTGACAGAGCACGAATAAAGAGTACGAATAAAAAAGTACGGCTGACAGTGCACGCCTATCGGGCATCTGGCTTCAGAATGTCTGTTCTTTACCCAGGAGTCATCTTATGCAAGAAGTAGTCATTGTTGCGGCACGCCGCACCGCCGTGGGCGCTTTCGGAGGTTCCCTTGCGGGCATTCCAGCGAGCGACTTGGGCGCGTTAGTGATTAAAGATATTCTCGCCTCCACCGGCGTCGCCCCCGACCAGGTTGACGAAGTACTGCTCGGCCAGGTGTTGACCGCAGGCGTCGGCCAGAACCCGGCTCGCCAGGCAGCCATCAAAGGTGGCCTGCCGGACTCGGTGCCGGCCATGACCATCAATAAGGTGTGTGGTTCGGGCCTTAAAGCAATTCACCTCGCGACCCAGGCAATCCGCTGTGGCGATGCTGACCTGATTCTCGCGGGCGGCCAGGAAAACATGTCTGCCTCGCCTCACGTATTGCCTAACTCGCGCAACGGTCAGCGCATGGGCGACTGGAAAGCCATCGACACGATGGTGCACGACGGCCTGTGGGACGCGTTCAACGATTACCACATGGGCATCACCGCTGAGAACTTGGCTGAGAAATACGGCATTACCCGGGAAGAGATGGATCAATTCGCCGCCCAATCCCAGCAGAATGCCGCGAATGCCATCAAAGAGGGTAAGTTCAAAAGCCAGATCGTGCCGGTAGAGATTCCCCAGCGTAAAGGCGACCCGGTCGTTTTCGATACCGATGAGAATCCACGCGCAGTCACCGCCGAGAAGCTGGCGGGCATGAAGCCTGCCTTTAAAAAAGATGGCACCGTGACCGCCGGTAACGCCTCTTCTTTAAATGATGGTGCGGCCGTCGTAATGATCTGCTCCGCTGAAAAAGCTAAAGAGCTGGGCCTAGAGCCGCTAGCACGCATTGCGGCTTACGCTAACGCTGCCGTTGACCCTGCCATCATGGGCATTGGGCCTGCCCCTGCTACCCGCCGTTGCCTAGAAAAAGCGGGCTGGAGCCTGGATGATCTCGATTTAGCAGAAGCCAACGAGGCGTTCGCCGCTCAAGCGCTCTCCGTCAATAAAGAGCTCGGCTGGGATGTCAGCAAGGTGAACGTTAATGGCGGCGCAATCGCCCTTGGTCACCCCATTGGCGCTTCCGGTTGCCGCGTGCTGGTATCACTGCTGCATGAAATGATCGCGCGTGATGCCAAGAAAGGCCTCGCCACGCTGTGTATCGGCGGCGGTCAGGGGGTTGCACTGGCGATTGAGCGGCTTTAATGGCCTCAAAAGCTAGCCAGTAGCGATTGCCGGACATAGCTAGAACGTCGTTAGAACGTAGCGATGCCCCCTTTATGAGGGGGCATTTTTTGCTCGCTGTTCTTCAGCGCGTTTTCTCACCGACCACCTTAGCGGGGGTGCTAAGCACCAACAGCGCGCCTAGCAGGAACAGGCCAGACGCCGCCCACATGGCAATGGGTAGGCTGGTGCCATCGACAATACGCCCCCCCACCATGGCGCCTAAACCAATCGACATATTGAAAGTAAAAGCCATCAACGCCGTGGCGGCTTCGGTATTGGGTGCGGTGCGTAAAATCCAGGTTTGAATGCTGACCGATACGCTGCCAAATACCGCGCCCCATACCATCAGCAACATGACACCGCTGCTCGGCTGAATCCCCAGCAGCGGGAACACGGCCACCACAATGAGCAGTAGGCTGGGAATGGCCAGCACGGCGCGGTAGGGGTGACGCCCAGCAAACATACCCGCCAGGATATTACCCACGATGCCTGCCGCTCCGTAAAGCAGCAGCAGGCTGCTGACGTGACGCTGAGAAATACCGCTGACCTCTTGCAGGATGGGGCTAATAAAGGTGTACGCAGCAAAGTGTCCGACCACCACAAACCCCGTGGTTAACACCGCCACCCGCACCCCGCGATTGCTAAATTGCTGAGCCAGTATTCGCAGCCGCACTGGCTCACGGGGTGGTAATGGCGGTAGCCAACACCACAGCGCCAAGGCCGTCAACAGGCTAAAACCACCCAGCGCCCCGAAGGCGACGCGCCAGTTGCTGAGATCCCCCAACAGCGTGCCTAGTGGCACCCCCAGCACGGAGGCTGCCGCCACGCCCCCAAAAATCATCGTCATCGCTTTTGGCACCTGGGCTTCTGGCACTAGGCGCGGAGCAATGCTGCCTGCCACCGCCCAAAAACCCCCAATACTTAGGCCGACCAATACGCGGGCGGCCAACAGCAGGGAAAAGCTGCTGGCCAGTGACGACAGCACACTGCCTACGACCATTACGACCATTAGCAGGGTGAGCATAATGCGTCGATCCAGTCGCCCTACCGCTACCGGCAGCAGAGGGGCTGAAAAAGCAGCGACCACGCCGGGCACAGTCACCATTAAGCCTGCCATGCCAGGGGTAACACCCATGCTCGATGCCACTTGAGAGAGCAGCCCAATCGGTAACTGCTCAGCGGTCACCAATAAAAAAATGCCTATCATCACGGCCACCACCGCCCACCAACGCGGCGCTTGCTCCTGCTCCATCTGCAGCTCCTTAATTATCTCCAAATCCCGGCGAACCAATTTATATCTGACACAAAGTCGATACCCAGCAAAAACAGTACCTGATAAAAACAGTACCTGATAAAAACAAAGCCCCCGCAGCCAAAGGCTACGAGGGCGGCATCAGATACCTAGTTAGCGATTTAAATTGTCGCTTCGGTTTCCGCTGCTTCCGCTGCAAAAGCGGCTTTCTCTTCTTCGGTGATCTCTTTCATCGACAGCTTCACGCGGTTGCGGTTGTCGATATCCAGCACTTTAACGATCACATCATCGCCTTCGTTCAAGAAGTCGCGCACGTTATTGACGCGCTCAGCAACGATCTGCGAGATGTGCACCAAGCCATCGGTACCCGGCATGATGTTAACGAAGGCCCCGAAGTCCGCAATACGCACGACCTTGCCGTTATACAACTTGCCGATTTCCGCTTCGGCGGTAATCGCCAGTACGGTGTCAATCGCGCGCTTCGCAGCGGCTTTATCTTCCGCGTAAATGCGCACGGTGCCATCGTCGTCGAGATCGATGGAGGCGCCGGTGTCTTCGCAGATTTTGCGAATCGTCGCGCCGCCTTTACCGATAACGTCACGGATTTTGTCAGGATCGATTTTGATGGTGGCCATCGACGGCGCGTTGTCGGAGACATCGCTACGGCTCTGGCTAATCACGACATTCATTTGCTCAAGAATACTCAGACGCGCGGTCAGTGCTTGCTGCAGCGCGAGCTCCATAATCTCTTCGTTGATGCCTTCGATCTTGATGTCCATCTGTAGGGCGGTGATGCCCTCTTCCGAACCGGCCACTTTAAAGTCCATATCGCCAAGGTGATCTTCGTCACCCAGGATATCGGTCAAGACAGCAAAGCCATCGGCGTCTTTCACCAGGCCCATGGCAATACCAGCGACCGGTGCTTTCAACGGCACACCCGCGTCCATCAAGGCCAGCGACGAGCCACACACCGACGCCATCGAGCTTGAACCGTTAGACTCGGTGATTTCAGACACTACACGGATGGTGTAGGGGAAAGCGTCTTCAGCGGGCAACATGGCCTGCACACCACGGCGCGCCAGGCGACCGTGACCGATTTCACGACGCTTCGGGCCACCCATAAAGCCTGCTTCGCCTACCGAATAGGGAGGGAAGTTGTAGTGCAGCATAAAGCGGTCTTTACGCTCACCTTCTAGCGATTCAATTAACTGCGAATCACGCAGCGTGCCCAGCGTTGCTACGGCAATCGCCTGGGTCTCACCACGGGTGAAAACGGCAGAGCCGTGAGCTTTCGGCAGCACGCCTACTTCGATGGCCAAGGGACGCACGGTTTGGTTGTCACGCCCATCGATACGCGGCTCGCCTTTAACGACGCGCGAGCGCACAACGCGTTTTTCCAAACCAGCGAAAGCGCCTTTGACGTCATCTTTGCTGAATTTGTCATTAACCGGTTCGCCTTCATCGGCTGCCAGTTGCTCGATCGCCTGCTCTTTCAACTCAGCCAGTGCGTCCTGACGCTGCATCTTGTCGGTGATGCGGTAGGCGTCGCCCACTTTCGCTTCAAAGGCCTCGGCCATCGCGGCTTTGAGCGCCTGGTTCTCTTCAGCGGCCTGCCACTCCCAGCGTGGCTTGCCCGCTTCGGCAACCAGTTCATTAATGGCGCTGATCGCGACCTGCATTTCCTGGTGGCCAAACAGCACGGCACCCAGCATTTCATCTTCAAGTAGCTCTTTGGCTTCGGATTCCACCATCAGCACGGCTTTTTCAGTACCGGCGACGACCATGTCGAGCTCAGAAGTCGCCAGCTCTTCAACCGTTGGGTTGAGGAAGTAGCCCTGCTCTTCGTTAAAGCCAACGCGGGCTGCGCCAATCGGGCCACTAAACGGTACGCCAGAGATGCTCAACGCGGCGGAGGTGCCCAGCAGTGCGGCGATATCCGGATCGTGGTTACGATCGGTAGAGAGAACGGTACAGACGACCTGCACTTCGTTCATAAAGCCTTTGGGGAACAGCGGGCGGATAGGACGATCGATCAGACGCGAGGTGAGCGTCTCTTTTTCAGTGGGACGCCCTTCACGCTTGAAGAAGCCGCCGGGAATTTTGCCCACTGCGTAGGTTTTCTCTTGGTAATGTACCGAGAGGGGGAAAAAGGGCTGGCTCGGGTTTGCCTCTTTACGAGCAACCACGGTGCACAGCACGACGGTGTCATCCATGGTAACCATGACAGCGCCGGTAGCTTGGCGAGCAATACGCCCGGTTTCGAGCGTGACGGTGCTACGACCGTACTGGAACGTTTTCTTTACCGGATTCACAGCGACTTCCTTCAGCATTATCAATATCTACTTGTCTATTCGTTTAGGTCGTTTTGACTCGCTACCATTCTAGGCGCTGGAGCACGATAGGGCTACCAGTTCCCTCCCAGGTCAATGCGAAACATAAAAAAACGGGCAGCTCACAAGGAGCTGCCCGTTTCTAATCGTTGCCGTTAACGCTTAACGACGCAGACCCAGACGCTGAATCAGGGACTGATAGCGTTCGAAATCTTTACGCTTTAGGTAATCCAGCAGTTTACGACGCTGGTTAACCATGCGGATCAGACCACGACGAGAGTGGTGATCCTGCTTATTGGTCTTGAAGTGATCCTGCAGGCCATTGATGTTGGCGCTCAGCAGGGCAACCTGCACTTCAGGGGAACCGGTATCGTTGTCGCCGCGGCCGTATTCAGTAACGATCTCGGCCTTCTTCTCAGCGGTTAAAGCCATCTGTCTCTCCAGTAAGCAATATGCCTAAAAATGAATGGGTGAGACCACGCATATTTGCAGTCTCAAGCTGCTAATTTCTGATAGCTAACGTCTAACGGCTGATTTCTACTAGCCATCTTCTATTAACTATTTTCCCGTAGGCGGTGCATCCTTGCAACGCTGTTTACGAGATAGCGACGGTGCTTAACAGTCGCTTAGGCGCCACTTCCTGGGCGCCTTTCACTACGCCAAGGCCGATAAACGTCTCGGCGTAATAAAGTCTAGCTAACGCCTCTGGCGCAAGCGTGCCGGTGGTTAGCGTGGCAGGCTGACCATGAGCCAAGCGGCTATGGGCAGTATCATCCACCATCAATGACGGCAAATGATCGACCAGCACATCCACAGGCATCAGTTCAGCTTCCAGTGCGGCTTGGTCCGCCAACGCTTCCAAGGCCTCTAATGTCCACATCGCATCGGCTAAAAAAGGCCCCGTTTTGAGCCTTCTTAGTTGACTGATGTGCGCACCACAGCCCAACGCTTTACCGATATCTTCGGCTAACGTGCGGATGTAAGTACCTTTGCTGCAGCTGACTTCCAGCTCAAATGCAGTGCCATCAAACGACAGCAGGCGCGCATCATACACGCTTACCCGGCGTGCTGCACGCTCTACGTGTTTACCTTCACGGGCCAACTCGTAAAGCTTTTTGCCCTGATGCTTTAAAGCTGAATACATGGGCGGCACTTGGTCAATGTCACCACGAAAGCGGCTGAGCACAGCCTCTACATCGTCAACGGTGAGACTGGGCACCGCATGCTGCTCCATCACCGCGCCTTCCGCATCGCCGGTATCCGTCATCACGCCCAGTTCTACCCGGGTGCGATATACTTTATCGGCTTCCAGAAGATGCGATGAAAACTTGGTGGCTTCGCCCAGGCAAATCGGCAATAAGCCGGTTGCCATCGGGTCTAGCGTGCCGGTGTGCCCGGCTTTTTGCGCCTGGAACAGCCGACGCACACGCTGCAGCGCATGGTTGCTGGAAACGCCCTTCGGCTTATCCAGCAACAGTACGCCATTAACCGGCAAACCACGGCGTTGACGTGCCACTAGCGAGTTTCCTCACTGGCAGCGGCATCGTCCTCGTCGTCATGATGACGGGCGCGATCAGTCGTCACCGCTTCATCAATCAATGAAGAGAGCTGCTGACCACGCACGACGCTCTCATCGAAATGAAAGCGTAGTTCTGGCACGTGACGAAGCTTGATACGCTTAGCAATCTGGCTTCTTAGAAAACCAGCCGCGCGCTTCAGCACCTGCAGGTTTTCCTTAATACGCTCGGGCTCTTGCTCACCCAGCAGAGTGACATAGACATCGGAATAGCCAAGGTCACGGCTAACGGTGACACCGCTGACCGTGACCATGCCTAGACGCGGATCTTTCACTTCACGCTGGATCAGTACCGCCAGCTCCTTCTGGAGCTGGTCGGCTACCCGGTCGGTACGCTTAAATTCGCGCATGGTTAGCTCCTCGCAGCCTTACAGGCTACGCTCGACCTTCACTTGGTCGAAGACTTCGATCTTATCGCCGACTTGGACATCGTTGTAGTTCTTCACGCCGATGCCACACTCCATGCCGTTGCGCACTTCCTGCACATCGTCTTTGAAGCGGCGCAGCGATTCGAGCTCGCCTTCGTAGATCACCACGTCATCACGCAATACGCGAATCTTCTTATTACGATGAACGTTGCCTTCGATGACCATACAGCCAGCGATAGCACCAATCTTCGGCGCACGGAATACATCGCGCACTTCAGCAATACCAACGATCTCTTCTTTCCACTCAGGTGCGAGCATACCGCTCATCGCCTGCTTGACCTCGTCGATCAATTGGTAAATAACGCTGTAGTAACGCAGATCCAGGCCTTCGCGCTCAACGATCTCACGGGCAGCGGCATCGGCACGAACGTTAAAGCCGACCACGATGGCTTCTGACGCGAGCGCCAAGTTGGCATCGGTACCGGTGATACCACCCACACCCGAGGAGACCACAGCCACTTCGACTTCATCAGTGGAGAGCTCTTCCAAGGCGCCTTTGATCGCTTCCAGCGAGCCTTGTACGTCGGCTTTGAGGACGATGTTGACCTTGGCCACTTCGTCTTGGCCCATCTGGCTGAACATGTTCTCCAGCTTGGCCTTCTGCTGACGCGCCAGGCGCACTTCGCGGTATTTTCCTTGACGGAAGTTAGCCACTTCGCGGGCTTTCTTCTCGTCGGCCACGACCATGAAGTCGTCACCGGCATCCGGCGTGCCGCCCAAGCCTTGAATCTCGACCGGCATGGCCGGGCCAACTTCATCGACTTGCTGGGCAAGTTCGTTGGTCAGCGCACGTACGCGGCCGTAGTGCAGGCCAGCGAGGACGATATCGCCCTTTCTCAGCGTGCCGTTCTGAACCAGTACGGTAGCGACCGGACCACGACCTTTATCAAGGCGCGATTCAACCACAACCCCTTTACCTGGTGCGGAAGGCACAGCTTTCAGCTCAAGCACTTCGGAGGCCAGCTGGATCGCTTCCAGCAGCTCTTCCATACCTTCACCGGTCTTAGCAGACACGTGAACGAACTGAGTATCACCGCCCCACTCTTCCGAAATAACGCCGTGCTGCGAAAGCTCGTTTTTGATGCGATCCAGATCGATGCCCTGCTTATCGATCTTGTTCACCGCCACCACCATGGGTACTTCGGCGGCTTTGGAGTGCTCAATTGCCTCGATCGTCTGCGGCATCACGCCGTCATCCGCTGCGACAACGAGAATGACCACGTCCGTTGCCTTGGCACCACGGGCACGCATGGCGGTAAACGCCGCGTGACCTGGCGTATCCAGGAAGGTCACGCCACCGTGGTTATCTTCCACGTGGTACGCGCCAATGTGCTGGGTGATACCACCCGCTTCACCGGTGGCCACTTTCGCTTTACGGATATAATCCAGCAGCGATGTTTTACCGTGGTCGACGTGACCCATCACGGTCACGACCGGTGAACGAGTGATCTCTTCGCCTTCGTAGGAGATGCCTTCGAGCATTTCCGTTTCCAGCGCGTCATCTTTCACCAGCTTCGGCGTGTGGCCCATCTCTTCCACCACGATCGCAGCCGTATCCTGATCGATGGTTTGGTTGATGGTGACCGCTGCGCCCATGTTAAACATGGCCTTGATCACTTCGTTGGCTTTGATCGACATTTTGTCGGCCAATTCCGCCACGCTGATAGACTCAGGGATCGACACTTCACGCACGATCGGCTGGGTCGGTTTCTGGAAAGCATGCTTGCCATTGCCGGTCTGGTTGCCACCACGGCGACCGCCGCGACGTTGCTCGGCACGTTTTACCTTCTTGCCACCGCCGCCACGCTTACGCTCTTCACGCTCACCACGATCTTCATCGTCACGACGACCTTTGGCTTTCGCTGCGGTCTTCTTAGGCGGGGCCGTACGGCGGTCAGAACGGCCTTCTTTCGGCGGCGCTGGCGGCATGTCGTCGCCAGATGGCGTGTCGTCAATCTCAAGATTGGGCACGTCGATATCGGGCGTTGCAGGCGCTTTTTCAGCTTTCGGCTTGGCGTCAGCTGGCTTTTTAGCGGCGGCTTCTTTCTTGCTAGCCGCCTCTTCAGCAGCTTTCGCTGCCTGAGCCTTCTGCGCAGCCGCTTTTTCTTCGGCGGCGCGCGCATCGCTGACTTTACGCTCAGCTTCCGCTTCTGCCATATCGCCGACTAACTGGCGTGGGCCGGTATAGCTAGGCTCGGGGGCTTTCGGCTTCTCATCTTGAGCGCTTTTGACGTAGGTTTTCTTCTTACGTACCTGCACTTCGATGGTTTTGCCGCGCTCACCGGTATTGATACGGCTACGGGTTTTGCGTGTCAGCGTGATGCGGTTTTTACCTGCATCACCCGTGTCGCTACCGCCGTGACTCTTCTTCAGGAAACTCAGCAGCTTCTGCTTGTCTTCTTCAGACACTGCATCACTTTCTGAAGCGTGCTTTAAACCCGCTTCTTTCATTTGCTCTAATAGGCGAGGCACATCACGGCCCACCTTTACTGCGAAATCTTTAACTGTCATATCTGACATAGTGACCCTCCTCAGCCCGTGACCTGTTTACTGTGTGTTCGAATCCGATGCGTCATCGACTTCAAACCAGGGCGCACGGGCAGTCATGATCAGTGCCGCTGCGCGCGCTTCGTCCAACTCCTCGATATCGACCAGATCGTCGACAGACTGCTCGGCGAGATCTTCCATGGTGACAATGCCGCGACTGGCCAGGATGAAGGCCAGGTGGCGCTCCATGCCATCCATCTCCAGCAGATCAGCTGCTGGTTGGGCACCGTCTAGCGCTTCTTCCGAGGCAATGGCCATCGTCAGCAGCTCGTCTTTCGCACGTGCACGTAGCTCTTCGACCAAATCTTCATCGAACTCTTCGATTTCGAGCATTTCTTCCAGCGGCACGTAGGCGACTTCTTCCAGGGTGGTGAACCCCTCTTCCACTAACAGGCGGGCGACATCTTCATCCACTTCGAGGTGCTGGATGAAAGAGTCGACCAGGCTATCAATCTCTTGGTCGCGCTTAGACTCTGCTTCCTCTTCAGTCATGACGTTAATACGCCAGCCGGTGAGTTCAGAGGCCAAACGTACGTTCTGGCCGCTGCGACCAATGGCCTGGGCCAAATTGTCCTGTGCCACGGCCACGTCCATCGCGTGGGCATCTTCGTCAACAAGGATAGACCCCACATCGGCAGGCGCCATGGCGTTAATCACCAACTGGGCAGGATTGTCATCCCACAGCACGATATCGACGCGTTCGTTTTGCAGCTCCGAAGAGACCGCCTGAACACGCGAACCCCGCATACCGACACAGGCACCGACGGGATCGATGCGGCGATCATTGGTTTTAACCGCAATTTTGGCGCGCGAGCCGGGATCACGCGCGGCCCCTTTAATCTCAATCAACTGCTCGGCGATTTCCGGCACTTCAATTTTGAACAGTTCAATGATCAGCTCAGGGCAGGTGCGCGACAGCTGAAGCTGAGCGCCGCGAGCATCCGGGTCTACTTTGACCAACAGGGCGCGCACCCGCTCATTCATGCGGTAACGCTCACCGTGGATCATTTCGTTGCGCGGCAAAAACGCCTCGGCGTTTTCGCCCAAATCGATGATCAAGCCATCACGGGTCGTCTTCTTGACGATCCCGGCCACCAGCTCACCTTCACGGTCAGCATATTGACGCACGACTTCGGCCCGCTCGGCTTCACGTACTTTCTGTACGATCACCTGCTTGGCGGTTTGTGCCGCAATACGGCCAAACGCCGCATTTTCGATGCTCTTTTCGACGACATCGCCCAATTTCAGCGGCGGATCGCGCTGCTCAGCAATGGTCTCTTTAATTTCGTAATCTGGCGTTTCGAACTCGTCGTCTTCCACGACGGTCCAGAAGCGAAAGGTTTCGTATTCGCCAGTACGGCGATCAATATGCACGCGCACATTGGCTTCTTCTTTTTCGAAACGCTTGCGCGACGCGCTCGCAAGAGCAGCTTCTACCGCTTCGAAGATGACATCACGTGGGACGCCCTTCTCATTGGAGATCGCGTCAACGACCATTAAAATTTCTTTACTCATGCGTATGCCTCGCCAGAAAACCTATCCTTATGTGCATCACCCCGGCAGCCTGCCGGCAGCGCCGCTACCCGGTTAATCGTCGAACTGCGGTACAATGTGAGCAGAATCAATACTCTCAATAGGAAAGCAATACTCTTCGCCATTCAGCTGTAGGAGTATTTCATCACCTTCCACACCGACCAAAAGCCCTTGATACTTGCGCCGCCCGTCAAAGGCAGTGCGCAACTTGAGCGCGACGTGATGACCTTGAAAGCGGGTAAACTGATCCAGGGAATACAAGGGACGTGCCATGCCAGGCGAGGAGACTTCCAACCGGTACTCACCGGCGATGGGGTCTTCTACATCCATGACAGCACTGACTTGGCGGCTAATATCTGCGCAGTCTTCAACGCTAACGCCACTCTCGCGCTCGATATAGATCACCAGCCGCGAGTTTTTGCCCTGGGAAAGATGGTCGATGCCCCATAGCTCAAAGCCCATGGCAGCAACAACAGGTTCGATCAGCGCGTGAAGCGCAGCGTGTTTAGTGGCCACAGACAAAGCTCCTATAGCCGTTGCATCAGGCACCTGGCCAGGAGTTTTTAGAAAAGCTAGGTGGCTGATTGGCGTTACTCGGAAATGTGCATCCGGCTATCCGGAGGCATCCGCTATTAAGATCACTCGTGTTAGCAATGAGCGGGCGTTAGCCCAACGCTTGCTAACCAAAAGCTGCTAACAAAAAGCCCCTTCACTGGAAGGGGCTTTTTAAAAGAAACCTTAAGTACCGTTTCAGCAACACGCCCCAGGATTAACCTGATAGCCGCTATTTTCAATCTATATAATTCAGTCTATATAAATAGAGAAAACAGCTGACAAACATGCTACTAGAAAATGGTAGCGGGGACCGGATTTGAACCGATGACCTTCGGGTTATGAGCCCGACGAGCTACCAGACTGCTCCACCCCGCATCAATCTAGGTCGACGATAATAGACATCAAAGCTACTTACGTCAAGAACTACTTGCTTCAAGCGTCACTTACTTAACGCTGACTTTTTCGCCTACCTATCGAATGCATCGTGCTCATTCTAGCGAAAAAGATATTCTGGGAAGCTGGCGAGCCAGCAAAACAGATGGTGCCGAAGGCGGGACTTGAACCCGCACGACCATACGGTCACTACCCCCTCAAGATAGCGTGTCTACCAATTCCACCACTTCGGCATCAGGGGAGGCTAAAAAAATCACAGCGACCGAATCATCAACTACTTAGTCGTTGCTTTCCTCTAGCACTGGCGCGGTATTATCCACATCTGCAGGCCTGTCGTCAAGCGTCGGAACGCTTTGCTGCTGCTCGATCAGGCGCGAGTCCGGAATGCCCGCTTCAGGTGCTTGGCCAGCTTGTGTCGCGAAGTAAGCCAGTGCCATGGAAGTCACGAAGAAGCCTGCCGCTAAAATGGCTGTCGTACGCGACAGAAAGTTACCGCTACCCCGTGAGCCAAACACGGTTTGTGATGCGCCGCCCCCAAAAGCAGCGCCGGCTTCGGCACCTTTACCCTGCTGAAGCAGGATGAGTACCACCAGGGCGACCGCAATCACCACGTGGATCATAAGAATTGCAACTTGCATGGCGTTATCCTGCTGACTGACAAATGGCATAAAAATCATCGGTCTTGAGTGAGGCTCCGCCCACTAGACCGCCGTCGATATCCGGCTGAGCAAGCAGCTCAGCCGCATTACTTGCATTCATACTGCCGCCGTAAAGCAACCGAAGCTGCTCAGCGAGCCCTTTATCAAAGCCTGCCTGGTAAGCACGAATGCCTGCCATGACCTCTTGAGCTTGCTCAGGCGTGGCGGTGCGCCCCGTACCAATGGCCCAAACGGGTTCGTAGGCGATGACGACTTGTTGGCGCTGGTCTGGCTCCAGGCGAGACATCGCATGCCCTACCTGGCGCAGCACTACGTCCATCGTGCGCCCCGCGTCGCGCTCCTCTAGGGATTCACCCACACAGAGAATCGGCGTGATCTCCACGCTCAATGCCGCCAACAGGCGCGCAAAGATCTGGTCGTCGCTCTCTTTATAAAGCTGACGCCGCTCCGAATGCCCAACCAGTACGTAAGAAACCGCAAACTCTTTGAGCATGCGACCACTCACTTCGCCGGTATGCGCTCCCGAATGAATAGGGTTAAGCGTCTGCGCACCCAATGACAGCACCGTGCCTTCGAAGGCAAGACGCGCCGCATCCAAATAGGGGAACGGCGGAATGATAACGACATCCACCTCTTTTGGCGATACGGCAGCAGAGAAGGCCTGGCCAAATTCGTTGATCAACGCCACGGAACCGTTCATTTTCCAGTTACCGGCGATTAAAGGCGTACGCATCGACTCTCCTCACTCATGGTGGAGCGAAATGGTATAGGAGCGGCCTTGTCAAGACAACCGCTGTTGCAAGCACACAATAGGTTTACCGAACCAGCTAGCCATGCCGATTAGCTGGGAACGTCTATTTGAGCAGTGCTTGTACTTGATTGGCTAAACTTTGCGCCAACTGATCGACGTCCAAATGGGCACGCCCTTCCACCATTACTCGAATCAATGGCTCGGTGCCCGATGGGCGAAGTAATACGCGCCCCTCATCGCCCAGCTCATGCTCTAGCGCCGCCACCGCTTGCTGAAGGGGGGCAGAAGCCATGACCTCTTGCGCACTTGCCTGGGCAGGCAGACGCACATTGACCAGCGCCTGGGGCACTTTTTCGAGTTCTTTTAACAAGGTCGGCAGGCTCTTCTGTTCCCGCATCATCAGCGCCAATACCTGTAGCGCCGAGACGATACCGTCCCCGGTAGTCTGCACATGGCCGCACACAATGTGGCCAGACGACTCGCCGCCCAGTTCCCAGCCGTTGGCCGCCATGCGCTCCATCACAAAGCGATCACCCACTTTCGCCCGCTCAAAAGGAATACCGAGCTTATCAAGCGCCATGGAGAGGCCAAAATTAGACATCAGCGTGCCCACCACACCGCCTTGCAGCAAACCACGCTCGTGGCGGTCGCGGGCGATCAGGTAGAGAATATCGTCGCCATCGACTTCGCGCCCATCGCCATCCACCAACAGCACGCGATCACCATCCCCGTCGAACGCAATGCCTAAATCAGCGCTCTGCTGAATGACCGCGGCGCGCAGTGCCGCCGGGTGCGTTGACCCCACCTGCTGATTGATATTCAGACCGTCAGGCGCGGAACCAATGGTGGTGACGTAAGCACCCAGCTCACGAAACACATTAGGCGCGATGTGGTAAGTCGCGCCGTGGGCGCAGTCCAGCACTACTTTCAAGCCGTGCAGGCTGAGCCGATCAGGCAGCGTGGATTTACAAAATTCAATATACCGGCCCGCGGCGTCGTCAATGCGCGTTGCTTTACCTAACTGAGCGGCTTCCGCCGTGGTCAGCGGCGCTTCCAGCATGGCTTCAATACGGTCTTCAGTGTCATCGGGAAGCTTCTTGCCCTCGGCAGAGAAGAACTTGATGCCATTATCATCAAAGGGGTTGTGCGAGGCGGAGATCACGATGCCCGCGTCGGCACGGAAGGTGCGGGTCAAGTAGGCAATACCCGGTGTTGGCATTGGCCCAAGCAGCGACACATCGACACCGGCCGCGGAAAGCCCCGCCTCCAGAGCCGACTCGAACATATAGCCGGAGATACGCGTATCTTTGCCGATCAGCACCCGCGTTCGACCTTTATCACGGCGCAACACCTGCCCCGCCGCCCAGCCTAACTTGAGCATAAAATCAGCCGTAATGGGGGATTTTCCCACCGTGCCACGGATACCATCGGTACCAAAATAGCGCCTTGTCATGCGTCAGACTCCTTATTTAGCGGCGGCTCGCAGCCTTCTTGTAGTACCGCCCACGCCATATTGACTGCATCAACCGTTGCAGCGACATCATGTACACGCAGAATATTCGCTCCACGCTCCACTGCCATGGCCGCTAACGCCAAACCACCGGAGAGACGCTCCTCCACCGGGCGGCCCAACACCTTACCAATCATACTCTTGCGCGACATACCCACCAGCAAGGGAAGCTCTAGCGACTGTAGAGTCTCCATATATTTGAGTAAGCGTAGATTGTGTTCGACGCTTTTGCCGAAGCCAAAGCCTGGATCTACCAACAGCCGGTTACGGCGCAGCCCGGCGGCTTCACACTCAGCCACTCGGCGCGCTAAATAGTCAGCCACTTCCTCTTCTATGGGGCGCGAATAAGCGGGCGCCTGCTGCATGTTCTGCGGCTCGCCCTGGCGGTGCATCAAACACACGGGCAGCCCACTGCCCACGGCGGCCAATAGCGCACCATCGCGCTCTAATGCGCGCACATCGTTAATCATGCCAGCGCCCAGCTCACTCGCCTCGCGCATCACAGTGGGGCAACTGGTATCCACCGAGACTAATGCATCCAGTTCACGCACCAGTAGCTCCACCACCGGGGCGACACGATCCAACTCCTCCTGCGGGCTGACAGGGGTGGCGCCAGGGCGGGTCGACTCGCCCCCCACATCGATCATCGCCGCCCCTTCCGCCAGCATGCGCTCGGCATGGCGTAACGCATCATCTAAAGCAACATGCTGCCCACCATCGGAAAAAGAGTCGGGCGTGACATTGAGAATGCCCATCACACGGGGAAAGGACAGATCTAGCAGGTGGCGCCCACAGCGCAGTTGGAAAGCATTGTCAGCGGTTCGCGTCGAAGACGTGTCCATCATTGATTTCATGCTGCAGCCTGATCAAGAAAAGAAACATTGCAGTGTATGTGCACAGCATAACAAAAAAAGGCGCCCCTTGACGGGGCGCCTTCGACTCATACGAGGGGTTACTATCTCATCCCCACCTCATCCTCTACGGGCCTGCAGGGCCACCAAGAGGATCAGAGGGGCGGCGACGAGGCTCGTCATCATCCTCTTCTTCACCGTCGTCACTGCCAGAAGCATCCGATGTCGAATCGTCGTTCGTTTCCTGGACGTTAGGCTTGTCACCACCCACCGGCGTACCGCCACCGGATGAGTCACCATCGTCCCAACCTTCCGGCGGACGCGGCTCGCGGCCTTCCATGATGTCCTTCAGCTGATTGGCGTCGATGGTTTCGTATTTCATCAATGCTTCAGCCATGGCGTCGAGCTTATCGCGATTGTCGGTCAGGATTTGGCGCGCCTGCTCGTAACAATCATCGATGATTTTACGCACCTCTTTATCGAGCCGCGTGGTGGTATCGCCAGACTTCATCTTGCTGCCACCCTGGCCAGGGCCACCCAGGAACTGATGCGACTCGTCCTCGTCGTACATGATCGGACCCATCTCGTCCGACAAGCCCCACTTAGCGACCATGTTATGGGCCAGCTCAGTGGCGCGCTTGATGTCGTTGGAAGCACCGGTAGTGACACCGTTTGGCCCCAGCGTCATCTCTTCGGCAATACGGCCGCCAAACAGTGAACAGATTTGCCCCAGAATTTGCTGACGCGACAGGCTGTAACGATCCTCTTCCGGCAGGAACATCGTCACGCCGAGAGCACGGCCACGAGGAATAATCGTTACTTTATAAACCGGATCATGCGAAGGCACGACCAAACCGATAATGGCGTGACCGGATTCATGATAAGCCGTGTTGAGCTTCTCTTTATCGGTCATGACCATCGACTTGCGCTCAGCGCCCATCATGATCTTGTCTTTGGCGAGCTCAAGCTCTTCCATGCTGACCAGGCGCCTATTGCGACGCGCGGCAAACAGGGCAGATTCATTGACCAAGTTGGCCAAGTCCGCACCGGAGAAGCCCGGCGTACCACGTGCGATCAACTGCGGCTTAACGTCGTCGGCCAGCGGCACCTTACGCAGGTGAACACCCAGGATATGCTCACGACCGCGAATGTCCGGCAAGCCAACCGTGACTTGGCGGTCAAAACGGCCTGGGCGCATTAGCGCCGGATCAAGCACGTCTGGACGGTTGGTCGCGGCAATCACGATGATTCCTTCGTTGGCTTCAAAGCCATCCATCTCGACCAACAACTGGTTCAAGGTCTGCTCGCGCTCGTCGTTACCGCCGCCCATACCGGTGCCACGCGAACGGCCCACGGCATCGATCTCGTCGATAAAGATGATACAGGGCGCCTGCTTCTTGGCCTGCTCGAACATGTCGCGCACACGTGATGCACCAACACCCACGAACATTTCGACGAAGTCGGAACCCGAGATTGAGAAGAACGGCACTTTGGCTTCGCCAGCAATCGACTTGGCCAGCAGCGTTTTACCCGTACCGGGAGGACCTACCATCAGTACGCCGCGGGGAATCATACCGCCCAGGCGCTGAAACTTGGTCGGGTCACGCAGGAAGTCGACCAGCTCTTCGACCTCTTCTTTCGCTTCGTCGCAGCCCGCCACATCGGCAAAAGTGGTTTTAATCTGATCTTGGGAGAGCAGCTTGGCTTTCGATTTACCAAAGCTCATCGGGCCGCCTTTACCGCCGCCAGCACCGCCCTGCATTTGGCGCATAAAGAACATAAAAATGCCCAAAATCAGCAGAATCGGGAAGCTAGCGATCAGCAGGCGCGTCCAGATGCTTTGCTGCTCTGGCTCCTTACCCACCACCGTCACGTTGTTGCTCAACAGGTCGTCCATCAGCTTCGGATCTTCCGCCGCGGGGCGGATCGTCTGAAACTGAGAGCCGTCCGTGCGCTCACCACTGATGGTGTAACCATCAATCGTCACGCTACGTACCTGTTGGTTTTGCACCTGCTGCACGAACTGAGAGTAGTTCGTATTTTGTGGTGCGCTTTCCGTACTGAAATTATTGAACACTGTCAGTAGGACGGCCGCGATGACCAACCACAGAATCAGGTTCTTCGCCATATCGTTCAAGGGGCTACCCTCATTACAAGAATCCGTCAGTTAAACCCTGATGCTCAGTGAAGTCTGCTACTAAACAACGTAGTGCTATGACATTACAGCAGCATCAAGCGTTCAACCATTGCCAAAGCGTCTTATGCCTCGGGCCATCTGTGCCACGCGCGCAAAGCGCTAATGTGACACACGTTGCGCTTGCCTGTCTGGCAATTGCGCTGATAAATCTTGGCTATGAACCACACGCACCGTTATTGCACCCTTTCAAGGTCAGCCTTTAAGGGCATCGAACCACAGGATACGTTAACCGCGAAACCCTTCGGCCAGAAAATACACCTCACGAGAACGAGCCCGAGAAGCATCTGGCTTGCGAGTCACTACCTTGTTGAAGCTGCCACGCAGCTCTTTCAAGTAAGCGTCAAACCCTTCCCCTTGGAATACTTTAGCTAAAAATCGACCACCGGGTGACAACGTTTCGCGCGCAAGCTCCAACGCTAGCTCCACTAAGTACATCGCCTGGGGCTGATCAATGGCTGCCATACCACTCATATTGGGGGCCATATCCGACATCACAAGGTCTACACGGCGATTATCGAGGCGTTTTAGGATCGCTTCCAACACCGCCTCTTCGGTAAAGTCCCCCCGGATGAAATCCACGCCTGCCAGCGCATCCATCTCGAGAATATCAGAGGCGATCACCACCCCTTCAGGCCCTACCCGCTCTGCGGCAATTTGACTCCACCCGCCGGGGGCTGCGCCTAGGTCGATCACCGTCATTCCAGGTCGTAGCAGCTTGTCCTTCTCGTCCAGTTCGATCAGCTTGTAGCTGGCACGGGAGCGATAGCCATCCTGCCAGCTCTGCTTCACATACTGGTCGTCAAAATGCTCCTTCTTCCAGTTATTACTGGTCTTGCTGACGGAATGTTTTCGGTTCGGGGGCTTTTGCTGCATGTAGGAATCTAACACTGGAATAAGAGATGGGCGCATTCACGCGATCGCTTTCACTCGGTGGCATTTCACCGTAAGATGGAGCGTTAAGCGCTAACCGGGATACCGCAAGATACCATGAGCTTGTCACAGGCACAAAAGAAAGCATTTCGTAGCATTGGCCACCACCTTAACCCCGTGGTCACCGTTTCTGAGAACGGCGTCTCCGAAAATTTGCTCGCAGAACTTAACCGCGCACTCACCGATCACGAACTGATCAAAGTGAAGCTCGCCATTCCTGAGCGTGATGATCGGGCTGCCATGATAGCCGAACTAATCGTCAACAGCCGTGCCGACCTTGTGCAAACCATTGGCAAAATGGCGCTGCTGTACCGCAGAAACCCACAGGTGAATCCAAAGCTTTCCAATGTTACCCGCTTTGAGAACCACCACGGCCGCCATTAAGCGTTAAATGAAACGCAGGCCAATAGCGTCTCGTCGTACGAAAACGCCCCTTCAACCAACCCATTGGGTCAATTGAAGGGGCGTTTTTTATTACACGTGCTCGACGCTACCTACTTCGTACTCCACATCTCCGCCGGGCGTTTTGACCACCACGACATCACCTTCCTCTTTACCGATGAGGGCACGAGCGATGGGCGACGTCACCGAAATACGGCCGGATTTAATATCCGCTTCGTCTTCACCAACGATGCGATAAGTCACTTCTGCATCGGTATCCAGGTTCATCAGCGATACGGTCACACCAAAAATCACCTTACCGGTTTTCGGCAATTTCGTGACATCGATCACTTGCGCCACAGAGAGCTTGCTTTCGATCTCTTGAATACGCCCTTCGATAAACCCTTGCTGCTCGCGAGCGGCGTGATATTCGGCGTTCTCTTTCAGATCGCCGTGCTCACGCGCTTCAGCGATGGCCGCGATCACCTGCGGACGCGCTTCGCTTTTAAGGTGGTCGAGCTCTTCACGAAGGCTTCTTTCTCCCGCCACTGTCATCGGGACCTTGTTCATTGACTTGCTCCTGCATGCAGATCCTGAAGGCGCCGCACCGTAATTTCCCTACCGTACTCAAGCGCCATGCAAACAGCATTAGCGCCCGCCAAGGTGGTCGCATAGGGCACCTTGCGCGCGAGAGCAGTACGGCGAATGACCGAAGAGTCATTAATGGCCTGACGACCTTCGGTAGTGTTCACAATGTAGGCAATTTCGTCGTTCTTGAGCAGATCGACGATATGGGGACGACCTTCGTAAACTTTATTGACGTGCTCCACGGCAAGCCCAGCAGCTTCCAAAGCAGCCGCTGTTCCCCGAGTTGCACATAGCGTAAAGCCTAATGCTAACAGAGAACGTCCTACTTCGATAATCCCTGCTTTGTCCGGCTCGCGCACGGAAAGGAACGCTTTACGCTCGCCCGTCAGCGCTGGAATGGCTTCGCCTGCACCCAGCTGGGCCTTGAAAAACGCCTCAGCAAAGGTATCGCCAGAGCCCATTACTTCGCCGGTGGACTTCATTTCCGGCGAGAGGATCGGGTCGACACCGGGGAATTTGTTGAACGGGAAAACGGCCTCTTTAACACTATAGAAGTGCGGCACGATTTCCTTCTCAAAGCCCTGTTCAGCCAGGGTTTTACCGGCCATACAGCGGGCCGCAATCTGGGCCAATGACGTGCCGATGCACTTGGATACAAAGGGTACGGTACGCGAGGCGCGTGGGTTGACCTCGATCACGTAGATCTCGCCATCCTGCCATGCCAACTGCACGTTCATTAGGCCTTTCACACCCAGCTCAACGGCCATCTGTTTGACCTGCTCGCGCATCTCGTTCTGAACATCCGCCGGCAACGAGTAAGGCGGCAGCGCGCAGGCGGAGTCACCGGAGTGAACGCCCGCTTGCTCTACGTGCTGCATGATGCCGCCGATGACGACCTGCTGACCATCCGATACGGCATCGATATCGATCTCGATCGCGGCACTCAAGAAGTGATCCAGCAGCACCGGTGAATCGTTGGAAACTTTCACCGCGTGGGTCATGTAGTTTTCAAGCTCGGAGGCGTCGTAGACGATCTCCATGGCCCGACCACCCAGCACGTAACTGGGGCGCACCACCAACGGGTAGCCAATCGCTTCGGCTTTATCGAAGGCTTCGGCAAAGCTGCGCGCGGTCGCGTTGGGCGGCTGTTTGAGACCCAGCTTGTCGATCATCACCTGGAAACGCTCGCGGTCTTCCGCGCGGTCGATAGCGTCCGGCGTGGTACCAATGATCGGCACGCCGGCGGCTTCCAATTCGCGCGCCAGTTTCAGCGGCGTTTGGCCACCGAATTGAACGATCACGCCCACCGGCTTCTCTTTGTCGGCGATTTCCAGCACGTCTTCCAGCGTTACCGGCTCAAAGTAGAGACGATCAGAGGTGTCGTAATCGGTCGAGACAGTTTCTGGGTTGCAGTTGACCATGATGGTTTCATAGCCGTCGTCGCGCATGGCAAACGCCGCATGAACACAGCAGTAATCAAACTCGATCCCCTGGCCGATCCGGTTCGGGCCACCGCCCAGCACCATGATCTTCTGACGGTCAGACACATCCGCCTCGCACTCCTCCTCATAGGTGGAGTACATATAGGCGGTGTCCGAGGCAAATTCCGCGGCACAGGTATCGACACGCTTATGCACCGGGCGGATACCAGCAGCCTGACGGGTTTGACGAAACTCTTTTTCGCTGACATTCAGCAGCTTGGCTAGGCGCGCATCGCCGAAGCCTTTACGCTTGAGCTGGAAAAGCTCACGAGCGGAAAAATCAGCCAGCGTGCGCTTGGCGACGGCGCTTTCAGTCAGCACCAGATCTTCCAGTTGCACCAGGAACCAGGGATCGATGTTGGTCAACGCAAAGACCTCATCGACACTCATGCCCGAGCGCATGGCATCCGCCACGTAGAAAATACGCTCGGCACCGGCGGCCTGCAGCTCGCCCTGGATAATCGCCATGCTGTCCGGCGTGAAGTCGGTAATGATCGGATCGAGACCATCGTTGCCGGTTTCCAGGCCGCGCAGAGCTTTCTGCAGCGACTCTTGGAACGTACGGCCGATCGCCATGACTTCGCCCACCGACTTCATCTGCGTGGTGAGACGGTCGTTGGCCTGGGGAAACTTCTCGAAGGTAAAACGCGGAATCTTGGTAACCACGTAATCGATAGAAGGCTCGAACGATGCCGGCGTACGACCGCCGGTAATATCGTTTTGCAGCTCATCCAGGGTATAGCCCACCGCTAACTTCGCGGCGATCTTGGCAATCGGAAACCCGGTCGCTTTGGACGCCAATGCCGAGGAGCGCGACACCCGCGGGTTCATCTCGATCACCACTAGGCGCCCGGTTTTGGGATCCATACCAAACTGGACGTTGGAACCACCGGTCTCGACACCAATCTCGCGCAATACCGCGAGGCTGGCGTCACGCATGATCTGATACTCTTTATCGGTCAGCGTTTGCGCCGGGGCCACGGTGATCGAGTCACCGGTGTGTACGCCCATGGGGTCGAAGTTTTCAATCGCGCAGACGATGATGCAGTTGTCGTTTTTGTCGCGCACCACTTCCATCTCGTACTCTTTCCAACCTAGCAGCGACTCATCGATGAGCAGCTCGTGGTTGTTGGAGAGCTCGAAACCACGTGTACAGATCTCTTCGAACTCTTCCTTGTTGTACGCCACGCCGCCGCCGGAGCCGCCCATGGTGTAGGAGGGACGAATAATGGTCGGGAAACCCAACTCAGCCTGAATTTCCCAGGCTTCTTCCATGGTGTGGGCGACTTTCGCTTTCGGGCACTCCAAGCCAATACGCTTCATGGCCTGATCGAACAGATCTCGGTCTTCGGCCATGTTAATCGCATCGGCGTTGGCACCGATCATCTCGACGCCGAATTTCTCCAGCACGCCATGCTTTTCAAGCTCGAGGGCGCAGTTCAGCGCCGTCTGACCGCCCATGGTCGGTAGAATCGCGTCGGGGCGCTCGGCTTCGATGATCTTCTCTACCGCCTGCCAGGTGATGGGCTCGATGTAAGTGGCATCGGCCATGGCCGGGTCGGTCATAATCGTGGCGGGGTTGGAGTTAACCAATACAACCCGGTACCCCTCTTCGCGCAGCGCTTTACACGCCTGGGCGCCGGAGTAGTCGAATTCGCAGGCCTGGCCGATCACGATCGGACCAGCGCCAATGATCAAAATAGTGTTGATGTCGGTACGCTTAGGCATAACGGTTCCCGCAAAATTGGTGACGATGAGCGACAAAAGACGACGATACGGTGATACGAGGACGCGTTAGCGGCGCGCCTGCATCATGGCCACGAAGCGATCAAACAGCGGCGCCACATCGCGCGGGCCAGGGCTCGCTTCTGGGTGGCCTTGAAAGCTAAATGCCGGTCGATCGGTAAGCTCGATGCCTTGCAAGGTGCCATCGAACAGCGAACGGTGCGTGGCGCGCACGTTGGCAGGCAGGGTCGCTTCATCCGCCGCAAAGCCGTGGTTCTGGCTGGTGATCATTACCGTGCCCGTGTCTACATCCTGCACTGGGTGGTTAGCACCGTGGTGGCCGTGGCCCATTTTCACCGTCTTCGCACCGGCCGCCAGCGCCAACAACTGATGACCCAGGCAGATACCAAACACCGGCGTGTCGGTTTTTAGCACCTCCTGTATCGCTTCGATCGCATAATCACAGGGCGCTGGGTCACCCGGGCCATTGGCCAGGAAAACGCCATCGGGTTTCATCGCCAGCACCTCGGCGGCAGGCGTTTGCGCGGGCACGACGGTCAGGCGGCAGCCGCGCGCGGCCAGCATGCGCAGAATGTTGAATTTCACCCCGTAGTCATAGGCCACCACGTGGTAAGGGCGTTCGCGCTGTGTGGCATCCGCGTAGCCTTCACCCAAGGTCCACTCGCCTTCCGTCCACTCGTAGGCTTCTTTGCAGGAAACCTCTTTCGCCAAGTCCATCCCCTTCAACCCTGGGAATGCCTTGGCAGCTTCTAGCGCGCGCTCAACGGCGTCATCGCCCTCAGCCTCGGCCCCTGCCAAAATGGCGCCATTTTGGGCACCTTTATCACGCAAAATACGCGTCAGGCGGCGGGTATCGATATCGGCAATACCCAGCACGTTCTGGCTCTGCAGGTAATCCGACAGCGACTGCCGTGAGCGGAAGCTGCTGGCCATGAGCGGCAAATCGCGAATCACCAGGCCCGCCGCTGCAATCGAGGCGGACTCGATGTCTTCAGGGTTAATGCCGGTGTTGCCGATATGGGGGTAAGTGAGGGTAACGATTTGGCGGGTATAGGAGGGGTCAGTCAGGATTTCTTGGTAGCCGGTCATGGCCGTATTGAACACCACCTCACCGCTTGTTACTCCCTCCGCGCCAATAGCGATACCGTGGAACACGCTGCCATCTTCCAAGGCCAATATTGCGGGTTTGCTCAATGCGGGGTTATTCAAAACAAGATCCTCCCATGCTGGTGGGAGCCTGTAGGGCGCAGGCTCAGCAAATTCTTCATGAATCCACGGCCTCATCATCCAACGATTCGTTATCAATAATGAGGTCGTAAAAAAGCGGGACGAAGCCGATAAAAAAGAATCGGTTTCATCCCGCTTGTTGTTCGATGCCTCCTGAGCCGCTGGCACAGCCTAAAATTGGCTAGCGGGCTCGGGGCAGGCTTTGGGCTGGCCAACGCAACAAGCGCGCCGTCTAAGATCTATCAGTCAGAGCTTCTAAGCCACCCGGCCAAAATTTTTGAAATGTTACAGGAATTATTGGCCTAGGACTACCCCTTAATCGTAGCACCCGCAGACATTAGTGTTTTCTTAATCCAGCCCCAGCACATCCTGCATATCGTAACGGCCGCTCTCTTTACCAGCGACCCAGCGCGCCGCACGCACCGCGCCTTTGGCAAAGGTCATCCGGCTGGAGGCTTTGTGGGTGATTTCGATGCGCTCGCCTTCGGTGGCAAACATCACCGTGTGCTCGCCCACGATATCGCCCGCGCGCACGGTGGCAAAGCCGATCTCTTTATCGCTGCGCGGGCCGCACTGACCTACCCGCTCGAACACGCCGTGCTCTTTCAGGGTGCGCCCCAGGCTGTCGGCAATCACTTCGCCCATTTTGATGGCAGTCCCGGAAGGCGAATCGACTTTGTGGCGGTGATGCGACTCGATGACTTCGATATCGTAACCTTCATCGCCCAGCGCCTTAGCAGCGGTTTCGAGCAACTTCAGCGTTAGATTCACACCGACGCTCATATTGGGGGCAAACACCATAGCGACTTTATCGCGATAGCTGTCGAGCTGCGCCAGCTCATCATCGCTCATACCGGTGGTACCAATCACGATGCGTTTACCGTACTCAGCGCAGAACGCCAAATTACCCAGCGTGACCTGAGGAGCCGTGAAGTCGATCAGCACATCAAAATCATCGACAATTGCTTCAAGCGAATCGACCGCAACGACGCCGCGCTTGCCCACGCCGGCTAGCTCACCAATGTCAGCCCCCACTAAAGAGCTGCCTGGCTCCAGAATACCGCCAGCCAGAGTGGCTTCAGCCTCCTGCTCGACAGCATTTACCAACGTACGGCCCATGCGGCCAGCCACGCCTACTATGGCAATTCGGGTCATGCTCTCTCCTGCGCTCTGCGTTTCGGTGCGAAAATGTATGTTTTAAAAATGGCCGCGATTATAACAGAAGCACCCACGCATTCGACGCACGGCTTATGCGCCAAATGTGTGGTTTAGCGCTCCGCTGCTAGTTTTCCCAGACAATCGCCAGCTCTTCATCGCCCGCCATGCGCATCAAATGACGCTCCACCACGCCTTCAAGCTCATCCAGATGCTCCTCTTCCAGGGTTTCGATAGCGACCACCAATTTATCGGGCTCAGCGAGCATTAAGCAGGTACCGGTCGCAAACGCGATTTTGCCCTGCTGGTCGCTGTGCTCTACTTCCAACTTATGCGCCCAGTGCTTACAAAGGCGATTGATCAAACGCTCAGCAGACGGTGTCGCAATTTCAGCGCGGGATAAGGGCATAGTGGCGTCTCCACAAGGCAAGTGCCTGGTTACTTAATGAGGTCTACTAGCATTGTCGATAAAAATTGAAAGCGCAAACAGGCGAATGACGGCTCATCACCGCTTTTACTGGTGCCCTTTTTAAACGCTAATAAGATACAATAACAGGCGCAACTTTATACTATCATCCCGGCAGGCGGCACTAGCATGGCTCACCTGCTCCGAACCCATACCGATGTAAGAGTGAAAAATGCGCGCCTCTCAACATTTAAATCACCGTGTTAAGAAATATTCTACGCTCTTGCTTGGCACGCTTGCGGCCTTTGGCGTTTCCGCCGCCACGGCCGTTGCGGATGGCATTACCATCACCGATGTGACTGGTCACCAAGTCACTCTGGATGCTCCCGCTGAGCGAGTCATATTAGGCGAAGGGCGACAAATTTATCTGTTAGGCCTGCTCGAACCGCAAGACCCGTTTGCCCATGTGGTGGGTTGGCGCGAAGACTTTGCTCAGGCAGACCCTGACAACTATGCCCGCTATCTAGAGCGCTTCCCAGAGATTGAGGCGATCCCTACCTTTGGCGGCTTTAAAGACGGCACTTTTGACGTAGAACAAGCCGCCTCGCTTAATCCTGATGTGGTGCTGATGAACATCGAGGCTAAAGCCGCCACCGAGGACGCTGCCTACGACGAAAAATTAGCGCAGCTTGGCATCCCCATTGTTTATGTCGATTTCCGTGAAGACCCGATTGCGCACACGATTCCTTCCATGCGCATTATCGGCCAAATCATGGGCGACGAAGAGAAAGCCGAAGCCTTTATCGACTTCGCCGAATCCGAACTGGCACGGGTAACCGATGTGATCGCCGAGGCCAACCCGGAGCGCCCCAGCGTGTTTATTGACCGGGCCGGCGGCTACTCTGACGAGTGCTGCATGAGCTTTGGGCCTGCCAACTTTGGCGACTATGTCACCCTGGCGGGCGGTAGCAATATTGCCGAGGGCATCATTCCGAATAGTTTTGGCAACCTGAACCCCGAGCAGATTATTGCTGCCAATCCTGATCATGTGGTTGTGACTGGTGGCAACTGGGACGCCTACGTGCCGGGCGGCAACTGGGTCGGCGTGGGGCCGGGGTCAGATATGCAAAACGCGCGCGCTAAGCTTGAGGCACTGACCGAGCGCACCGCCATGACCGGCATCAAGGCGGTAGAGTCTGGCAACTTCCACGCCATTTGGCACCAGTTTTACAATAGCCCCTACTACTTTGTGGCCGTGCAACAGCTAGCCAAGTGGCTCCACCCCGAGCTATTTGAAGACCTGGATCCCAACGCCACGATGGAAGCACTGCACGAGCGCTTCTTACCTATCGACTATGAGCCCGGCTATTGGATCTCGCTGCATGACGACTGAAACGAGGATGACGGAAACGGAGGCAACAGAACGCCTTTCACAAGGTCGCGCCTTCTACCATCGCCAGGTGTTCCGCCGCCAAATGATACTGGCGGCACTGGTGCTGGCACTGCTTTTTAGCCTCTGCGTCGATCTGGCATTGGGGCCTGCCCGCTATAGCCTGAGCGAAGTAGTCGCGGCACTGCTGTCGCCAGACAGCGTCAGCCAGCAGGCCCGGGTGATTTTGTGGGAAATCCGCATGCCGGTGGCACTCATGGCACTCGTGGTGGGCGCCAGTCTTTCGGTGGCTGGGGCACAGATGCAAACCATTCTGAGCAACCCACTCGCCAGCCCGTTTACCTTAGGGATTTCCGCCGGGGCCAGTTTTGGTGCCGCGCTGGGTCTCGCCTTCGGTGTGGCGCTGGTGCCTGCCGCCATTGAGTTTGTAGTGCCCATCAATGCCTTCGTGATGGCCATGTTTACCGCGTTTTTAATCCATGCCTTGAGCCTTAAGCGCGGCGTGACGGTAGAAACCATTGTGCTGCTCGGCATCGCCATGGTGTTTATCTTCAACTCGCTGATGGCGCTGATTCAGTTCTTTGCCAGCCAGGAGGCGGTCTCCGCGGTGGTGTTTTGGACCATGGGCAGTTTAACCAAAGCCACCTGGCCCAAATTCTGGATCGCCCTTAGCATTCTAGCCTTATCCATGCCGCTGCTTGCCCGGCATGGCTGGGCACTGACCGCCATGCGCCTGGGCGACGCCAAAGCCGAGAGCATGGGCGTCAATCCCCGCGCGCTGCGCTTGGAAGTGCTGGTGCTGGTCTCACTGCTTGCCGCCATTGCGGTGGCGTTCGTGGGCACCATTGGGTTCATTGGCTTGGTGGGGCCGCATATCGCGCGCATTTTATTGGGCGAAGATCAGCGCTTCTTCTTGCCTGGCTCAGCCCTGTGCGGCGCGCTGATTCTCTCCGTTGGCTCGGTCATCTCCAAGGTCATCATCCCTGGCACCATTATCCCCATTGGCATCATTACCTCGCTAGTGGGCATTCCCTTCTTCTTATTTCTAGTGCTTAACCACAAGAAGGCCTCATGGTAACCCTACAACTGAACCGTGTATCCGCTCGCTACGGGCGTCGCCCTATTCTCGAAGAGATCACCACACCCTGCTTTCAAGGTGGGCAAGTCATCGCCCTGCTAGGGCCCAATGCGGCTGGCAAATCGACGCTTTTTCGCCGCGTACTAGGCCTATTAAAAGGCGAAGGCGAGGTGATTATCAGCGGCACCCGTGCCGAGCGCCCCGTGGGCTATATGCCTCAGGACACCGGTGCCAAGGCAGTGCTGACGGTGTATGAATCGGTGCTTTTGGCGCGCATGCAGGGGCGCGGTCTAAAAGTGCAGGCTGAGGATTTAGCGCAGGTCGATCGCGCGCTAGCGGAACTCTCGATTACCGCCCTTGGCGAGCGTGACATTGGCGACCTGAGCGGCGGGCAGCGCCAGTTGGTTAGCGCTGCCCAGGCCTTGGCGCAAGAGCCCGAGATTCTGATGCTGGACGAGCCCACTTCGGCACTCGACTTAAACCGCCAGATCAGCCTGTTGACGGTGCTGCGCCGGTTAGCCGATGAGCGCCATATGCTGATTCTGGTGGCGCTCCACGACCTGGGGCACGCACTACGCTTCGCCGATGCCGCCATGCTGCTCGAAAATGGCCGCTTGATTGCCTGCGGCCCCACCGCTGAGGTGATTACCCCTGCGCTTTTGCGTCAGGTTTACCAAGTAGCAGCACGAATAGAGCCCTGCTCGAAAGGCCAACCGCAGCTCATCGTCGAAGCGGCTATCTAGCCATTACTCCTAGCCCTGAGCTTAAGCCGCCGCCCCTCCATCGCCGCTAGCGCTACCCCGCTTAACATCAGCGGTAGCGCCAGCAGAAAGCCGCTGGAGACCGGTATGCCAAACAGCACCCAATCGGCAACCACAGGCCAGACGAGCGCCACATACTCAAAAGGAGCCAGCCGCGAGACTTCGGCATAGCGAAACGCCAGCGTCATGGCGATATGCCCCGCCCCACCAAACAGGCCCGAAAGCACCAGAAGCGCAAACTGGGTGTCACTCAGTGTGGCCCACCCCAGCGGCAGCGTCGCCAGCCCGGCTAGCGCTGCCACCACAATAAAGTAGAAGGCGATAGAGCCAGCGGTTTCGGTGCGTGAGATGCGCCGGACGGTGAGCAGTGCCCCGGCGGTCAAAATCGCCCCTAGCGTACCCAATACATACCCCAACAGCCGCCCATCGCCTTCGCTTGCGTTAAGCCCCGGAATCACCAGCACGGCCATCCCGGCCAGGGCCAGTACCACCGCGCCAGCACGATAAAACGAGAACTTTTCACTCAGAAGCAGGACGCCACCTATCGCCATAAACACCGGCGCCAGCTGCGCCAACAGCGTCGCTTCAGCCACCGGCAAGAACGCCACAGCAGAAAACGAGAAGAACATCGCCGCCGCGCCCAACCCAGAGCGCAATAAATGGCCCAGTGGCCGACGGGTAGCCAGCGCCCTAGGAAACTCCCGGCGGATCATTAAAAAGATGACGATCGGAAACAGCGCAAACAGTGAACGAAAAAATATCGACTGCCCCACCGGCACTTCGTCACTGACGGCTTTAATACACACCAGCATGCCGGTAAACAGGACGCCTGACAGTATCCGGAGCAAGATGCCCTTGATGGGCTTATCCTGAAGGTTGTCCATCGCGCAGATCATTCCCCACATAGCAAAAACCCCCGGCGAACCGAGGGTTTTTGAACCAAGCAACTAATTATTTACCATTATTGCAGGTTTACGGCTTCATATCTTCAAAGAAGCTTTTCACGCTGTCGAAGAAACCGGTCTTCTTCGGCGAGTGGCTGTGACTGTTGCTGCCGTCGAAACTCTCTTGCAGCTTGCGCAGTAGGTCGCACTGCTCATCGTTGAGTTTCACCGGCGTTTCCACCACCACCTTGCATAGCAAGTCGCCCGGCATGCCACCGCGTACGGGCTTAACGCCTTTACCGCGCAGGCGGAACAGCTTGCCTGTTTGGGTTTCCGGCGGAATCTTCAGCTTCACGCGGCCATCTAGCGTGGGCACTTCAAGCTCGCCACCTAGCGCTGCGTCGACGAAGTTGATCGGCACGTCACACTGTAGGTGCTTGCCATCACGCTGGAAGATGTGGTGCGGCTTGATCGCCACCTGCACGTATAGATCCCCAGGTGGGCCACCGTTCACACCGCTTTCGCCTTCGCCGTTCAAACGAATGCGATCACCGGTATCCACGCCCGGCGGAATCTTCACAGAAAGCGTGCGGGTCTCGCGTACGCGCCCTTCGCCATTACACTTATGGCACGGCACTTTGATGTGCTGGCCAGAGCCATGGCAGGTCGGGCACGTTTGCTGCACGGCAAAGAAGCCCTGCTGCATGCGCACTTGACCGTGACCGTGGCAGGTCGGGCACGTCTCTTTAGAAGAACCGGGCTCCGCGCCGCCGCCATCACAGCGGTCACACTCGATATGGCGCGGTACGCGGATATCGACTGTGGTGCCTGAAACGGCATTTTCCAGATCCAGCTCTAGGTTATAGCGCAGGTCGGAACCGCGTGCCGGGGCATTGGGCCCACGACGCCGGCCACCGCCTCCGCCGAAAATATCGCCAAACACATCGCCGAAAATGTCGCTGAAATCGCCAGCGCCTGCGCCGCCGAAACCACCGCCGCCACCTTGGCCATCAACGCCCGCATGGCCAAACTGATCATAGGCAGCGCGCTTCTCGCCGTCGCTCAGCACTTCATAGGCTTCGGACACTTCGCGGAATTTCTCCGCGGAGGTGTTATCGTCCGGGTTTCGATCAGGGTGGAATTTTTGCGCCAGACGGCGATAGGCCTTCTTGATCTCTTTCTGATCGGCCCCTTTTTCGACACCCAGGACTTCGTAATAATCGCGTTTGGACATAGGCCCTACGCCTCCTGGTTAGCTACGCACTCAACTGCACATTTAGCTAGGTAATGGTCTATTCCGTTAGCTACGTGCGTCTTGGCCGCGGAAACAGCAACGCGGGAGTAAGCTCCCGCGTCACCGCTTTCCTTGGCAGAAAGAGGTTATTACTGCTTTTTCTGATCGTCGTTGACTTCTTCATACTCGGCGTCAACCACGTCATCTTCCGGCTTGGAACCTGTGTTTTCGGTACCTTCACCGCCCTCTTGCTGAGCCGCTTCTGCCTGCTCGGCGTACATCTTCTGGGCTAGCTGGCCTGAGGCTTCGGTCAATGCATCCAGTTTCTTCTGGATGTTGTCGACGTCGTCGCCTTTAACCGCTTCTTCCAATTCGCTGATCGCCGTCTCAATCGCCTGCTTCTCGTCGTCAGTCGCTTTGTCGCCCGCTTCTTCCAACGTTTTACGCGTGGCGTGAATCATGCCATCCGCTTGGTTACGCAGCTGTACCAGCTCTTCGAACTTTTTATCCTCTTCAGCGTGCGCTTCGGCATCGCGTACCATTTGCTCGACTTCTTCCTCGGACAAACCGCTAGAGGCCTTAATGACGATGGACTGCTCTTTGCCAGTGGCCTTGTCTTTCGCCGATACGTTCAGAATACCGTTGGCATCCAAGTCGAAGGCGACTTCGATCTGCGGCACACCGCGCGGTGCTGGCGGAATGTCGGCGAGGTCAAAACGACCTAGCGACTTATTCTGCGACACTTGCTTACGCTCACCCTGTACGGCGTGAATGGTCACGGCCGTCTGGTTGTCATCCGCCGTTGAGAAGGTTTGTGTCTTCTTGGTCGGGATGGTGGTGTTCTTCTCGATCAGCGGCGTCATCACGCCACCCAGGGTTTCGATGCCCAAGGTAAGCGGGGTAACGTCGAGTAGCAGTACGTCTTTAACGTCACCGCCCAGTACGCCGCCCTGAATCGCGGCACCCACGGCAACCGCTTCGTCCGGGTTAACGTCTTTGCGTGCTTCTTTACCGAAGAAGTCAGCGGCTTTCTTCTGCACCATCGGCATGCGTGTCTGGCCACCGACCAGGATCACTTCGTCGATTTCAGACGCGGACAAGCCAGCATCTTTAAGTGCCATTTTGCACGGCTCGAGCGAGCGCTGAACCAGCTCTTCAACCAGCGACTCCAGCTTGGCACGGGTCACCTTAACGTTAAGGTGTTTCGGGCCAGTGTTGTCGGCAGTGATATAAGGCAGGTTCACATCGGTCTGCTGAGCGCTAGAAAGCTCAATTTTGGCTTTCTCTGCAGCTTCTTTCAGACGCTGCATGGCCAGGTTGTCGCCAGACAGGTCGATGCCGCTGTCAGACTTGAACTGGTCGACCAAGTAGTTGATCAATGCCAAGTCGAAATCTTCACCACCCAGGAAGGTGTCACCGTTGGTGGCCAACACTTCAAACTGGGTTTCGCCGTCGACATCGGCAATTTCGATGATCGAGATATCGAAGGTACCGCCACCCAGGTCATAAACCGCGATGGTTTTGTCGCCGCGCGATTTGTCCATACCGTAGGCCAGTGCGGCAGCGGTCGGCTCATTGATGATGCGCTTAACGTCTAGACCGGCGATACGGCCAGCATCTTTGGTGGCCTGACGCTGGCTGTCGTTGAAGTAAGCCGGCACAGTGATCACCGCTTCGGTGACGGTTTCACCCAAGTAGTCTTCAGCCGTCTTCTTCATTTTCTTCAGCACTTCCGCGCTTACCTGCGGCGGTGCCATTTTTTTGCCTTTCACTTCAACCCAGGCATCACCGTTATCTGCTTCGGTGATTTTGTACGGCACCATTTTGATATCTTTTTGGACAACGTCGTCTTTAAAGCGACGGCCAATTAAGCGCTTGATGGCATACAGCGTGTTTTCTGGGTTAGTCACCGCTTGGCGTTTGGCCGCTTGGCCTACCAGCGTTTCGCCATCATCGGTATACGCGATGATAGAAGGCGTTGTGCGGCCGCCTTCGGCGTTTTCAATGACTTTAGCGCTGTCACCATCGAGCACGGCCACACAAGAGTTAGTGGTGCCCAGGTCGATACCAATTATACGTCCCATAGCAATAACCTCGAATTCGGTTGTTACAAAACTGAAAATTTAGACTTTTAAAGCGTGTCTGCGGGTTTCCCCGCGGGGTTGCCCTTTATTTGGGGGCCGCCGCTGACATTTCAAGGGCTTTTTTTTCACACACTTTTTTTCACTTGTGTGCCGCCAGTGGCTTAATCGGCTTTTTTACTCACTACCACCATCGCTGGGCGCACCAAGCGTCCATTAAGCAAATAGCCTTTCTGCATAACGTCCATCACGGTGTTCGGATCAAGATCCGGGTTGGGCACCATGGTCATGGCTTCGTGTACCTGAGGATCGAAGGGTTCGCCGTGAGGTTCGATACTTTCCACACCGAACTTATTGAGTACGTCCAGCTGCATTTTCAAGGTCATGGAAACGCCTTCACGGTGAATTTCCGAGGCACCCTCTTCCATGGTTTCAAGCGCTTTTTCCAGGCTATCAACGACTGGCAGTAGCTCTTTGACAAACTTCTCAAGCGCGAATTTGCGCGCTTTTTCCGCTTCTTGCTCGGCACGGCGGCGTACGTTTTGCGCTTCCGCAGCGGCGCGCAGGGCTTGATCCTTGGCATCGGCCAAGCTCTGCTCTAATTCACCTACCTGAGCAGCCAGCATTTCTGCTTCAGGGTTATCGACGTTACCTTCCAAGGGCTCATCATCATTGATCAAGCCTTCGAGTTCGCCTTCCATCAAGCGCTCTTCTGCTACCTTCTCGGCCGCTTGCTCAGCGCCCTCGGCTTCGTGCTCGTGGCGGGCCAACTCATCATCCATTGGGGTTTGCGGTTCTTTCGCCATGTTGTGCTCCTAAAAAGTAGAGCGCGGCCACGCGGGCGGCGCGCAAAGAAGTAAGCCGTTAGTTACTCGCTTTAATTGATCATGCACGCTATATGGGGGCCATAAATTCCATCTCAAGAGGTGCATTGAAGTGAGTTATTAACTACTGTATAAATCAACAACTATTGGATAAGTATCCAGCTCCTGTGCTGTTCCGCCTTGGGAGGCGTCATGCTTACTCAGCTCGCTATTCAAGATTTCGCTATTGTTGATCATTTAGAACTCGACCTAACCGGCGGCATGACGGCCATTACCGGGGAAACCGGGGCGGGGAAATCGATCCTGTTGGGCGCCTTGGGGCTCTGCCTGGGCGAACGCGCCGACGCCGGCAGCGTGCGCCATGGCCAGGAGCGCACGGACCTTTCTGCGCGTTTCGATATTCAGCATCTGCCCGCCGCCATCGAGTGGCTAACGGCACGTGAACTCCCTGCCGAAGAGTGCTTGCTGCGCCGTGTTGTTACTGCCAACGGGCGCTCCAAGGCGTGGATTAACGGCCACCCTGCGACTATCTCGGATCTCAAATCCCTCGGCGAGCAGCTGATTCAAATTCACGGTCAGCATGCCCACCACGCTTTAATGCGTGAAGAGACCCACCTTGCGTTGTTGGATGATTACGCAGGCCTGAACGATACCACTACCCAACTAGCTGACACGTTCCGCGAGTGGCGTAATGCCCGCCGTCAGCTAAAAAAGCTAAGCGAGGAAGGCAGCGAAGTAGAGGCCAAACGGCAGCTGCTGCGTTACCAAGTGGAAGAGCTGGACCAGCTCGGTTTGGCCGAAGGCGAGCTGGCCACCCTAGAGGAAGAGCAGCATACCCTGGCACACGCGGAAGAGACGTTGCGTGAAACGCAATTTGCCGCTGACTGTTGCGCCAGCGATGAAGGCGGCGCGCTCTCTTTGCTCAACCAAGCCTTTGCCCACTTGAGCGCCCTGCCGGGCAGCGACAAGGGCACGCTGGCGAACACGCTGGCCATGCTGAGTGATGCACGCATTCAAGTGGAGGAGGCCTCCAGCGAACTTAATCGCTTGGCCAGCACCACCGAGCTAGACCCTGAACGGCTCGCCTGGGTGGAAGAGCGCATGACCGACGTGCACCGGATTGCCCGCAAGCATCACGTGGCGCCAGAAGAGCTATGCGCCTTACATGCCGATTTACAGCGGGAAGTTGCTCAGTTGGAAGAGGGTGGCAATGATCTTGAGGCCTTGAGCGCTCAGGTGGTCGAATACCGCGAACGCTACCGCCAAGAAGCGAAAAAGCTGAGTGACAATCGCCAAAAAGCGGCACTTCGCTTAGGGAAAGAAGTGCAACAGCAGCTGGGCTTTTTAGCCATGGGCAAAGCCCGCTTTGAAGTCGAGGTCACGGCGAAAGAGGCGCCGAGCCCTGAAGGGCTTGACCGCGTACAGTTCTTAATTAGCGCCAACCCCGGCCAGCCTGCCCGGCCTTTAACCAAAGTGGCCTCCGGCGGCGAACTGTCGCGGATCAGCCTAGCGATTCAAGTGGTCGCAGCCACGCATTCGACAGTACCCAGCCTGGTATTTGACGAAGTGGATGTGGGTATCTCAGGCGCCACTGCCGAAATCGTCGGTCAGCTGTTACGCAAACTGGGTGAGAACGGCCAGGTAATGACCGTGACCCATCTACCCCAAGTGGCGGCACAGGCGCACCAGCACCTGCATATTGAGAAGCAGGCCAAACGCGACACCACGCTAACCCAGATGGCCCTGCTCGACGAACAGGGGCGCATTAGTGAACTGGCTCGCATGATGGGCGGCGTCAAACTTTCCGACCAAACCCTGGCACATGCCCGCGAAATGCTGCACGCCAGTCAGCGCCCACCGCACTGATTAGAAATACTTCTGCCAAGAAAGACACCTATCAAGAAATACACCTATCGGGACTTTAGACGCAGCAAAATAAAACGCCCCTGATTACCGGACCAATTCCCTTAATGGCGAATTCGAACAGGTAATGCAGGGGCGTTCATATTCTCGAGCCGTGTGCCGTGCCTAACCGCGAACATTATTTCTTGTTCGTCGGCCCGCTGTCTTGGCGGGTCACGTCGGAACCACGCGGACGAACATAAAGCACTAGGGCATGATCCACTAGTTCGTAGCCATGCTCTTCAGCAATCTCTTGCTGACGACGCTCGATGATCTCATCGACAAACTCAATGATTTCACCGCTTTCAAGGCACACCATGTGGTCATGGTGATCCTCTTGGGTCATCTCAAAAACTGCATGGCCGCCGTCAAAATTATGACGAATAACCAAACCCGCTGACTCAAACTGAGTCAATACGCGGTATACAGTCGCCAGGCCAACATCTTCGCCCGCATCAATCAGTGTTTTATACACTTCTTCCGCGCTAAGGTGGTGCTGACCCGAAACATTTTCGAGAATCTGAAGTATCTTGACGCGCGGCAGGGTCACTTTCAGACCGGCTTTGCGCAATTCATGGTTCTGATCGGCCATGGTCGCTCTTCGCAGTAACAGGTTAGGTCGGGTATGATCAACCGAAACCACGATAGTGAAGAATAGGTCCAAATGCAAAAATTGACTCGAATCATCACGCTCTCCGTTGCCCTGGCCGTTGTTAGTGGCTGTAGCTACGTTGGCGTGTATAAGCGCGATATTCCCCAAGGCAACCTGGTCACGCAAGAAATGGTGAGCCAACTTCAGCCCGGCATGACGCAAGAACAGGTCACCTACGTGATGGGTCGGCCGCTGTTAGAAGCGCCCTTCGATGCCAGCCAGTGGGACTATGTATTCCGTTTAGACAAAGCATACGGCGATGTTGAGCAACGCCGTGTCACGCTCACCTTCGACCCGCAGGGCCGATTGATGAATATTGAGCAAGAAGGGGATTTGTCTGAAGACTTACCGCTTGAAGGTGAGCGCAGCATAGGGCCCGCCACCGAAGGGGTTGACCCCATGGATGCCTTACCATCAGATAGCACCCAAACGCCGGTACCGCCGACTGTTCAGCCAGTACCACAGTCTTAAGGCTTACCGGCCAGACTCGTTCGCTTGTTGGCGCTTGGCGCGTTCTAAGCGAGCGGCTTTGGGGTCGATGGCCAGCGGCCGGTAAACTTCTACGCGATCCCCTGCCCGCAGCACGTGGGTGCCGGGGTCGCGTAGTGCTTTACCGAAGATTCCTAACGGCGCCTGCGTAAAGGTGTCTTCAGGCAGGTCAGGAAATAGCGCGGGCAAATCCGCCATGGCAACGGCCTGGCGCGCTGTAGTGCCCTCAGGCACCCTCAGCGCCACTATGCGCTGTTTGGATGGCAATGCAAAGGCTACCTCAACCGCTAGCGTTTCAGCGGCCATATAGCTCGTTTGCGCGCTTGGTGAAGGCATCGACCAACTGCCCCGCTATTTGCTGAAAAATCTTTCCGAAGGCCATGCCGAGCAGCCGATTCGCAAATTCAAACTCCATTTCTAAACTGACCTTGCAGGCATCTTCCCCCATCGGGATAAACAGCCAGCGACCTTTTAGGCGTTTGAAGGGGCCTTTTACCAACGAAAGCTCGATACGCTCAGGCGCAAAGAGGTCATTACGTGTGGTGATGGTTTGCTCGACGCCGGCGCGGCCAAGGGTCATTTCGCCGATCAGGTGCTCCTCATCATGCTCAATTAAGCGCGCCTGACGGCACCCGGGTAAAAACTCCGGGTAACGCTCAAAATCGTTGACCAGATCGAACATTTTCTGGGGGGTGTGCCGCACCAAGGCGGAACGATTGACGGTTGGCATTGACCTCTCCGCTGACTTCACAGTGCCCAAAGCGTATCATGGGAAACATTATTTCAGACTCTAAATGGTATCACGCCTCCCCAAATAACGAAGGGGATGCCACTGACAGATTAATTATGAGGTTCCATGGCCACTAAGAAAGGTAATAGTAAGGGGCCCGGTAGCAGCGTTATCGCCCAAAACAAGAAGGCACGGTTTGAGTACCATATCGATGAGACCTTTGAGGCAGGGCTTTCGCTGGCGGGCTGGGAAGTAAAAAGCCTGCGTGCTGGCAAAGCGCAGCTTACCGACACCTATATTTTGGTGCGCAATGGCGAGGCTTTTCTGCTGGGTAGCCACATCATGCCGCTCAACACGGCAAGCACCCATGAAATTGCCGACCCGACCCGCACGCGTAAATTGCTGCTGCATCGCAGAGAGATCGCCAAGATCTTTTCGATCACCCAGGACAAAGGCCACACCTGTGTGCCGTTAAAACTTTATTGGAAGCGCAATAAGGTAAAGTGCGAGCTGGCGCTAGTGACCGGTAAACAGCTGCATGACAAGCGCGCGACCGAAAAAGATCGCGACTGGAGCCGCCAAAAAGGTCGAATTATGCGGGAACATAACAAGGCATAACTGGTCAATTTGCTGTGAGCACGTTAGAATGCTCAACTGTAATCAGGGGGCGACATGGTTTCGACGCCGGTGACAACCCTTGCGGTGCATGCCGAGAGCGTGATGTATCTCGTAAATCCCACATCACGAAAAATAGTCGCAAATGACGAAAACTACGCTCAAGGCGCGCTAGCAGCTTAAACTGTTAGCTTCTTGTCTGGCCCCAAGGTGATGTGCCTATTCATCACTGAGGGGATACGAGCTAAAGCTGATAGGACCGCGTTTGGTGGTGTCTTCTCGCCAAGCGTTAAACTTTAGAAGGCTCGCGAGGCTGAATCCTGATCGTCGGAGTCAGTCGCGTTAAATCAAATGACGAAATCTAAGCATGTAGAGCCAATAGGCGCGTGCTGGCGGACGCGGGTTCAATTCCCGCCGCCTCCACCAGACACCCCTACAAATCAAGCACCTACGGGTGCTTTTTTTGTTTTCTCATCCTAAATCCCCACTCAAGCTAAAAATCGTTTGATATTGTTATGACGGGCGAAGAATGACTGGCTTTTTCAATACCCCGTGCTTTTTCAGCATCTTGAGTCTAAAGCCATGGCAGAGGTGTAAGCCAACATTCCAAAAGCACCCCATCAGCCCGCTATTCTCTGCACATCAGCAGCCTCTAAACACCAGCCACTCGGACGCACCAACGCAACCGTAGGGTATCGTTATCCTCATGACACTTTTGGGGTGGGTTACTGGGAATAATCCAGGAAACGCGCCGAAGCCACTGCTTTCTTCAAATTAGATTCAAAGCGTCTTACGCTTAAAACCAATGGACCTAGCCACGGGCATTTCAGCACCATGAGTGTAAAAACGACATTAAAAGAATTTGTGAGCATCCTGGACAAAGCCTGGGAAGGTAAGCGAGCTGCTCAAATGGTTCAGTTCGTTCTCTATCTTGATCTGGCAATGATTCTTGCTGGTCTAATGGGGCTAGCAGAATGGGATAGCAGAAACACACCCATCCTCAGTAATTTAAACTTTGTGATCATCGTGCTCGCTTCATTCACGGTCTGGGCAGCGTTCTTAACGCCTATGGCCAGCATCGTTTTTAGAGCTTTCATTCTTGAGATACCGGGCCTCTTTCGTTTGACCCCCTCTTCAAGCCAAGAGCAGCCAAAGGGTTATGTGCACATTGCTTATTATAGAAAAATTGCCTACAGGCGGAATGACCCGTACATGATTGACGACTACCTAATGCGCCAAAAACGGGCGAGGGATTCAGAGGCCGAGCAAAGACGGTCGGGCAATATTCTGTTCGGTACCGCCTTAATCATTCTGTTCAACTCTTTTCCGAACATTATCGGCATTGATACGACGTCTACTTTGCTACAGGAAGTAATGGCGTTAATAGGTCTCGAAGTCTATGTAGCACTCAGTCTTCTACTCATCCTATTCTTTTGGCGGGCAACGACGGCCGCGTGGTTTGGCGTGCCATTTTGGAGTGGTCAACCAATTTGTGACACCCCGGTTAAGCTACTTTCTTTAGTTCCGC